>Ga0371490_1000333_pt1 | contig 34517 bp, 30 predicted proteins | sample MB2SIPfraction_FD_207959 | JGI IMG/M metagenome (GOLD analysis project Ga0371490, IMG submission 207959) | Lab enriched peat soil microbial communities from McLean, Ithaca, NY, United States - MB28FN SIP fraction | ecosystem: Environmental > Terrestrial > Soil > Wetlands > Peat | place: USA... | reverse complement strand
CGACGGCAATGCGAGCTTTACCGATGTCAGCTTCAAGGCCGGCATCGCTCAACCCACCATTCCCTTTGTCGGATGGGGCGACGGCTTCCTGGACTACGACAACGACGGCTGGCTGGACCTGCTGATGGTGAATGGGCACGTGTATCCCCAGGTGGATCAGCACGACTGGGGCACCACCTTTGGCGAACGCATGCTGCTCTTCCATAACGTGCCCGCGAAGAGCGGCAAAGGCCGGGTCTTCGAATACATTCCGCCGGTCAAGGATAGCGGACTGGCAGTGCTGGTGCCGGCCCGCGGCGCGGCCTTTGGCGACCTGTTCAACAATGGCAAGATCGATGTGGTGGTCAATCCCATCGATGGCCCGCCGGTGTTGCTGCGCAACGTCAACCCCGACCACCATCACTGGGTCGAGGTCGGGCTGGTGGGCGGCCCCAAAAGTCCGCGCGACGCCACCTGCGCCACTGCGTATCTGACTGCCAACGGCATGCGCCAACGGCAGGACGTGCTGGCCAGTGGAAGCTACATCTCCGCCAACGACCGCCGCCTGCATTACGGCCTGGGCGATGCCACCGACGCGGGCTCGCTTGAGATCCACTGGCCCTCGGGCGCAAAGGAGACTGTGAAGTTGCCCGCCGTCGACCACATCTATACCATCACCGAGGGCAAGGGCATCACGGGCGCTCTGTGCGGCGGCAAGGCGTGCGCTACGCAATGAGCCTGCTGAAGACGCGCACAAGCCCGACAGCGATGCGCGCCGCAGGCGCAGCGCCGTGCCTTTTCGGCATGGTTCACTCCACAGGGATTGATCTATTGTTGCACTCTTGTGTTGTCAGCGAGGCGAAGCGGATATCCGGTTGTAGCTCCCAGCGTGGTTGGCGCACCGCTCAGGCGGATCTCCTGGAGCAGCACATAGGCTGCGGCTGCCATCAGCACACACGCTTGATGGCCCAGAAGTCTATGCAACTGGTTCGGTCCACATCGAGAGCCTTCAACTCGCGGATGCGATTCTCCACATCGCCGCGTTGACAGTAGATGTGTTCGTAGAGCCACTGCGGGCTTTGCTTCATATTACTCCGCCGCTTATACTGAAAACCGAGTCGCAAGTTGAGTTTGATGGCGGATTTGTTGGTATTTTGATTGAACGACTTGTAAAATATTGATTCTAAAAAAGAATGGCTCCTCAGGTAGGACTCGAACCTACAACCCTTCGGTTAACAGCCGAATGCTCTGCCATTGAGCTACTGAGGAGTGATGGCGTTTGATTGTCCTTCATCAAAATACCAAACCTCGCTGGCGGCGTCAAACTTCCGCAAAATTCTTTTTTTCTTGGATTTCTCTCATTCTGCGGCTCTCCGCAGGCCTTCCGGACTGGCCTTGCGGTAGGCTGGAAGAGGTGGTCCTTCGCACTCTGTGACTCCGAAACAATCCAAAGATGAGCCCCGCCAGCGAAGGAAGCGGTGTGGCTGGCCGAGTGGCCAAGCAGAGCAGGACAACGAATCTGCCCGACAGCAGCCACCTCTAACCCTACCCAAGGAGACCCTTTCCGGATGAAGCTTGAACTGCCCACGGGCGATTTCCGCGCCTACCTGTTTGACTGCGACGGTACCATCGTCGACTCCATGCCCCTTCACTACCGCGCCTGGAAGCAGGCCCTCGGCGAGTGGGGCTGCGAGTTTCCCGAGGATCTTTTCTATGCCTGGGGCGGCAAGCCGGTCCACGAGATCATCTCCGAGCTCAACAAGATGAACGGCCTCAACATGCCGGTCGAAAAGGTGGGCGAGTACAAGGAGAGCCTCTACTTCAAGCAGTTGCCTACACTCCAGGTCATCCCCGAGGTGCTCGAACATATCGACGCGCAGTACGGAAAGATTCCCTTCGCCGTGGTCTCCGGCGGACGGCGCAAGTCGGTGGTCAACTCGCTCACCATCGTGGGACTGATCGACAAGTTTCCGCTGATTGTGGGCGCGGGCGAGTACGCACGCTCCAAGCCGGCTCCGGATCCCTTCCTGCTGGCTGCCGAAAAGCTGGGCGTGGCCCCGGAGCATTGCCTGGTCTTTGAAGATACCGATCTGGGCATCCAGGCGGCCACCGCTGCCGGCATGGCCTCGGTGATGGTTCCCGGCCCCATGGAACGCGCCCTGGCTACGGGAACCGCGACCGCCTAGTTTGCGTAGGAAACTCTCAGCGGCCATGCTCCCTCCAAGGCATGGCCCTGAGGTTGTTTTTTTTGGCTTCATCCCCGATCCCAGTTCCAGCGACTGAACCGCAGCCGGCAAGCCGGGCAGCCATTTGGCTCCCGTGGGCTATTGCCGCTGCCGTTGCTCTGCTGCACATCCTGACCAACGGCCGCTACGGCTTCCACCGCGACGAACTGCAGTTCCTCAGCGACGCTCGCCATCTGGATTGGGGCTACGTGGCCTATCCGCCGTTCACCCCGTTTCTGGAACGTATCGGGCTGGCCGTCTTCGGACTATCGCTGCTGGGACTCCGGCTATTTTCCGTCCTTGCTCAGGCCATTGCCGTTGGCGTTACCGGCAACTTGACCGGCGAGCTGGGCGGCAGCACCCGGGCACGCGCAATGGCTGCGCTGGCCGTAGCGCTTTCGCCACTCCCACTCTTTGAAGGCACGGAGTTCCAGTACACCACCTTCGATTTTTTATGGTGGGTGCTGGCGGCTTACTTCATCGCGCGGATCGCACGCACCGGCAATCCCCGCTGGTGGCTGGCGGTAGGCGCGGTCATCGGCTACGGACTGCTGACCAAATACTCCATCGTCTTCTATATTGCCGGCATCCTGGCCGGCATCGCACTGACAAGTGCACGCCGCTGGCTGGCATCGGGCTGGTTCTGGGCAGCGTCGGCTCTGGCCGTGCTCGTGTTTCTGCCCAATCTGCTCTGGCTCATCCATCACGACTGCATCAGCTACACCTTCCTCCAGCACATCCATCTGCGCGATCTGGCCGAGGGCCGCGGGGAGGGCTTCTTCCGCGATCAACTGATGATCTGCATCAATGTGGCCGCTGTGCCCCTGGCGCTGACCGGGCTGATCGGCTGCATCGTCGACCGGCGCTTCCGCATCCTGGCCTGGATGTGGGCGGTTCCCGTGGCCCTCTTCGCGTTCAGCCGCGGCCGGGGGTACTATACCGCCGGCGCTTACCCCATGCTGCTGGCCATGGGCGCGGTGGTCGTCGAGCGCTGGCTCAGTGTTCTTCCTCGCAAGGTGAGTGGTCTGCTCCAGTTCAGCTGGTATGCAGCGATGGCGGCGGTGGGCGCTTACGTTTGCGCCGTGGTACTGCCGCTGGCAACAAGCGGACCGCTGCGCGCCTTTGCCCTGGCCCATAACGGCGACCTGCGGGAGGAGATCGGTTGGGAGGAGTTGGTGCAGACCGTGGCAGGAATTCGCGATTCTCTGCCCCCCAACCAGCGCGCGCATCTGGGCATCACTACGGGCAACTACGGCGAGTATGGAGCCATCGAGATTCTGGGCGCGCAGGCTGGATTGCCCACGCCCATTGGCACCACCAACTCCGAGTGGTATCGTGGCTATCCGACCAATCCGCCCACCACGCTGATCGTGCTGGGGCTGAAGGAAAAGGAAGCCAATACGCTCTTCACCGGCTGCCGTCTGGTGGCGCACAACACCAACCGCGAAAACATTCGCAACGAGGAGAGCGTGGACCATCCCGACATCTTCCTCTGTGGTCCGCCGCGCCAGCCGTGGGAGCAGATTTGGCGCGAGCATCGCGACTTTGGCTGATGTTTTTCTTGCTCGGAAGCCTGTAATCCGTTGGACAAGGAAAAAAGGCGGAGACCATGTGTCCCCGCTTCAGTTTGAGACCGCTTCTAAAGCAAAATCCGAATAGGTATCCCCTGGCAAGTTTATCCCGTGTTGCCGTTTCCTGTTGGTCACGGCAACCAGAGTGCAATGCCCCTGGGGACAGCAATTCGGATTCTGCCCTAGCGATCCGCCAACCGGCGCGCCGTCTCGTAGCCGCCAGCGCGCAACACGCCGGGCACGTTGAAGTGCTGCACGTAGTCCGCATCGGAGCCCAGTGTGGGCAGGTCCTCCACGTGCAGCGCCACCGGTGTGGTGCTGACCGCAGCGGCAAAGGTAGCCCATACTGCCGCATCGCCGCGCGCGTAAATCTCCACCGGCTTGCCCTTGGCCAGCGGAGCCGCATAGGCAATCGCAGTCAGCAGATCCTGCACCCGGGCCTGATCGTCGGTGACGTTGAAGGTGAGGAAGCGAGGCCCACCGCCCACGCCTGCGTCCTCCGGCACCGCGGGATGATCCTCGCGGTCGCGCGGAGCCCGGGCCGAGCCGGTCTGGAAAGTGTCGATGGCCAGCACGGCACGCTTCTGTTTGCGTAGTTGCGCGGCCATCTCACCTTTCAGCGCGACCTCGGCGCCACCGTCGTCCACCAGAATCGCCAATGCCCCCTTGCCCGGTAGCAGCACGCCGGGCACACGATCGCCCGTGCCGCGGGTGAGAACCAGCCTTCGATCTGTCACCGCCGACTGCACCGCCGTCGGGATCACCACCGCCAGCACCCGGCGCAGCCGCTCGCGCAGGAAGGCCGGATCGCCGAGCGTGGCGTTCTGCGCGCTCGCAGCCTGCTTCCACTCCTCAAAGAGTCCCTTCAGATCGACGGCGTTCGCCGGCAGGGTGCGGCCCCACAGCGACGCCATCTGCCCGATCATGGGCACAGCAATATCGTGCTCCACCAACTCCTTCTGATCGGTCAGCCCGGGATGAATTTTGGAGAGGAACTTGTACACCGCCTCGCGGCTGGGACGATTGAAGTTGTGGGGCGCTTCCACCTGCACCGCGGCCACGTTCTCCGGCTTGCCGTAGAGATCGTAGAGTTTTTTGATTGCGGGATACTCGTCGCGCAGGGTGTTGCGCGTCCAGTCCACGGTGCCGGCCACCAGCAGCATCGGCTTGGGCGCGATCATGGCAGCAATCTCTGGATTTGAAGTCCCCATGCGCAGCCCCGGAGCACCCTCACACACGTCGCCGCCCTGCATGAACGACGACACCATGCTCACCAGCACCGTAAATTGAATGCGGTCGTCCACCGCGGCCAGCATAAAGCTCTGCGCCGCGCCGCTCGATCCGCCCAGCGCGCCCACGTCGTTCGCGTCCACATCCGGGAGCGAGGTCACAAAGTCCACCGCGCGGATGGCATTCCAGGCCTGCACCGCGTAGGGCGTAAAGCTCCACAGGCGCATCGCGGCGCTGCCGTAGCTGTGGGGCAGCTGCAGCGTATCGGTGTAGCCCACCATGTCGTAACTGAAGGCCACATAGCCCTGCCGCGCCAGGCTGATGCCCAGCGAGGGGCCGGAGAAGAGCGGCTGATTCTCCAGCCGTCCATAGCCCCAATGCCCTTGCGGGTTCACAATACCCGGATGCTTCGGCCTGCCGTTGGTGGGCCGGTACAAGCTGCCGCCCACGTAAAAGCCGGGCAATGTCTCCAGCAGCACCTTCTCAATGGTGTAGCCCTTGCCCTCGATCTTGCCGTAGATCTGCGCATGCAGCGGCGTCTTCTCCGGCAGCGGCGACAGGCCGGAAGCCGTCAGAATCTGCTGCCGCAGTTGCGCCTTGCGCGCATTCCACGCATCCAGCGTGGTGAAGGTGGGCAGCGGAAACTGCATCCGCGTGTTCAGGATCTTCGTATTGCGCGCATCTTCCGCAGGAACGGCTGCGGGGGCGGTAACCGCAGGCGCGCCTTGCGCCCCAACCGGGGCAACAAACGCCGCAAGGGCCGCGCCGAGCGCCAGCCCTTGCAGTTGGATCAAAGAAAATCGGCTCACTCTGGTCTCCATGGCCAATGGCTTGGTGGGTTCCAGAGTGTTATACCAGTTCGTCCCTGGCGGCCGCGACCTCGATCTCCACCTTGCGGGTACCGAGGAAGGGATGCGTGGCGCGCAACTCCACCTTGCCCGTCACCTCAAAGGCGCGAATCCACACCGCGCCAATGCCGCCCACCAGCCCGAAGGGATTGTCGCCGACGATCTCCGCCGGTCCCACCAGATCGAGCTTGATGGCAGTATTCGCAAAGGGGCGCGGCGCGCCGAACTCGTCGGTTACGCGGAAGACCACGCGCGTGGCATCCGCCCCGTTGGCAACCAGCTTCACATCGTCGGCCTGCAGCTCGAACTTGGCATCCGCGCCGCTGCCGGAGAGGGTTTTGCTGATGGCCAGCTTGCCGCCAATGTATCCCTCCATGCGCAGATTGCCCCAGTTGCTGATGTCGACCTTATGCGCCAGATTCACCTGGAAGGGCGGGTACTTCAGGTGCGGATACTCCTCGCGCATAGGATCGGCTTCCGCCAGCAGCTTGTCGTTCAAATAGTACTTCAGGTGCTCGCAGTTGCTGCTGACCAGCGCCTTGGTAAAGTTGGAGCTCTCATCGCCCGTGGCCCAGTGGAAGTTGGGTTCCAGCACCACCTCTTCTTCGGGGTCGCACTGCGAGCGGTAGAAGCCGGCCGCGGGCTTCGGTGTACGGAAGATGTCCATTACGCCGTGGTAGCAGATGTGGTCGCCGGAGCCGAAGCTCTGGTGCGTGTTGTAGTCGAAGGCGCACCAGCCAATGGCGCCGGAGAACTGCGCCTTGGAGGCCACCTGGTTGTGAATGCGCACATGGCGCAGCGTGTGCTCCCTCAGCCGCTCCACGTTGTCGATGGTCTTGGTCGGGTAGGTGTGGCCGGCAAACTCGGTGTTCAGATAGCAGGGATGATTCGGCTCGCGCAGCGGGAAGCCGAAATCGTTCATGGTGAAGACATCTTCCAGCAACTCGCTCTCATAGCGGTTGCGGATGCCGCCGGTCTGGCGCGTGGGATCGAGTTCGTGTGCCAGCTGGTTGGTACGAGTGTAGAAGTCGTGGTTGTCGGGCGACTCGTTGATGCGCACGCCCCATAGCACGATGGAGGGGTGGTTCCAGTCGCGCCGTATCATGCGGCCCACGTTGTCCACGGCCAGGTCCTGCCAGGCCAGATCGCCGATGTGCTGCCAGCCCGGAATCTCTTCGAGCACCAGCAACCCGATCTCGTCGCAGGCATCCAGAAAGTGGCGCGACTGCGGATAGTGCGAGGTGCGCACGATGTTGCACTTCAGCTCGTGGCGCAGGATCAGCGCATCGCGCCGCTGCACGCGGCCCGGCATCGCTTGGCCCACCCAGGGAAAGGTCTGGTGACGATCCAGGCCGCGCAGCTTGATCACCTGGCCGTTCAGCTTGAAGCCTTCGGCTGTAAACTTTGCCTCGCGGAAGCCGATGCGCCGCGAATCGTTGTCGATGGCTACCCCATTCTTCAGCAGGCGCACTTCCACCGTGTAGAGCTTGGGGTGCTGCAGGTCCCAGAGCTCGATGCCGTCCAGCGCGGCGAACTTGATCTTCACCGGCTTCACGGCGCCGGCTTCTACTGCCTGCGCGGCTTTGGCCACCAGCTTGTCGCCATCGTAGAGCGCAGCCTCTAGCGAGAGTCCGGCCGCCAGTTCCTTGCCTTCCGGCGTCAGGTGGCACTCCACATCGAGTCCCGGCTTTGCGCCGAGCACATCCTGCGGCTGGGCAAAGATGTTGTCGATGAAGCTGGAGTTCACCAGGCGCAGCGAGACCTCCCGATAGATGCCGCCGAAGGTCAGGTAGTCCACCACGTTTCCAAAGGGTGGAATGTCGGCACGCTCGGTGGAATCCACTTCGACGGCCAGCACATTGTCGCCGGCCCAGTCGAGGTGTTCGGTCAACTCAAACGAAAACGGCGTGTATCCGCCGCGATAGGAACCCAATTCCACCCCGTTCAACCAGACTTTGGAGGCAATCATCACGCCTTCAAAGTCGACAAACACGCGGCGGCCACGAGCTTCAGCGGGCATCTTGAAGTGGCGGCGATAGACCGAGACAAACTGATAAGCCCTGTCGTCGAAGCTGTGCCACGGCAACCGGATATTGGTATGCGGCACGGTCACGCGTTCGAACTGGCTGTCGTTAAACTCCCGCTTGTACGCCTCGGGCGTGGCCTTCGGGCTGTAGCGCCAGCGGCGATTGAGGGGCAGTACGGCGCGCACCGGCTTGCGTGAGGGCGCAGCCTCGGCATGAACGGCAACTGGGTGTGCAACGGCAGCAACGGCCACCGCAGTCCCGGTGGTCTTCAGAAAATCTCGGCGATCCATACTTCTCCTCAGCAGCAAAGCGGTACGCAAGCCTGGTTCCACAACTTGGAATCTGTGAAAGCCTTTTTGTGCGGGCGAGATTATTGTATGCGTTTACACCCGCATCCGGCATCCGCCCCTGCCGAATCCCTATTGCCTCGGCTCGAATGGGCCATTAGAGTTGCTGGTGCCTGGGAAACATCCCCAAGACTCCTGCTCGAAGGAACCTCCGATGAACCGTCGCGATCTGTTGAAGCTCTCTTCCGGCGCACTGGCTGCGGCTTCGGCGCCGGCCCTGTCCGCAGCAGCCGGCTCCATAACCGGTTCCGCGCCAGTTACCCAGCGTTGCGCCCGCTGGGACTTTGTCGAGCTCAGCTTCCCGGGTCCCTCGGCAGGCAATCCTTACAGCGACGTGCAACTCAGCGCCACCCTGCACTACAAGAACCTCACCCGCACGGTTCCCGGCTTTTACGACGGCGCCGGCGTCTACAAGATTCGCCTCATGCCGACCGAGTTGGGTGCGTGGACTTGGGAGACAACCAGCAACGCCGCAGAACTCAGCGGCAAGTCGGGCTCCATTGATTGCATCCCACCGGAAGCGGGCAACCACGGCCCGGTTGCGGTTGCCGAGACCTTCCACTTTGCCTACGCCGACGGCACGCCCTTCGTCGAGTGCGGCACCACCTGCTACGCCTGGGCCTTCCAACCAGAAACCGTGCAACAGGCTACGCTTCGAACTCTCTCCGCCGCGCCCTTCAACAAGCTGCGCATGTGCGTCTTCCCCAAGTGGTATCAGCACAACAAGAAGGAACCGCCCAACTATCCCTTCCCACGCTCCGGCGAGACCAACGATTATTCCCAGTTCAATCCCGCCTATTTCCAGCATCTGGAAAAGCTGATCCTGGCCCTGCGCGAGCGCAACGTTGAGGCCGACCTGATCCTCTTCCACCCCTACGACAAGTGGGGCTATCAGCAGATGCCCGCAGAGGTGGACAACCGCTATCTGCGCTACGTGATGGCGCGCTTTTCCGCGTTTCGCAACGTCTGGTGGTCGCTGGCCAACGAGTTCGACCTGCTCCGCCACAAAACCACCTCCGACTGGGACCGCTTTGCCCACATCGTCGAGTCCGAGGATCCCAACCGGCACCTGCGTTCCATCCACTATTGCCACGTGGTCTACGACTACTCGCGTGCCTGGTGTACCCATGCCGGCGTGCAGGATTCCCGGCTGGAACTGGCCGCCCAGTGGCGCGCCGACTGGGGCAAGCCCGTGGTCTTCGACGAGTGCAAGTACGAGGGCAACATCGCCTCGCAATGGGGCAACATCTCCGCCGACGCCATGGTGCGCCGCTTCTGGCTGGCCGCCGTGCAAGGCACTTACTGCGGCCACGGCGAAACCTTCCTGCACCCGGACGACATTCTCTGGTGGTCGCATGGCGGCCAGTTGCACGGCAAGAGCCCCGCACGCATTGCCCTGCTCCGCAAGCTGCTGGAGGAGACCATCGCCGCCGGTGGCGGGCCCATCGGCTTTACTTATCTCGGCGACCACCCCATCTACTGCGCCAAGCGCCCCAACAACAGCGTCTTCTTCTTCTACACCGACGAGCACCAGCCCGCCGAGATGTCCTACGAGCTGCCCGAAGGCCACGTCTACACGGCGGAGTTCATTGACACGGTCACCCTGAAGCGAATTCCCCTCCCCGGCGAGTACAGCGGCACCGCCAGCTTCACTTTGCCCGGCCGGGCGTGGAGTTCCATCTGGCTGCGCGACAAATCCCTGCAGAAATAGGCAGCCCGGGCGCTGCGGCGCGCACCGTTTCCTCCCATCGTCCTCGGCTTTCCCGGCTCCGGTTGTATGGAGTGGGAAGCCCGGGCCCAACCTGGACATGCTTCCCGAAAATGCTCCGTAAGACACAAAAAACTTCGCCTTCCGCGACAAACCCCCGCTGCTTTTGATAACGTTAACTTGATCCCATTTTCACCCTTCTTCCGGAGCAGAAAAAATGAGTCTCATTCTCGGTATCGACGGCGGCGGCACCAACACTCGCGCCTCCATCGTCGAGAACGGCAACCTCCTGGGCCACGCCACCGGCGGCTCCATCAAGCGGCTGCGTGTCGGCGCTGAAGCGGCGGAGGCCAACCTCCGCGCCATCCTCCAGGAGGTCTACGCCCAGGCTGGCGTCAGCCGCGTCCGTGCTGCCTGCTGCGGTGTGGCCAGCGTCTCCATGCCCGGCATCGCCGAGTGGATCACCTCCGTCTTCAGCGACTTTGGCGTGGAGCACTCCGAGGTAGTGGGCGACGAAGTGATCGCGCTCGACGCGGCCTTCAAAGGCGGCCCCGGCATCCTGCAGATTGCCGGCACCGGCTCCAATACCATTGGCCGCGCCGCCGACGGCAGCCGCGAGTCGGCCGGTGGATGGAGTTCCCGTCTGGGCGATGAGGGTTCCGGCTACTGGATTGGCGTGCACAGCCTGCGCCGCGCCCTGCATGCCTATGACCGCGACGAACCCTCCCAGATCATCCCCCGCGTCAGCCAGTTCTGGGGCGCCAAAGGCATGGATGAGTTCATCAACATCGGCGACGGCACCCCCGCGCCCGACTTTGCCGCCCTCGCGCCCATCATCGACGAGCTGGCCGAGGCCGGCGACCCGGTGGCGAAGGCCGTTCTGGCCGATGCCGCCAGGGATCTGGTCACCTTCGTCCTGCTGGTGCGCGACAAGCTGAAGCGCAAGCACCACATTGCCGGCGAAGTGCCGGTGGCCTGGACCGGCAGCGTGATTGAGAAGATGCGCCAGGTGCGCGAGCCCTTCTTTGCCGGCCTGAAGGCCGCCGCACCCGAGATGCCCGTGGCCGCCCAAGCCGTGGTCTCCCTGGAAGGCGCACTGTGGCGCGCGCAGCGCATCGCCGACAGATTCTAGAGCCATTCGTTGTAGAGCTCCGGGTGCCCCACCCTCGCGACGTCTTTGTTTTTGTCGCTAGGGTGGGATAGCATGAGGCAAATCTTTGGGGCCGGATCGCGGGTGCCCCATCCTTGATTTCGACTGCGTTCTTTGCTGTCGAAATCAAGGATGGGATGGAAGCCTTCTCCGATTGCACTCTTCACAACGAACGCGAAGCGGTCTGCCGCATGCAATGCCTCAGTAGAGCAGCACCGCTACGCGGTACATGGTGAAGGTTCCTTCCACGCCGCGCGCCGGACAGCTGCCCACCGCCGCGCGACGATACTTGCCTGACCCGAGCCGCGCCGTCAGCGCATCCGGCAGCAGCTTCAAGTCCGCGTCCTGCCAGCGCATCACAAAGGTGGCCTGCTCAGCTCCACGCTCCTGCGGCATGCCGCGATCGGCTTCGCAAGCCTCGCGCGCTATTGCGGAATTTCCCTCCGCCTTCACGCCGCTCACCGCAATCATCTTTGCCACGCGCTGCTCCACCTCAGCTGCGCCGAGCACCAGCGAACCCCGCGCGTAGTCGGCCACGGCATAGAGCTCGCCCCCGCGCGCGATCACCGCAATGCCCACCCGGTCCACCTCCGGGTTGAGCAGATTGCGCCGGTGCGCAGGCGAGTCCATCCATGCGCCATGGATCTCCCTCGGCGTAGCTGCCTCGGCCACGTTCTCCTCTATCAGCCCAAAGTGCGCGCCCGCAGCTCCGGCTCGCTCCGCCAGGTCCAGCTCACCCGGGTAGCGATGCCCGATGGCGCCCTCCACCACCATGCGCCGGCAATGCGCCACCGCCGCAGCGGCCAACGCCGCATCCCAGCGCAGTTGCGGCACACCAGCCTCCGCCCGCGCACGATTCCCGAGCGCGAACACCTGCTCGGCCTGATCAGGCAGATTTCCCCCATTCCCTGCCTGCCCGAACGCCATCGACACGACGCCCACCAACAACGTCAAAAAAACTCCGCCTACCTGCGCAAAATGCTTCATGTCTCGATTCAACACCAAAGCCGCCTAAGAGTCGCTGTATTCTTGAGCTGTCCATGTTTCTTTCCAATCAGCTCAGGAATCTTGCCCGACGCTCGCGCCGCCAGCCGCTGGCAGCCGTGGGCACTTTTCTCCTTGTCTTGTTCGTGGTGTGCGGACTGGCCGCGCCCTGGCTCACCAGCTACAACCCGGCCGCCATCGATCTGGTCCACCGGCTCCAGGGTCCCTCGCTGGCCCATTGGGCCGGCACCGACGAGTTGGGGCGCGACACCATGGCGCGGCTCCTCTACGGCGCGCGGTTGTCGCTGGCCATCTCCGTCACGGTGGTTGCCGTCTCGCTCTCCCTGGGCCTGGCCATCGGCGGGCTGGCAGGCTACCTGGGCGGATGGGTCGACACCGCGTTGACCACCTTCGCCATGAACACCTTTCAGGCCCTGCCCGGGATCCTGCTGGCCATTGCCTTTGCAGCGTTTCTGGGCCCCGGCTTCCTCAATCTGGTGCTGGCGCTGGCCATTGGCGGATGGGCCGGCTATGCGCGCCTGGTGCGGGCGCAGGTGATGGCCGTGCGCGAACGCGAATACGTGGATGCGGCTCGGGCGCTGGGAGCCAGCGGCCTGCGCATCTTCTTTCGCCACATTCTGCCCAACATTGTGCAGCCGGTGCTGGTGCAGGCGGCCATCGGCATGGCCGGCGTCATCCTGGCCGAAGCCACGCTCTCGTTTCTTGGCCTAGGCATTCCCGCGCCCGCTCCCAGTTGGGGCGCCATGCTGAACGATGCCCGCTCCCACCTTTTCGACTCGCCGCACCTGGTGCTCTTCCCTGCGGCGGCAGTAGCGGGCGCGGTGCTGGGCTTCAACTTCATTGGCGACGCCCTGCGCGACCAGCTGGACCCGCGCACCCGGCTGGAATTGGGCTTATGAAACTCGGCATCGTCAGCGACACCCACGGGCTGCTCCGGCCTGAGCTCTTCACGGCTCTCGCCGGCGTGGACCACATCCTGCACCTGGGCGACGTGGGCAAGGCCTCGGTGCTCAAAGAACTCGCCCGCATCGCACCGGTTACTGCGATACGTGGCAACACCGACCGCGAAGGCCCCTGCGCAGAACTGCCCGCGACCGACGTTTATCTTGCCGAGGGCCGCTACATCTACATGCTGCACGACCTCTCCGAGATTCATCTCGACCCGGCCGCGGGCAAATTCGCCGCCGTGCTCTTTGGTCACTCGCACGTGCCCAACTACTACACGAAGCGCGGCGTGCTCTACTTCAATCCCGGCTCCTGCGGCCCCAAGCGCTTCGACCTGCCGGTCACGGTCGGGCTGCTGACGATTGGGTCGGACGGTACACTCGAACCGGAAATTGTTCATCTCATCGTGAAATAGGCCAGGCATCTGATCCCTGCGCCATAGGCACAACGCAGCTTAGCCCCGCTTTTTAAGGCGGGGAGCCCCGTGCATAGGAAGAGCGGGAGCCCCGTAGGGACGGTGCGAGCCTTCTCAAGCAGCCCCCACGGAGGATGCGAAGCAGGCTGCCGCACCGCAAGTGCCGAAGCAGGCTGCCGCACCGCAAGTGCCGAAGCAGGCTGCCGCACCGCAGGTGCCGAAGCGGGCTGCCCCACCGCAGGTAGTTAGCGCATGCGTGGATTCACTACGTTGTAGACCAGATCGGTGAGGAAGTTGACCAGCACGTACGTGAGTCCAATCGAGAGCAGGCAACCCTGCACCAGCGCGTAATCGCGGTTGGAAATCGCACTCACTGCCAGCCGCCCCAGCCCTGGCCAGCTGAAGATGGTCTCGGTCACAATGGCGCCGGCCAATAGCGCGCCAAACTGCAAACCCACCACCGTCACAATCGGCACCAGGGCATTGGGCAGCGCGTGGCGCCACACCACCGCCGCTTCGCTCAAGCCCTTGGCACGCGCGGTGCGGATGTAGTCCTGGCCCAGTTCTTCCAGCATGGCTGTGCGCACCATGCGGGTCAGGATGGCCGCCATAGAGGTCCCCATGGCGATGGTGGGCAGCACCAGATAACGCCAATCGATGGTAGCCGTGCCTCCGGCATTCGCGCCAGAGACCGGCAGCCATCCCAGTTGAATGGAGAAAAACAATATCAGCACCGGCCCCAGCGCAATGCCCGGCACCGAGAGCCCGAAGAGCGAGACCACCGAGAGCATTTGATCGGCCGCTTTGCCGCGCCGCACCGCCGCCCATACGCCCGCCGGCAGGGCCAGCAGCAGCGCCAGTACCAGCGAGGTGAGCGTGAGCGCCATGGTGTAGGGATAGCGCTGCGCGATCAGGTGCGCCACCGTATCCTTCATGCGGATCGATTGCCCCAGATTGCCCTGCACAACCCCCGTCCAATAGTGCACGTACTGCACATGCAGCGGCCGGTCGAGCCACAGATCGTGGCGCAGGCTGGCCGTATCCATGGGCGACGCGCCCTCGCCCAGCATCATCTGCACCGGGTCGCCCGGCACCAGATGGATGAGCAGAAAGACAAGCGAGACCACCAGCCAGACAACCGGCAATGTGAGCGCAAGGCGTGTAAGGGTCTGCTTCATGGGTTCGCATCTATTACAACAGATCGGACGGGAGGGGGAGAAAGGGCGGGGGCGAAGGGAGAAGGGAACAAGGGACCAAGGGACTGAGGAACCAAGGAAAAAATGCGGGTGCCCCACCCTCGCCGCGCCTTTGTTTTTGCGGCTAGGGTGGGATGGGTTAGTCTCACCTCATAGGGCCGGATCAATAAGGGACTAAAAAAAATCCGTTCTGCAGGAGCATCCTGCAACCCTGCGTTCCTGATTGCAGGACGCGCAATACTCTCCTCTGCGCCATGGGTCTACAATTCGGCAAAGATCGTTTCTGCCAATCCAGCCGGTTAGCCCGGCGCATCTCAGGAACATCTCGGGAGCCGCCATGCAAGTCATCGACATTCTTCCTACCGATCGCGTCTTTGTTCTCACCGGAGCAGGCATCAGTGCGGAGAGCGGGTTGCCCACCTTCCGCGCCGAAGATGGCCTGTGGGCCGGTCAGCGGGTGGACGAGGTCTGCACCCCCGAGGCCTGGGAACGCAATCCGGAAAAGGTGTGGCTCTTCTACGCAGCGCGACGGGCTGCAGGGGCCAAGGCTGCGCCCAACCCCGCGCATCGCGCCCTGGCGGAGCTGGAAGAGTGGCTCGAAGGCCGTCTGTTTCTTTGCACCCAGAACGTGGACGACCTGCACGAGCGGGCCGGGTCGAAGAACCTGCTGCACATGCACGGCCAGTTGGATCGCGCCCGCTGCGAGCGCAACTGCGGCCGCCCCCCAGTGGAAGACCGCACCGTCTACACCAGCCTCGATGAGGTACCCCGCTGCCCTTGCGGTGGCCGTCTGCGTCCCCACATCGTCTTTTTTGGCGAAATCCCCCTGGAAATGGAGCAGATCCAGGAAGAAATCGAGCGCTCCACGCTGATGGTGGTCATCGGCACTTCGGGTTCCGTCTATCCAGCGGCCAACTTTGTTCACTGGGCGCGGCTGCACCAAGCGCGCACCGTCTACGTCGGCCCCGAGCCCCCGCTAAACGCCAGCGCCTTCACCCATATCGTGGAAGGCAAGGCCGGCCAGGTGGTGCCCGGGCTCTTCAATGTTCTCTAGCCTGTGGAGCAATGTCAGGGGCCATTTCCGTAGCCGCAGCAGGAATCAGCCGTGCTTGCGCGGATTCATCATCTTTTAATAATGGTCGGAATCCCTCAATCCTATTGACTCTACGGCATCTTACCCGCTCAACAGACGAGAATTTTCCTCCCCACCCAGGACAATTCAAATCCCCGTAACAATCGATATGGAGAATAAGTCCCGGCAGGACAACTGCAAGGGAGATACCGTGAAAAGGACTTTGGTTGCCGTTTTGTTCTTGATGATGGCACTGAGCGTGGCTCAGGCCCAGAAACTCACAGGGGCTGGCGCAACTTTCCCCTACCCGATTTATTCTAAATGGTTTAGCGAATACAGCGCAGCGCACCCCGGGGTTGAAGTCAACTATCAGTCCATCGGTTCCGGTGGCGGCATCCGCCAGGTGACCGCTGGTCTGGTCGACTTCGGCGCCTCCGACGGTCCCATGACCGACGAGCAGCTCGCCCAGTCCAAGGTCAAGCTCATCCACATTCCCACCGTGCTCGGCGCCGTGGTGCCCATCTTCAACGTGCCGGGCGTCAGCGATCTGAAGTTCAGCCCCGACGTTCTGGCCGACATCTACCTTGGCAAGATCGTCACCTGGAACGATCCGCGCATCGCCAAGGACAATCCGGGCACCAGCCTGCCCGATCGGCAGATCATCGTCGTCCATCGCGCCGACGGCTCCGGCACCAGCTACATCTTCACCGACTTCCTGAGCAAGGTCAGCAAGGAATGGGCCGGCGGCCCCGGCAAGGGCACCTCGCCTGCCTGGCCCAAGGGCGTTGCTGGCAAGGGCAACGAAGGCGTGGCCGGTCTGGTCCGCCAGATGCCCGGCGCCATCGGTTACGTGGAGCTGATCTACGCGCTGCAGAACCGCATCTCCTACGGCTCGGTGAAGAACGCTTCCGGCAACTGGATCAAGGCCTCCATTCAGGGCGTCACCGCGGCCGCAGCCAGCGTCAAGCAGATTCCCGCCGACTACCGCGTCTCCATCACCAACGCTCCAGGCGCTGAGGCCTATCCGATCTCCAGCTTCACCTGGCTGCTCATCCCGATTCACTCCGCCGACCCCGCCAAGGGCCGCGTGCTCAAGGATATGCTCAGCTGGATCGTGAAGTCGGGCGAAACCGAAGTGGAGTCGCTCTCCTACGCTCCGCTGCCGCAGAACATCGTGGACCGCGTGCTGAAGAGCATCTACGCGCTGCAGTAGGCCTATTCGCAATCTATAAATTCAAAAGAGCCCGGCAACCCGCCGGGCTCTTTACATTGAAGATCAGAATTCGTACCCAGCGCCACCCGGCTAGCTGGCCAGATGTTCCCCGATCAGCCGGTCGACGAGCGGAATGATCGCCTCGCCGGTCTTCGCCAGCACAAATCCCTCCCCACTCCAATCCAGCTTGAAGCTGGTGGCCAGCGCCGAGATCCAGATCTGCCGCACCGGCGTATTGGGGGTAATGACGAACTTGGCCGGGGGCTCCTCGAAGAGAATGTTCAGCACCCCGCCCTGCTCTTCGGCCTCAAACTCCGCGCCCTGCTCTTCTTCCGCAATCAGGTGCTGTTTGAGCGCCTCGATCGCTGTCTCTGCCGCGCGACGAAACTCCTGCTCATCCATCATGGCCCCAGTGTAGCAACTCCAGCCGAATCTGGCGCTCCCGGCTGCCGTTTATCGGCCTCCGAAGCGTTTTCTTTGCGCTGTCGGCCCCTGAGACAGTCGGGTGACGGAAATCATTAAAGAACTGCCCGAAGCTGCCGATAACTGAGGAAGGCGGAAAGTCCTGGAGGAGGAGGCGTATGGAAATTGCACCCATTTCCGGAATTCGAGTCATGCCAGCTCCGAAGATTCAGCCCTCGGAACCCACGCTCTCGGGCGTCTTCGACATCACGCTTTCGCGCTCCCGGGATGACAGCTACTCCGGCAGTCGACGCGGCGCCGGCGGCCAGGACGATGAGAACGATGAGCAGGATGGACTGCTGGACGACGATGCCCGGCCGAATCGCTCGGCTCGCACCGCGACCGGCGGCATCAGCATCTTCGCCTGAGCCTGGCTACAGCCAGCTCGAATCATCGCCCGCGGCGCAAAACCTGCGGATACGGCGGGGAGCGTAGTTCTTTGCCGATAGGCAGAACAAAAGGCACAGCCCCTGGCTGTGCCTTTCTTGTTGTCCTGGAAGCCGCTCGTGTCCCGAGTCAGAGCACTGCCGCAACACAACGTCTGTCATCCTTGTATCTGCGCGCAGCGCGCCTGCTGCATGCAATGCCGCGAAGCGCGTCTGCCGCACCGCAGGTGCCTAGAGCGAACGCTTGAAGAGCGGCGTTGCAATCAGCAGTGTGCCTACGCCGAAGATCAACAGAAACGCCAGATCGAACTGAATGGCGACAAACCCTCCGTCCTTCAGGATGATCGACTTCAACCCATGAATCGCGTAGGTGAACGGATCGATCACCGAGATCGCCCGGAGCCACCAGGGGAAGGCCGTAATCGGGTACATCGCGCCCGAAGGATAGAACAACAGCAGGTTGAGCACGCCGAACATGGCACGTGGCACCAGCGGGTCCTCCACCCGCACCATCAGCAGGAACATCATCCCGTTGAAGGCCAGCGCGGTGACCAGCAGCAGCGAAAAGATCTCCAGCAGTTGCATGGGATGGAAGACGATGCCCAGCCCGGCCATCAGCGAGCCAATCACCGTCATGGTGGTTCCGGCCAGCACCGCCTTGATCGATCCGGCCACGTTCAGCCCCAGCACCAGCTCCAGCCGCGTAATCGGCGTCACCAGATAGCCCTCATGCACGCCCCGCGCCTTGTCGTCGATGTAGAGCATGCCGCCGCCGATCATCACCGAGATGTACATGGCCAGCGCGATGCAGGCCGGCAGCAGGAACTTCAGATAGCCGACGTAGGGGTAGAGCTCCACGATCTCCAGCGCAATCTGGGTTTGCAGCCGGGGTTGAATCGCATTGGTGGAGAGCGCCGTCACCAGCGACTGCATCTCCGCCTCCACGCTCGCAGAGGTGAACTGATCCGTATCGTCCACCACCAGGCCCACCCGCGGCGCATCCTGTGCATACACCCGGCGCGAGTACTGCTTGGGAATCACCACCGCCGCTTCCACCTTGCCGGTGCGCACATCCTCGCGGGCCTTCAACTCATCGCTGTACTCAATGGTATGAAAGGTTTTGATGGTGGCGTTGATGGAGTCAAAGCCCTCGCGCAGCTTCACTGCCTCCGGGCCGTGGTCGTAGTCCACCACCGCCACGCGCGCCCCCACAATCTTGCCGCCGAAGGCGTTGCCCATGATGATCAGCTGCAGAATCGGCATCATCAGCGACATGATCATCAGCATGGGCGAGCGGAAGAACTTGCGCATCTCGCGCTCGACAATGGCCAGCATTCGGTTCATGGGCGTGCTCCGGGCCGCGGGGGCAACGTAAAGGCCGGCGGCTTCACCTGTTCGTCGCGCAGCTGGCGGCCGGTGTAGTGGACAAACACATCGTCCAGAGTTGTGTTCTGCACGCTGAGCGAGGTAATCTGCTCGCCCAGTTGCGCGGCCATCTCCACCAGTTGCAGGGTGGTGCGCGACCCGGACGAGGTCAGCACGCGGTAGAAGCCCGCGCTCTCCGCCTGCACGCCGGTCACGCCCTCCAGCCCTTCCAGCCGCGTCTTCCACTCCGGGGAATCGCGCTCCAGGTGAATCTCCACCACATTCGATCCGGGCACGCTGTGCTTCAGTTCCATGGGTGTGCCCAGCGCCACCAGCGTCCCGTGATCCACAATGGCAATGCGGTCGCAGAGCTTGTCGGCTTCTTCCATGTAGTGCGTAGTCAGCAGCATGGTCAAATGCCGGGTCTTGCGCAGGTTGTCCAGCATCTCCCACACCGCAATGCGCGAGACCGGATCCAGGCCCGTGGTGGGCTCGTCCAGAAAGAAGATATGCGGGTTGTGCACCAGGCCGCGCGCAATCTCCAGCCGGCGCCGCATGCCCCCGGAGAGGGTCTTCACCTGCGCCTCGCGCCACTTGGTCAAATCCACCGCCTCCAGCACCGCCGCAATGTTCTTTTCCCGCTCGCCGCGCGGCACGCCGTAGAGCTTGGCGTAGATGCTCAGGTTCTCGCCCAACGTCAGGTCGGGATCGCTGGTCAGCGCCTGGGGAATCACGCCGATCACCCGCCGCACCGCATCCGGATCGCGCGCCACATCGTAGCCGGCCACCGTCACCGCGCCGGAAGTGATCGGGATCAGCGTGGTCATCATGCGGATGGTCGTGCTCTTGCCCGCGCCGTTCGGCCCGAGCAGGCCAAAGATCTCGCCCTCCTTCACGTCGAAGCTCACGCCCTTCACGGCCTCAAAGTCGCCGTAGCGCTTGAAGACGTTTTGTACATCGATGGCGAGCCCCGTGTCCGCCTTGGTTGCCGCGCTGCTCATGGCTTCACCAGCTTGGCCTTGGGAATGTAGACCTCCGCCGTCATGCCGGGTACAAACTTCTCTCCCGGGTTGTCGATGGCCAGCTTCAGCTGCACGGTCTTGATGTCGCGCTTGCGATCGCTTACATCGCGCTGGGTGGCAAAGTCGGCCTCCGTGGCTTTGTTGATCACCTTGCCCCACACCGTACCGCCCGAGGGCATCACCACGCGCAGACTGTCGCCCACCTGCACCGCATCGGCCTGGGTCTCGGGCAGCGGCGCATAAACCCAGGTCTGGGTCAGATCGATGATGGTCACAATCGGCGTGCCCGCGGCCACCACTTCACCCTGGCGCATGGCCCACACATTCACCCGGCCAGTCACCGGAGCCAGCACCTCCGCATAGCTCTGGTTCACGCGCGCCTGGTCAGCCAGGGCCCGCGCATTGGCCACATCGTTCTTGGTGGCCGCCACGCTGTGCGCAGAGACTGCGGCCAGCAGTTCATGCGCCCGTGCCTCGCGCAGATTGGCCTGCGCGGCGGTCAGCGAGTGCTCGGCAGCGATCACCGCGGCCTCCGATGCATGCAGGCTGGTCACAGCCTCATCGCGCAACTGCGCGCTCATCACGCCCTCATCGGCCAGCGCCACCGTCCGCGAAGTGTCGGCCTTCTGGTGCTCCAGATTGGCTCGCGCCTGGGCCAGCGCCGCTTCCGCCACATGGACCTGCGCCTCGGCGCTCACCGTGGCGCTGCCGGTCTCGCCGCGATTCTGGCGCTCGGTGTCCACGGCCTCGCCCAGCTTGCCCACCTGGCTCCTGGCCGAGGCTTCCGCCGCGCGCAACGCCGCATTCAGATCGTCGCTCTCGATGGTGGCAATCAGATCGCCGGCCTTCACCTGCTGGCCTTCGGTCACGGTCAGCCTGGCCAGCCGCCCGGCAATGCGCGAGCTCACCTGCACCTCGTTGGCGTCGACCGTGCCGATCAGTTGCAGATCGCTGGAAGGACGCACCGTGACGAAGTACCAGATCAACGATCCGATCGTCAGCAATCCCAAAATGATGAAAACTCGATTTCTCGCACTCACTTCCGTTTCACCTCAAATTCCTTGTGTCTCTTCCAGTGTTTGAAATCGCCGCTCGGCGGCATGGGCGTGGCAGCCAGGACCTTGGCAGCCACGCACGCACCGCGTGCGCGATCGGAAAAAATGGTCATGCCCAGATACTCCACCGCCGCCTTCCGCCGCTGCTCCAGTTCTTTCTTGGAGAGCAAATCGCGATCCGTCAGCAGCTTGACCACCGGCATCGATAAAAAATAAAACATGTTCGCGCCCAGCGCCGCGTTCATCACCTGCCAGGGGTCGGCCTGGATCAACTCGCCCGTCTGTTGTCCCTCTGCAATCAACTCCCAGAACCGTTCCGTGGTGGGCCGGAAAACTTTCTCGACAATGGCCGAAAATGCGTTCTTCTCCCCCTGGTGCATGCGCATCATCTCCTGATGCATCAGGCTCTGGAAGGTCTGCTGGGAGTGGATGCGGTCAAAGTGGTTGAGTGCAAACAGCACCAGCCGCTCGCCTGCCGACTCGCCCGCATTCAAGGGGGCCATGCTACTGGCCACCACCTGCCGGGCCGCGGCGTCCAGAACCGCGTCGTAGAGTTCCTCTTTGCTGCGAAAGTAGTAGTAAATCAAGGCCTTGTTGACGCCCGCGGCAGTGGCGATCTGCTCCGTGCGGGCTCCCGCCAGCCCGTCTTCGCTGAAGGCCTGCGTGGCAGCCTCCAGAATCCGGCTGCGGGTCTGGTCGGCGCGTTCCTGCTGCAAACGGGCTGGAGGATGGCTGGGCATATTTTTAACTAACTGGTTAGTAAAATACCGCACCGCACTCCTCCCTGCAAGATTCCCCTCGGAACCCCTCTCTTTTCCTTTATACGGACCTGCGGTGGCAATGGTTCCCTACCCCGGCCGGTTGCGGTAAAAATCCGGTAAATCAAAAAAATGGGGTGAACGCTCGGTTCACCCCTGCGGAGATTCTTGCAAGTGCTTTTACAACAGCCAAATAGACGTTCCAGTAGGAGGCATTTCAACAACATCCATCAATCCCGGATTTGGATCAGTAGGGCGGCAAACCGCCCAGATACATGTAGTCGAGAGCCGGCGCCCGGGCCAGAAGCGCGGCCAGATGAGCGTCCGGAAAGCGATGCAGGTAGATCCGGGCCCAGCTGATGGCCTCAGCCGAGGGCGGCGCGCCGTCGGGCAGATCCTGCTTGACGCCGGCTGCCTGGTCAAAGTACCCGCTGCCCTCCAGACCCGCCACCGCGCGGGAAACCAGGCGGCGGATGGCGTAGTCGTTCTCGGCATAAAGGTGGATGCCGTTGACCTCGGCAAACTCAGCAATATAAACCAGGGGTGAAAGCGCGTAGAGGTGGTAATGGAGCGCGCGCTGGCCGCGACGCATCTCCAGCGGCAGCGTGCCCTCCGGCGTAATCTGGCGGCTGCCGTTGCGGTAAGCCTCCTCGGCCCACCCCAGGAGCTTGCGATCATCTGCAGCAACAGCCACGGCTGCCACCTGCACACCAGCCCAGTAAAGGTGATTGTTAGCCACGTGCTCAGGATTCCGGCTGACAAGACGGTCGTAATAGCCCATGGTCTGCGCGGTGACGACCTTCATCCAGTTTGTCAGCAGCTTCTGGTCGGCATCGCTGACCACGCCGCTGGGACGCACTTTGAGCAGCGCCACGGCCAGCGCCCCCTCTACCCAGCCCTGCACGAAGTAGGCCTGGTTGGACGACATTCTGCCGGTCAGTGCCTTGTCCTGAGCTGCGGTCTTCTCCAGCGTCAGTACGCAGGCGGCGGCTTGGCGGCTGCCAGTAGTCAGATAGGAGTCGGCGGCAGCTGCCGCCAGCACGCCCAGCTTCTTCACCGGGCCAGCGCTGAGCTCATAGGCCTTCCACTTGACCGGATCGATGATGGAGCCTTTGGAATCGGAGTAGAAGCCGTCGGTGGTGAGGTCGGCGGGAATGTGAATGGGTTGCGGGCAAGCATAGGGGGCATCGGTCAGCTTGACCGGATGCTCATCCCACGGCGAACGGAGAGCGCTCTGCCCATGCACGGCGGCAGAGGCGGCAAGCGAGAGACCAAGGACGAACGAAAGAGACTTCCAAAGGGACAAAATTCGGCTCCAGGGTAGAAAGTGGCGCATCGGCCACCGAATACCAGCGATCTTACCCTGCAGCAAACAAGCTTGTGCAGTCTCAAACCGGTTTGCAACCGGAATTTGGCTGAAAATACAGCTATTTCCGGAAGGGCAACTCGTCGCCGGCAACCTCCAGAAGCGCCAGAGCCATCTCGTTCATGGGGGTAGGAATGCCGTGTTTTTTGCCGGCGCGGACCACGGCGCCGTTGCGGGCATCGGCCTCCATGCGGCGGCCGTAGAGCCGGTCGGCCAGCAGCGAGTTCACGGAGTCGCCGGGGTGCTGCGCGTACATGCCGACGATCTCGTCCACCACCGAGTCGTCCAGATGCGCGCCTTCCGCCCTGGCCACGGCCAGGCACTCGGCAGCCATCTGGCGGCCAACGGCGCTCATCCGCTCGCCCCAGAGGACGCGGACCGGCTGGAGACTGAGGGCGTTCAGCGCGCCCACCACGTTCAGGCAGAGCTTCCACCAGGCGGCGGTGGTAAAGTCGTCCACCGGAACCAGATTGGCTCCTGCGCCTTCAAACAGGCTGAGGAAGGCATTCCCGAGCTCCGAGTTCTCCACCTTGAGCAGAACCGTACCGCGCACGTGGATGGAACCGTCGTCGCGCCGCTCCACCGGGCAGTCAATGACCACCGGGAGCAGCCGCTCGGGGCTGACAAAGGCGGCAAAGCGCTGGCGATGCTCCACGCCGTTCTGCACGATGGCCACCGGGGCCCCGTTGGCACAGAGCTGCGGGAACCAGGCGGCCGCAGCCTCGGAATCGTAAGCTTTGGTGGCCACCAGAACCCAGTCAACAGGGGTGGCGTCGGCCGGGTTGGTCAGATTGACGCCGCGGACACGGACCTGGCCGTTCGGTGTCTGGGCCACCAGCTCCGGCAGCGGCCGGCGGGTGCAAAGCACGATCTCATGTTTGCCGGTAACTTCCAGCAGCGCAGCCAATGCGCCCCCAATGGCGCCCACACCCACAATCGCAACCCGAGCCATCCTGCCCCTCCCGAAGGGAAATACAAGACCAACCTATACGCTCATTCCGGCTGAAGGCCAGCGCAGGCCTCAGCACGCCCAAAAGCCGCCCCGGATGATTACCACGCCAATACCGGAAATCAGCAAAAAGAAACAGACAATAAGGATGATCCTCTTCATCCTCGCCTTCGCTCGAGCGTCGTCGGGAGACTGCCAGTAATACGACAGCCAGAGGGCCACGGCGGTTGCCGCTAACTGGACACCGTAGCAGCACCAGATCAGGTACGCCTTGTAATGCTGCATCGTTTCATCCCTTCAAGCAGCCCCTGTCTTTTACCGGCCCTGCCGCTTCCTCGTTGGGTTGCTTTTGAGATTCCTTCGCGCGCGGCCCACACACAACGCGGCTTGAACATGGGTGGCCTGCCCTTTGTTCACCCGACAAGGATAGGCCACCCGCCGCGGCTTTCCGCAAACTCTTCGGGAACACCCTGCTACAACGGCGGCAGCGCGTCCACAATGCTGACGCCCGTGGGCGGCGTAAAGCGGAAGAGCTCGGCCGCAGCCGGTGCATTCACCTGCTCGCCGCTGAAATTGAAGTAGGTGTTCGATCCGTCGTTCTCTTCGGCTTCGATGGCCAGGATGGTTCCCTCGGCGGTCACCGTCAGGACGAGCTTGGGCACGCGCTGCTCCTGGCCCTTGGGCTGGCCCACCAGCGTGAAGGTGCCGTTGGGGTTCGCTGTCAGGTGCAGGTTGATCAGCTCTTTTTCCAATTGGGTGTGGCCCAGCAGAAAACGGAGCGGGGAGCGCAGATCGTCCAGTTGCTTGGCCGGAGCGCGCTGCACCTGCGCACTGCCCTTTGTATAGAACCAGGCGTACTTGCCGTCCAGCAGGAAGAGCTTGCCGGCGGGCTGGGAGTAGTCCCAACGCATCCTGCCCGGCTTGGCCAGCAGCAGCACGCCACTCTCTGTCCGGCGTCGGCCCATCCCCTCGTAGGTCTCGCTGAAGGCGGCCCGAAGCGAATGGAGCTGGTTATAGTGCCGGTCCACGCGCTGGGCCACGTCGTGCACGTTGGGCGTTCCCTGCTGCGCCGGGAGCCAGCCGGCAAAGACCAGAAGGGCGACCGTCAACCAACGGCCGCCCCAGGATGCGATCTTGGAGGTTGTCATTGCAGAATCTGCGCGCATTCGGTACCGCCCGCCGGGTCGAACTTGATCTGTCCGGTCTCGTCGGTGCAGTAGCTGCGGTCGCCGGTTTTGCCCACGGTTTGCGGCTTGGCCACCACGGTGAAGCTGTTGTGGCGGGTGGTGCTGCCGCTGGTCACCTCATCGCCGCAGGTGATGGTGAAGGCATAGCCCTGCTTCAGGCCGGAGGAAAGATCGGACGGCAGCAGTTGCGAGCTGGTCGCGGTCGGTGGGCCGGAGTGCGGATCGCCCCCCAGCGCAGTCAGCGAGCAGGCGTAGCCCAGGGCCGGATAGTTGCCCGAATACATGATCTCCGCCTGATTGATCTTCTGCAACGAGTTCACTGCCGACAGGCCATTGGCATGTTTCGTGTAAACGCCGATGCTGGCAATGGCCATCAGCGTCAGGATGGCGATCACCGCCATCACGATCAGCAGTTCCATCAGCGTAAAGCCGTTGGCCGGGACTCGGTTCTTGCGGCGAGCATCCATCTGGTTGCAGTTCATCGCGGTTCTGCGCCTTTCAGTGGGGCCGGTCTCGCCCGGCCTTTCCTCAACAAATCCTACAACGTATGGACGGGCCAGGAAAAGGGAACGCTCAAAAGGGGCCGGATCCAGGGATTTGTTCCCTCTTCCGGCCCCCTTCGGTTCCCTGCCCCGTTTTACTGCGCGGCCGGTTCAAACTGCACGTTCATCCAGCTGCGGATGGCGTCCATTGACTGCTCACGGCCCAGGAAGTCCTTCACCAGCTCCGCGGCGGGCTTGCTGGCGCCGGCCTCGAGCACCGTCCGGCGGTAGCGCATCGCCGTCGGCCCATCCAGCAGGTTCTTTTTGTCGAACTGCGCGAAGAAGTCGACGGCGATCACCTTGTCGAGCACGTAGGTGTAGTAGTTGGAGGCGTAGCCGGTCAGGTGGGTGAACGACGCGTAATCGTGCGCCCCCTTCAGGTCGGCATAGGGACTGAACCGCTTCACGTCGGTGGACCAGGTCTTGTCGAAGTCAAGCGCGGCCGGGTCCTGGTTGTGCACGTCCAGCGAGAAGCTGGTGAAGATGAGCTGACGCTCCAGCCAGGTGCCGCGTCCGTAGGCGCTGGCCGCGTTCATGCGGGCAATCGTGGCCGTGGGCAGCACTTCGCCGGTCTGGTAGTGCTTGCCAAAACTCTGCAGGATCGCCGCCGAATGGAAGATCTCTTCCAGCATCTGCGAGGGCGACTCCACAAAGTCGCCTTCCACATTGAATCCGCCCGCACCGGACCATTCCCCCTGTCCGCCCAGAATGTTGTGCATCAGGTGGCCGAACTCATGGAAAAAGGTGACCACCTCGTCGTACTGCATCAGCCCTGGGTCGCCGGCCTTGCCGCCGGAGAAGTTGCACACCAGCATGGCCTCCGGCAATTGACGGCCGCGAATGCCGGGGATGACAGGCGAGGAGGAGAACCACTTGTCCTTGCCCTCGCGTGGGTGCATGTCCAGATAGATGCGGCCCAGCTTCTTGCCGGCGCTGCCGGGAGCGGCGTCAAAGACATCAAACACGTCCACCGACTTGTCCCACACCACGGCATCTGCAGCCGGCTTGAACTCCACACGGAAGAAGCGCGAGGCGGTGGTCAGGATGCCGGCCTGAACCTGCGCGTAGGGGAAATACGGACGCACGCTCTGCGCGTCAAAGGCCAGCTGGGCACGGCGGTACTGCTCGGCCCAGTAGCGGCGGTCGGCCATGGTGATGGTGGTGAGCCCCGGCTGCTGCTTCTGCGCAAAGGCCAGCAACTGGCCGTACTCACGCGCCGCAATCGGGCGGGCAGCCTCGTCGAGCGAGGCAATCAGCTTCTCCACATTGGCCGCACTGCCGATCATCTGGTCGGCAGTGGCCAGGTCGGCGTAGTGCTTGAAGCCGAGCGTCGCAGCCAGGTCTTGACGGGTGGCCAACAGGTCGCGCAGCACCTGCTCATTCTTGGGATAAGCGCGGTTGTGATAGGCGGTATAAACGCGCGCGCGCAGATCGGCGTTGCTGGCAAAGTCGAAGACCGGATTCACATCCGGCTCGTCGGTGGTCAATGTAACCTGGCCATCGGCGCCGGGCTTGTGCCCGGCAACATAGTCCGCGGGCAGGCCGTCAAGGTCCGCGGGTTTGGCCGCGATCTGCAGTTTGCCATCGGCCACGTTGCGGCCAAAGGCCAGCGAGAGGTCGGTGATCTTGTCCTCCAGCTCGTGGATCTTCTTGCGGGTCGCATCGTCGCGATCCACACCATTCAGCCGGTACTCCAGCAGGGTCCGCTCCAGATAGTGGCGCGTGGCCGGATCGGCCGGAGTGGGGATGGCGGCCAGTGCCTTGTACACGGCCTGGTTCAGGCTCAGATCGGTCTGCGCCGAGGAAACCTTGGCGGCCAGCACCTGCCCCTTGTCGCGCAGCGCCGCCGCATCGGCCAGTGAGTAGAGCAGATAGGCATTGTTGCCGGCCACGGCAAGCTCGTTCTGCGCATCGTCGAAGGGGCGCAGGGTGTTTTCGACCGTCCGCGGACCGCTGACGGCCACCAGCTTGTCCACATCGGCTTGGGTCGCCGCCAGACGCTGATTCAGCCAGCCTTCAAAGCTATCAGGGGTTGAAGCCGCCAGCCACCCGTGCAACGGGTCGGATGCCGGCGCCTGTGCCTGGACCAGAGCAGCGGCCGCAAGCAGGACAACGGGAAGCGCAATCTTCAAAATCCTCATGCAGGGAGTCTTTCATTTCAGCCTCCTTGAAGGGAAGAGGAATCCTTGTAGACTCTCATTCGCCCTACAGCAATCTGCAGGCCCCAAAGAAGACGCAAAGCGCCTGCCGCATGCAATGCCCCGGAGGGGCGCCGCGAAGCATCGGAAGAATCTATCCTCGAAGAACGCGAAGCCGTCTGCCACACCGCAGGTGTCCCGGAGGGGCGCCGCGAACCTCCACATGAAACCTGGCAGAAGCATGGCGAAGCCGTCTGCCGTACCGCAGGCTCTTTCAGCCCCTGGAAGATGCCTCATTGTCCTCGCGCCTGTAGAAGGGCCAGACGGAGGCATCGCCCGATGGTTCACCAAGATAGGCCTGAAAGCGTTTCATCGGATCCTGCTCCCAGTGGACCCAGGGCAGAATTCTCGCAGCGATACGCCGCCAATCGAGCCCGATGAACTTTGCCTTTCTCCACTCGTACTCCAAGTCCGAACGCAAGAACCGCACGCAACGCCCGGCCATCGCCAGCACCGGTTCGTCTAGCTCGTACGCGCCTTCCAGCTTGTGCTCCTCAAAGTCGTCGTAGAGGTTCCAGGCGAACCCGTAGACAGCGGCAATCGCGCGGTCGGAATGCCGCTTCCACGTAGCGGCGAGCCCCGTGAATTCCGCATCGAACTCCTCGTTGGTCGTCTCGCACTCCAGGAACCGCTGCAAGGCCAGCGCTGCCTTGTCCCGAACCTCTCTGTCCACCATAGGCCCCATCCTCCGCCCGCAATGCCAGTCTATCGCCCTTCTTTCCACCGGACGCGCACTTCCCTGCCCGGTCCTCTAAACTGGAGGTTGCCCATGGCTGCTTATTGCGAAGTCGCGCTGCCGGTTCCGCTGGACCGCACCTTTACCTACGCCCTGCGCATCGGGCATACGGTGGCGCGTGGGGTGCGCGTGATTGCGCCCTTCCGCAACGAAAAGTTGATCGGAGTTGTGACGGCGGCCGATGTGCAACCCCCACCGGAGGTGGACATCCGACCGCTGGAAGCCGTGCTGGACGAAGCGCCCATTCTGAGCGAGCAGTTGCTCTCGCTGGCCGAGTGGATGGCGCAGTATTATCTTGCCCCGCTGGGCGAAGTGCTGCGCGGCATGCTGCCACTGACCGCCGAGGTGCGCCGCACCGTCTACTACCGCATTACCGATCTGGGTCGCGACGTGCTGGCCAGCGCGGTGGAAGTGGAGCCGCTGGCCGGTCTGCACGGCCACTTGCCGCAGACCAAGGCCCGCCGGCGCAGCCAGCTCACGCCGGAGGAGCAGAACCTGGAGTTCCGCGTGCTTACGCGGCTGGCCGACGGCGAGCCGGTAAAGGTCTCCGCGCTGCGCACCTCCACGGCGGCCACACTTCAGGTGCTGGCCGGCATGGTGCGCCGCAAGTGGATTGCGCGCGAGACGCAGGCCGTGGAGCGCGATGCGCGCCGCACCGAGCGCTTTGCGGTGCTGGTTGCCGATCAACGCCTGCCCAAGCTCACGGAGATGCAGCAGGCGATTCTGGCCGAGCTCGACATACGTGGCGGTGAACTTTCGCTGGCGGAGCTGCGCAAGCGCGATCTGCCCTCGTCCACGTTGCAAACCCTGATCCGCCGCGGTCTGGTGCGCATGGAAGAGCGCGCCGTCGCTTTCCGGATGGGAGGCATTGAACCGGCGCACACCGATTTCGAACTGAATCCGACGCAAGCTGCGGCGCGCGACGCGATTGTGGGCGCGCTGGGCGGATTCAAACCGTTCTTGCTCCACGGCGTCACCGGCTCCGGCAAGACGGCCGTGTATCTGGCGGCCATGCGCCAGGCGCTCGAGCGTGGTCTCTCGTCGATTCTGCTGGTGCCGGAGATTGGCCTGACGCCGCAAACGGTTGGCCTGCTGGATGCGGCCTTTGGCCAGCGCGTGGCGCTGCTGCACTCCGCGCTCACGCCCGAAGAACGCAGCGAGCAGTGGCACAAGATCCGCTCCGGCGAAGCCCCGGTGGTGGTGGGCACGCGTTCCGCCATCTTTGCGCCCGTGCCGAACCTCGGACTCATTCTTGTCGACGAAGAGCACGACCAGAGCTACAAGCAGGAAGAGACGCCGCGCTACAACGCGCGCGATGTGGCCGTGGTCCGCGCCAAACTTGCGCATGCGGTTGTCGTGATGGGCTCGGCTACGCCCTCCCTGGAGAGCTGGCAAAACACCGTACAGGGCAAGTACCAGCGCATCGAGATGCGCGAGCGCGTAATGCATCGTCCGCTGCCTGAGGTGCAACTGGTGGACATGCGTGAGGAGTTTCGCGAGGTCGGCAAGGAGCAGATTTTCTCTCGTTCCCTGATGACCCAAACCCGGGAAACGTTGGAGCGTGGCGAGCAGGCGCTCATCCTGCTCAATCGCCGCGGCTACTCGTTTGCCGTGATGTGCCGCGCCTGCGGCGAAAAGCTGGAATGCGAAAACTGCGCGATCGCCCTCACCCACCACAAGCCATCGGAGGAAGATGGTGGGGTTGCGCGTGAAGGCCAGCGGCTGGAGTGCCACTATTGCGGTTTCCGGCGCGCGGTTCCCCCGCGCTGCCCCAAGTGCGACAGCGAACACCTCTACTACCTGGGTGCGGGCTCGCAGCAGGGCGAAGAACGGCTGCAGGAGATCTTTCCCGGCGCCCGCATCGGCCGCATGGATCGCGACACGGTGCGCGGCCGCGCCGACCTGGAGCGGCTGCTGGCGCGGCTGCACTCGGGCGAAGTGAACCTGCTGGTGGGCACGCAGATGATCGCCAAAGGCCACGATATTCATGGCGTCACGCTGGTAGGGGTGGTGGGTTGCGATCACTCGCTCTCCATGCCGGACTTTCGCGCCGCCGAACGCGTCTTCCAGCTGATGACGCAGGTTTCAGGCCGCGCCGGCCGCGGCGAGCTGCCCGGCCGCGTGGTGGTGCAAACTTACTATCCGGATCACTACGCCATTCTTGCCGCCACCGCGCACGACTACGACACCTTTGCCGAGCGTGAGCTGAAGTATCGCCGCTGGATGCACTATCCACCATTCGGCATGCTGGCCAATGTTCTGGTGCTGTCGCAGAAACTGGAAGAAGCTGCCGGCTGGTCGGCCGAGCTGGGTCGCTGGTTCGAGCTGTCCAAGCCCGAAGGCGTGCGCGTACTGGGCCCCTGCACCGCGCCCATCGCGCGCATCAAGGGCATCTACCGCTTCCACCTGATTCTGAAGGCCGGCAGCCGCCGCGCGCTGAATGCGGCTCTGCGCGCCATGCTGGCGCACGCCGACGCAGCAGAGATTCCCCGCCGCAACGTAGTTGTGGATGTGGATGCGCTGCGCCTGATGTGAGTTGAGCCTCAGGCCGGAACGAACGTGGCCTTGTCTTTGTCCTTGCGCACCTTGCTTACCGGAAACACCTGCCCGTGGATCACGATGTAAACGCCCGGCGCAAGCAACTGCGCAGCCATCAGGCTCTCGGTCAGGTTCTGCAATCCGTCGGAGCCTTCAAAGCCCAGCGGCGTCATGGCTCCGGTCAGCACCACGGGAATCTTCAGCGCAGGAAATGCTGCTTCGATGGCGCGGCCGGTCTCCACCATGGTGTCGGTTCCGTGGGTGATGACAATGGGGATGCCCTCGCCAGCCAGCTCCCGAACCTTGGCCACAACGTCGGCGCGGTCCTGGTCCGTCATCTCCAGGCTGTCCTTGTTCATCAGAGAGCTGGAACAGATATCGCTCTCCGGCAGGCGCAACACGCGCAGGTAGCGATCCAGCTTGCTCACGCGGTTCTCCACCACGCCCCGCTGCTCGGAGTACACCTTTTCGATGGTTCCGCCGGTCGACAGCAAATAAATTTTTTTCATTCCGCTCTCCCGCGCCCGCTCCTCAAATCGATGCTGTGCGCCTGCGCCTTGCTCATTGTAGAACTGGCACACGACGCCGCAAAGTCACATAGCCATCTGGCCCTGAGCGTTCTACTTTCCCGTCACCACCATGGTCACGGGAATCGTTTTGGGCGGCATGCACTGGCGTTGATCGCAGGCCTGAAAGCGGAGCTTGCCCTCCACCACATGTTCACCCGGCGTGGCCACCAAGGTGGCATCGAGCGTAAAGTCGCCGGTATAAACATTGAGCTTCGTCTTGGGATCGGCCGGCAGGGTCACGTCCTTGCCCTGCGGATAGGCAACCGATGCGAGACGCACCCCCTTGGCCTCGGGCACCGTGAAAGCGGTGGGGATCAGAAACTCGTCGTGGGGCGTGTGCGAGTTGACATGCAACCCGGGCTGCACACGGAAGTGCAGCAGAACCCGGGTGGGTTTGGCGGCGGGCACGGTCACCTGATCCGGAGCCAGAAACTCAACCGCAGCCGTCTTGCCGGGCTCGGTCATCGGGCCGCGCTCGTTGATGAATTGCGCCTGAACCGATGCCGCACAGAGCAGAAGCGCTGCTCCCAACAACCGTCTTGTCCTCATGATCTCCATCCCCGCACGTCCCTCAGTCCCGAGTCCCTCGATCTCTTCGTCCCTTCCCCATCACTTGCCCAGCGCCTTGTGGATGTTGGCTTCCATCTCCGCGGCGGAACTGAGCCCCATCTGCGCCGCCACCACCACGCCGTTCCGGTCCAGGTAAAACGAGGTCGGCATGGCATCCAGACCGCCGTAGGGCTGGGACAGCGCGTCCCCGCCGAGCAGCATGGGATAGGGCACCTTCATCTCCGCCACAAACTTCTTCACCCCGTCCCGCTGGCGTTCCAGGCCCGCCTTGTCGCCCGGCTTCAGGTCTTCGCCTTCGGTGGAGATGCCGATCACTTCAAATCCCTCGGCGGCATATTTATTGCGCAACTCCACCAGCCAGGGGGTCTCGATCTTGCATGGACCGCACCATGTGGCCCAGAAGTTGAGCAACACGGCCTTGCCGCGAAAGTCTTCCAGCCGGACCTTGTGCCCGCTCAGATCTTCCAGCGCAAATGCGGGTGCAGGCTTGCCTTCGAGCGGCGTGGAATAGTGCGGCGCACCGCCCTGCGTGTTGGGAACGAGCGTCCCCTTGGCTGCGTTGGCCAGCAGTTGTTCAGCCTGTTGCTGGCGGCGCATCCAGTTGGCCCAACCCGCCCACGCAAACAGCGCCAACAAAGCCAGTGTTACGCCCAGCACCACGGTATTTCGTTTCACAGCGGTTGACCTCTCGTCCCCATTGTACGGGCGGCGGCTACCAGACCTCGACGGCAACCACGTGCGACGGCCCAGCATGGCCGTCGATCACCTGGGTCTCGAGGATGGCCTGGAAGTTGGCTTTGGCGGCATCGCGGCCCACGCTGTGCTCCAGCTCCCGCAGGGCCTCCGGCCGGGCCAGAAACTCGCTGGCCGCCTCCGTCCCCTGTGAGGAGATCCCCGCCACAATCACCACCGGCTCATCGAGCACGGCATCGTGATAACGCGCAATCATCGCGTAGTCGTGGGTCAATGCGGTATAGGGCTGATTCATGGAGATAGCCCAGTTGTGAGCCGCGGGATTGCGGTGGTCGATAATGCGGCACGTAAGATTCTGTTCGTCGTAGGCGAAACCATAGCGCAGCGCAGAGGTGAGACGCATGGTCCAGGCGTTGTCGCCGGCGCCGATCAGCACCACCGGCCCTTCCTTCAGCTCCGGAAAAGCTGCGTCGGAATCCAACTGCACGCGGAACGGCTTGCCATGCTTTTCCAGCAGCGCGCCTACGTGGATCAAGGCCGAGGCATGCGCCAGAGTTACGCGGCCGCTCTGGAACAGCATCTGACCCACGGTAACGGAAGGATCGGCGTCCGACGGGCGAAGCTGTCCCGGCGCAGCGGCAGGGCCTTGGGTAGAAGAAATCGCGTGCGCCACCCCGTAGGATTTGGGCGCACCGGCGCAGAGCGTTACCCGGCTTGGCGACTGCAACAGCGGCTCCCAGAAGATGCGGGCCGGATCTTCCACAATCCGCCAGCAAAGCGCCAGGGACAAAGCAAAGGCCAGCCCCACGCCGCTCCAGGCAAGCGCCTTATGCAGGCGGCTGCCGCTGATGGCGTCCTCAACCGCATCGTCATCGACCTCCGCCGGCGCTTCAGAATCCAGCACGGGGCTGAAGCACGGCACATAGGAGCCGGCATTGAGCCCAATCACCATCTCGTCACGATGTTCCGGCTGCTGATAATAAAGAGCCAGCCGCTTGCGGACTTCGCCGGCACTCAAACGAACCACCGGGTCCTGATTGGTGTCGTAGTCGGGTGCGCGATCAAAAACCTCGACCCCGAGCCAGCGTTCTTTGAGCCGCTCCTCGTTGCCCGCCAGAGCCTGCTCCACCACATAGCGCAGGAAGCGGGGATAGCGTTTGCTGTTCTGGAAGCTGGGATGGGCCAGCAGG
>Ga0371490_1000329_pt1 | contig 34700 bp, 27 predicted proteins | sample MB2SIPfraction_FD_207959 | JGI IMG/M metagenome (GOLD analysis project Ga0371490, IMG submission 207959) | Lab enriched peat soil microbial communities from McLean, Ithaca, NY, United States - MB28FN SIP fraction | ecosystem: Environmental > Terrestrial > Soil > Wetlands > Peat | place: USA... | reverse complement strand
AACCGAAGCTTTGGAGCCCGGGACCACCTCAGTGGTGGATGCCCGACTAGATCACGCTGTCGACTTCAACCTTCGTTCGCGAAGACCCACCTATCGGAGCGCGGTCAGTTGTTCACGCGCCCCAGTTCATTGAGAAGAGCCGGCTTGCCCGCACAAGGTGCCTTGTCGGCTGGGAACCGAGCGCGAGCCGGAGTGGGCCGTGCTCGCCGACTACAGGCCTGCACCGACACGCCGCTCAGCGGCCGCATGCAAACTCCGGTGACGTGAGTCACGTCGCCGGAGGGTCGCTCTTCTGCGCCCGATTTCTGCCGCTAGGGCAGCTTCTCGATGTCGTTACTTCTTGGCGGTGTCGTAGTCCACATAGACGACGTGGGTCTGCAGGTACTCCTCCAAGCCGTGCTTCCCGTCCGCACCCCCGATGCCCGACTTGCGCCAGCCGGCATGGAAGCCCTGCATGGCTTCGAAGTTCTCGCGATTGACGTAGGTCTCCCCGAAGCGGATCTCGTTGCAAGCGCGCATCACGACGTCCATATCGCGGGTGTAGATGGACGAAGTGAGGCCGTATTCGCAGTCGTTGGCGAGCTCGATCGCCTCATCCAGATCGGTGAAGGTCGCGATGGGGAGAACGGGGCCGAAGATCTCCTTCTGCATGATGTCGCTCTTCTGGTCGCAGTGGGTGAGCACGGTCGGCGGGTAGTAATACCCCTTCCTGCCCGGGTACCTCTCCCCACCGGTCACGAGCTCGCTGCCGTCGCGGATCGCCTGCTGCACGGCGGCATCGACGACCTCGAGCTGTGTCTCGCTCACGAGCGGACCCATCTCCACCTTGGCGTCGAAGGGATCTCCGACGACGGTCTGTTCCATGGCGGCGGCAAACCGGTCGATGAACTGGGAGGCGATGGACTCGTGCACATAGGCGCGCTCGGCACAGTTGCAGACCTGCCCGGTGTTGATGATGCGGGAGGCGTGGATCGCCCTCACCGCGAGCTCCAGGTCGGCGTCCGGCATGACGATGGCCGGAGCCTTGCCACCGAGCTCCAAGGAGACCTTGGTGATGTTGTCCGCGGCCGCGTGCATGACGGCGGCACCGGCCTCGACGCTGCCGGTCAGGCTGACCATGTCGACCTTGGGGTGGCTGGCAAGGGTGTTGCCGACCACTGACCCGGAGCCGGTGACCAGATTGAAGACGCCTTTGGGCAGGGAGGACTCGGCGACCAGCTTGGCAAAGGCACAGGCGTTGTTGGGCGTCTCGCTGCTCGGCTTGATGACGATCGTGCTCCCGGTGACCAGCGCCGGGGCCATCTTCCTCACGATCAGGAAGAAGGGGAAGTTCCAGGGAAGCACACCGGCGACGACGCCGATCGGCATCCTGTAGAGCCAGATGTTCTCCCCCGGGCGGTCGCTCTGGATGATCTCGCCCTCGTAGCGCCGTGCAAACTCGGCCATGTAGTCGATGTAGTCGGCGGAAAAGTCGACCTCCACCTCGGCCAGGGAGAGAATCTTGCCCTGCTCCTCAGTGATGACCGCGGCCAGCTCGTCCCGGTTCTTACGGACCTGCTGGGCGATCTCTTTCAGGTAGCCGGCCCGGACGATGGCTGGCAACTTCCGCCACGCCTGCTGCGCACGGCTGGCGGCCTGGACAGCGCTTTCCACGTCGGCTTCGGTCCCGCTCGGAACCTCGGAGATCACCTCGGCCGTGGCCGGGTTGACGACCGGGAACGTCTCGTTGCCCTCGACGAGCTCCCCGTCTATGAACATCTGGTAGCGGCGTACGTCTGCTTGCGGCATGGGAGCTCCTCTGTGTTCGATGAACGCTGTCGGTCTCCTGAGCCTCTACTTCGGCTCCTGCGTTGCCCTGCTATTCGCCGGGAACATCCAAGTCTGGAGTCCGGCGCTCGACGCTGGACGGCCAACCTGAGTCGCGATCGCCCCCGACGAGAATCATATTGAGTCGGCGCGGCCCGTGAACTCCCTCCACGCGGCTGAGCTCGATGTCCACTGTCGCGGAGGGACCGGAGATCCAGGTCTGAGCGGCCCTCGGGGAAAGCCTGGCGATCGCGTCGGGCAGGCCGGCAACGACCTGGCCTGCGAGCACGACGACGACCAGATGGTCCGTTACGAGGGACAGGGCGCGCCGGCCCTGTGTGGGCCCGCCGTCGAGGACGATCGTGCCGGTGTCGGCGATCGCGACGGCGCAGCCGGTGACGGCCGAGTCGAACTGGTCGAGCTCGAGGGTGCTGAGCGAGCCGGTGTCCGGCTGCACTACGAGCTCGTGCCCACTCGGCATCCAGCCCTCGGGCAGGTCGCGGGGCACCACGACCTTGCGACTGCCGTGACGGGCCAGGACCTCCGTGACCGCAGCCGCCACGGCGTCCGGCGCCACCCAGCTGACCTCCGCCCGGTACTCGGCGACGCGCTGGACGAAAAGCTCGAGCGGTGTGGCGAGGTTGGTCTCACCCACCCCCCGGTAGGTCCGCGTGATCGGGACATGCTCCATCGGAGCAGCGCAAAGGGCGCCGTTCACGGCCTCGAGCACCGCCGCACGGCCAGAACTCGGCACGTCCGGCAGTGGCGGCACGCCTCGAGGGCCCCGACGGCGCGCTCCCCTCGCTTTGGGGGAAACGGGGAGCAAAGCGGCCACGAGATGCCCGAGCCCGAGCCCGGCGCCACGCCCGCCGGATACGCCTCCCGCCTGCACCGCCGGGGTGGTGGCCTCCTCCGCGACGTCGCCGTCTGGCCGGGACCGCACGTGCTCGGTCCGCCACCACTCGCGGAAAGACTCCCGGGCCGGCACGGGAGCGTCCCGAGCCGTCGTCCAGCGGCCCAGCGGCCCCGGCAAGCAGCGGACCTTGCCACCTGGGAAGAGGGCGGCGGCCAGACGTCCCCCAACTCGCTCGGTCCACGCCAGGCGCCGCGGCGAGGAGAGGACCACGCCGGCTGCTGCCATGGAGAGCCCCTCGAGGCTCGGGCCCTTCTCGCGCTTGTGCTCCACCGATCGTGCGCGCAGGTGCACGAGCAGCCGGGGGATGTCTATGCGGACGGGGCAGACATCGAAGCAGGCGCCGCACAGCGTGGAGGCGAATGGCAGTGCGGCCGCCACCTCGTCGGTGGCGACTCCCGTGAGCTGGGGCGCGATCACCGCACCGATGGGTCCCGGGTAGACCGAGCCATAGGCGTGGCCGCCGACACGTTCGTAGACCGGGCACACGTTGAGGCAGGCGGCGCAACGGATGCAGCGCAGTGCCTGGCGGCCCACCCGGTCGGCGAGCGCCGCGCTGCGCCCGTTGTCGAGCAGGACGAGATGGAACTGCGACGGTCCGTCCCCCGGGGTGACCCCGCTCCATATTGAGGTGTAGGGACTCATCCGCTCCCCGGTGGCCGAGCGGGCGAGCAGCTGGAAGAACACCTCGAGGTCCGAAAAGCGCGGGATCACCTTCTCGATGCCGACGACCGAGATCAAGGTCTCGGGCAGGGTGAGGCACATCCGGCCGTTCCCCTCCGACTCCACCACCACGAGCGCCCCGCTCTCGGCAATGGCGAAATTCGCACCGGAGATGGCGACGCGAGCGTGCAGGAAGCGCTCGCGCAGGTGCGCCCGCGCCGCGGACGCAAGGGCGGCCGGCTCGTTGCTGAGCCCGCTCGGGGCGGCGAGGCCGTGCTCTCCCATGTGCTCGAGAAAGATCGAGCGGATCTCGCTGCGGTTGCGGTGGATCGCCGGCACCACGATGTGACTCGGCAGGTCCTCGCCGAGCTGGACGATCAGCTCCGCAAGGTCGGTCTCGGTGGCCTCGACTCCTGCCGCCGCCAGCGCCTCGTTGAGCCGGATCTCGACGGTGGTCATGGACTTGACCTTGACGACCTTGCGGGCCCCCGTCTCGCGGACGAGACCGACCACGATCCGGTTCGCTTCGGCGGCGTCGCGGGCGAAATGGACGTGGCCCCCTGCCGCAGTCACATTCGCCTCCAACTCCTCGAGCAGCGCGTCGAGGCGTCGCAGGGCGTCGTCCTTGATGGCCGCGGCCGCGGCGCGCAGCTGCTCGAAGTCCTGCGTCTCGGCGGCGAGCCGGTCGCGCTTTTCGCGGATGGTCTTCGTCGCCCGGCGCAGGTTCACCCGGAGCTGGCCATCGGCGAGGGTCCTCGCCGATGCACGCGGGAAGGGGGGCGAGTCCCGAAAGTCGCTGATCACCTTCGCTCGCCCTCGTCGGTGGCGGCAAGGATCTCGGCAAGATGGATGGTCCGCAGACCGGACCCGAGGCGCGACGCCCCACCGCCGATATGGGCGAGGCAGGAATTGTCCAGCGCGCAGAGCACCTCGGCTCCGCTTGCCCGCACGGCCGCCATCTTGTCGGCGAGCATCGCCACAGAAGTGTCGGCGTTCTTCAGCGAGAAGGTGCCGCCGAAGCCACAGCAAGAGGCGGCGCCCTCGAAGGCGACGAGCTCCAGGCCCTGGACAGCACGCAGCAACTGCAGCGGCTGGTCACCGAGGTGGAGCACCCGGAGCGAATGGCAGGTGGGATGGTAGGCGACCCGGTGCGGGAAGCAGGCTCCGACATCGGTGACACCGAGCTCGTCGACGAGGAGCTCGCTGAGCTCGTGCACCCGAGGCGCTAGGTCCCGGGCGGCCGCGGCAAGCCAGGCGTCCTCTTCCTCCTCGGCGAGGTTGGCGTAGGAGTCGACGACGGTGCCCACGCAGGACGCCGAGGGGGCGACCACCAACTCATAGGGTGAGAAGACGTCGACGAAATAGCGGGCCAAAGCGAGCGCTTCTGAGCGATAGCCGGTGTTCAGGTGCATCTGACCGCAACAGGTCTGCGCCTCGGGGAAGACGACCTCGTGACCGAGTCGCTCGAGCACGGTCACGACCGCCTTTCCCGTCTCGGGGTAGACGGCGTCGTTGAAGCAGGTGATGAACAAGGCGATCTTCATCCGGCCAAGCTTCCCAGAAAGCTGATCCACCTTCCCATTGGCCGGCGACGAGGCGCAAGAAGCGCTCGGGGGCTCGCTCAGCAGCCCAGTCTCTCGGTCAGCTCTCTCGCCATTTGGGCCCATTCCCACAGGCGCTGGGGCTCGTAGCGCACGGTGCTTATGTCCTTCAAGATCGTCTCGACCACACAGCCGTGTGCCTTGGCCTCGTCGAGCACCGTCTGGGCGCTTGTCAGCTGCGGTGGGCGGTGGACATCGCCAGTCCAACACCGGCGTTTCCGACCGCGATCAGGTGGCTCCAGCCGGTGCCGCGCAGGCGGTCCGTCAGTTCCAAATGGCTGCCCCGCTCTCGTAGTCGAAGAAGTTGAGCCGCACGGTGTCGACGACGAAGGTCGCACGTGAGCCGGCCCTGAGCTCGCTGCGGGGCGAGACCCGGGCCACGCCTTCTGACCTCGTTCCCCCGGCCTGCAGACCGATCCCTTCGAGGCCGCGCGTCTCGGCGGCAGCCTGGGCCTCTTCGGAACGGGCCCGGGTGGCGTCCATCAAAAAGTGCACCTGCAACTCGTTGCCCAGCGCCTCTATCAGCTCCACGTCGGCGACAAGGGTGCTGCCCGGTTGAGGCGCCGACTCCAAGGCGGCGTCGGCGAGGTTCTCCGGGCGAATGCCGATGACCACCTTGCGGTCCTTGTAGCCGCGCAGGCCCGGGCGGGCCTCCAAGAGCTCCGGCGGCAGGGTCAAGGACTGCGAGCCCACCTTCACCTGGTTGCCGTCCGAGACCACGGCCTCGTAGAGGTTCATGGCCGGCGAGCCGATGAAGGCGGCCACGAAAAGGTTGTCCGGGTGCTCGTAGAGCTCTTGGGGGGGGCCGCACTGCTGGAGCCGGCCCAGGTGGAGCACCGCCACACGGTCACCGAGGGTCATCGCCTCGGTCTGGTCGTGGGTGACATAGAGCGTCGCCACTCCCACCCGCCGCTGGATGCGGGAGATCTCCGCCCGCATCTGGACCCGCATCTTGGCGTCGAGGTTGGAGAGCGGCTCGTCCATCAAGAACACCGCCGGCTCGCGCACGATGGCCCTGCCCATGGCGACGCGCTGGCGCTGGCCGCCGGAAAGCTGGCCGGGCTTGCTCGACAGGTAGTCGGTCAGGCCCAACAGCTGGGCGGCCTCACGCACCTTGGCGTTGATCTCCTGCTTGGGGCGCTTGCGCAGGCGAAGGCTGAAACCGATGTTCTCGGCGACGGTCATATGGGGGTACAGGGCGTAGCTCTGGAAGACCATGGCCACGTTGCGGTCCTTCGGGGGCAGGTCGTTGACCACCTTGCCGCCCATGCGCAAGGTTCCAGAGGTGATGTCCTCCAAGCCTGCGACCATCCGCAGGGCCGTCGTCTTGCCCGAGCCGGACGGCCCGACGAGGACCATCAGCTCTCCCTCGGCCACGTCCAGGTCCAGATCGGACACCGCAGGCAGCCCGTTGGGGTAGACCTTGCTCACCTTGTCCAGGTTTATGGTCGCCATTGCATCTCCTTGGTGGCCACCAGACGAATCTCAACCTACGAACTATTTCACAGTGCGTTCGTTGGTGTCCTATTGCCTTTGCTCGCGGGGCCTTGGTCGCTCGTGTCGTCCCTGGCCCGCCGGGTACTGTAGCTTCCTCGCAGTCGGCGCAACAGGACGCCTCGACGAGCCTGGACCCGATCGGGATCACAAGACCCCACAAGCACAACCTACGACCGGGGCGGGCATCTCCTGTGTCTCGGGGGCGGGGTGCTCACCGGTCGACAGAAGATCCCCGACCGGCATACGACGACCGAGGAATAACAGCGGCTTCGAGTCGGCAACGAGCCACCCAGCCCTTTCCCTCTCATCATAGCTCCCGTGGGCTCGGGAACGGGCTGGCCGCCCGGTGCGAACGGTTCTCCGACTCGAGTCACCAGCAGGAGGGACAGGCCACTCTTGGCGGCTTCGCGACGCAGCCTTGGTGTTATTGAGGTTGTCGGGTTATATGCCATTTCGAGCGGCAAACTGGCATATTAGAGGCCTACAAGGAGGACGCTGTCCGCAGGAAACCGGCGGACGCCCAGCAAGCCAGCCACCTCAACAACAGGTCGGAAAGACACGATCGAAGGTGACTGCCACTGTGAGCGCCGACTGACTTTGATTGGGACCGGTGGACTTTGATTAGATGGCGAGGTGCCCAGCAAATTGGGGCTTGGTCTGACGGATTGGGGCGAGATTCGATGCCAAACGCTAACTGGTTGGTAGACCCATCAAGAAAAGGGACACTGACCGGTGACGTGACAGAGGTCACAGAACACGACAGGAAAGTCCTGCGCGCTCTGGGCGAGCGGCTGGCGGACATTGCCGCCCTGCCGGTGCACGCCGAGACTGCAGCCAGGTGGCGAGCCCTGAACGGACTGGAACAGGTCAAGCCGATGGTCTGGATCAACGAGATCCCCTGGCACGAGATGGACGTCGACGACGAGCTGCGCCTCGAGACGACGGGCGAGTGGAGCCGCTACCACGAGTGGGAGCTCCGCAAGCTGATCTATCAGTGGGAGCACATGGCCGCGGACATGGTCGTAGAACCGGTCGTCTACTCGCCGCTCGTGGTCAACAACACGGCCTTCGGTATCGACGAGGACGTGGACATTGCCATGACAGACGAGGCGAACACGGTCGTCTCCCGCCACTTCAACATCCAGATACGCGACGAGGACGATCTCGAAAAGATCAAGGACCCCGTCGTCACCCATGATGACGCCGCGTCCGATCAACAACACGAGCAGCTGAGCGAGATCATGGACGGTGTCATCGCGGTGGAAAAGCTCGGGGCGAACGGTTTCTGTTTCTGGTTCGCACCCTGGGACGAGATGATCAGGTGGTGGGGCATCCAGGAGGCCATGTTCGACCTGTACGATCGCCCCGAGTTCGTCCACAAGGCCATAGACAGGCTGGTGAACGCCTACTGCAAGATGCTCGACCAGTTCGAGGAGCAGAACCTTCTGACCCTCAACAACACGTACTTTCGGATAGGTTCCGGGGGCCTCGGCTACACCGACGAGCTGCCGCAGCCGGACTACGACCCTGCGCACGTGCGGGCCAAGGACCTCTGGGGCAGTGCCGCGGCCCAGATCTTCTCCGACGTCTCCCCGCGCATGCACTGGGAGTTCGCCCTGCAGTACGAGATCCGCTGGATGAGCCGGTTCGGCTTGAACTACTACGGTTGCTGCGACCCCTTGCACCGAAAGATGAGCATCCTCGAGAGGATCCCCAACCTGCGCAAGATCTCGATGAGCCCCTGGGTCAACACCGACGAGGCCGTGGCCAACGTCGGTGACCGCTACGTCTACTCCTTCAAGCCCAATCCCGCCGTGTTCGCCGAGACGACCTGGAACCTCGACAAGGCCAGGGATGAGCTCGAGACGGTGCTCGACAAGGCCAAGGCACACAGATGTGTGGTCGAGGTGATCATGAAGGACATAAGCACCGTGCGCTACGAGCCGCAGCGCCTGTGGGAATGGGCCCAAATGGCGAACGAGGTGACCGAGCACTACGGCTTTTGAGGGCGAGCGTCGGACTGTTGTTGCCGGTCCACGTCGAGTACGATCCATTCGGGCCCGACCAAGGAGATGCTGATGAATTCGAGAGATCGGGTGCTGACGGCATTCAACCACGAGGAGACAGCTCGTGTGCCGATCGACTTCTCCGGTCACTGGTCGTCGGGCATTGCCGCCATAGCTTACGAGCGGCTCAGGGACTACCTCGGACTCGAGCGCCGGCCGATTCGCGTCTACGACATTCAGCAGCAGCTTGCCATCGTGGACAGTGATGTCCTCGACCGCTTCGACGTAGACACCATCGAGCTCCGACGTGCATTTGCCCTTGATGATGCCGACTGGGCGGACTGGACGCTCCCGAACGGCTCGCCGTGCCAGGTGCCGGTCTGGACATTGCCCGAGCGGGTCGAGCAGGGCTGGGTGCTGAGGGCTCCGACCGGCCGCATCGTCGGACGTATGCCTGACGCGCGGGTTTGCCGGTAGTCAAGGTCCTGCAGGCTAGGAGAATGGAGTGGGAGCGCATGGCGTTACTCGATGAGCTTCGTGCGGCGATGGTGGACGGGCAGTCAAAGCAAGCCGTCGCCAAGGTGAACGAGGGACTGGACGAGGGCATCGACGCGGGGACGTTGCTGCGTGAAGGCCTGATCGCGGGCATGGCCGAGGTGGGCCAGCTCTACGAGGACGGTGAGATCTTCGTGCCGGAGATGCTCGTAGCGGCCCGCGCCATGACGGCGGCGCTGGCGGTGCTCAAGCCGCACCTGGTGGAAGAGGGGGTGGAGTCGAGCGGCAAGGTGGCGATAGGCACCACCCAGGGAGACCTGCACGACATCGGGAAGAATCTCGTGGCGATGATGCTGGAGGGCTCGGGCTACGAGATCGTCGACTTGGGCGTCGACGTCCCGGCAGAGAAGTTCATCCAGGCCATCCGCGAGGGAGCGAACGTGGTGGCGATGTCGGCCCTCCTCACCACGACGATGACGAACATGCAGACCGCGATCGAGGCGATCAAGGAGGCGGGCCTGCGCGAGCAGGCGCGCATCATCATCGGCGGTGCGCCGATCACCAAGGCCTATGCCGACGAGATCGGGGCGGACGGCTACGCCGAGGACGCCTCCAGTGCGGTCCGCCTTGTGAAAGAGGTGCTTGCCGCCTGAACGTTCTTCGCGATTGGGACCCGTGCCCGGATGTGGACATGGTCCTGCGGGCACAAGGTGCAGACCCTGAGGGCGTGCGCGGTCGCCGGTCGACCGCCGTCGCCATTGCGGAGCAGGCCGTGGCAGCAGGCATGCCATTACTGCAACCGGTCGTGGTCTTTGCGACCTTTCCGGTGCAGGAGTTCCGCCACGAGCAGGTCCGCTTGGAACCGGGAGGTCATCTTTCAGGACCGCTGATCGCCGAGCACCTACGCGCCGCGCAGTCTGTCGTCCTGGCCGTTTGCAGCATCGGGCCCGCCGTGGACGAGGCGGCCTCTGCGTGTTTCGCCGAGGACCCGGCCATGGGCGTCGCCCTCGACGCCTTCGGTTCGGTCGCGGTCGACTTGGTCGCTTCGGCGATGTGCAAGCGCGTGGACGACGAGGCGGAGGCCGTGGGACTGCGGACCACCGTGCCGCTCAGCCCAGGCCTCGTGGGCTGGCCGGTGGCGAGCGGCCAGCGCCAGATCTTTTCTCTTGTGGACGCGGCGTCGGCGGGTATCAGCCTGACCGAGGGGTACATGATGGTGCCGAAGAAGTCGACCTCAATGGTGATCGGCATCGGGCCGGACTTGGATCATACCGGCGAGTCGTGCGACTACTGCTCCATGGCCGCGACGTGCCGCTACCGACAGGAGCACACCTCCCACCACGGCTGAGACAGAACCGGCATCGGGCGCTGACGGCGCTGGACGCCAGCGGCGCTCAGGACGCCGACGCCGTGAGCTCGCCGGCCCGGTGGGCCTTCATGTACGCGCGGCAGTTCTCGTCGGTGCCGGTGAGGACGTCGAGGGCGAGTTGGAACGGGCGTGAGCTACGGTCCGCGGCCGTGGCGCGCTCGATGCTGACGAGCGTGGGGTCGACGATGCCGCTATCGGCGCCGGCCTCGATCGCCAAAGCCAAGAAGGCGTCGTTCAAGAGCCGCCTGTTGGGAAGCCCGAAGCTGACGTTGCTCATGCCGCCGGTGATGTGGATCTCTGCTCCGTAGCGCCGACGCAGCTCGGCGATGGCGTCGAGGCAGTGCCGGCCGTATTCGCCGTCGACGGCGATCGGGAAGACGAGCGGGTCGACGAAGATCCGGTCCAGCAAGATGCCCCTCGCCAGCGACGCCTCGACGATGCGGGTGGCGTTCGCCACCCGTTCCTCGGCATTTGTCGGCATGCCCGACTCGCCGGCGGCGGTCACGACGACGGCCCCTCCGAGTCGTGCCGCCAGGCCGAGCGCCTCGATGCGTTCGAGCGAGGCGGAGTTGAGCATTGGCGGCCCGACGCGAGCTCCTGCCGCCTCGGCGGCCGCCGCCACGCCGGCGCCGATGGTCTCGAGGTTGGATGAGTCGATCGAAAGCGGGACATCGACCAGCGGCGCCAGCATTCCCACTATGAAGCGCATCGCGTCGATCTGGGCGACGGGCTTGTTCGAGATCTCATCGACGTTCACGTCGAGAAACTGCGCCCCCGCTGCGACCTGGCGCGCGGCGAGCGTGCGCAGGTAGCCGAGGGCGACCGAGCGATCGGGCTCGTCTCCGCTCATGGCCACCTGCACGGCGAGGCGGACGTGCTTGATGCGCCCCTCCTGGTAGGGCTGAGTGCGCTTCTCCTCCTCGGAGATGCGCAGGTGACGGGTCACGCCGTCTTCGTCGACGAAGACGATCACCTCCTCGCCCTTTTCGTTCGTAACAACGCGCTCGTTCTTCTTGAGCAGCACGCGCGTGGCGTGGATGTTCTCCCCGATGACGACGAAGTCCCGACCGGTCATGTTCAACGGATGTCCTCCTTTTCGGCTTCGGGCTGGGCAATGTGGTCCCTTCCCAGGAAAGTGTTGGCCCAGGCGCTCGTGCCCCGCAGGGCGTTGTTGTTGAAGACGATCGGTCCTTCGAGCATCGAGTCCTCCTCTCCATAGGGCTTGAGGCGCTCGTAGGCCCGCGCCCAGATGCACTCCTTGTCGGCGACCTCGCAGAGGCCGTCATGCGTGCCACCACAGGGACCGTTGCGCTGGTTCTTCGCGCACTGCGACTCTGGGCAAAGGTAGGCGATCTCAGGCAGGGAACAGTCCCCGCAGTCCTGGCAGTCGAAGAGCGGTTTCTTGGCCGTGTGCTCGGCGAGGTGCAAGACAGTGCTTAGCTGGCGTGGGCCCGCCTCTAGGGCCGAATAGAAACTGCGCCCGAGGCCGAACAGAGGCGCCCGGGGGTCGAAGACGGCCGAGTGGGCCAAACGGCAGGCGCGATAGCCGATCGGCACCCGCGAGCGGGCCCTTCGCCGGGCAGCACGGCCGCGCGAGGCGACAAAGTCGCGGTTCACCTCGGAGGAGGACAAGCCCGTCTCGTTGTCGCGTTCGAAGTAGTAGAACTCGTCCGGATAGTCGAACTGGACATCGCCGGCAAATGCCTTCCAGTCCTCCGGCGCGAAGGTATCCGCGCGGGCCAGGATGTCCTCGCAGTCGCTCGGTTCCAGCTTCCCGCCCAGATAGGCGCCACGAAAGCCGAGTCCTCGCGCGATCGCCACCTGTTTTGACGCCAGGTCTAAGAAGAAGGAACGTCCTTTGTCGGAAGAGCCGGCGTAGCGCTCGGCAAGGGCAAGAAGCTCGTCGGTGACGACGACACCCGGGATCCGGCCGGCGTTGAAGGCTCGGGCCGCGGCCCGGGAAAGAACGAAGACGTTGGCGATCACCGGCACGTCGAGCGCGCTCTGGGCGAGCCAACGCAACAGTTCGTCGTCTTTTCGCGCGTTGTAGCCCACCTGGTTGATGATGAACCGGGCCCCGGTCTCGATCTTGCGTCGCAGTTTCAAGTACTGGGGCACGACCTCGCGCTCGTAGCGCTTGTGGTTGGTCACGACGGCGCCGAGGAAGAAGTTCGTCGGCTGCATCCTCCGTCCCGTCTTCTCGTCGAAAAGCCCGCGGTTCATCTCCGAGTACATCGCGAGAAGTCCTACCGAGTCGATGTCGAAGCTCGGGCGCGCCGTGCCCTCGTAGCCGGGACTCGGGAAGTCCCCCGAGAGGGCGAGGATGTTGTCGAAGCCTTCCGAGGCGAGGTTCCAGCCGCGACTTTGCAGCGAGTTCCGGTTGCAGTCCTTGCAGGCGAGGTGGATGATCACTTCCTGGCCGTGCGAGACGAGATCGGTGCCGAGGGTGTCGGCGGCGAGCATGGCGTTGCCCGCCGGATTGTCGGTGATGGAGAGGACGTCGATGCCGGGGCTCTCGGCCAGCACCCGGGCACGGGCCAGGACCCGTTGGCCTTCCCGGTCGCTGAGCACGCCGCGGCTCGTGACGAGCTCGACTGCGGTCACGAAGCGTTCGGTGTCCTCGAGCAGCTGACGAAATGTGGGCTTGGCCCAGGTACCGGCCTCGGCCTCCGCTGAGCTCGCCGGGAGCATGCTCATCTGACTCTCAAGATCTGCGGAATCGGAGGCAAATGGGAGCAAGCTCTTCGAGCGTGCAAGGACTGCCCTGGTAACCCGCAATCATGAGCTTACACTACCTTTCTGGATCTTCTTGAACCAAATCCGGATCCAGGCCTCGTTGCACGACACCGCCAATTGATCCCCAAGCTGGTAAGCCCCGAGAATTCCGGTTCCGCCACGGTCGACAATGCCGCAGACACCCTGCACTTCCTACCGAAGCGTGTCGTAGATCCGAGGGCCGGCACCGACCTTGCTCATAGCTGCAACTGTCTGGTTGCCTGTTTGAGGACTGGCATCTGGCAGACCGAGCTCGGTTCGTTGCTCGTCAACTTGCAGATCGCGGCCGTGTAGTAGTTGGCCGCGACGAGGATCGTGTGCGCTGGCGACACAGCGGGGCTGCCAAGGCTACGCGCGATCTGCACGTGTGTGAAGCCCCCGAGGATGGACGGATCCATAAAGGCGCCATTTTCAATTAGCTCGTTGGCAAAATCGATGAACGGGATTCCACCCCCGTAGGTTGAAGAGACATACGGCGGGAAGTCGTACTTGAGGAAGATCCTCTGGGCCGTGGGTGACAACGGCTGCAGGGGCTCGTAGCCGTTGCAGTCCTCAACCGCCAGGGAGACGCTGGACGATTGGATGTCGGTGCACTCCTCGGTCGGGAGGAAAGCGATATACGGGCTTGTGTAGGTCGAACCGTAGAAGCTCAGGGTGGCGATACCGGGATCGATCTCCCCCGAGGCGGTTATCTGGAGCCGCTTGAAACTGCCGAACCGGGAGAGGGCGATCGCGAGAGGCCAGCGGGCTGCTGCGCAGTACGGGCACCAGTTAGAGCCGACGTAGGCGATCAGCGGCTTGCCGTCGAGAGTCAGTGAAGGCTGACCCCTGAGGACCGTGACCGAACCTGTGTAGGGCCCAGAAGAGGTGATCGTTGACCCTGCTTCAGCGAACGCCGACGGTGATAGGTGACGGATCGCGGTGGTTACGCTCGCGGGCGCAGGCTGCATACCGAGCCTGCTGCTGACGCTCGGTGCAGCGGTCGGAGCCTTCTTCCCGGTCACCGAGACGAGCGCGATGACGAGAACCGCCAACACGACGAGCACGGTGCCGAAGAGTCCCGCCGTTCTGACGGTGCTGCGCTTGGAGGCCTTCTTCGCGGTTGCGCGTCGCGAGCCGGCTGCACCCGCCCTCACTCGCCTGACGGCGGGACGCGTCTGGCTTAGTTCTCGCTCTCCTTCTCCTGTGGAAGCCACGTGACCTCCCTTCTTCTTGCCTGACTGAGGCGGCCCCGCAGAGGTCGTAAGCGCGGCTGGGCCACGGCTGTGAGGCGGGGCTGCAACAGCGACGCCCAGGGCATGTCGTCCCAGCTGATGACGGCTACGTCAGAGGGGATGACGAGCTTGGCCTGGGCGATGGCGTGCAGGGTGCCGATGGTCATGAGGTGGTTGGTCAAGAACACCGCGTCGGGGCTTGATTCCTGGTCCAACAGCTCTTGCCTGGCCAGCCGGGGGTCGACCTGGGGATGATTGTTGAGCACCCTGGAAAGCGTCGCGGTGGAAACCCCGGCGGCGCGGGCCACGTCAACGATGGTGGTCATGGCTGCTCGCTGTTGCTCATCGCGCTTCGGTGCCCCATCGGAACTTTGGTCGGCCACCCCGTGCCCTTTGAGGACTTGACGTCGACCGCAATGATGGTACACGATTACCACAGGGCTAAGGGACGGCGGTCCCTCGTGGCGGTCATCTAGCGAAAGACCGAGACTTTGGTCCCTAGACTAGGCGTGCTAGCGTCCCGAAAGTCTTACGGCAGAGTGGGAAAATCGTTTTCTAGGAGGTGCCAATGTCTCGTGTTGGGATCCTCACCTTCAGCGATGGTCGTGACTTCATTCACCAAGGCATTACTTCCCCGAAGACGGCATCTGGGACCTGGAGAACTCGGGGCAGCATGCCACCTGCTTCGCCGGCTGCTCGGACGTCCCCGCCGAGATCTGGCCTCATGCCTGCACCTGGATGGACGCCTCCGCGGAGGCGTTCCCTTCCCGGTTCGGGGCGAACCACATCCACGCTGTTCCCGGGTGACATAACAGCCGAGTTCGGAGCGGTCTGCCGTTTCCTCGAGATTGACCTGGAACGGCTTGACGTCTGACCGAGGGGAGGTGATGAATAAGGCGCGAAGTTTGGTCTAGCGATGAAAGTAGCTAGTACCTAGTCATTTTTTGGCGACTTGGGCGTCAAAGCCCGAGGTGACGAAACCCCCGTAAAACAGAAATGGGAGGATTAATGAAACCTTGGCTTAAGAAAGTCATGGGCACGATGGCCGCGGCTGGGCTCGTTGCGCTGTCTGTGAACAGCGTCGGAGCAGCTAGCGCAACTAGTTCCGCCAGCGCAGCGGCACCGATCAAAGTCGGCGTGGCCCTGACCTACAACAACACCGCGTTCTGGTCTGCCTATGTCCAGTACGAGCAGCAGTTCGCCAAGCAGTTCAACGTCCAACTCATCGGCCCATTGGTTTGCTGCGATACCTACGGCAGCAACGCCGCCCTGCAGAACCAGCAGGTCAAGGACCTCGTCAACGAGGGCGCCCAAGCGATCATCCTGAACCCCGAGGACGCCTCCGCTGAAGGCCCCTCGATCACGTATGCTTACGCGCATCATGTCCCGATCATCTCGGTGGACACGATCCTTGGCGCCGGCAAGGACTACATCGTCGTGCGGGCGTCCAACTTGTTCTATGGCTACTCGGCCTGCGCCTACATCGCGTCCAAGGTGAACTCGGGGTACGTCGTTGACAACGAGGGTCAGCAGGTCTCCTCCAACGGCCACGACCGCGCCCTCGCCTTCAACGACTGCATGGCGAAGCTGGATCCCAAGGTCCATGTCTTGTCGAAAGACACCCTCTGGAACCCGAATACCGCGCTCACCTTTACAGAGACGGCCATCGACGCCTATCACTCCCAGGTCAAAGCCGTCTACGACGAGTACAGCGGGCCCGACCCGGGGATCATCAAGTTCCTCCAGGCAAAGGGCTTCGGCCCCGCCAGCACCAACAAGGACCATGTAATCCTCGGCGGAGATGACGGCGTCGCCTACGAACAGTGCTACATCAGCCAGGGTTGGATGGACTTCGCGTCGTCGCAGCCGGCCAACCTGTACGCCGAGGGCGCGATCAAGTACGCCGTTGACGCGGCGAAGGGTGTCGCCCTCAAGGTCGGGGACCCCGGTTTGACCAGCGCCCCTCTGGCCCACGTCAGCTATAAAGGCGACGTCCAGCTGACCGACCCGATCGTCGCCCCCTTCGTCACCAAGACAGCGCTGACCTTAAGTGGGCCCGCAACCGACGGGCAGCCAGCCAGCTTCACGACCACGCCAGTCACTGATCCCGCGCTCTGGGGCAATGTCTACGGCAAGGCCCATGGTGGAATTTGCAACGGGGTAACGCCCTAAGCCTGTCAAGAACCAATAGGCCTCGTCCCTACTCCCTCCTCGCCTGAGGAGGGAGTAGGCGGGCCGACATTTAGTAAGGTCTGGTCGTGAGTCCTGGAACAACATCGAGGAAAAACAGAGATGTGTCTGCCGCCGAAGCCGTCGGCATTTCCAAGCAGTTCGGCGCCACTGTCGCCTTGCGGCGGGTAAGCTTGTCCCTGCGCTCGGCTCGCTGCGTCGGCTTGGTTGGCCGCAATCGGGCCGGCAAGTCCACCCTGGTTGGGAGCGTGCCAGTATGACAAGGGTCAGCAGTGAAAACGAGGTTGCCGCGCTGGCGCAGCCAACGGGCCAGGAAGCCGACAGCGCGACAGCCGCCGAAGCCGAACTGCAGGGGGTCAGCTCCCAGGGCAGAACCCTGACCCTTTTGAGAGACGTGAGCCTGCTGCCGGTGCTCGTCCTGCTGATCGTCGCCGGCGCCCTCATGAGCCCCGTCTTCCTCCAGGCCGACAATTTCTGGGGGATCGGCCAGTATGCCTCCTCCATCGCGCTCATCACGGCGGGCGAAGCGCTCGTCGTGATGATCGGCAGCATGGACTTGTCCCTTGGAGGTGTTTATGGGTTTGCGCCGATGCTGGCGACCTGGCTGGTAGCGCCTGCGTCGGCCTTCGGTTCCGGCCTCAATCTCAATCCGTACGCTGGCTTGGTCGTGCTCTTATTGACGGGCGCCGCTGTCGGTTTTGTGAACGGCCTCCTGATAGTGAAGGCGCATCTCAGTGCCTTCATCGTCACCCTCGGGATGTTGATAGGGCTGGCAGGTGTTCAAGACGGCATCGTCAACGGGCAGACGATCTCCGCCCTGCCGACCTGCTTTTCCTACATCGGAGGTAACTTCTGGGGCCCGGTACCGGTATCGCTGGTGGCGACGGCGGTCGTATTTGTCGTGGTCGGCTTGTTCTTGCGCTACCGCCGGGCTGGCCGCTCTATCTATGCCGTGGGCGGTAACGCCGAGGCCGCTCGCGCGGCCGGCATCAACGTCGACCGAGTGAAGATCGGCGTCTACATGGCGGCGGGTGTGCTCGCCGCTATGGGGGGCTTCGTGGAGATGGGACGTGACGGCGCCATTACCGCCGCCCAAGGGTACAATGAGGGCGTCATTTTCATAGCGTTCGCGTCTGCCGTCATCGGCGGTGTGAGCCTCCTCGGCGGCAAGGGCAACATGGTCGGCGTCGCCACCGGGGTTTTGGTCCTTGCGGTGGTCCAGAACATCTTGGACCTCAAGAACGTCAACGTCTTTTGGGAAGAGGCGGTCTACGGACTGGTGATCCTTATCGCGTTGGTTATCGCCCGGCTCATCGGCGATAGAGAAACGCAAACCTGAGCGCGAGCACCTGGGAGGAAGCATGCTTGATAACAACACAGTTGCCGTCCCGCGCTTGGCAGCTACGCACTTGTCAAAATGGTACGGGCACGTTGGCGCCCTGAGAGAAGTGTCCGTAGAGTTCTGGCCGGGCCTTACCGGCATCGTCGGTGACAACGGTGCTGGCAAGTCGACACTCTTGAAGATCTTCAGCGGTTTCGAGGTGGCGGACGAAGGAGAGGTACTGGTCGACGGTCATCCCGTGGCATTCCACAACGCCCGGGCGGCGAGAGCAGTTGGGATCGAGTCGCTTTACCAGGACCTAGCTCTCGTAAATACTCTGACAGTCGCGGATAATGTTTTTCTCGGCCGTGAACTGTATCGACGAGTCTTGGGAATGCAGGTGGTCGACCGGCGCGCGATGCGAAAGGACGCCGACGACGCACTGAAGTTGCTGAGGATAAGCATGCCTCCGTCCAGGGTCGGCGTGAAGCAGCTAAGCGGCGGGCAACGCCAGGCTGTCGCGCTTGCTCGGGCTATGTACTTCGGAGCACGGGTAGTGCTCCTCGACGAGCCAACAGCCTCCCTCGGCCCGCGCGAGACTGCTGCTTTCTTGCGGATCATCCGGGACACGGCCGACCACGGTGAGACCGTGGTTGTGGTGGGCCACAACTTGCCACAAATGCTGGAGCTTGCCGACCATCTGTTGGTCATGAGGGCAGGCAGGATCGTAGCGGCCATTAGCCCGAAGGAGACTTCGCTGAGAGAGCTGACGGACTTCATGGTGGGGTCCGCCTAGGACGAGACATGACTGTAGACCCTGCGAGTTATTGCGAACTCCTCTTTGCGACCGGTTCGCTCACCAGCTGCGCCCCTTCCTGAACCTGCAGGGTCACCCTTGGGGGGTCAGGCGTCCAGCCGCTCCAGGTCGATCTCCAAAAAACGGCAGACCGCGCCCAGCTCGCCTGTTATGTCACCAGGGACGGCATGGATGTGGTTCGCCCCGAACCGGGACAGGAACACCTCGGAGGGGGCATCCATGCGGGTGAACGCATGGGGCCAGACATAGGTGCTCTGGCGCATGAGCGACTCGTTCTTCTCCTCGTCGTAGACCTCGAAGCGACCCTTGGTGACCTGCATGCGGTAAGCGCCATCGGAGCGCGACAGGCGGGCGAGGGTGACATCGCCGGGGGCGGCGAGGAAGTGGACGGCGGCCCCACCGGCCGGGAAGTACCACTCCTCGGGGTACAGGTCCACCTTGGAGAGGTTCTCGGAGGGGTCCTCTGAGCGGGCGGCGAACCAGGTGGCGTGCTGACCGGAGTTCTCCAGGTCCCAGATGCCCTCCTCGGGGAAGTAGTGACGCACGTCGGCGAAGAGCACCGGAGTGCCGCTGATCTTGTGCATGATCTGCATCGTGAGGGCGCCGTCCATGTCGTTCTCGGTCGCGCAGATGACCGGTTCTTTGGGCCCGTCCCAGTCGTAGGGATCGTTCAGGAAGGCCTCGGCTATGTCGGCCGTGGCGAAATGCCCGGTGAGCTCGGGCTGGCCCTTGATGCCGCAGAAGTCGATTTCGCCCTCCTCGATGATCTGCCTCATGGCGTGGTAGGAGCGGACCTGGCGCTCGAGGATCTCGGGGGTGAGCTTCTTGCCGTCGTAGTGGACGCCTGCGGTGTTCTTCTCGAGCCATTCCCTCCCGGCAGCGGCCTGGCTGGCCGGCACGAGCTCGGACCTGCGGACGATCTCCCACTGGTCGACCTCTTCCACGTCGATGCCGAACCGGCGCATCCACTCGTCGGTCCGGCCCACCGCCGTGTACATCCCCATGGAGCGGCCACCGAGCCGAGCGAAGGTGCAACCTTCCAGGGAGCCGGCGGCGTAGGCGGCGGCCACCAGTTGCTTCAGCCGCGCCCGTACCGCCTCCTCTTCCACATCGCCCCAAAGCCGCTCGTGGCGACGGCCCAGCTGGTCCAGGCTCCCTGCCGCGGCCAGCATCCCCACCATGCCCGGATACGTCGGGTCGATGTTGGAGAACAGCAGCAGAGGACCCACGGTGGCGTGCGCGGCGTGAACGGAGAAGTGCGGGAACGCCCATACCGGGTAGTTGAAGATGGTGAGGTCGGGCCGATGGGCGGCGAGGCGGCGCGCCTCGCGCACCGCCATCGTGCTCGAGGTGATGGGCTCGGTCCCCCGCACGACCTCAGAACCGAACGACTCGCAGGTGGCGGCTATGCGACCTTCAACGTCCGTCGCGAACCCGGCAAGGTCGCGGTTGACGAAGTCACGACCGTCACTGAAGGTAAGGATTCCGACACGGGCCATGTGGTCCTCCTAGAAAACGATTTACCTGTTCTCTCTCAAGGCGGCAACAGATTCGGAGAACCATTTAAGCACCCCGAAGTCCTGACTCGTCAATGCGGTAACCGGTTCCTGGGCCCTGCCAGGCCGTTCTTCGACGTGGCAGCGGGCGAGGGGCGTGACGGTTCTTCAGATTCTCACTGGCAGATGACACCCTCGGTGTCCCAGAGGTCCTCCCAGGACTGGTCCTGCCTCCACAAAAAGACATGGCCCTTGATGAGCCGGTTGTTCCTGTCGATACCGGCGATGGCCAGCATCTCGTTCTCTGTCAGCAGGTCCCTCACCACTGACTCGATGTTCGCCTCGTACTCCTCACGTCTCACCGAGAACGGTATCGGCGTCTGCCCGCGTTGGACGGCCCACTTCACACAGACCACGGCTGGGTGCACGCCGTGTTCGTTGGCGATGCGGACCACCACCGGATCTTCTATGTCCACACTGTCTTCAGGAGTCCGGTCACGGTCCGGACGAGTCGGCGACCCGATGGGGCAGAAGCCGATCGGCTCGATACCACGGCTGCGGACGTAATCGAAGAGCTCCTGCTGCTGGAAGTGCGGGTGCAATTCCATTTCGTTCACCGCCGGAGCGATCCTGGCATCACGAAGCAGGAGCTCCAGCTTGGGGATCGTCGTGTTGGACGTGCCGATATGACGCACAAGGCCCCGGTCGACCAGCCCCTCCATCTCCCGCCAGGTCGCCATGAACTCGCTGTGGACATAGGGCCGGGCGTTGGGGCTGCGAGAGCTCACGTCGCAGCCGGGTGGGTGGAAGTTCGGGAAGGGCCAGTGCACCAGGTACATATCCAGGTAGTCAGTGCGAAGGTCGGCCAAGGACTGCTCACAGGCGGGGACAACGTCCTCTGGGGAGTGCTTGTCGTTCCACAGCTTGGAGGTGATCCAGAGCTGCCCGCGAGGGAATCCCTGAAGGACCGGTCCTATGAGGTCTTCGTTCTCGTAGACCGAGGCACAGTCGAAATGTCGGTAGCCGACTTCCAAGGCGCCGTCCACGGCTTGGGCGATCTCCTCGGCCGAGAAACGATCCGAGCCGAAGGTGCCCAATCCGATGGCCGGCATCAGGGCGCCCGTGTACAGCTTCCGATTCGGTACCAGCGCAGGGTCAACAGACATGGCAACGGGAAGACACGCTCGTTCGGGCTTGTCCGAAATGGGCCTTGCAAACCCAATCCACCATGACCAGTGGGGGAGGCGGTGCTCTCGAGGACCCGCTTCCCTGCCCTCCTTTCCTTCTGAGCTGCAATTTCTCCCGCATCCGGAAGGTGATCCCCGCACCTCGGCCTGTGGGCGTCCTCCGTCGACCAACCTGGCGGTCGCCAGAGCGACGACGGCTGTGCCGGTTGGTTGTGCTGGTAATCGTGTACAGAAACACGGTCCAGTGTCAAGCCCATCCGGACGCGAACGCCCGCGAGTGCCCTGATCAGGCCCGGAGGAGCCGTGAGTAACATGGAGCAACCGTGACCACCATCGTCGACGTTGCCCGTGTTGCCGGGGTCTCCACGGCCACGGTCTCCCGGGTGCTCAACAACCACCCGCAGGTCGACCCCCGCCTCGCCGCCAGCGTGCGCCAGGCGGTCAAGGACCTCGGCTACCGCCCGAGCCGGGTGGCCCGCAGCCTGCGCACCCGGCGCAACCGGGTCTGGGCGCTCATCATCTCCGACGTGCGCACGGGGCCCTTCTTCGGCGCCGTCGTGCGGGGGGTGGAGGACGTCGCCTACGAGGCGGGCTACTCGCTGTTTTTGTGCAACACCGACGAGGACCCCGTGAAAGAGGCCTCCTACATAGAGCTCGCCATCGCCGAGAACGTGGCCGGGCTCATCCTCACCCCCTCCGGGCCGCGCACCGACCTCACCCCGCTTTTGAACTTCGGCATCCCCCTCGTCCTCGCCGACAGGACCCTGGCGGGGGCCCAGCAGGCCGACAGCGTCATCGTCGACAACCTCGCCGGCGCCTACGAGGCGGTGAGCCACCTCCTCGAAGGGGGCTACGAGCGCATCGCCTGCATCACCGGGCCCCTGCGCATCACGACCGCCTACCAGCGCCACCTCGGCTACCGCAAGGCCCTCGAGGAGGCCGGCGTGAGCCCGGACGACTCTTTGCTGCGCGTGGCCGACTTCCGCGAGCTCGGCGGGCAGATCGCCATGGGAGAGCTGCTGGCCGGGCCCGTGCGCCCCGACGCCGTCTTCGTGACCAACTACCTCATGACCGTCGGCGCCCTCCAGGCCATCGCCCAGGCCAAGCTCAACATCCCCGCCGACATCGCCGTCGTCAGCTTCGACGACATGCCCTGGGCCTCGCTGCTCCAGCCCCCGCTCACGGCCGTGGCCCAGCCCGCCTACGACCTCGGCGTCGAAGGCGCCCGCCTCTTGTTGAGCCGCCTGGAGGGCTACACGGGCGCCGCCAGGACCGTCATGCTGTCGACCACGCTGCAGGTGAGGGGGAGCTCGGCGCCCAAGGTGAAAGACCTGCCCACGAGGGCGAGATAGGGCGGTTCTCGCGCAGGGCTGGCGACTCGCGAGTTGCCCAGGCGATGCGTGGTTGTCGCGTGCGCCCATCTCACATTGATGTCGCCGCTCGCTGGCTCAGGGGACGATGACCGCCTTCATGCAGCCTGGGTCGTCTCGCACCGCCTCGAGGGCGCTCTCGTACTCGCCGAAACGGAACTCGTGGGTGACGATGCCCTCTGTGCGCACGCGACCAGAGCGGAGCACGGAAAGAGCACGGTCGAAGCAGTGGGTCTGGGCGAAGGAGCCCTTCACCGTCAGCTCACGGCGGAACACCTCGTAGGGACGCATCGGCAAGACCGCCCTCTCCTCGGCCATCCCGTAGATGAGGACCGTGCCGCCGTCGCGGGTGAGCGGCAGGCACATCTCGCCGACGGCGACGGCGCCCGTAGCCTCGACGACCGCGTCGTAGCCCTCCGGGGCGTTGGCGCGAAGCGTTGTGAGCGAAGCGCCCGGATCCGCCCGATCGATCCGAACTGTCGTATCGACCCCGTAGCCGCGGGCGAGAGCCAGCTTGAACTCCGTCGGGGCTGCCACCGTCACCCGGGCCGCCCCACCGTGCACGAGCAACTGCGCCAGGACAAGGCCGGTCGGGCCCGCACCGAAGAGAAGCACGTCCGAGCCCGGTCGTAGCCCGAGCACGTCCATGCCGTGGATCGCGCACGCCGTCGGCTCGGTCATCACCGCCGTGGCCGGACTCAGGTCATCGGCCGGGAAGCACTTTTCCGCACGGACGAGGACGTAGTCGGCGAACGCCCCTGGCCCGTTCACGCCGAGCGAGTAGAAGTTGCGGCAGAACAAGGGCTCGTCGCGCCGGCAGGACGGGCAGTGGCCGCAGAGAACGGTGTTGTCAGCCGCGACCCGTTGCCCGACGCCGAGCCCGGAGACCCCTTCCCCGATGGAGTCGACGCGACCGACGATCTCGTGCCCGGGCGTCAACGGGTAGCGCGAGAAGAAGCCGCCCTCGTGGATGTGGAGGTCGGTCCCGCACATGCCGGCCATCTCGACGGCGAGGCGGACCTCCCCGGCACCTGGCTCCGGTGTCGGGACCGTGCGTACCTCGAAGCTGCGGGGGGCGTCGTAGACGACGGCTCTCATCCCACGCACGCTACCGTCCCCGACCGCTCAGCAGCGATGAGCACTGCCCGGCCGGCCGAATTGAACCTTCGCTCTGCCGAGAATGCGAGCGAGTCGGCGATCCCGCGGGCGCGCCATTTGTCGCGCACGCTTGATGGCGTCATGAACGCAGTGTCGAAAGGCGTGTCGGCAAGCTCATACACCTCTGCCGAGTCCGACGACTACATGCACAATGGCAATGTTCAGACCGTTCTAGCTGCTCCCATGAGCACCGGCACACGAGCTACTGGGCAGCCATTCCCAAGAAGACGTCGCCCGAGATCGTACTGCCAGCGCCGCCCAAGGGAGCTGCGAATCGATGCGCACTTAGTCGAGGGTGCCCGTTTCCAGACTGGTGAACAATTCCCCTTGGGCCTGAAGCCTGGGCCTCTTGGGTCTGAAGCCTGGGAATCCCAAGGACGCTGGAGGCCCTCCTCGACGCCTAGACGGATCGGCCCTGATGGTCAGCTCGGCCCGCAGCATCGATGCTGACTCGACAGGCACAGGGGGTGGTGTTATAACCGCGCACAACATCGCACCTTGGATCAGGGCAACAAGGGAAGACGACGCAATCGAGGCGGGGAGGAAGCACAGATGAAGGCTGTTCACGAGTCACCGCGCAGGACTCGGAGATTCCGGGTCGCTCCCATTTCCGTGGCGATCGTAGGTGCCGCATTGCTGGCGGGCACCGGCACGGCGGCGTTCGCGGCGCCAAGCCGTGCCGACCACCCGGCCGTCACGATCCCGACCCCGCCGAAGGACCCCGCGGTGGCAGCGCTCGTTCCGGCGGCAATCCGCAAGGCGGGAGTGGTCTCGGTGGCGATGGACGCCACCTACCCACCGGACGAGTTCGTCGCCGCCAACGGCACGACGATCATCGGCATGGACGCCGACTTCAACGTCGCCCTCGGGGCGGTCATGGGCGTGAAGTGGCACGGGATCAACGCCACCTTCGACACGATCATCGCCGGCCTGAAGGGAGGCAAGTACGAGGTCGGCAACTCGTCTTTCACCGTGGAGACCTCACGTGAGAAGGTCGTCAACTTCGTCACCTACTTCCAGGCCGGCGAGGGCTTCTACGTGAAGTCGTCGAGCACGCTCAAGCTGAACGGGCTCACGAGCCTGTGCGGGCTGACGGTCTCGGTCGAGACCGGCACGAGCGAGCAGAGCGACGCCAACAACACGGTCAAGACCTGCAAGACGGACCACAAGACGCCCGACACCGTGCTCGCCTACGCTACCCAGGTCGAGGCCAACCTCGCCGTCTCCGACGGCCGGGCCCAGGTCGGCTTCGCCGACTCCCAGGTCGCCGGCTACATCGTCGAGCAGTCCAAGGGCACCTTTAAGCTGGACGGCTCCGCCTTCGAGGTGGCTCCCTACGGCTTCGCCTTCCCGAAGACCTCGACGCTCGACAAGGCGACCCTGGCCGCAGTCAAGGTGCTCATGAAAGACGGCATCTATGAGGACATCCTCCACAAGTGGGGCGTGCAGGCCGGCGCCATCAGCAATCCGCAGATCCTCACCTAGCTGGGTGACGGCTCCCCGCTACGAGGCGGGCCGGTGACGTTCGAAGGCAACGAGGGGCACCGTCCGGAGGAGATCCGGGCGGTGCCCCTGCGCCATCCGGGGCGCTGGGCAGCCACCGTCGTCATGCTCGTGCTGGCGGCGATGTTCGTCCACGACGTCACCACGAACCCCAGGTGGCAGTGGCGGGACGTCGCCAGTAATTTCTTGACGGCGCCGATCCTCTCAGGGGTGGAGCGGACCCTCGAGCTGACGGTCATAGTCATGGTGGTGGGCGTGGTCCTCGGCGTGATCCTCGCCGTGATGCGCCTCTCGCCCAACCCGGTCCTCACAAGCGGGGCGTGGCTCTACATCTGGTTCTTCCGCGGCACCCCGGTCTTCGTCCAGATCCTCTTCTGGTACGCCATCTCCGCCCTGCAACCGACAATCAGCCTCGGCATTCCCTTCGGGCCCGAGTTCGTGACCTGGCAGGCGAACAGTCTGGTGACGCCACTCGTGGCTGCGATCCTCGGCCTCGGCCTCAACGAGGCCGCCTATTACGCGGAGATCGTGCGGGCCGGCATCCTCTCGGTCGACCACGGGCAGTTCGAAGCGGCGCAGTCGCTGGGCATGCGGCGCCCGACCCTCATGCGGCGCATCGTCCTTCCCCAGGCGATGCGCGTCATCGTCCCGCCGACGGGCAACGAGACGATCTCTATGCTCAAGACGTCCTCTTTGGCGTCGGTGGCCACCTACCCGGAGCTCCTTTACCAGACACAGAACATCCAAGCCCGGACATATGTGATCATCCCCCTCTACGTCATGGCGAGCATCTGGTACCTGTTGATGACGACGGTGCTCACGATCGGTCAGTACTACGTCGAGCGTCACTACGCCCGGGGCACCTCCTACCAGCTGCCGCCGACGCCCTTCCAGCGGGTGAAACGCAACCTCACGACGTTGCGCCGCGTCCCGTTCTCGGCCGACGCGCTCGGGGGGGCGGGAGGATGATGCCCGCCCCTATGGTCCGCGCCGAGGCCGTGCACAAGCGCTACGGCCTGCTCGAGGTGCTGAAGGGCATCACCCTCGAGGTCGCTCCCCGGGAAGTCATGTGCCTACTGGGCCCGTCCGGGTCGGGTAAGTCGACCTTCCTGCGCTGTGTCAACCACCTCGAGAAGATCAATGCCGGGCGGCTGTACGTCGACGGGTCGCTCGTCGGCTACGCCGAGCGCGGAGGGCACCTGCACGAGCTGCCCGACCGCGAGGTCTGCCGCCGGCGGACCGAGATCGGCATGGTCTTCCAGCGATTCAACCTGTTCCCCCACATGACGGCCTTCGAGAATGTCGCCATGGCGCCGGTGCTAGTGAAAAAAGAGCCGAAGGCGGACGTCGAGAAGCGGGCCCAGGCCCTGCTCGAACGGGTCGGGCTTTCCACCAAGGTCGACGCCTACCCCAACCAGCTCTCCGGCGGCCAGCAGCAACGGGTGGCGATCGCCCGGGCGCTCGCCATGCAGCCGAAGCTCATGCTGTTCGACGAGCCCACGAGCGCCCTTGACCCCGAGCTCGTCGGGGAGGTGCTCGACGTGATGCGCTCTCTCGCCGAGGAAGGGATGACGATGATCGTCGTCACCCACGAGATCGGCTTCGCCCGCGAGGTCGGCGACACGCTCGTGTTCATGGACGAGGGCGTCGTCGTCGAGTCGGGCGTGCCGCGGGAGGTCATCGCCAACCCGAAGCACGAGCGCACCAAGGCCTTCCTCTCCAAGGTGCTCTGAGCCTCAGAGCAGAGCGGCCGTGCCCCTCGGACCGGTCACCGTGACGCCGTGGGCCGCGGCTCAGACGACCTGTTCGCGTCCGGCAGCAGCGAGCGCGTCCAGCAGACGAGGGACCGACGCGACCGCGGCACCGACGCAGCGATCGGCGGCACCGTAGGTGAGGTAGATGTCGTCGCCGGCGAGGTGGGCGCCCTGCACGAACACCACGTCGTCGACGTCCCCGGCGCGCTCCCAGTCGAGCTCGGGCTCGAGGACAGGTTCGGGCAAGCGTGTGCGGACACGCCCGGTCGCCTCGTCGAGCAGCGCCAGGTTCATCGTGTACGAACCGTCGGCCCGGCGCTCGTGGAAGAACAACAAGAGCCCCGCCGCGGAGCGCACCGGTGGCGCGCCAACGCCGATGCCGAGCGCTCCCGGCGAGGGGAGAAGAAGCGTGTGACTGGCCAGGTCGGCCAAGTGGACGTCCCAGTAGTCGTCGGGCGGATGCCACAGATGCTCGAGGTCCTCGAACAGGGCGAGTTGCATGCCCGAGCGAACGTGATGGATGAGCGCGACGCGACCGTCGGAGAGGGTGAACACCACGCCGTCTTTGTCCGCCACGTCGGGCGGCCCGAGCAGCTGGCCCGTCGCCTCAACGAGGGCGAACCTGCCGCGGTCCCAGCGCAGGCGGTGGGCGCCGATGCGCCAGGGTCCGTTTCCGGGCCGGGGCACGTGCGTGTAGGTCATCACCAGCCGCCGTCTGCCGCGGTCCTCCACCCACTGCACCCGCGGGTCCTCGTAGCACAGCGCGCCCCCGGTACCTGCGCTGGCGAGCACGTAGCCGTACTCGTAGCGCTCCCCGTCGGCCGAGGTGAAGATGACGATGTCGGAGACGTAATCGACAAAACGCGCCCCGGTGCCGTCGCCGGGGTGGTAGCCGTTCCGCACGGCCCGTACGAAGAGGTGGTAGGCGCCGGCATGGTGCAAGACACCGGCGTTGAACAGCGGCCCGTAGCCGGGCACGGCCCCGGCCTCGACAATGGGCCGGTCCTGCAAGCGCCGGACGGCATGCCTTGTCAACGCGCCCACCGAGCTGTCGTGCACGGTGCCTCCTGCTCCATGCTCGGATCGATTAGGAAGTAACACAGGTGTTATCGACACGAGGCAAGCACGGCTGAACCAGTGAGGGGTGGATACCGATGAGCGACGGAGCCGATCCCCGCGAGTTGCTGAAGAGGTACTCGGGCAACCCGATCCTCCGCCCGCACGACTTGCCCAAGATGGTCAACGCCGTGCTCAACCCGGGCGCCGCGGTCGTCGACGGCCGGACACTGCTGCTGTTGCGCGTGGAACACCGAACCGGTCTCTCCTCTCTCGTCGCCGCCACCAGCAAAGACGGACTGACGGGTTGGGAGATCGACCCGGTCCGGGGTCTGGAGCCACGCTCGGACGGCTTCGAGGAGCACTGGGGGATCGAGGACCCAAGGATCACCCGTGTCGGTGACGAGTACTTCGTCGTCTATGTCGGATACTCCACGGCCGGGCCGCTCGTCTGCCTGGCTAAGACGAGGGACTTCGTGCAATGGGAGCGCCGCGGCGTCCTCCAGCCGCCCGAGGACAAAGACGCCGCACTGTTCCCGACGACCTTCGCTGGGCGCTGGGCGCTGATCCACCGGCCGGCGCCTGCGATGTCAGGTTTGGGCGCTCACGTCTGGATCTCGTTCAGCCCCGATCTGCGCCACTGGGGTGACGCCCGCGTGTTGCTCGCGGCCCGGCACGGTGGCTGGTGGGACTCCAACAAGGTCGGGCTCGGTCCTCCGCCCCTGCTCACCAAGGACGGCTGGCTGCTCTGCTATCACGCGGTGCGAGTCACGGCATCCGGATCGATCTACCGGCTCGGGTTGGCGTTGCTGGACCGCGACGACCCGACCAAGGTCCTGGCGCGCGGGAACGAGTGGGTTTTCGGTCCCCAGGAGCCCTACGAACGCTCGGGCGACGTGCCTGACGTCGTGTTCTCATGCGGTTGGATCCTGCGCGACGACGGCGACACCCTGCACGTGTACTACGGCGCCGCGGACAGCGTCGTCTGCGTAGCCGAGGCGAGCCTCGCGAGACTGTTGAGCCACCTCGAAGAGCACCCGTACCCGGTGGACGAGGAGCATCCGTACCCCGTGGACTGGGCCGGCACGTCTCCGCGCGGGATCTCAGGTCAGGCGTGAGGCCGCGCCGCGGCATCGCTGCGGCGCGAACGTTGGCATTAGCGGGTAATCTTGTCCTGGTAGTTCCCCTTGGGAGAGTCGCTTAGCTTGGGCAGGACGGTCGTTAAAGACCATCTCTGTCGCCCCGTGCAGGTTCGACGCCTCGACCGAGCAACCTCGAGGAGTCAGTTCTGTGCGCGTCCCCGGTCCAGCCATCCCGCCGTTCTGCGGCGGGCGCCCGCGTAGCCTGTCGGTCGGGATACTCAGCACCTATCCCCCGACCGCGTGCGGGATAGCGACCTTCAGCGCCGCTCTCGCCGAGGGCCTGGTGGCAAACGGCGCCGAGGTAAGCGTCGTGCGGGTGGCGGACGGATCGCTCGCCTCCTCCAGGCGGGTCATCGGAGAGCTCGTCAATAACTCCCCCCAGTCCGTCGCAGCCAGCTCGGAACTGCTCAACCGTTGCGACGTGGCCATCGTGCAGCACGAGTACGGCCTCTACGGTGGCGCCGACGGCGACGAGGTGCTGGACGTCCTTGCCGGCCTCCAGGTCCCGTCGATCGTCATCGCCCACACGATTCTCAGCGACCCCACTCCGCACCAGCGGTCCACTCTCGTCGCGGTGGCGGCCATGGCGGAGCAGGTGATCGTCATGTCGGAGGCGGCCCACAGGCGGCTATGCAGCCGCTTCGACGTCGACCCGGCGATCGTCACGACCATCCCGCACGGGGCGGCGATCCCGGCCGGCCGTGCCCCGCACGGCCACGCCGGTCCGCCGACGATCTTGACCTGGGGCCTGATCGGACCGGGCAAGGGCATCGAGCGGGTGATCGACGCCATGGGGTCGTTGCATGGCCTTGCGGCACGACCTCGCTACCTCGTGGCGGGCCAGACGCATCCGAGGGTGCTCGCCGCCGACGGCGAGGCGTACCGCAACGCCCGTATCGAGCAGGCCGTTCGCAACGGGGTCGCGGCGTCGGTCTTCTTCGACGCCACCTATCGGGATGTGGCTTCCCTCACTGCCTTGATCCAGTCGTGTGCCGTGGTCGTACTGCCCTACGACTCCACGGACCAGGTGACCTCCGGCGTTCTCGTCGACGCCATCGCAGCAGGCAGGCCCGTGGTGGCCACGGCCTTTCCCCACGCCGTCGAGTTGTTGGCGAGCGGGGCGGGCATCGTCGTCGACCATGACGACCCGGCGGCGCTCGTGTCAGCCCTGTGCCGGGTGCTCGTCGAGCCGGGGCTGGCCGAGGCCATGGCGGCAGAAGCGTCAAGACTGGCGCCGAGCATGGGATGGTCGGTGGTCGCGGGGGCCTACTTGGCCCTGGCGAACCGGCTTCTCAGCAGAGACCCGGCGTTGGTGTGACCGCCACGGTGAAGCCCAGCTTCGACCACCTCTGTCGAATGACGGACGACCGGGGCACCTTCGAGCACGCCCGCTACGCCGAGCCCAGGCGAGAGCACGGCTACTGCACCGACGACATGGCCCGGGTCCTCGTCGTCGCCACGCGGGAACCCGGCTCCGCGCCAAAGGTGCTCGACCTCGCCAGGACCAGCCTCCGCTTCCTGAGCGACGCCCAGGACGTCGACGGTGCGTACCGGAACCGGTTGAGCCGGCGGGGTCGCTGGGAGGACCGCCCGGCATTGGAAGACTGCTGGGGCAGGAGCATCTGGGGCCTCGGCACGGCGGCATCACACAGCGACGACGTCCAGTTACGCGTGGCGGCCACGGTGCAGTTCGACCGCGCCGTCTCGCAGCGCTCCCCCCACCCGCGGGCGATGGCCTTCGCGGCGCTGGGAGCGGCCGAGTTGCTCACCGTGGAGCCTCGCCATCACCGGGCACTCGCGCTCCTGAACGATGCTGCCAACAGCATGGCGCCACCTCGCGCCGACACCGCCTGGCCCTGGCCGGAGGCCCGGCTCCGCTATGCCAACGCCGTCCTGCCGGAGGCGATGATCGCCGCCGGTGCGGCCCTGGGCCGCCCGAAGCTGCTGCAACACGGCCTTTACCTGCTCGCGTGGCTGCTCGAGCACGAGACGGTCGACGGGCATCTGTCAGTCACGCCCGTAGGTGGCTCAGGACCCGGGGACATCCGGCCCGCGTTCGACCAGCAGCCCATAGAGGTGGCCGCGCTCGCCGACGCCTGCGCCCGCGCCGCGGCCGTCGACGATGATCGGCGTTGGGTCGAGGGTCTCGGTGCCGCAGAGGCCTGGTTCCTCGGAGACAACGACGGGCAGCAGCTCATGTGGGACCCGGACACGGGGGGTGGCTTCGACGGCCTCACACCTGGCGGGGCCAACCTCAATCAGGGCGCCGAGTCGACGCTGGCGCTGCTCTCGACACTGCAGCACGTGCACCGGCTCGTGATGGCACCGCAGTGAACGCGACTGTCGCGGGCACCCTCCGGCGCAGCCCTCAGCGCCTCGCCGCGGACCCGTCCCGGGTCGTCACGATGCTGTTCGTGCCTGGCCAAGAGGGACTGAACCGAGAGGAGCCCCGCACCAAAGCTGTGGTGGCCCGCATCCTGGCTCTGGACGACGACGAGGTGGAGCGGTCACTCGATGACGTCTCCGCCAGGTTCGCATACCGTCACCGCGACCTGACCGACACGTTCCGGCGCCACGCCGACGAGCTCGCCGAGCGCCTCGATCCTCGCTTCGAGCTCTCCGAGAGGCGTCGGCTGTTGCTCGGTGCGACTTTCACCAACGAATACGCGATCGAAGGAGCGGCGCTCTGCAACCCCAGCATGGTGGCTCATCCGGATCAGGTCGGCGTGCCCGCGGGCAGCTTGCGGTTCGTGATGAGCGTCCGGGCGATCGGGGAGGGCCACCGGTCCTCGATCGAATTCCGTACAGGAGTAGTCGACGGCCGAGGCAGAGTCCACATCGAGCTCGCGCCACCGTTCGCGACGAGAGGAGCGACCGAAGCCGTCCCGCTCGAGGCGGCCGTGTTCCGGAGCGAGCTTCGCCGACTCCGCCGCGACGGGGAGAGCGCCGACTACGTCCTCGATGCGCTCGGCGAGCGGTTCAGCGTGACTGAGCTCGAGCAGCGGCTGGGCCGGCTGCAGGGACAGTTGGCGACCCACAGACACGACGGGTCGATCATCTCCCTCATGCGCGGGATCGCCGAGCGGTCCTACGCCGTCCGCTTTCCAGCAGAAACGTCGCTCGCCGAGCGCGTCCTCATGCCGGCCATGGGTGCCGAACGCAACGGCATGGAGGACGCCCGCTTCGTACGGTTCGAGCACGAGGACCGCAGCGTCTCCTACTTCGCCACTTACACCGCCTATGACGGAGTCGACGTCGCCCAGCAGCTTCTGGAGACGACGGACTTTCGCGTCTTCACCTCCTCGCCCGTCGTCGGCCTCGAGGCCAGCAAGGGTCTCGCGCTGTTCCCTCGCCGGATCGGCGGCCGCTTCGCAGCCCTGTCCAGGTCCGACCACGAGACGAACACGGTTGTTTTCTCTGATGACCTGCGCCGGTGGGAAGCCGCTGAGCCGTACCAGGTGCCAACCCGCACCTGGGAGGTGCTCCAGCTCGGCAACTGCGGCTCGCCGATCGAGACTGACGCCGGCTGGCTTGCCCTCACCCACGGCGTCGGCCCGATGCGCACCTACAGGATCGGCGCCGTACTTCTCGACCTCGAAGACCCGACTAGGGTCATCGGCCAGCTGAGCGAGCCACTGCTCAGCCCGGCGCCCGACGAGCAGGACGGCTACGTGCCGAACGTCGTCTACTCCTGCGGCTCCCTCGCGCACGCCGGCACCCTGGTCCTGCCGTATGGCATTGGCGACTCCGCCATCGGCGTCGCCACGCTGTCGTTGCCCGCGCTGGTCGACACTCTCACCGCCGGCTAAGACCCTCACCGGGTGACGGACGGCCGCGTCCCAAGATCCACCGTCCCGTTCGGGTAGACAGGACGGGCTCCTCGTAGCATCGGAGCCGTGGGAAACGCCGCCGCCCTGACCGTGCGATGGCTGAAGGTGCTCGATCAGACCAGGTGCATCGGATGTCATGCGTGCACCACGGCGTGCAAGAGCGAGAACGAGGTTCCTCTCGGCGTGACCCGGACCTATGTCAAGTCCGCAGACGTAGGCGTCTTCCCCCAGGTGCGCCGCGTCTTCCAGGTGACGCGATGCAACCAGTGCTCCGACGCGCCCTGCACGGCGGCTTGCCCGACCCGGGCGATGTTCCGGCGCCCGGACGGCATTGTCGACTTCGACAAGTCCGTTTGCATCGGCTGCAAGGCGTGCATCGCCGCCTGCCCGTACGACGCGGTCTTCATCAACCCGCAGGACCATTCGGCGGAGAAGTGCAACCTGTGCGCTCACCGTCTCGAGATCGGCCTCGAGCCGGCCTGCGTCACGATCTGCCCCACAGGGGCGATCCTCGTGGGCGACGGCAACGACCCGGATTCAGCGGTTGCACGCATCGTCGCCGGCGACCTGGTACGTGTGCGTCGGCCGGAAAAGCAGACCTGGCCGGGCGTGTACTACCTCGGCGTTCACGAGGCCGTCTTGGACCCCTTGGCGGCGCGGCGCCCGGACGGCGGGCTGTTCGCCTGGGCCGGCCAGGGCCCGCCCGGTCCTGGGCTGGTCACCTCCGGCCATCCGGGGCCGGCCTCCACGGCGGCCGCGTTGCTCAGCTACGACGTTCCCCACGGCGTGCCCTGGGGCTGGCGGGTGAGCCTGTACACCTGGACCAAGGCCATCGCGGCCGGTGCTTTCGGCGTCTCGGTCCTGCTCGCCCTCGCCGGCCGTCTCTCCTGGGACAACGCCGCCCTCCGCTGGGCCGCACCGGCGGTGGCGCTGGCGTCGCTCGCCATCACTGGCGCCCTTTTGATCGCCGACTTGAAGCACCCGCTCCGCTTCTACCTGATCTTCACCCGCCACCAGTGGCGCAGCTGGCTGGTCCGCGGCGCCGTCATCCTCTGCGCTTACGGGGGGCTGCTCGTCCTCTATCTCGTGGTCGGGCTCGCCGGGCTGGCAACAAGGCAGGCGTTGGCCTTCCTGGGTCTGGCGCTTGCCGTGGCCGCCGCCCTCTACACGGCCTATCTCCTCGGCCAGGCACGGGGCCGCGACCTTTGGCAGAGCCCGCTGCTCGCGCCGCAACTGGCGGTCCAGGCCGTACTGGCCGGTGCCGCCGCGATGCTGCCGCTGCTTGCCTGGCTCTCCCCCGGCCGCGCCGTTGCCTCCGCCGAGGTGACGATGGCGATCGCCGCCGGCGCCGACGTGCTGCTGGCGGTGGCGGAGATCACGGTTCCGCCTGCCGGCGCGCAGGCGCACTTAGCCGTCACCGAGATGAGCAGGGGTCGCTACGCCTGGTTCTTCTGGCCTGGCCTTGTGCTCGTGGCCATCGCCATCGCCGCGCCCTGGCTCGGTGCCGTGGCCACCCCGCTCGCCCTGGCCGGGTTGC
>Ga0371490_1000328_pt1 | contig 34763 bp, 22 predicted proteins | sample MB2SIPfraction_FD_207959 | JGI IMG/M metagenome (GOLD analysis project Ga0371490, IMG submission 207959) | Lab enriched peat soil microbial communities from McLean, Ithaca, NY, United States - MB28FN SIP fraction | ecosystem: Environmental > Terrestrial > Soil > Wetlands > Peat | place: USA... | reverse complement strand
GGCGAAGAGCCCACGCCGGTCGAAATCTGCACTTATACGCCTCGACCTGCGAGCTGGTGGCCTTGCTCAAAGAGGGATTTCCGGAATGGGATGGTGGTGGGGCGGAGTCCAACGGCGCCGAGCCGGCCAGTTGGCAAACCGCGACCAGCCGGATCGGCGGCTTCCTGCATGGCCTGCTGAGCGATTGGTCGCTGCGCGACAGTTTGGTGCCCCGCATCGAACAGATGCGCCGCTTCGAAGAGATGCGGCGGCTGGCAGGGCGCGCGCCCGACGAATCGCCACTGTTGGAGTTGCAGGCTCAGTTGCGCGACCGCGAAGCCCGCATCGCCGACATTTACAACTCGGGCTCCTGGCGTGTCACCGCGCCGTTGCGTGCCTGCTTGGGCTTCTTCCTACGGTCTTTCCGCAAGTAGTCCGTGGCTGCCGCTGGGTGTCGGAATTGCTCCCTGGAACACGCCCTGCTTGGCAAAAGGCGCGATGGGGCGGTGCTCCCGCCCGCCGCTATCCGAGGCGCGCTACCGCCGAGTACTGTCACTTGGTACTGGTACTCAAGATTCAAGCCCGGTGGATTTGACCAGCCATCTCTCTCTGAAATCCCCTCCCCATAGCTTCACCACACCCTGGTTCTTGGTTTTAATATAATGATTATAAACGCCTTAGTAAAACAGTCGCCCAATCACCCGAAAGCTTCGATCATCGGACGGGGGCCTTGATGAACGTTATCGGAAGCACCGGAAACTCTCCGCAAGAGCACTGTTTTGTGTGCAGATACGCCCCGAAAAAACGCTGCCGAAGCACTTGACGACCCCCCTTTTTGTCAGTTACACTCATAAAGCATCGATATGTAGATGCCACAACGCTAATCTTGAATAGGCCATAAAGAGCGACGGAGGATTGAAGATGCGAACGAGTTTTACGGTAAGTCTTTTTGTAGTTCTTTTCCTTGCGGTGGGCGGAATTTGGGGAGGCGTGATTTCAGTCACCCAGTTTAGTGTTACCACGTGCAGCGGCACGCCGCCACAAACCTGTGAGCAGGCTGCGTGGACTCCCAGCGGCGTAGCAGGTTCGCTGTTGCCCGCAGCGGGCACCTGGTCGGGCGCCATTCCGGATGGCGGGCCGCAAGTGGGATCAACTAACGCCGGTTCTCTGACACAGGACCTCGGAACGGCCCTCCTCGCGAACGAAACCTACACCTTTACGGTGTGGGTGAGCTCGCGCGTCGGCTTGGCGTTCGACCCCGATATCGTACTGGAAGCGGGCAGCACGCCATTGATCACGTGGACCGCTGCCGGCACACAGGGCCCGGCGCCGAATGACGATCACACCAACAACCTCTATAACTGGGTGGAATGGACGGGGACGTACACGTCTCCCGCCTCCGGCGCTCCCGTCGGCCAAGACCTGGAAATCGTGCTCGGTTCCACGGCCGCCCAAACGGATTTTGACGAAGTGTCGCTCACAGATTCCTCGGCCGTGCCCGAGCCGGCGATGTTCATGCTGGTCGGTGCAGGGCTGCTGGGTCTGGTGACCCGCCGCCGCTTCGCGAAGTAAGGTTTCGCGTCGCAAAGGCCCTCCGTTTTGTTCCATGGCCCGGCCCCCTGCGGGGGAGTCGGGCCATGTGTTTTATGTGCCCTCCAATTTCGATTCTTTCCCGGCGCGAAGCATGAAACAATAGGCAATGCGCCGCTCCCTCGGCTCAAGCCCATGAATGTTCGCAAAGCCGTCATCACCGCCGCCGGTGTTCACCAGCGTGCGTTGCCGTTGCAAGTGCTGATCGACCGCGACGGGATCGAGAAACCAATCCTCCGCATTCTGCTGGAAGAGGTATTTGCCGCGCCGATTGAGGAGGCGTGCCTGATCGTCGCACCCGGCGATCGCGCTTCCTACTCGCGAGCGGCCGGCGACCTGGTGCAGCGGGTCCAGTTCATCGAACAGCCAACGCCGGGTGGTTACGCGCACGCGATCTTCTGCGCCCGCCCATTTACCGGCAACGACCCGTTTCTGCACCTGGTCGGCGACCACGTTTATCTGGGCAGCTCGCACGGACGTCCCGCGTGCCGCCTGGTGGCTCTGGCCGAACGGGAGAGCTGCGCGGTTTCCTCGGTGCAGCCGGCGCGCGAAAACCACATCGGCCATTACGGCGTGGTGGGTGGCCAGCCGGTAGCCGGCCGGCCTGGAGTCTACCGCGTGGAAGTGGTCAAGGAGAAGCCAACCCCCACCGAGGCCGAAGAGCACTTGATCGTCCCCGGACTGCGCGCCGGGTATTACCTGTGCTTTTTCGGTATGCATGTCCTGACCGCGGGCGTGATGGACCTTCTCGGAACTGGGTTGCGGGCGGCGGACAGCCGGGTCACGCTGTCCGGCGTGCTGAATCAACTGGCGCGCCGCGAGCAGTATCTCGCGCTGGAAGAGAGCAATCGCCGGTATGACGTTGGGGTCCGCTATGGCCTTCTGACCGCGCAGATGGCCCTGGCCCTGGCGGGCCGCGATCGCGAGCAAGTGCTGGCCAACCTGTTGGAGCTGTTGGCGACGCGGGCGATGGAAGAACCGGTGGGCTCAAATCCGCAATGAGCGAGCTGACCGGCATCATCACCGCCGCTTCCAGCGAGCGCAGGAACCAGCCGCTCGATGGTTTTTGCCAGGCGGCAAGCGTCGCGCAGTTGGTGGCGGAGGCCGCCGCGCTGGACCGCTTCCGCCGCGAAAGTGACAACCTGTACGAGCGGGTGAGGGCGCAGTTTTTTCTGTACTCGATTCACCGTTTCCATCTGCCGTACAAAGCCGGCGTGCCGGCCGGAAGACCCGTGCCGCCGGAAGCGCTGGCGCAGATTCTCCAGCGGCGTTTCCATGAAGCCATCGACTCGCTGCTCGAGTTCTCGGCCGCGGGTCCGACCGCCGCTCTGTCGAGCGCGCTGGCCGCGGCCTATCAGGGCCTCGCTTTCCAAACGCTGGCGGCCCAGGTGCGCCGGAGCGTGCGGGCGGTGCGCGGCAACCAATGGATGTCCCGCATCGGACATCCGACCGATTACCCGCTGACCATCCGGCGCGAACTGCTCGACCGTCCCGGCGGGCGCGGCGCTTTTCCAATCCTGCGCGAATCGACCCCGGTTCGCATGGACCTCAGCCACAGCGGCTGGAGCGATATTTTCTTCCTCGGCATGGATTACCCGGAAGGCGCGCGGGTGCTCAACGTGTCGATCGATCTGGCCCTGCGCGGCTCCGGTTCGCCCAGCCCGCAGCCGCCCATCGATGTGTACCTCCGGGCGATCGATGAGCCGGTGCTTCGCCTGACCAGCGTGGACCTGAATGCGAGCACCGATGTCACTTCCCTAGCCGAGGTTTTCGATTTTGCGCGCGATTACCTGGGACTGCTCAAAGCCGGAGTCATCGCCGCTGGCATCGTTCCGCCAGGACTGGAAGGGGCGCGCCAGCCGCTGTCCGACGTTCTGGCCGCACTGACCGGAGTGCCGGGCTACGGATTGGAGATAGTCACCCACGTGCGGGGGATTCCCAAAGGTTCCCGCCTGGCGGTTTCCACCAATCTGCTGGCCTCCATCATCGCGGTCTCCATGCGCGCCACCGGTCAGGTGCGCACGCTGACGGGAACGCTCGAGGAGAATGAGCGCCGCCTGGTGGCGGGGCGCGCGATTCTGGGCGAATGGCTGGGCGGTTCCGGCGGGGGCTGGCAGGATTCCGGCGGCGTATGGCCGGGGATGAAAGTGATCCAAGGCGTACTGGCGGCCGCGCACGACCCGGAATTCGGCATCAGCCGCGGATGTCTGCTGCCGCGCCATCACGTCCTCAGCACCGAAGAAGTGCCACCGAGCTCCAGAGAGAAGCTCGAAAACAGCCTGGTGCTGGTGCACGGCGGCATGGCGCAGGACGTGGGGCCGATCCTCGAGATGGTGACCGAGAAATACCTGTTGCGCGGGGAAGCGGAATGGCAGGGGCGCCAGCAGGCGATCGCCATCTTCGACGAAATCCTGGCTTGCCTGAAAGCCGGCGATATTCCCGCGCTGGGCGCGGCCACCGAACGCAACTTCTTCGGACCCATCCAAACCATAATCCCTTGGGCCAGCAATCTCTACACCGAAACGTTGATCCACGAGGTCCGCGCGGAGTTCGGCCGGAATTTCCATGGTTTCTGGATGCTGGGCGGAATGGCCGGTGGCGGGATGGGATTCATGTTCAACCCCGAAGTTCGGCCGCGCGCGCAGGAGCGGCTGGGCGCGTTGATGCGTGAAACCAAACAGCGGCTGGAACGGGCCGTGCCGTTTGCCATGGAGCCGGTGGTATACGATTTCGCCATCAACGAACGCGGCACCGAGGCCCGCTTGCTCCAGGAAGACGTTGCGCTCATGCCGGCCGCTTACTATACGCTCTTGATTCCGGCGCTGGTCAAAACGGATACCCGCCTGTTGCCCGACGCACGCAAAGCCGAACTGGCCCGCCTGGCTGCGCAGTGCCGGCAGACCGACGAAATGCGGCCCGTGGTCGAAAACGTATTCGACGTTTTGTTGCCTCGCAGCGCCGGCGCGGCGGGAGACCAAAGCCGCACGCTCAACGAGCTGCTGCCGGAGCTGGGGTTTGACAGCGCCGAGCACGAGCAGATTCGGGCGGATCTGCGCAGGGGCCGCATCGGCCTGGCGCAGAACAGACTGCCGGCCAGCGCCGATATCCGCGATGTGGAAGACCTAGACGTGTGGCACGCCGAAGATGGGGCCGGCAGCCGCTACCAGGACATCGGAATGGAGGCCCTGCGCCAGGGGCGGGTGGCCGTGATTTCGCTGGCCGGCGGCATCGGCACCCGCTGGACGCGCGGCGCCGGCGTGGTCAAGGCGCTCAGCCCGTTCGCGCGATTCGCCGGCCGTCACCGCAACTTCATCGAGGTACACCTGGCCAAAAGCTGCCGCACCAAGTCCTTGTGCGGAACGCCAGTGCCGCATGTAATCACGACTAGCTACTTGACGCATGACGCCATCGCCGAATGGGTCGATCGTGAACACCGCGGCGGCGCAGAACTGTATCTGTCGCCTGGGCGATCGGTCGGCCTGCGGCTGGTCCCCATGGCGCGCGATCTGAAGTTCGCCTGGGAGGAAACGCCGCAGCAGCTCCTCGACGAGCAGAAGCAAAAAGTGCGCGAGAGCTTGCACGCAGCCCTGATTGCGTGGGCGCAGCATGCCGGCGAAGGTTCCGACTACACCGATAATCTGCCGCTGCAGTGTCTGCATCCCACCGGGCATTGGTACGAGATTCCCAACATGTTGCGCAATGGCGTGCTGGAGCGCCTGCTGGCGGCCCGGCCGGAATTGCAGTACCTGATGGTGCACAACATCGACACGCTCGGCGCGGATGTCGATCCCGGCTTGCTTGGCTGGCATATCGAGCAAGGCGTGCCGCTCTGCTTCGAAGTCATCGCCCGCCAGTTTGAAGATCGCGGCGGCGGCCTGGCCCGCGTGGATGGGCGCCCCAGGCTGGTGGAAGGCCTGGCGCTGCCTTCCGAGGAGGTGGAAGCGAGCCTGTCTTACTACAACAGCGCTACCGCGTGGATCCACCTGGACCGGCTGCTGGAGGTGTTCGGCCTGGCGCGGCAGGATCTTTCGGATCGAGCCAAGGTTGCTGCCCGCGTCCGGGCCGTGGCTGCGCGCATGCCCACCTACATCACTTTGAAGGACGTCAAAAAGCGCTGGGGCAAAGGACAGGAAGACGTGTTCCCAGTGGCGCAATTCGAAAAGCTCTGGGGAGATATGACGGGCCTGGCCGCAACCGGCTGCCGCTTCGCGGTGGTTTCCCGCCGCCGCGGTCAGCAGTTGAAGGAGCCCGCGCAGCTCGACGGGTGGCTGCGCGACGGCTCGGCAGCGTACGTCGATTCCCTGTGCGAGTGGGAGTAGGGGCACGGTATGGCTGAAGGGGGCTCAGGACACTGAAGCGAAGGCGCTCGAGAACTCGTTTGCACGCCGGGGAGCATTAGCCATCATTCCGCCGGATCGCCACCAAACCGGAAAAGACGCGGCTCGCAGCATCATTCTCGCACGATCGTCGGTGATGGCGGCTGAGTGTATACTGAATATTAAGATCGAATCCCCAAAACGGATATTCAGGATAATTTCTCTCGAATGTCGGTGCCATTGGTATTAGTGTCAGGCTCTTGCGGGCTGATTGGTTCGGAGGTTTCCGTATTTTTTGCCCGCCAAGGTTTCCGCGTCGCCGGAATTGACAGCAATCATCGCGCGATCTTTTTCGGGCCGGAAGGCGACACAAGCTGGGTGCTGGAACGGTTGCGCAGCGAAATCCCCGGATATCGGCACGAAGCGCTCGATATTCGCGATCGCGACGCCGTGTTTCGATTGATGGACGAGTTGCGGCCCAACCTGATCGTGCACACCGCAGCCCAGCCTTCGCACGACCGCGCCGCGGCCATCCCGCTGCTTGATTTTGAAGTGAACGCTTTGGGCACCCTGCACATGCTGGAGGCGGCCCGGAGATCCTGCCCGGAAACGCCGTTCATCCACATGTCCACCAACAAGGTTTACGGCGACCGGCCCAACACGGTTCGGCTGCGGGAACTCGAAACTCGCTGGGACTATGCCGACCCCGCTTACGCCAACGGCATCCCCGAGGATTTCTCCATCGACCAGAGCAAGCACTCCCTGTTTGGCGCTTCCAAGGTTGCCGGCGATGTGATGGCCCAGGAATACGGCCGCTATTTCAACATGCCGACCTGCTGCCTGCGCGGAGGTTGTCTGACCGGCCCCAACCATTCCGGCGTGGAACTGCACGGTTTCTTGAGCTACTTGATCAAGTGCAATGTGCAGGGCCGCGAGTATAAGGTGTTCGGTTACAAAGGCAAGCAGGTGCGCGACAATATCCATTCGGAAGATGTGGCGCGCTTCATGTTCGAATTCTGGAAGGCGCCACGGGTGGCGGAAGTGTACAACCTGGGCGGCGGCAAGGCCAACGCCTGTTCGATTCTGGAAGCCTTCGCGAAGGCCGAAAGTGCGACCGGACGCCCGATGAACTGGCGCTACATCGATGAAAATCGCATCGGCGATCATATCTGCTACTACAGCGATCTGCGAAAAATGAAATCGCACTATCCTGCCTGGGACCTTACCAAGAGCCTGGACGATATTTTCCGCGAGATCGCGCAAAGCTGGATGGAACGCCAATAGCGGAAAGGTGGCGGATGAGGGTTCTCATCACCGGCGCCTGCGGATTTGTAGGCAGTTCGCTGGCGGCGTCGTTGGTTGAGCGGCGGCAGGGCCTGGCGATCGTGGGCCTGGACAATCTGATGCGGCCGGGCTCGGAGACGAACCGCGCGCGCCTCCGGAAGCTGGGGATTGAGTTCGTCCACGCCGATATTCGCGCGGCTAGCGACTTTGAAAACCTGCCCGCCGCGGATTGGGTAATCGACGCAGCGGCCTCGCCGAGCGTGCTGGCGGGCGTGCAAGGGCCGCTGAGCAGCCGCCAATTGTTCGAGCACAATCTGGCAAGCCTGGTCAACCTGCTCGAATACTCGAAGAGGCACAAAGCGGGCTTCATCCTGCTCAGCAGCAGCCGCGTGTATTCGATCCCGGCGCTATGCGCACTGCCTCTCAAGATCGACGGGAGCGCGTTTCAGTTGGATTGCTCGGGGCCGCTCCCCGCCGGCGTTTCCTCGCGGGGCATTGGCGCGGCATTCTCCACCGCGCCGCCGATTTCGTTGTACGGCGGCACCAAGCTGGCCGCGGAAGCGATCGCTCTCGAATATAGCGAGGCTTTCGGGTTTCCGGTGTGGGTGAACCGCTGCGGCGTGCTGGCCGGCGCGGGGCAGTTCGGCACGCCGGACCAGGGGATCTTCTCCTATTGGGTCAACGCGCACCTGCGCAAGCGCCCGCTGCGCTACATTGGCTTCGAGGGCGCCGGCCGCCAGGTGCGAGACGCTTTCCATCCGCGGGACCTCGCCGCCCTGGTGGACGCGCAGACCGGTGCGCCGCGGGCCGGCGGACAGCGCATCTATGTGGCTGGCGGCGGCGCGGAAAATGCCATGTCGCTGGCGCAAGTGACCGCCTGGTGCGATGCGCGCTTTGGGCCGCACGCTCCGCTGCCCGATCCCCGCCCCAGACCTTACGATATTCCGTGGATGATCATGGACAGCTCGGACGCGGAGCGGGACTTCGGCTGGCGGCCAAAGACATCGATCGAGGCTCTGCTCGATGAAATCGCGGGTCACGCCGAGAGGCATCCGGATTGGCTGGAGACGAGCGGCGTATGAACCAATCCGCGGACCTTGCGGCGCACGAGCCCCTCAATCTGCTCTCGGTCGTGATCCCGATGCGCGACGAAGAAGGCGCGGCGCCCTCTACCGTGGAACATCTGTACGTCGAGCTGCGGTTGCACAACGTCGAACACGAAATCGTGGCCGTGGATGATGGCAGCACCGACTCCACCTGGGCCGTGCTGCGCGACCTGTCCACCCGCGTGCCCACCCTGCGCCCGGTGCAGAATACCGGCGAGCACGGTTTCGGCCGGGCGATCGTCTGCGGCATCGATCACAGCCGGGGAGACGGCGTGGTGATCATGATGGCGGATGAATCCGACGATTGCCGCGATGTGGTTCGCTACTGGGAACTGCTGGGACAGGGGTGGGACGCGGTCTTCGGATCGCGCTTCGTTCGCGGAGGCGGGGTGATCGACTACCCCGCGCACAAGCTGGCTATCAACCGGCTGGCCAATCTGTTTCTCCGGTTACTGTTTCGCGTCCCTTTGAACGATTTCACGAACGCCTTCAAAGCATACCGGCGCCGCGCGCTGGACGGCTGCCGCCCCTTCCTTTCGCCGCACTTCAATCTCACCGTGGAGCTTCCGCTGAAGATCGTGGTGCGCGGATACTCCTGGACCGTGGTGCCCATCACCTGGCGAAACCGGCGATCCGGCATATCCAAACTGAGAATCAGAGAGATGGGGAGCCGCTACCTTTTTGTCGCTCTCTATTGCTGGCTGGAGAAATATTTCAGCCGCGGCGACTACGCCAAGAAGCGTCACGAGGCCGCAACAGTCGAGCCGGCGCCGGATGGCGCGAACCTGGACGCCCCCGAGCCGCCGTCGCGCTAGCAGGCTAGCGGGCGGTGCGGACCGTCAAAAATGCATCGCTCGCCGCAGACTTGCGAGGCAGGTTTCGACAGCGTACGTCGATTCACTGTGCGAGTGGCACTGGGGGCCGGGCATGTGAGGGCCCGGCCTTCCTACTCGGCCGTCCGGTCCGCCCGGTGTCCGCCAAAAGCGTGGATTGTCCTGGTTCCCGCCAGTACTTCGCCGCCGTGCGGAACGCCGCGCGGTATCACGTATTCTTCTCCGGCTTTCACCGCTACGCGGTGCCCATCCATGAGCAGCGTGTAGCAGCCCTCGACAACCAGCATGTATTCGTCGTAGTCGTGGACGTGCTCCGCAGACGCCGCCGTATCCTGACATGTCCAGAACGCCATCTGGCTGCCGTCCGCTCCGTCGAATATGTATCCCTCAACTCCCGGCGTCGCCTGTTGAGTCTTCGCAATCCGGTTCGCCGGCCGTTTCATGAATGCAGGGAAATCGCCCATAATCCAGCCCCACTTGTCGCATGGAGGCGCGGTTGGCGCGCCCAATGCGTCCTCGGAAGCGCGGCCGCACGCCGAAGGTAGCGACAGATGCCGCTCCGTTGCAATTAGGAGTTTGGTCCGTCAATTACCCTAAATTATTGTGTCACGGCACGTCCCATGCGGTAATATTCTTCTTGGAGAGGGTTATGAGGGGCGAGCTGCGAAATATCGCCGCGCCTGTCGAATCCGACTGGGATGGCCTGTCGGCCGGCGACCACCACTACCGCGCATACGTCGGTCCCCCGCAGCAGTACGATCTGATCGGAGCCACACAGTTCAATCTGCTGACTGCGCTGGGGTTGCGTGATCACCACTACGTTCTCGATTTCGGCTGTGGGTCGCTCCGGGCGGGCCGCCTGCTGATCTCCTACCTGCGCGCCGGCCGCTATTATGGCGTCGAGCCAAACCGATGGCTGATCGACGATGCGCTACGCTGCGAACTCGGGCAGGAAATTGCGCTTGTGAAAGCCCCGGTTTTCAGCTACGGCGCCAATTTCGATATTTCATTCGGCAGGAGATTCGACTACATTCTTATCCAGTCGATTTTCACCCACACTGGCTCAGATCTGGCCACTCGGCTACTTGGGGCAGTTGGAGAAGCCCTGGAGCCAGGGGGCATGGCAGTTGTAACCTTCCTTAAAGTTGACCTAGTCGGCTCAGACTCGGTCGCGTCTGGCTGGGTGTACCCCGATTGCGTGGGTTACTCCGGCGAAACGATTCGACGCATGGCTGCGGAAGCCGGGCTCGACGCTCACGAATTGGTTTGGTACAACCCGCGCATGACTTGGTTTCTGCTCACCCACCCAGGCAAGTGCCCGTGGTCGGCGGCACAGATGGAGCTGCTGGAGGGTCCGGTGCTGATTGAGCCGGACTTCCTCAACAGTCAGTTCCCCAGAGAGGGCCGCATCGCTACGATCGAGGGCAAAGAGCGGTTTGTGCGGGGATCGTTGGAGGAGGTGCAGTCGGCCTCGCTCGGTTTCATTGACGCCGTGGAGGAGGGTGGGGCCACCGTTTCCATCCAGGGTTGGGTACTGGAGCCTGGAACGAACGCGCCGGCGGTGTGGGTCGCCGCAGTCCACGCCGGGCGCTTGATGCGACCAGTCGAGTGCTCCAGGATCGAGCGGCCCGATGTAGCCCGCCATCTTGCACTGAATCCGACTTTGGCGGCGGGATTCCTGCTGGTCGCCAGAAAACCGTTAGGATTTGACCCCGGTGACCTGCGTGTGGTTGCCCACTTGCCGGGCGGCTCTCTGGTCGAATTGGGTGGAATAAGGACACCGGCGCACACGGTTGTTGGATGATGACGCGGCCTCGGGCGTTCGCGGCGAACATGCCGATAACGCCGGCATCCGGACGACGCCGGCGTATCCGTTGGAGGAAACCGGGGGACCACCTGGCCAGCCGCCCGCAGCGGCCAGAGGAGATCGTCTGCGGCATGGTGGGCGGTGCAGGATCCGAACCGGCGACCTTCTGGGTGTAAACCAGCCAGCTTTCCCTAAGTCCTTGATTATAGAAACGATATTCTTGCAATAAAACTCGATCTTAGCAGCAAGAATGCGCTGGTGTCCCGCCTGAATGCATCGTGAGGCAGAGAGTAGCTTCCGGAGCCGAACCGGCAAGCGTCGGCGGGGCTGCGCTTCAGCGGGGTTCCTGTGGCGGCAGTACTTCAGCACCGGTGAGCGCCGAGCAAGTATCACATGAAAGCCCGCAAGGCGATCCGGTTACTGGGATTCGGCTTACCGCTCTTTCTTCCTGCCCCGTTCATGAAAGTGTAACGATCCGCAGTGTATTCTGACCGATCGAGGGGAACCATGAGTGCTGCCACAGCGAGTGTACTTGACGCCAAAATGTCTCGCAAGCCGGGCAAAATCGGGATGCTGGTTTTCGGTCTGGCTTTGATCATCGGGTTCGTGTATGCCGCATCGCAACTGATCGGCGATCTGGGCAACGTTCATCCAACTTCGATCTATCCTTTCGTGCTGCTCGGCGTGGCCCTCTCGGTCGCGCTGGGATTCGAGTTCGTCAACGGTTTTCACGATACGGCCAACGCGGTGGCCACGGTGATCTACACGCATTCGCTCGAGCCGCACGTAGCGGTGGTCTGGTCGGGCGTGTGGAACTTTGTTGGCGTGCTGACTTCGTCGGGTGCGGTGGCATTCGGTATCATCAGCCTGCTGCCAGTGGAATTGATTCTGCAAGTGGGCCGCGGAGCGGGCTTTAGCATGGTTTTCGCGTTGCTGGCGGCGGCTATCATCTGGAACCTGGGCACCTGGTATTTCGGACTGCCGTCGTCGAGCTCCCACACGATGGTTGGTTCCATCATCGGCGTGGGCATCGCCAACCAGTTGATGTCGGCCCGCAACGGCACCAGCGGGGTGGATTGGGGCCAAGCCCTCAACGTGGGCAAGACGCTGCTGATTTCGCCCATCGTGGGCTTCGTTTGCGCGGCACTGCTGCTCATGATCTCCAAGGTGGTCTTCAAGAATAGGAAGCTCTATGAAGCGCCCGAAGGAAGCGAGCCGCCACCATGGTGGATTCGCGGCCTGCTGGTGCTGACCTGCACCGGCGTCAGCTTCGCCCACGGCTCGAATGACGGCCAGAAGGGCATGGGGTTGATCATGCTGATCCTGATCGGCACGGTGCCCATGGCCTATGCCTTGAACCACGCCGTGACGCCCGCGCAGACCATGGATTTCGTGGCCGTTTCGGAGCAGGCCGCCAACGTCGTGCACGGCTATGTTTCGCCCAGCGCCGTGATCGGCGACCCGCGCGCCACGGTTACCGATTTCATCCGCACGCGCGAATTCACCCCTTCCACCATGCTGGCCTTGCAGCAGACCATCGGCGATCTGGGCAACGAAGCGGCTATTTACAAACAGCTCAAGAACGTGCCGGAACAAATGACCCCCAATTTCCGCAACGACATGTATCTGGTGAGCGAAGCGCTGCGGCTGATGAAGAAGAGCGGCAACCCGAAGCTGACGTCCGCGGATTGGGCGGTTCTCGACAATTACAAGAAGCACGTGGACGGCGTTACCAAATTCATTCCCACCTGGGTGAAGGTCGCGGTGGCCATGGCGCTCGGTCTCGGCACCATGGTGGGCTGGAAGCGCATCGTGGTCACGGTGGGGGAAAAGATCGGCAAGCAGCATCTGACTTACGCGCAGGGCGCGGCCGCCGAAATCACCGCCATGGTCACCATCGGCGCGGCCGATTACATGGGCTTGCCGGTGAGCACCACGCACGTGCTGTCCTCGGGCGTGGCCGGCACCATGGCGGCCAACCATTCGGGGCTGCAATGGAGCACAGTCCGCTCGCTGGCGATGGCCTGGGTTTTGACGCTACCCGCTTCCATCGTGCTGGCGGCGGGATTGTTCCTGCTGTTCCACCGGATTATGTAAGCGAGCAAGGCCAACCCCGCGGGACGCGACTGGCCTAGCCACGCGCGGCGGATTCGACTGTTCGCTCGCGCTCCCGGTGCCATTCGAGGAATGCGGCGGCTTCCCGCTTGCCGAAGTAGCGTCCCAGAACGGGCGTGGGAGCCGAGCGCAGGTCCACCATGATGAGCGCGTCGAGCACGTCGGAAAAGCCGCGGTCCACGTTGCATGCCAGCAGCTTGCCGCCGGTCTTGAGATACTGGCGCAGCAGGATGGGCACGCCCTTGCCGTCGCGCTCCAGATCCGCCACCAGGCCAGAGAGTTGTTCCACATTGGCTGGAACATGGCTGACCGTGCCGGTGTGGCGAAACTGCCGCTGGGGGAATCGATAGGGGCTGCGCGGCGTCACCAGTCCGGCCAGTTCGCCGGCGCGGTGGGCCTCCAGGAAGCGGACCATCAGGTGGCGCGAGACGGCGTGGTATCGATTGCTGATACTGACGCCGCCGAAGAGCACGGCGCACTCCGGCCGCGTTGCCACGTAGCGCGCAATGCCTTTCCACAACAGCAACAGCGGCGCGGCCTGTTTTTGATATTCCGGACGGACGAAGGAACGGCCGAGCTCGATGGCGGGGCCGATGCGGTCGAACAGATCTTCGCGGAAGCGGAACAGCGTGCTGGTATAGAGGCCACGCGCGCCGTGGACGGGCAGAATGTCGGGAGTGGGGCCGAGGCGGTACGCGCCCGCCACCTGGCCGTCGCCCTCATGCCAGAGCACCAGGTGCCGATAGTGCTGGTCGAAGCGGTCGAGATCGACCGCGCGGCCGGTACCTTCACCAGCCTGGCGGAATGCCAGCTCGCGCAAGCGGCCGATTTCGGCGACCACGCCCGGGAATGTGGCTTGGCTCGCCAGGTACACCGCAAACTCGCCGTTGTCGCACAGCCTGCTCTGGGGCGGCAGGTCGGCGATTTCCGCGGCCAGACGGTCCGTGGCGCGAGCGGCTGCGACTGGCGCCTGCCGCTTCGCTGGAAGCAGCCACACCGGCAGCCGGCGTTCGGGGACGGCTGGCGATGCCGCCCGATCGTCCAACAGGTAAGTCCGGCAGCGTAAGTACTCGGTGGCTTCTTGCGCGCTCGAGAACGACTGGAGTGTGGCCGACGGCACGGGACGGCCGATGCGCATGCGGATGCGGCGGCCCCGCTTGTTCAACAGCTCGCGCGGCAGGTTGGCGGTGCGCAACCCGGGGTGGATCATGCCGGCCAGTTGAAATCCGACGCTGTTGGCGCCCGCAAAGAAAATGGGCACCGCGGCGGCGCCCGCCCTTTGCGCGATGCGCGCCATGGCGGGATTCCAATCGGGGTCGGCCAGCGTGCCGGTTTTCCAATCGAAGTGGGCCACTTCACCGGCTGGAAACACCACCAATGCGCCGCCGGAGCGCAGCCAGGCGGCGGCTTCGAGCAACGCGCGGGCGTTTTCTCCCACCGCGTGTTTGGAGCCGAACGGATTCACGAAGATGCACCATTGACTCAACTCCGCAACACCGGCCAGCAGCGAGTTGGCGAGGATGCGGACGTCCGGCCGCACGGCTGGCAGCGCGTCGGCCAGGATGGCCGCATCGAGCAGGCCGAACGGATGGTTCGCCACCACCAGCAGCGGGCCGGTGCGCGGAATCCGCTCGATCTCCTCGGGCCCGGCTTCCCAGGTAATGCCAAGCGCCTCCAGCAGGCGGCCGGCCGCATTCGCGCCGTTGGCCATGCCGCGCATGGTCTCCAGCGTTTGACGCAGCCGGTCCATCGCCAGAAGCCGCTCGATGGCCGGTTCCACCGGATCGAGGAAGCGGCGCAAGGGCTGCTGGAACAGGCCGGAAAAGGAAGGCAAGTCGTTGCTGGTCTGGGTGCGCATGGTTGGCGGCCATTCTCGATGGCTGCTGTCCCAGCCTGACCCAGCTTGGTTTCAAACGAATTAACATCCGGTGAAAAGTAGTTTCGGAGCCGGTCCTCCACACGGCTCGTCAGGCTGCCAAAGCCCGCGGCGCGGTCCGGCGTGGTTCGCGTTGCAATCCGGAAACACAACCTTCTTGGGACTGTAACGGAACCGAATCGGCCCGCATGTTACTTGATGAGACGGGGGAGACGATGCGACGAATCGCGGTCGCTGTTCTGATGCTGGGCTGCGCGGCTTTGTCCGCGCGGCAGTTTGATGAGGCGGCGGAGCCGCACGTCATCGTCATCGGCGTGGACGGGCTGAGTGTTGATGGCGTGGTGACGGCCGGCGGTCCGGCGTTGCGCGGGCTGATGGCGCGCGGGGCGTGGAGCCTAGAGGCGCGCGGCGTGATGCCCACGCTGAGCAGTCCCAATTGGATGTCGATGATCAGCGCGTCGGGGCCGGAGCAGCACGGCATCACGTCCAACGGCTATCTGAAGCGGATGCAGGAAATCGTGCCCGCGTGCCAGGACGAATCCGGCGGCTTTCCAAACATTTTCGGCGCTTTGCGTGCGCAGCGTCCGTCGAGCCGCATCGCCATATTCCACGACTGGCCCGGCTTCGCCAAACTGGTGGAACGCAACGTGCCGGATGTGATGGAACACCAGAGCGGCCCGCAGCGGACCACGCAGGCCGCCATCGACTACTGGAAGCGATACCGCCCCGAGTTGCTCTTCATCCACCTGGATAACGTGGATCACGCGGGGCATCACTCGGGCTGGTCGAGCCGCCCATACTACCGCGCGGTGGAAGAAGCCGACCGGCAGATCGGCGCCATTCTCGACATGCTGCGCGAGGCCGGCGCGCTCGATTCCACTTTCGTGCTGGTGACTTCGGATCACGGCGGCAAGGGGCATAACCACGGCAAGAACTCGCTCGCCGAAATTCAGATTCCGTGGATTCTGGCCGGCCCCGGCGTGACACCGGGGAAGATCGAAGCTTCGGTGTTCACCTACGATACAGGCGCCACGCTGGCCTGGATTTTCGAATTACAACCGCCGGCGTGCTGGATTGGAAGGCCGGTGGTGGCGGCGTTTCAACCCGCCGTGGTTGCCATGCGCGCTTCCCAGGCGACGGGGAATTCCGGCTGCCTAGCCGCGGGCGCGCAGCCCGGTCCGGCGGCGATTACCAAGGCGGCGCCTTTCGTGGCGTTGCGCGCGGAAGGCGGCGGGTCGCAATGAGGCGCGCCATCGAATTCATTTACATCGATGCCGGCGGCGGGCACCGTGCCGCCGCCACCTCGCTGGCCGAGGTGATTGCCGCCGAGCGCCGGCCGTGGGACATCCGCACACACTCGGTGCAAGATCTGTTCCATTCGATCGACGTCATCCGCAAGTCGACCGGCATCGATTTTCAGGACGTCTACAACATCATGTTGCGGCGCGGCTGGACGCTGGGAACGGCGCAATTGGTGCCCGTGATGCACGCCGCCATCCGCCTGTTTCACTCGGCCGAGGTGCGCATTCTGGAGCGGCACTGGGCGGCCACGCGGCCGGACATGGTGGTCTCGCTGATCCCGCATTACAACCGCGCGTTCAAGCAGGCGCTCGACCGGGCGTGGCCGGGAACCCCGCTGGTGACCGTCCTTACCGATATCGCCGACTACCCGCCGCACTTCTGGATCGAGCGGCAGGAGCAGTACGTGATCTGCGGCTCGCGGCGCGCGGTGGACCAGGCGCGCGCGCTCGGCCTCGCGCCGTCCCATATTTTCCAGGTCTCCGGCATGATCCTCAATCCTCGCTTTCATCAGCCGCCGGCGGTGGATCGCGCGCGCGAGTTGGCCCGCCTGGGCCTCGATCCCGAGCGGCCCACCGGCATCGTAATGTTCGGCGGCGAGGGCTCGATGGAGATGGTCAAAATCGCCAAGGCGCTGAACCGGTCCGATCTGAAGACCCAGTTGATCCTGCTTTGCGGTAAGCACCAGACGGCCGCGAACGCGCTTCGTGGGCTGCGGGAGCATGACCCGCGCATGCCAATGCGAATCGAGGGTTTCACCAGAGACGTGCCTTACTTCATGTCGCTGGGCGACTACTTCATCGGCAAGCCGGGTCCCGGCAGCATCAGCGAGGCGCTGGCCATGCGGCTGCCTGTGGTGGTGGAATCGAACGCCTGGACGCTGGCCCACGAACGCTACAACACGGAATGGTTACTGGAGCAGGGCGCGGGCGTGGTGGTGAGCAGCTTTTCCAAAGTGGCGGATGCCGTTCGCGAGCTGTTGCGGCCGGATCGTCTCGCCCGATACCGCGCGCGGGCCGCCGCAGTTCGCAACTCGGCCGTCTTCGAAGTTCCGGAGATTCTGGCCGAGATATTTTCCAGCCGGGATCGCGGCGCGGACAATCCGATGCTTTGGCAAGCCGGTGCGGCCGCCCCGCCGCGAGCGTCGCACGCGCCGCTGCAATAAGCCCGGCGCCAATCGGAGCTTTCTATTCGCGATTCCGCCTTCGAATGCGAGCGGCAGTTACGACTTGGGCTGATACCCGGATGCGCAGAGATACCGGATACGCGCGACGTGCCCTACACCGCTTAGAACATCAGCTTCAGCGCGAACTGGCCCTGCCGCGACGGGAAAGTCGTGCGGATGGTGCCGAAGGCTGCATCGGTGGTCTTCGTGTCCGGTATGCCGAAGTTAGTGTGGTTCAGAAAGTTGAAGAACTCCGCGCGAAATTGCAGGCGGGCCTTTTCGCGAATTTGGAAGTTCTTATCGATCGAGCAGTCCCACTGATCGAAATTCGGAGCGCGGAACGCATTGCGCCCGACATCGCCGAATGGATCGCTGGCCGAAGGAGTGCTGAATGTGTAACCGGCGAAATAGCTGTTGAGCATTTCGGAGCGGGGCTGGCTGACGGCGGCGCCGGTTACATTGGGGCGCAGGAACGGCTGGCCGCGATAATCGTTGGAAAGGGAGCTGACAATGTTGTTCCCCGAAGCGCTGTAAACCACATCGATCGGCGTGCCCGTGTGGGCGGTGTTGATGGTGGTGATTTCCCATCCACCCAGAAACGCATCCGCCGCGGAACTCGCGTTGGACATGTATTTGCGGCTCCTGCCGAAAGGAAGCTGGTAGATGACCGTCGATACGTTATTCAATTTCTCGTCGAAGCTGGAGGGTCCCACTTCCGCGGCCAGGTTGTGAATGTTCTGCGGATTGGCCTGGAAGTAACCCGCGTAATACTCCAGCGCCTGCTCGGAATCCCCTATCGCACTTCCCCAGGTGAACGAGTTTTGGAAGTACAAGTCCCTCGTGAAACGATGCTCCACGTTGGCCGAAAGACCGTTGTAATGGTTGTCTCCCGCCGGGTCGAGCCAGGTGATCGGTCCGAAAGTCGGTATCGGCACGCGAGCAGTATAGGTTAAGGGGGCACTCGGGTTGTATGGCGCCGCCTCATTGTAATCGCCGATGATGGGCAACCGCAGGCTATGGTTTCCGTTGTAGGTCAGCGTGAAAACCGTGTCCTTGGGAAGTTGCCGCTGGACGGAGAGGAACCAATTCTGTACGTATGGCCATTTGCTGTCCGGCGGAGTGTAGACGACGTTGGAATTGGCCGGATTGAAGGCCGCGGGACTGGCGATGTTCGTGGTGAAGCTGTTCGGCGTGGTGAGGAAGGTCGACGACGTAGGATTCGACTGGCTGAGGACACCGAAAAGGGCCTGCGGAGCGTTGATTCCCTCCTCGGCGCTTCCAACCCGGTTGAAGAACGTGTAGCTGATGCCGTATCCGCTGCGAACCACCGTTTGGGGATTAACACTGTATGCCAGGCCGACGCGCGGCCCGTAGTCTTTGTAGTCGGGATGCACCAGGGAGCGGTCATACAGGCTTCCGCTGGTGGCTTGGATCATGCTGTCGGTGGTGGGGTCGAAATTCGAGTAGTGGTTGTCGCGCTCATAAAGCGGCGAGGCGAACTCCCACCGCAACCCAAGGTTCAGCGACAGCTTCGTGTTTACCCGATAGTCGTCCTGAAAATACAGGGAGTGTACGTACTGCCGCAGATTGACGACCGCATAGCTCCCCAGGTTAATCTGGTTGGGAAGGCCGAACATGAAATCCGCGAGGCTGTAGCTGGTCGAGTCGCTCGTGATCGTGCAACCGGAAGCCTCGCCCAGTTCCGCGCAGGTGGGCTTGCTGAACGCCCCGCTGTAGGTGTCCTGGCCGTACAGCGGGTTGGTGTCCAGAATCTCGGTGTGGACCAGCAGGAATTGGTAGCCCACCTTGATCGAATGCCGGCCCCAGGTCTTCGAGTAATTCAGTTCCGGATCCCAGGAGGTAGGATTCTGGAACTGCGGATTGCTGGTTTGGCGGCCCATCGCGGTGAGTCCGGTGATGGTCTGGGTGTCGAGTCCGCCGGTAAGATTGGATGTCGTCGGCAGACCTTCAAAGCCGCCGTAGAGAGCGTTCATGCTCGGGCCACCCACATATGGCGGCGTCTTGCCGCCCAGCAAATGCGAGAAACCCAAGCGGGCCTCGAAGAGAGAGGTCGGCGTAATGGTCCAGGTGTAGCCGAGCGAAGCGTTCTGATCGATTACGTGAATGTAACCGTTGCCATCCCCGCCCGACGGTCCGGTGAGGTCGGGCGCGTAATACTGCAGATCCTTGCGCTGGCTGAAACGGATGAACGCCGACATGCGGTCGTTGATCTGGCCGTCGATTTTGGCGTCGAACTTGTCGCCGTAATCGCGGATCAGCAGCAACGCCTCGTCGTTGTTGGAGCGCCCAGGGCCATTTGGCGCTGGCAACTGGCTTAAGACCGTCGCGGCGAACGGATTCAGTTGCGAGATGGGAATCGCCGCGTTAGCCGGATAGACGGTCTTGTTCAACGGATCGTACACGGGCACCGGCAGAATCCCGTTGCGATCGTTCATGTCGGGAATCGAATCGAAGTTCAGATAGCGCTGCAACTGCCGGAAGCCTTCATAATCGGCGAAGAAAAACAGCTTGTTCTTGACAAACGGGCCGCCCACCGTGAAGCCGAACTGGTTGCGCTGCAGTGTAGGCTTCTCAAATACGGCCGGGCTGAAAGTGAATCCGGCGGCGTTCAGATCCGTGTTGCGAAGAAACTCGTACGCGGTGCCGTGAAGCGTGTTGGTGCCCGATTTCATCACGGCGTTCACCACTGCCCCTCCCACGCGCCCGTACTCCGCGCCGTAGTTGCCCGTGATGATCTTGAACTCCGCCAACGCATCCGGGGACAACTGCACCAATTGAGCCGAGTAACCCTGGTTGCTGGTTCCGTACGCGTTGTTATCCAGGCCGTCGAGCAGAAAGTTATTGTAAGTGCTGCGCATCCCGTTCACGTTGAACGCGCCCTCTCGCGGTGTGCCGGTAGCCGAGAAGGAATCCGCAATGGGTGATTTGACGGCGTTGGCGTCCAACAGCGCCAAGTCGGCATAATTGCGGCCATTGAGCGGGAGTTCGCTGACCGCCGCTGTGCTGACCACGTGGCCCCGATCGCTGGAGTCGGTCTCCAGGAGGGCGGCGGCGCTCGAAACCTCGACGGATTCCGTGACGGCCCCCACCTTCATCGAAACGTCCACGCGCTGGCGGGCGCCCACGTCGACGGTAAGATCGTTAATCGTGATCTTGTTGAATCCGGTATGCTCCACCGTGACCGAATAACGGCCCACCTGCACATTGAAAAAATCGAAATCGCCGTTCTCGGCGGTGACAACTTTGGACTGCACGCCGGTCGCCTGGTTGGTCAGCGTAACCGCTGCGCGCGCAATCACGGCCCCGCTGGGATCGCGCGCCGTGCCCAGCACTTCGGCTGTTTCAAACTGAGCGAACAGCAGCGTGGCGCTCAAGAGACACAACAAGACCGCAATCGAAAACACCTGGCGCATGGATTAACCTCACCAGAGATCTTCGCAAGCGAATATCTACGCATGATTAAGAACCGGTCACGGATTTGTGACTTCGGTGGTAACGCTAACGGACACAGTCCATGGAATCGAATTCACTTGCGTGTAGCTCACTCGCCGCGCAGCGCCCGCATCGGATCGATTAGCGAGGCCCGCCGCGCCGGCGCTCCTGGCAGCAATAGCTCGCAATTCCTCTGCCAATCCGACTACATCAGAGCCACGTAAGTTTCAGAGCTGCACATCCTATTTGTAATCTGTCTGTAATAATGCGCGCCGCCTGCCGCGCGCGATTCTGGCATTCAAGTGCCCCGCGAGCGGACAGTATGCCGAGCCCCGCATCACGCCTCCGCTTCGAACGCCAGCCGCAGGTATGACTTGGGCTGATACTCGATGCGCAGGGGCACTGGGTGCGCGGCGGACTCTTCCACCCATAGCCGGAAGTCGATCGGTTTACCGCCAGCGACGCGCTGCAGCGCGCCAGTAACGGCAATGACCGGGCCCGACGCTAGGCCGCTGGCTCGGAAACGCTCGCCGGCTTTGGCGTCGGGTGTGCGCCGCAGCCACAGGCGGTAGAGACGGCCGTTATAGATGTATCGGCCCTCGCCGCCCTTCGGCTGGCGCAGCAATTCAGCCATGGCCTGGAGGAAGGGAGGCGGCGTCTCGCCATCGAGACCCACCGACTCGCGCGGAGCCGCGGCCAGAGCTTGGCGCGCCATCTGTTCCAACTGCGTGCGGTGGTTCGCGGAAAGCGCGGACGGCGCCGTGAAATGGGCGGTCGCAGTTTCCATCGAACGACTCTCGATGCGCGCATCTACCGCTGTGTACGCCACCTGGCTGGCAGTTGGGTGAAGCGCCTTGCGAGCTTCGTCGGCGTTCTCTTCGGCCGACGCCGTCATCAGGCCGAAGTAAATGGCTTCGGCCATGCCGGCGCCGGCCAACCTGATTCTCTCCTGGATGAACCCTAGGCGGTTCAATCCGGCCGCGCGGCCGGGAAGCGAGTATGCGGCGAACTCGAGGACCCGCGTGGTGCCGTCATCGCCGCTCGATTCGCGCCATGCGACCGTACCCGCGCCTACCCCGGAGCGCCGCAGCAGCGGCAGGGAAAACAGCAGCACCTGGGCATCCACGCGGTACCGGCGCTCGGCGCCCCGGCCGCCTCGGGCTGGCGTATCCCATGACAGGCCGGCGGCGTGAGCCTTCGATCGAGCCGCCGCGAACAGTGCCGCGCCCGTCAGCAGCCTTGCCCACTCACGCCGCGTTATCCGGCGCGAACCATCGGGAATCGGTATCGGATGATTCGGTCTCACGTTTCGTACCCCCATCGGTCGCCGCGTGTGGAATAGAACTCTGGAGCGAGCGCTGGCTCTGGCGCGCCCTTGAGAACCAGGGCGTGGAGTTGATCGTAGAGATCGAAGAACCCGTCGGTGACGTGTCTCCAGTCTAACGCTTCGGCCGCGGCGCGCGCCGCTGTGCACTTTTGACCAGTGGCTTGCGGGTCCGCGGCGATGCTCATCAGACCCACCCTCGGCAGGTGCGGGCGGCGCCGTTCACCTCGTGAAAGGTGTCGGCGAACAAGGCGACTCGCGGCGGGGCGCTCATGTCAGGCACCCGTGGGTTCCTGCCCGCCGAGGGCGAGGCGCAGTGTGGCGCGCACGTGCGGCGTGGCGAGCCAACCCACCGCCGCGATGAATTGCCGCAACGCCCAGGGACCGCCGTTCGGCCACAGGACGGACATCGCCCGCAAGCCGTCGGTCTCGTGGTCGTAAAACACGCGGTCCAGCCAACTCTCTCGCCCGGGCGATCCGGGATAGGGCTTTACGGCGTGCCAGATGAACTCGATATAGCGCGCAGCCAGCGGTTCCCGGTACTGCGGAAGGAACAGGACGCGGCTCACACGGCCGCGCCGGATTTCGTCGATGAATTCGTCCAGGCTCGCGGCGTTGGTCAGGTTGAGATTGGCGTTGGGCTCCAGGCAATGGCGGTCGCCGCCGGAGATCACCGGGAAACCGAGTTGGGCCGCCAGATGAACCGTCGCACGGTTGTCGCTGGCGGGTTGCAGCCCGTTCAACTCGAGCGCGTGGACGCGGGCGCCATGCCCGGCGAGGAACCGGCGCAACTCCAGCACGTGATCCGCGCGCGGAATGCGGAACTCGCAGCAGAACGGGTGATTGAGCACGATCAATACATTCGGAATCCGCTCCAGTTCCGCCAGCATCGAGGCCAGCAGGTCCGGCTCGGGCGCGGCCGTGTAGCGCGCCATCTCCGCCTGGAAGGCGCGCGCACGCTCGGGAGGCAGATTATGCACGCCGAGGTGAAAGATGGTGGCGCCGAAAGGCACGGTCCACTCGAGCGAGAACGGCGCTGGGATGCCGAGCGTGCGCAAGTCGGCGCAGGCTTCCAGATCGTCGTGATCGGTAATCGAGATCAGCGGGCGCAGGCCGAGCGAATCGCCGATCTGGGCGGCTTCCAGGGTGTGAGCCGCCAGGGCGTTCAGCGGCGGCCGCCAGAAGGCGCGGTCAAAAGCCACCGCATGGCCGCTGCGCGCTCTTCGCCTTTCGCTCACCTTGGCGATCAGCGAGTGGAAAGGCGGCACTTTGCGGAGCACGCGTGGAATGAAATCCAGCGACTCGCGGGAATGCAGCGTGTGGCTGTGCAGCGATACCGCTGTCCGGTAGCCTCGGGTCGCCGCCGGGGTGCGCCACAGGCAATCCACGCAATGGGCCGCTTTCAGAGACCTGCGAATGGTCCTCATAAGAACATTTAGCGACAATTATGTTTTCACTCGGGTGACTGAAACGTGAAGATTGGCACGCCGCAGGCGGCGCGTGCGACGCTACGGGGACTGCGGCGATTGAGTTGGCATCGAATTGCAACGTTTTGAGCGTAGGCTCTGTGTTATCTATGGAAACTACAGAGCTAGACCGCTTAAGGCAAGCCTACAAGGTGGCTGTAGACCAATGGGTGGCCACCATTCGGGATGAGGAAGAACTGGCGACACCGGATCACTCGATGGTGCAGATGGAGCGATGGGACGCTGCCAGCTTTCGGGAACGAGACGCCCTGGAAAAGGCGCAGGCAGCGAAGGACGGTTATAAGGACGCATTGCGCAAAATCAACTACGCTTTCTGAATTCCGCGGCGGACTGAAATAAGTTCCCCCGCCGGTGTTGCCCGGACGGCGAGCCCTTTAGCGCCGCTCTCCGGCAGCCGGAAACCGCCGCGGTACAGCGCGTGTGTGCCCAGGTGCGCAGTGCGTTCGACCTCTTCGTCCCTGGCGGCCGGGGACCGATCAGGGGCGAAGGCTGGCGTGAGCTTGCTCGCTCACGCTTCCGCCCGGGGTATGGGTAAGGGTGAGGCCGAAACTGACATCCTCGAAAACGGGGTAATAGTCTACGCCGCCGCGCCGCAGCGTATCGAGGTCTAACACGACGTCTTCGCTCTCCGGGCCGTCGTGAATGGTCAGCGTGGCCGCAGTGGCATCGCGAACGGCCTTCGCGGCGCGGTTCCAGGTCAGGAGCAGATGGTCGTGGCGCTCGACGGCCTGGAACTCAAAGGTCAGCGGTTCGAGACGGGTTGGCGCCACCGCGGCACTGCCGTCATGAACGAGGATGCCGACCGCCAGCCAGCCAACCGCGCAGACAACCGCGAGAAGGGCAGCGAATACCCAGCGATGCCGGCGGCGAGGGCGCCTGGCAGGCGCGGCCGCCGGCGGAGCTTCCATGGCAACCAGCCGCTCTTCGTGGGAGGGAGGCAGGCCTTCATCAATACTCTCGGGTTCACAGATGGGCATTGGTTTCGTCCTCAGTGTCCGGCCGCGGTTTGACATACTCGCGACGGGCGCCGGTGTCCGCACCGCACGCGAAAGGAACAACACGGTTCCTGGTGGAAGTATTTCTGCAACATTGTGGGTTACTCTTCGCGCCGCAGGAGCACGCGCTGACTGCAGCCTGTGATTGTTGGTTGCACCGTACAATTGCCAAGTAACATCCGTTCACAGAAACGTGACGAACTCTTTCGACTTCAGCCACGGCCTTTCAAGCGGCTCGCGAGTGACTCAGTTGATTTTCGCATGGGCACATTACATCAAAATGACTTCGGGGTTCGTGGCGGGTCAAACCCGGCGCCGATTGTCTAATTGAAGAGATGAGAATCAGACCCGAAATTCATTTTTCTGCAATAGGGCTGTAACAGCCGGCTGGTAAACCTTTGTTTATGCCACAAGAAACAGAGTCGAAAGGCCGTTCGGCCGGTCTCCTGATGCTCGCGATTGCGATCATGCTGCTGATCGTCGGGGGATTGGCACTATGGCGATTCGCTCCCAACTCGTTGCCCAGCCTCTTCGAGAGAACGCGCACAGCGGCTGCGCCTGCGCCGCCCGAGATCATTCTGAGCATGCACGGTTCGAATACGATTGGCGCGCAACTGGCCGGCGCGCTGGCGGAGGCGTTTTTGCGGCGGGAGGGCGCCCAGTCGGTGACTACTGCGCCGGGGACGCACGCCGACGAATACAGCGTAGTCGCGACCCTGCCCGGAGATACTCACCCGAAGGCGATTGAGATCCAGGCCCACGGCTCGGCCACCGCGTTCACGGATATGGCGGCGGGGAAGGCCGACATCGGTATGGCTTCGCGGCCTATCAAACCCGAGGAGGCAGCGACGCTCACTCGGTTGGGGGAAATGACGTCGCCCGAGTGCGAGCACGTGGTGGGGCTGGACGGGCTGGCCATCATTGTGAACAAGAGCAACGCCGTGTCCGCGCTGAGCAAGACCCAGGTGGCCAGGATTTTCAGCGGCGAGATCGCGGATTGGCGGGATGCCGGGGGCGCGGCCGGACCTATCAAGGTGCTGTCGCGCGACGATAAGTCGGGCACCTACGACACGTTCAAGGCTCTGGTTCTGGGCAAGGGCAAGTTAGCGGCCGGCGCGGTACGCATCGAGGACAGCCGGGAACTCTCCGACCGCGTCGCCGACGACCCCAGTGCGATCGGCTTCATCGGATTACCCTATATACGGAGCGCGAAGGCCGTCGCGGTTTCGGAGCCGGGAGTGGCCCCTCTGGTGCCGAATCGCCTGACCGTGGCCACGGAAGACTATCTGTTGTCGCGACGGCTGTTCTTCTACGTGGCGGCGTCGCCGAAACCCCTGGTGCGCCGGTTCGTGGAGTTCGCTCTGGGGAGCGACGGCCAGGACATCGTGGCACGGACCGGCTTCGTGGAATTGAACGTAAAGGCTGGATCCGCTACGGCCGCGGCCAACTCCACTCCCGAATACATGAGCCTGATCGCCGGTGCGCAACGGCTTTCCCTCAACTTCCGCTTCCTTCCAGGAAGCACTCAACTGGACAACCGGGCGCTGGCGGACCTGGATCGCGTATCGGGCTTTCTCTCAGATCCGGCCCATCAGCATGGCGGAATCATACTGTGCGGATTTGCCGACTCGCTGGGGACGGCCGAAACGAACCAGGCGCTCGCGATGAGCCGCGCCACTGGGGTGGCGGCGGAGTTCAAGCGCAGGGGCATGGCGCCGGCCGCAGTAAGCGCTTTCGGAGCAACCAATCCGGTCGCATCGAATAAGACCGAGGAAGGGCGGCAGAAGAATCGGCGCGTCGAGGTGTGGATGCGCACCATGTGACAAGGGCGGAGGCGGCACTCTTCAAATCGCTATTTGCAGAGCGCCTGCGCCAGCTTGCGGAAACTCTCCCGCACTCTGCTCTGCGACACTGTCCGGTTGCGGGCACTCGGATGCCAGAATCGCGAGTGCGGGCTGCAGCACTTACGTGTTAGCGGGATTTTCACCTCTTAAACTCAACAGCTTGAATACGTGGCTGAATGGCAGGGTAATTGCTTCACCATTTCACCAGGAATAGTTCTTCATGCTGATTTCCCTTCACTACGCCCTGCGCGTTCTGCGCAAAGATCCGGGCTTCACCGCCGTCGCGATTTGCTCGCTGGCCCTTGGCATCGGCGCAACCTCGGCCATGTTCACTTTCGCCGATGCGGTCCTGCTGCGCCCGCTGCCGGTGCCGGAACCGGACCGAGTGGTGGCCATCAGTGTGAAGACCGCCTCGTCGGCGCCGGTCGGTCTCAGCAGAACGATTTCATACCCGGATTACGCCGACTTCCGCGACCGGAATCGCAGCTTCGAAGGGATGGTGGCGGCCTCTCCCGCAACGTTTGGTTTCAGTCCCGGTCCCGGAACGCTGCCGCGCATCAAGGCCGGCCAGTATGTTTCGGCCAATTATTTCCGGGTGTTGGGCGTGGAGCCGGCGCTTGGGCGGGACTTCCGCCCGGATGAGGATCGAGTCGAAGGCCGCGATGCGGTCGTCATACTCAGCCACAATTTCTGGGCCGGCCAGTTCGGCCGAAGCCGGTCGGTTCTCGGTTCCCGAATCCGGCTGAATGGGATCGACTTCTCGGTGATCGGCGTCGAGCCCGAATCCTTCACAGGCATTGACACGGGGCCGGCGGTGTACATTCCCTTGGCCATGTCGCCGCGCCTGGGGCACGGGGATCTTCATAGCCGCGACATCGGCTGGCTGTCGGTCAGAGGCCGGCTGAGGCCGGGCGTCAGCGTGGAGCAGGCACGAGCCGACATCGGCGGCATCGCGTTCGGACTCGATAAGCTCGATCCGCTGACCGATCGCGTCCGGCGAATCGAGGTGCAAACCGAGCTCCAGCTTCGCGTCGAGCAATCGCCGCCGACTGCGGCCATGATGATCATGCTGGCACTGCTGGCGCTCGCGGTTCTGCTGGTGGCCTGCGCCAACGTGGCGGGCTTGCTGCTGAGCCGGGCCCGCGCGCGATCGCGCGAGATTGCGTTGCGCCTAGCCATCGGCGCCAGCCGCGGCGCTCTGGTACGGCAGCTTCTGCTGGAGAGTCTGCTGGTTGCCATCGCCGGCGGACTGGGGGGCGTGTTGGTCGCCGACCAGGGGGCCCGATTCTTCGCCAGCATGCCGTTTCCCTCCGAGCTGGGATTTTCGATCGGCGCCACGGTCGACCATCGGGCCTTGCTATTCACGCTGCTGGTTTCGATGATGAGCACGGTGTTCTTCGGGCTTGGGCCCGCGCTGCGGATCACGCGTCCGAACCTGGTTTCGGCGCTCAAAGCAGGCGATGCGGACAGCGGCAAGCGCCGCCTCTGGGGCCGCAACACCATCGTGGCGAGCCAGGTGGCTCTATCGCTGGTTCTGCTGGTGATCTCGGCCGTTCTGGTGGAGGGCTTTCGCTATGAACTGGCGCAAGGAGCCGGCTTCCGCCCCGACCGTCTCTTCCTCAGCAGCTTCGACACGCAACTGGCGCGTTACTCGGAAAACCAGACGCAGCAGTTTTATGAGCGTCTGCTGGAGCGGACGCGCTCGGCGCCGGGCGTGCGGTCGGCCGCCCTCACTTCCAGCCTGCCGCTGTGGAGCTGGGACACCATCGGCGTCATTCCGGAGGGCTATCGGCTGCCGCCCGGCGAGCAGGCGCCCACGGCATTCAATCACTATGTGAGCGACGGCTATTTCAGCACGATGGGGGTGCGCGTATTGCAGGGGCGCGGACTGCTCGAATCGGATCGGGAAAACTCGCCGCTAGTGGCGGTGGTGAACGATCATCTGGCAAATCGCTACTGGCCTAAGGGAGACGCTCTGGGCAAGCGGTTCCATTTGACCGGCGCGACCGGGCCTCTGGTGGAAATTGTAGGCATTGCGAAAGCAGCGAAAGTCTTCTTCATTTCCGAACCCCCGGCGGATGTCGTCTATCTTCCCTTCCGGCAGCACACTCGTTCCGGGCTGACGCTGGTGGCCGAATCCGATACAACGGATGCGGCGACCATTGCCCCGGTGCTGCGGGAGGTCGTGCAACGGCTCGATCCGGACATGCCGGTCTTCGACATTCGCACCATGCACGACTTCTACACCCAGCGCGCCGTGAAGCTGCCCAACATGACCGTGGAGATCGTCGCCGCTATGGGCCTGATCGGGCTGCTGTTGGCGGTGACCGGCCTCTACGGACTGATAGCCTACTCGGTGAGCCGCCGGACTCGCGAGATCGGCATTCGCATGGCCATCGGCGCGGACCGGAGCAAAGTGGTCCGGATGGTGCTGGGGCAGGGGCTGAAGCTGGGCGCGATCGGGGTCGCAGCCGGCCTGGTGGTGAGCGTGGCGGCCTGCCGCGCGATGACCTCGGCCACCTGGTTTCTCACGTTCGATCGGGTCAATCCCTTGATCTTTGCCGTCATCGCGCTCTTGCTTCTCGCGATCACGACGCTGGCAGCGTGGGCGCCGGCGCGGCATGCGTCACGAATCGATCCGATGCGAGCGCTTCGGGACGAGTGAGGGCGGTTTGTTTTAGGTTGCGGCTAGAACCCCCGCCAAGCTGGATGGAATCCCCATCCTCGACCGGCTGATCGACCCGTCCGCACACCGCGGCGGTGTCGCACCCGCACTCGTCCCCACGCCAATACTCCGTCGGACATATCGGACTTGCGGGTCCGTTTTATTTCTGCATTGTTAAAAGCGTGTGACAGGGCCGCCCCTCAGGCCTCCGCGGGGTATGAGATGGCTCTCTCCTTCATACAGGCCGAGGTCGGGTTTGTGGAGCGCGCAAGCGCGGTCTTACTCCATGGGGAGGCTTAGACCAATACCCTCCAGAATGAAGCGCCATGGGGCGCGCGGGCGGGTAGCCGTTCTGGCGATTCGGAGCCTCCGCCATCCCTCAGCAAGAATCCGAATTGAACAGGCTTATTGCGTTGGTCGAGCCAATCCGCTCCACAGCGTCGCAGTTCGACCACGTCATCGGCGCCGACAGCCGCCAGACGGATCCGTGACCGCGTGAGGTCCAGCACAACGGCCTCCACAATGCTCCCGTTGTGCTGCCGAATTACAGTGTACATTCTTGAGTTTCTCCTGGGGGATGGCTACCTGGTTCTGCCCACCAACACCGGTCGGCCAACTTTTTCTGACCTTCTGGTGTTATGTCGCGCCTTGGCGCGAAGCGTGACCGCTGGCCTCGCTGATATTTCGTGGATGTTCCGTTACAGTTTCTACCGCCGCCGTACGGCCCTCACATCGCAATCGCGCGCCGAAGTTCCGACATGGCCTTGCAGGTGTTCCGCTCAACAGAGCTTGGGCAAGGTAATCGTCGCTCAAAAAACTTCAAGCGGCGGTAGATCGGCGGATGGCAGTGAAGCCCCGAGATACCTGGCCAGCGTCGGAGCGATGGAGCGCATGTCGATTTCACCTAAGTCCGTGCCCGCCTGGATGCCAGACCCCTCGATCAAGAACGCCGCCAGCATTTCGGGGTGCGTCGGTGCGTAACCATGCGTGCCGCCGGGCTTGATTGCCCGCACCAGCGGCCCATCCATGGCGGCGCCGATCGAATAGCCGGGCTTCATGTCGATCGCGAAATCCGCCATCCCAGACCCTCCCAGCCGCGCGATTGCTTCGCGGTCGAGTATGCCGGCGATTCCGTTGGCCGGGTCGGCGGCGAGTTCGCGCAGCAATTTCGCCAGGGCCTCGCGGGTGACTTCGTCGTGCGGGTCGTGGAGCACGATCATGGCCGAGCCTCCGGTTCCCCAGGACGCGGCTTTCCATTCCGTCACCGCCGGCGCCTGCAGCGAATCCCGCTTCGGGTTGGGCGTCATCAAGCCTGCCTTCACCAGCGCTACTCTGGGACTGAACTGGTGATCGATGCGCGCAAAGCCGTGATCGGACACGATGCAGATAGCCGCCCCGGGAGTCTCGCGGCGCATGGCATCGTTCAGCCGGCCCACCATGCCGTCGATCTTTTCGAGCGCAGCGTTGGCTTCCGCGCTGAACGGGCCGGTCTGGTGTTCCAGTTCATCGAGAGCGGCCAGGTGCACGGTCATCAGGCGCGGATGTTTGTGGGTGATGATGGCCTCGGCATAGCGGGTGCGCGACCAGTCGCTGGGTATCGCGTCTTCCAGGTCGGTGACGTAAGGGCCGAGCTGGCCCTCGAACTCCCGCAGCAGACCGGGCGTTGACAACGCGCGCAGTAGCTTCAGGTCGTCGGGCGTCGTGGCGCGCCAGTATTCGGGGATCAGCTCGCTTACCCCCGGCGCGCCCACGCTAACTGGCCAACTCACGCTCCCCACCCGGTAGCCGGCTCTCGCCGCAGCTTCCCAGAGCGTCGGCGCATGGATGTCTTCGCTGTACCAATACCAGCCCTCGAAGTTAGTCCCCGCCGGATCGAAGGTGAGGTTGTTGAAGATGCCGTGCCGGGCGGGCCAGACGCCGGTGAGGATGGTGGTGTGGCTGGGGTATGTCACCGTGGGCAACACGCCGCGGACGCCGCTCGCATGGGCGCCCCGGGCCAGTATCCGGCGCAGGTTAGGGATCTTGAAGCCGTGCTCATCGGCCGCCGTGACGTAATCCGGCCGCATGCCGTCGATCGAAATCAGCAGCAGGGCGCGTTGCCCGGCCGGCTGGCCCGCCATCTGCCCGATTGCCAGGCCGGTCAACACAGCGATCGTGAACAAGCGACGCGATAGAGTCATGGGTTTTGCGGCTTTCGTCCAAATGTACCAGTTCACAAAAGCGCCGCGGCGGCCGGCGCGGGTTCGAAACCCGAGCCGCGGCCGCCACGAGAACAGGAGACGACTCGGCTAGAACTGAAACCGTAGCATCATCTGAATCGAGCGGGGCCCGGCTTGCTCCACGAGCTGGCTTTGGCTGATGAGCCCGAAAGAGCCGCTGGCCACGTTCATATTCGGGGCCGCCTTGTTGAGGATGTTGAACAGGTTCGCGAACTGCGCCTCATAGCGCACGCCGACCCTTTCCGAGATAGCGAACGTTTTGCCGACGGACGACGAGAAAACCGCCGTTCCCGGACCCTCCAGGATTCCCACACCGCAGTTGCCGAAGCGGCCGATGTCGCTGGCCGGAACCGAAAAAGCATTTACATTAAAATAATCGGCTGTCGTCGGGTTCGACAGGTACCCCGACTGGCCCGACACACAGTCCGGCCGCTGCTGCTTCACCGACCGGGCGGTAGGGAAGGTGCCAGACGGATCGGCGAGGCTGCTCGGGAAGTAGGGCGTCAGCCACGGTCCGGTCTGAGCCAGAGTGATGCCGGTCACACGCCATCCGCCAACCGCCGCGTTCGCGAATCGGCCCACGCCGCCGAAGTATTTCTTGCCGCGGCCAAACGGCAGGTCGTAGACAAGGGTGCTGACGAACCGTTGCCGCGGGAGATAGTATGCGTTCCCTTCATCGGCGGCGATGTTATAGATGTTATTCACGTTATCGCCGTTATCCCCCTGGCCGCCGGTAGGAATCGCCGACGAAGGAGCCACGCCGAGCGCATTCGTGATGCTCTTTGCCCAAGTGTAACTATTGGAAAACGTCAGGTCGTGCGCGAAGCGGTGATTCGCTTCCAACGACAGCGCATCGTATTTTGCGCTGGGGCCGTCGGCGCGCGTCAGTACCTCGCGGAAATTCGGGTACTTCAGGTTCTGCTGGCGGAGGGCCGGCGTCGCCACCAGCGCGGCGTAGCCGACGGTGTTTGGCTCGACCTGGTTGAGATCCGGGCTGTAAATCAGGTTATAAGTGTGCGATCCGGTATAACTGGCGCGCACCAGCGTATTCCATCCAAGATCGTGATCGATCGAGAAGTTCCATTGGATCACTCTCGGATCTTTCAAATTGTATTGATTGGCGCGGCGATATCCGGGGTAAGCCGGTGCGCTGCCGACGCCGCTCGGAAAGGCGTCGGGGAAATACGTTGTGCCATAGTCGGCGTAGTAACTGGTATCCACGCCCAGCAACGAATACAATACCGCGCCCAGGACCGGAACCGAATACAAACCCATGGAAGCGCGAATCGAAGTCTTGGGATCAGGACTCCAGGCCAAGCCGAGGCGCGGTTGAATGTTACCCCAGTAAGTCTCACGAAGCGTATCGGGCCAACCGACCTGACTCGCTGTAACGAACGGAGTGTTCCCGACCGCTTCTCTCCACAAGGGATTAATCAGCCCCGTTTCTTCGTTCTGGATCACCAGTTCTCCGCCCGGAACATTCGTGTCGAAATTGCCGAGCTGGTGAGTCTGATCGTTGAACGGCGTGTTGACCTCGTACCGCAAACCCGCGGTCAGCGTGAAATTGGGGCGAAGGCGCCACTCGTCCTGCGCGAAACCGCCGTAGTGATAGCCGTACGGCTTACCGTCAGGCCCGTTCTGCGCCTGCTCGGCGTCATCGATTCTTCCCAGGAGGAACGTGGCGAACCCTTGCGCGTCGCTTCCGTTGTAGAAGTAATCGCCGTACTCGTCGCCCAGATTGAAAGTGATATTGTCCTGGTAACTGAGACGGCGTCCTTCGACGCCAACTTTGACGGTGTGCCGGCCGAGTATCCAGGACAGGTTATCACCGATCTCGGTGGTGGCGTTCTTATTCACCCGAGGGTGTCCATACGGATTCGTCTCGCCCCCCATAATATCGCCGATGTAGAACACCGGAATGCCGCCCAGACCATTCTTCGGCGGCCCCGGCAAACCCTCGATTCCGGCGTTTTGGACAATCGAATCGCCCTGCGCCGCTTGCGGGTACACGAAATTGAAGTTCGCGCGGGTATATCCGAAGCGCAGTTCGTTAATCAACGTTGGCTTTATGATCCAGTTATAGGAAGCAGCTATATTTGTCAGGTCGGAGTCGGTGGAGAACGAACCCATCAGTGGGTTATAGGTTGTATCGCCCGCTCCACCAGCGCCGATCGCGGCATCGGTGCCGACCGAGGCGATTGTCTTCTGCGTCACGCGCACCCACACATGATGATTCGCACTGAAGTTGTGATCCATGCGCCCATCGAAGCCATCATTGCTATAGGTCCCCGGGAACGACGTAACCAGGTTGGGAGACGTCAGAGCGGTTTCGCTGCTTGTCGGCGTGGGAAACACGGACGGAATGAGCTTGGCGGAAACCGCGTTGATCTGGGACGCGGGGACCTGGTTGCCCGGCAGCGGCTGGCCGTTCAAGCCGTCGATAATAGCGCCAGCGCCGCTGAAGTCTCCGTTCACCCATGCCGTGGGCGGAGTATTGGCCGAGATCAGCGTGTTGGAGTCGAGGCGTACACCCTCATAGTCGAAGTAGAAGAACGTCTTGTTCTTGCCGTCGTAAACATGAGGCAGCTGGACCGGACCGCCGATCGACATGCCGAAAGTGTTGGCGTCGCCCGTCGGAATGATGCCGCTGATCGGGTCGGCCGAATTCATGTCCTGCCGCTGGAGGTACCAAAACGCGCCGCCATGAAACTCATTGGAGCCGCTTTTGCTGATGACCGTGATGTCAGTTGCCTGAGAGAATTCCGCACTGTTGGCAGCAGTATTAACGCGAAACTCGGCGATGCCCTCCACCGAGGGGAAAAGGTCATGAGTGGGCCCGCCGTAACGCGGAAGCTGGGTCGATATACCGTCCAGAGAGAACGATGTTGCCGTGGGCAACTGGCCCGCAATCGTGATATTGCCGCCGCTGTCGGTCTCAACGCCAGGCGCCAGATCCGCGACGACGATCGGGCTGGGACTGGCCGTCGCGCGGAAATTCAGCGGCAGATCGGTGATGGCGTCGCCCGACTTCGAATCGGACTGGGTCAGTTGTTCGGCAATGACAGGCGTCCCGATTACTTCGACAGTGGTGGCCGCCGCGCTCGCAACCGCCAATTGCAAGTCGATCGGGAGTTCCTCGCGCGCCTGTAGTACGACATCTTTCCGCTCCGTCACGCTGAAGCCCGGTGCGCTGGCTGAAACTGCGTAAACGCCGGGGTCGAGGTTCACGAAGCGGTAGCGTCCCTCGGCATTCGTTACCAGGCTGTGCTTGACCTGGGTCTGCTGATTGGTGGCCTCGACCGTCGCCCCGTGAACCGCGGCGGACGATGGATCGGTGACGCTGCCGTTGATGGTTCCGTAAGTCGACTGAGCAAATGCCGCAGCCGAGGTCACAAGACAGAGAACC
>Ga0371490_1000326_pt1 | contig 35219 bp, 22 predicted proteins | sample MB2SIPfraction_FD_207959 | JGI IMG/M metagenome (GOLD analysis project Ga0371490, IMG submission 207959) | Lab enriched peat soil microbial communities from McLean, Ithaca, NY, United States - MB28FN SIP fraction | ecosystem: Environmental > Terrestrial > Soil > Wetlands > Peat | place: USA... | reverse complement strand
ACACGGAAGACAAACTTGATGCCTTCCCAGGGCAGAGCAAACGACTTGACGCCGGAGAGGTTCTCATACTGGACCCCAGGGCCCACCAGAGAGTTGCGGCGCACGTTTCCGAAGGTTCCGGGTGCAGGATCGGAGAAAGCGGCCGGATTGACCCAAGTGTTCTTGCAGCCGCCGGTGTTCGGAGCGACGCCCGGCGCGCACTTGCCGGACTTGCCCGAGGCATACGGACTAACACCGGAAACCCAGTTCGGGAACTGCGATCCAGCGCCCTGATAGGTGTTGTTGGTTCCGAAGACGCTGAACGGGTTTCCAGACAGCGCAACGATGGTGCCAGCAAATTCCCAGCCGCCCACCGCTTCGTCCAGGATGGCGTTCTTGTTCAGGAACTGCCTGCCTTTGCCGAAGGGCAGCTGATAAACAACATAGCCCTTGAAGGCCTGGCGAACGTCGAAGTTGGAGTTGCTATAGTTCTTCGAAGTTTCGTTCTGGGTGAGAGTGGTTGCGTACTGATAGTTCTGCGGTCCGGAGTGGCTGCCCCAGCCCGATGAGTCCTGATCGTCCAGCAGGTGAGACCAGACGTAGTTGAAGCTGAAGCTCAACCCCTGGGTCAGGTGCTGGGTGATGGTTGCCTGCAGGGAGTGGTAGTTGGAGATTGCGTTGTAGATGTTACCGCCGATGCTACCCGAGAAGTTGTTATACGGACGGGCGCATCCCACCGCGGTACCGCTGCCGCAGGTGTTCTGGTTGCCGGCAGCCAGCGCACTCAAAGGAACTGCGTTGACGTCGGTGGGGAAGGCGAGGTTGTATCCATGGCTTCCCACATAGGACAGGGTTCCGGCCAACCGCGAGCTGAGCTGCCGCTCGAGGCTGAAGTTCCATTGATAGATCTTGGGAATCGGGGTGTGATAGTCGTTGTAGCCCGGTCCAGTGCTGCCGTTAAACCTGGTCGGACTGGTGTTGGAGGTGGTGTAGGGAAGCGGCGCGCCGGCCCCGTAGGCCGCGCCGGCGTTAATGCCGAGTGGGAAGAGCGTGCCGGCTCCGGAGAACTTGGTTACCGGATAGATGCCATTCGACCCATCGCCGTAGCTGCCGGTGGACTGGACGGAGGCGCCCAACCCGCTGCCGTAGTTGTCGGTGCTCCAGTTGTAGGAGTAAAGTCCCACGCCGCCACGGACCGTGGTGTTCGGCTTGGGCGACCACGACACGCCCAGACGGGGGAGGAAAGTGGAGTATACGTTGGCCTGCAGCGAGGAGCGGCCGCCCGCGCTGGTCTCGCCAAACCAGTAAGCGCCCAGCGTGTTGTTGGCAGTGTTGGTAAGGGTCGGATCGAAGGTGGCTTCGTTGCCCTTCACTTCGCTGAATCCATGGCTGATTTCATAGCGGATGCCAAGATTCACCGTAAGGTTGGGACGCAGCTTCCAATCGTCCTGCACGAACATCTGCGGTTTGGTCAGGCGCGCACCATATTCGGGCGAAACTCCCGCGCTCCAGTTGGAGGAGTATCCAAGCAGGAAGTCGGCATACTCTTCGCCGGTGCTGGTATTGGGGCAGACCTGATCGGCGTAGGCTCCACTACCGCAGGAGGCATGATCCCAGCCTTCGGTATAGGACCCGTTGAACTGCAGAGTGCCGGCGTTGATGTTGCCCCAGCTGGTGTCATTGTCGCGATAGAACGCAAACTCACCGCCAAAGTGCAGGATGTGCTTGCCCAGGATCATCGTCACCACATCCGAAGGATCGTAGACATGCTCCTTGTAGACGGCGTTGGTGGCGGGCTGGATCCACGCGTAAGGATAGTTGCGCTCAAAATCCACACCCGGGAGGATGTTGGCCTTGCTGAACTGCCAGCCCAGCTGGGTAGGATAGTTGAGACCGGTGCTGGAATCCTCAAAGAAGTTCAGCTGGTCGGTGTAGGCAAGCCGCAGTTCGTTGACGGTCTTGGAGTTGATGTTCCACACATCGGAGATCTGCGAGTTGTTGTTGTCCACGTCGCCTTGCTGGCAACCCACCGGGCAGTCGGCAACGCGTCCGCTCTGGCCCGCGGTTTCAATTTCATCGGCCTGGGTATCGGACAAGGTGAGTCGGTTCGTCGGGGTAATGTCGTAATCCAGGCGTCCGAAGTACCTTCTCCAGTTATTGGGGTTGGGATCGGAGGTATAGAAGTTGTTGGTGGTTACGCCGGCCGCATTGATGGTACCGGTCGTGGGAACACTCACCGTGTTGGCAGAGGTGGGATAGAACTTCTGGAAGTTGGCGGAAACAGAGTCAAACAGCTTCGCAGGAATTGCATTGGTTCCATATTCCTGGGCAAAGGTCTTGCGGATGGGATAAAGGTTGCCCTTCGAGTCGGTGCCCACCGTCTGCGTGGTTGGATCGTAGATGGGCCAGGGAGTGTCGCCCGCCGGAGCAGTTGTGAATTGGCCAGCCATCACTGTGGTGGTGGGAATGGTTTGAAAACTGGCCGCCACGCCATGGTTGATGATCTGATCGTAGCCAAAGAAGAAGAACGCCTTGTGGTTCAGCTTGGGAAGGGCAATGGGGCCGCCAACGGTGCCGCCAAAGTCATCGTAGCGCTGAAAGCCCGGGGCAATCCGAACCTTGGTGCCGTTGGGCCCGGCTGCGGTGGGCGAGTTGTTGAACCGGTACCCGGCCGCATTCAGGGCATTGTTCTCAAAATACTCATACGCGGACCCGTGGAAGCGGCTGGTTCCACCCTTGGTGATCTGGTTAATCACCATACCGCCGACACCATATTGCGCGGAGAAGGTAGAGAGCGAAACTTGCAGCTCTTCAATGTCGTCGAAAACGGCAGGATTTGCGTTTTGGCTGCTGGGCAGGGTGGTGGAAGCGCCATCGGCCAGAACGTTGGAGTAGGGCATGTTGCCGTTGGTGGATACTTCCTGTCCAGGATTGGCGGCGCCCTGGTTACCGCCCGAGGTGCCGACGGCGCCGGGAAGCAGGATCATGAAGTTCTGCCAGTCGGGGCCGTTACCGCCGCCCGGGTTGGGCAGTTCCGCCATTTCCTTTTTTTCCAAAGTGGAGGTCTGGTCGCCGGTTTCCGTGTGCAGCAGGGGCACGTCGGTGTCGACGGTGACTTGAACAGTTGCGGAACCGACTTTTAACTGGGCATTGAGTCCGGTAAGTCCAACATCGACAGTGATCGGACCACGAACCAGGGTCTCAAAGCCGTCGCGGCTGAAGGTAACCTTGTAGTTTCCGGCGACGATCGACGAGGTGTCGTAGATGCCATCGTTGTTGGTGGTGAACACCTTGTCCACGCCGGTTTCAACGTTCAGCACTTCGACCTTCACGTTCGGAATCAGGGCTCCGGTGGTGTCCGTAACCGTGCCGCGAATGTCGCCTGAGTTTGTGCTTTGTGCAAAACATGCTCCTCTTCCACTTATGACCAGAAGAAGGAGGAGCAGAATCCATCGCATCGTTTTTCTCATGAATTGCCTCCAGATTGACTAACCTGCTGTTGCGATCCTGAACGCTTTTAAAAGCAAACCGTTGTCTAGCGATTTTGGATCTCGCGGTACATTACTGAAATACACATGGGGACGTTCTTCCCGTTCCGGATAAATGCAAGACAAACGCTTGTTTTAAGAGGATTGTCCGAACAATTCCGCATGCGGAGCGTATTTGAGCACACCCAATGAATCGCCGTCAAGCAGGAATAATGACATCTTTTGGTCTAGACAATCGTTTGGTCTAAAACTATATTGGTCGGAGAGCGCCGCTCTCCACTGCCCGGCAGGGAGCTTGTCGTCCGCACTGTCGTCCTCGGACAGCAAAGGCGCACGTCTTCAACAAACGATTGCCTTTGGAAGGTCCAGTGGCTGGGCGGCGCGGAAAGTGTGGATTGTCTTTATGGATACGAAATCTCGGCGTGCCTTTCTGTTGCAGACAGCATCTGCCGCTGCTGCGCTGGCATGCGCCAATGGGTTGTCGTTCAAGGGATGGGCGGAAGCATCCTCTCCCCGTCTCCGCGCCTGGATCACCAGCGGCCAGGAGACGTACAAGCCGCTGGACGTTCAACCCTGGGAAGTTTCTTCCCGGCCCTCCCCCGCGGCTGTGGAGATCGACGCCGGGCAGCGGTTCCAGAGCATTCTTGGATTTGGCGGAGCCTTTACCGACGCTTCCTGTTATCTGTTCAGCCGCATGGAGCCGGCGCAGCGCCGCCAGCTGCTGGAAGAGCTGATCGGACCCAATGGCCTGGGGCTCTCGGTGGGCCGCACCTGCATTGGTTCCAGCGACTACTCCCGCAATGCGTACAGCTTTGACGACTCCGGCCTGCCCGATCCGGAGCTGAAGCACTTCAGCATCGAGCACGACCGCGCTTATATCCTCCCCATGCTGCGCGAGGCCAAGCAGATCAACCCGGAGTTGTTCCTGTTCTCCGCTCCCTGGAGTCCGCCGGGGTGGATGAAGTCCGGCCAATCGCTGCTGGGGGGCGCCATGCGCAAGGAGTATATGAGCGCGTACGCCCAATACTTTGTGAAGTTCCTGCAGGGATACCGGGCCGAAGGTGTGACCATCTCGGCTGTAACTAGCCAGAACGAGGTGGATACCGACCAGGATGGAAGAATGCCGGCCACGCTCTGGGGTCAGGAATACGAGGCTGGCTTTGTGCAGGAGTTTCTCGGACCGGCGCTGCGCAAAGCCGGGCTCGACACCAGGATCTGGCTCCTGGACCACAACTACAATCTGTGGGGACGGGTCCTCGATCAGCTCAGCGATCCCCAACTTGCCCAGTATGTCGATGGCGTTGCCTGGCACGGCTACGTGGGCACGCCCGATGCCATGACCAGGGTCCATGACGCCTATCCTTCCAAGGACGCCTTCTGGACCGAGGGCGGACCGGACTTTATGGACCCCCATTATGCGACGGACTGGGCACAATGGTCCTCCACCTTTTGCGGCGTCCTCAAGAACTGGGCCCGCTGCATCGTTAGCTGGAATCTTTTGCTGGACGAGAAGGGAAGACCCAATATCGGCCCGTTCAACTGCGGTGGGTTAGTCACGCAGGACTCCAAGACCCAGCAATTGACGCGCAGTGGCCAGTACTGGGCCTTTGCGCACTACTCCAAGTCTGTGCGCCGCGGCGCGCGCGTGCTGGCGAGCAGGGGAACCACTGCCGGCATCGATCACGTAGCCTTCGCCAACCCCGGCGGGGACTATGTACTGGTGCTGACCAACCAGGGTGAGGCGCAGGAGATCGACTGCCGGTTTGAAGGCAAGCGCGTGCATCTGAGCTTGCCGCAGAATTCCATCGTCACACTGCAGTGGAGCTGAATAAAGACAGGCTGCGGGCTTCATCCATGCGAATGGATAAAGCCCGTGACCGGCCTTGCCGTTCCTCCGTTTCTGTCTCTGGCTGTGCGCGCATTCACCGCGCCGAGCGCGGCGCCGCAATCGACATTCCGACAGAGAATACGCAGAAAACAATCGATTGACTTGTCGCAAATGCGGTGTCATACTCGGGAGCTGGTTGCGCTTATGAAATGGAAATGGCTCGTTCTTTTTGCTCTTGCGATGTGTACCGCGCTATCTGCCGAGTCCCGGTTTGTGCGGGCCGACGGCAAGTATCTTGTCGCGCCGGACGGCAAACGCCTGCAGTTGCGCGGCACCAACCTGGGCAACTGGCTGGAGCCGGAAGGCTACATGTTTGGGCTGGACGGCGGCCCGGAGTCGCCGCGCGAGATTGAAGAGTTTTTCAACGAACTCATCGGTCCCGAGCAGGCCGCAAAGTTCTGGCAGGCCTACCGCGATGCGTATGTTACCGAGGACGACATCCGGTTTCTGCATGAGGCGGGGTTGAACTCCATCCGCATTCCGCTGCATTACAAGTTCTTTCTCCCCGGCAACGAGGAGGGCTTTGCGCGGCTGGATCGCGTAGTGGACTGGGCGCGCGAGTATGGCCTTTACGTCATCCTCGACATGCACTGCGCTCCTGGCGGCCAGACGGGGACGAACATCGACGACAGTTGGGGGTATCCCTGGCTCTATGAGTCGCACGCGGACCAGGAACTTACCATTCGCATCTGGAAGCGGATTGCCGAACATTATCGCAACAATCCAACCGTGCTTGGCTATGACTTGCTCAACGAGCCCATCCCGCACTTCCCGCAGTTGCAGCGCTACAACCCGGCGCTGGAGCCGCTCTACAAAAGAATCACAGCGGCGGTCCGGCAGGTGGATACCCATCATGTGATCATCCTGGGTGGAGCGCAATGGGACAGCAACTTCGATGTCTTTGGTCCTCCCTTTGACCGGAACGTGCTGTATACATTCCATAAATACTGGACACCGCCGACAGAGGCCGTCATCCAGCCCTATCTCGATTTTCGGGCGCGCTACAACGTGCCCATTTGGCTGGGTGAATCCGGCGAGAATACCGATGCTTGGATTCACGACTTCACCGCAGTGCTGGAAAAGAACGAAATCGGGTGGGCCTTCTGGCCTTACAAGAAGGTGGAGAAGGCATCGGCGTTTGTCAGCTGGGAGAAGCCCGTCCATTGGGACGAGATCGTTGCGTTTGCCAAGACGCGCGGTTTGACCGCGGGCGCGGAGAAGCAGATTGCGGCGCGTCCCTCGCTGGAGCACTCACGGGCGGCGCTCGATGACCTGCTGCGGAAGGTCCAGCTGCGCAATTGCCATGTAAATACCGGATACCTGGGAGCGCTGGGGCTGAAGGTTCCACCTGCCATGACTCCGGCAAGAAAGCAATGACATCTTCTTCCCATCCTTTCCCGCAATGAACGCGGGACAGGACCGGGGCGCGCAGCTGCTTGCATTCCTGGTTCCTCCGGCCACGCGGCCCTTGCTGCGCGTTGAGCAAGCTAATCGATTGTCTTCATGGGAATTCAACGCTTGTGGATGTAGAATGATGGGCACAGAGGATTGTCATAGGCAACCCCACAGGTGAGTGAGACCCACACATGAAAGATTCCGGAACCTCGAATCGACCGGAGGACGCCGCAAGCTCTGTGATGCGCCGGCCGGTCAGCCTGAAGCAACTAGCGGCTCATCTGGGGTTAAACCCCGCTACCGTTTCAGTGGTCTTGAACGATGTTCCGGGACGATCGATTCCGCAAGTTACGCGGGACCGTATCAAGGCGGCTGCCAAGCAGATGAACTACCAGCCGAGCCTGCTGGCGCGGTCACTGCGGAATCGGCGGACTCTGACGGTTGGCATCCTGGTGCCGGAGTTGGGCGACGGGTATCACACCCAGGTGATGAGCGGCATCGGCGATCAGCTCATCAGGGCAGGATACTTCTACTTCACCGCGCACCACCGGCACAAAAAGAGCCTGGTGGAAGAGTACACGCGGATGTTTATCGGGCGGGGCGCACAGGGCATCATCGCCATCGACACCCTGCTGGAGCAGCAGACCCCGGTTCCGGTGGTCGCCGTGGCCGGTCATCACCACATCGAGGGCGTAACCAACGTGGTGCTCGATCACGCCCACGCGGCGGACCTTATCCTGAACCACCTTTACTCTCTGGGGCACCGCAATATCGCGTTCATGCGCGGGCAGTCGTTCAGTTCCGACTCGGATGAGCGCTGGAAGGGCCTGGTGACGGCTGCCGAGCGGCTGGGGCTACAGATCGATCCGGAGTTGGTGATTACCCTTGACCGCGACATGTCCTCACCGGAGCTGGGCTACCCGGTGGTGCAGCAACTGCTGGCAACCGGGAAGCCATTCACCGCTTTGGTTACGTTCAACGACATCTCCGCGATTGGCTCCATTCGTGCGCTGCAGGACTTGAATCTGCATGTTCCCGGGGATATTTCCGTCATTGGCTTTGACGACATCCGGGCGGCGGCATACACTCAGCCACGCCTGACCACGATTAATCAGCCGCTGGAAGAGATCGGCAGAATTGCAACCCAGTGCCTGCTCAACCGCATCCATCGCACGGCCATTCCGTCCGACAAAATTGTTGTTGAGCCGACCCTGGTTGTCCGCGAATCCTCGGGACCGGTCAGGAGCTAGAGCGCTACCGCTTTATCCAACCGCCGCGGGCCACACCACTGCGCTGCGAGCGCACAGGAAGAGCGCAGCCCGAAGAGATGAATTTGTTGGAAGGGGAATGGTGGCCAGGGACGGGATTGAACCGCCGACGGCAGGGCTTTTCATGGCCGCGGGCCACACCACTGCGCTGCGAGCGCGCACGAAAAGCGCAGCCCGAAGAGGTGAATTGTTGGAAGGGGAATGGTGGCCAGGGACGGGATTGAACCGCCGACGCCGGCCTTTTCAGGGCCGCGCTCTACCACTGAGCTACCTGGCCTCAGTGCAGACTTTTGTTGCATTTTCTGCGGGAGTACCGGTCAGAGGGACCAGGAATTGACGTCCACGGGCAGCTGCTTGCAACAACTGGATCAGTATATCAAGAGTCGGGCTGGAGGCCAAACCAGGACAGGATTCCCTTTGTTTCCGCGGCGGGCGAGGTTTTTCGGCCAGAGTTTGCCCGGTTCATCTACACTAACGCAGACATGAAAAGCCAGTTCCAGTCTTTCCGGTGGTCTGCCGTTGCGGCATGGACCGCCACCGTGGCCGTCTGCGTGGCCACGGCTCAAACGGCTCCCACACCCCGGCAGCCGGCAGCCGACGCTGAGACGCGCACTGCTCGCGCTTTTGAGGCCGCCCGCAGCCAGGGGCCGGAAGCCCTCCGCGCCTTTCTGGTGGGTTTTCCCAAGGGCGCCGATCTGCACGTGCACCTTTCCGGCGCGGTGTATGCCGAAACCTTTATCCGTGAAGCTGCCGAAGACGGCTTGTGCGTGGATACTGGCGAACTGAAACTGGTGACGCCGGCGCAGCCGGGTGTTTGCACCGCCGGGCCGGCGACGCCAGCGATGCAGGAGAAGCAGGAACCATGCGCGGGCAAGCTGGTGAGTGCCACGGAACTGGCCGGGAATATGACCTCGCCCTGCCAGGGGCTCTACGACAAGCTGATCGACTCCTTCAGCCTGCGCAGCTTTGTGCCTACGCCGGGCTGGAGCGGTCACGACCAGTTCTTTGCCACCTTCGGCAAGTTCAGCCCGGTCCATCGCAGCCACATTGGCGAATGGGTGGACGAGGTAGCTGCGCGCGCCGCGGCACAGAACCAGCAATACGTAGAGCTGATGCAGAGCCCGCCCTCGGTTCATGCCCGGCAGATTGCCGCCCAGGTGGGCTGGCCTGCAACGGGCGCGCCGGATTTTTCCGCGCTGCGCCAGAAGATGCTGGATCTTGGCCTGCGCGACGATGTGGCGGCCGACCGCGCCTATGCGCAGGAGATGGAGTCGGGCCGCAGGAAGCTGGAGCACTGCGGAACAGCGCAGGCCGCGGCTGCCTGCCAGGTGACCACGCGCTACATCTACCAGATTCTGCGCGCCAACGCGCCGGAACAGGTGTTTGCACAAACCCTGCTGGGCTTTGAGACAATTGCCTCCACCCTGGCCGCGCATGAGCCGGGCTTTATCGGCATCAACTTTGTGCAGCCTGAAGATGGGTTTATCTCCATGCGCGACTACACCCTGCAGATGCAGATGTTGGAGTACCTGCACGCGGTGTATCCGCAGGTGCATATCAGCCTGCACGCGGGCGAGCTGGCCGAGGGGCTGGTGCCGCCGGAGGGCATGGGCTTCCACATTCGCCAGGCCGTGGAGTTGGGCCACGCAGAGCGCATTGGCCACGGGGTGGACGTGATGCACGAGGCCGACGCCAACGCACTGTTGAAGGAGATGGCCGCCCGGCATGTGATGGTGGAGATCAACCTCAGCTCCAATGAAGGGATTCTGGGCGTCAAGGGCGCTGAGCATCCCTTCCCGCTCTACCGGGCCGCGCATGTGCCGGTGGCGCTTTCCACCGATGACGAGGGCGTGAGCCGGATCGATATCACCCACGAGTACGTTCGCGCCGCTCTGGATTATCACCTGAGCTACGCGGAGCTGAAGCAGTTGGCGCGGACTGGGATGGCGCACAGCTTTCTGGCGGGAGCCGATTTGTGGACCGAGCCGGACAACTTCAACAAAACCATTGCGGCCTGCGTGGCCGACGCGCCGGGAACGGCTAAACCTTCGCCGGCGTGCAGGAGTTATCTGGCTGCCAGCGAAAAAGCTCAGGCAGAGTGGGAACTTGAGAACCGTTTTGCCGCCTTTCAGAGTAGATGGTGAAACGAAGCAACTTCCATTTCTGTAACTGGGCTGCGATGGCCATGGCGCTGGGCGCATTGTGGCTGCCGGCCCGAGTTTTACCGGCGCAACAGCCCAGACTCTCGGCAACACTTTCGGCTACCTTGCGTGGCGAAGTCACCGACCACGCGGGCGAGGTCTGCGAGGGTGCACAGGTGGAGCTGCGGGTGGCCGGAGCGCCGGTCCGCAGCGCCATCTCCGATAGCGTCGGGGAATTCAGCTTCGATCAGGTTGCGGCGGGCAAGTTTGAGATCCGGGTTACCGCCATCGGATTTGGCCCGCAAACGGTGCGCGGAACGGTGGTCGCCGGTCAGACGCTGGCGCTGCCGGCGATTGTGCTGCGGCCCACCTCGACCGGCGAGGTGCGGGTTTCGGCCGATCCGGTGGAGGTGGCTACCGAGGAGCTGCACGACGAGGAAAAACAGCGGGTGCTGGGCATTGTGCCCAACTTCAACGTGATCTACGATCACAACGCGCCACCGCTCAGCACCCGGCAGAAGTACCAACTGTCGACGCGCACGCTGATCGATCCCTTTACGATTCTGACCGACGGGGGCACCGCGGGGCTGGATCAGGCCAACGGCGACTTCCAGAACCTGGGCAACGGCCCGGCCGGCTATCTGCGCCGCTTTGGTGTGGTGTATGGCGACGACGTGATGGGCACCATGCTGGGGGACGCGGTGTTTCCCGTGCTGCTGCATCAGGACCCGCGCTACTTCTGGAAGGGAACGGGTACCAAGACTTCGCGGCTGTTCTATGCGATAGCGGCTTCCGTGATCTGCAAGGGCGATAACGGCCGCTGGCAGCCGAACTACTCGATCTTTGCGGCTGATATGACCGTGGCCGGCATCGGCGAGGCCTACTATCCGGCGAACGATCGGAGCGCCAGCGCGGCGATTGCCGAGAGCGTGGGTCTGTCGGAACTCTCCGACGTTGTGCAGAACATCTTCCAGGAGTTCGTTGCCCGCCACTTTACCCGCAAGGCGCCCACCTACAGCAATACAAAATAACGCCGAGGACGGCTTTCGCGGGCGCGCCGGTTCAACTACACTCCGGCCATGGACAACGAACGGATTCGCGCCATCTGCCTGAGCCTGCCGCATGTCTGCGAGACTCTGAACTGGGACCACGTGCTGGTCTACTGGGCCGGGCCGCGGGAGATCGGCGGCAAGATGTTCGCGCTGACCGATGTGGACGGCACGGGAGGCTGCGTGCTCTCGTTCCATGCCGGCGAGGAGCGCTATCACGAGCTGCTGGAGATGGACGGCGTCATCCCTGCGCCGCACCTGGCCCGTGCCTACTGGGTGGGCCTGGAGCGCTGGAATGCACTCCGGCCCCACGCGATCGAAGAGGAGCTGCGCCGGGCCCATGGGCTGGTGATGGCCAAGCTGCCCAGGCGCACGCAATCGATTCTGGCCCTGCCGGAGAAGGAGCGGAACAAAATCCTGGCCGAGCGGCGGCGGCAGCTGGCTGCCGAGGGCAAGGCGTCGCCTTTGGCGCGGAAGAAGCGGGCGCAGCCGAGCGAGTGAATTCTGCGGCAGACGCGGGAAGGCAGGGCGGAGGCGCAGCGCGGCTCTATATTTTTGGGAAAACGGCCGAAAACTGCATCAAAAATTGTGCAAATAAGCCGAAGGAATTCGCCTGGCACTCGTCCTCCAGGGCTCCGGTATCGTCTAATGGAGTGAGATGAAGGCCAGCATCCTCCAAACCCTTACCGGCAGATCGGCAGCCCAGGCGGAACTTGAACTTGTCCGCCAGGAGAACCTTGCCATCTCCGAAGGGCTCAAGCGCCAGGATGCCGGGTTGCTGGACCAGCTGATCGTCCGCTACCAGCATCGGCTGATCCGCTATCTGCTCTATCTCACCGGCAATCGCGAACTGGCCGAAGACCTGTTTCAGGATGTCTGGATGCGGGTGCTGGTGCGGGGCGGCCAGTTCAACGGGCAATCGCGCTTTGAGACTTGGCTGTTCACCATTGCCCGCAATCTGCTCATCGACCTGCGCCGCAAGCGGACCATGAGCAGCCTGGACGAGCTGTTCGAGGCCGGCGGCGACGACGATCGCCCGATGGCCGTGGAGATTACCGACACCGATCCTACGCCCTTCGAGCACTTTTCCAAGCTGGAGGACCGGGAGCGGGTGGCTGCGGCGCTGCTGGAGCTGGACGCCCTGCACCGCGAGGTGCTGGTGCTGCGCTTCCACGAGGAGCTCTCGCTGGAGGAGATCGCCAAGGTGACGCGTGCGCCGCTTTCCACCGTGAAGTCGCGGTTGTATCGCGGCTTGGCCATGATCCGGCCGCGGCTGGAACGGCTGGCCGCGCGTTCCGCGGAGGCTGTCTGATGCTGGACGGTCAGGCCCAACGGCCGGCCGTCGATGCCGAACCGGCCAAAAAGCACGATTGCGATCTGCTGTCGGCGCTGGCTGGGCGCGAAGCCAACCGGGAGTGTGCAGCGGCTTACCGGACCCGCCGCGTGGTGCTGGCCTCGCTGGGGGTGATGGAGGAACAGAAGGCCGGCCGGCGCCGCCACCGGGCCATCGCCCTGGCCGCACTGCTGCTGATGGCCGTGGCGCTGGGTCCCTTCCTCTGGCGCCTGGCGGACGAGCTCTTTGAAGGCGAGCACATCACTGACATTGCCGCGCAGATTGCTCTCTGGGCGTGCATTTTGAGCCCGGCCATCCTGGCTGCGGCCCTGGTGGCCGGTTGGTTGCGCCGCCGGTCCTGATCCGGAGGGGCCGGATGCAGATTTTTCTCGCCTCGCGCAACTTCCACGCCGCTCTTCCCGTCCATCGAAACAAGGCTTAAGCTGAGATTAAGCTTTCAGCCGAGGTCCAAGAGCAGGCGCGTATGCACAGTCCCGAATCCATTACCGTTGACCGCGAAGAACGGATGCTGCCCATCTGGTCGATCTGCCTGGCCGCCGCGGCTTTTGTGGCGGTGGAGTACTACTTCTGGGTGGTCGCCCCCGGTCAGCGCCATCATGCGCCGCCGGCGCTGGGCCTGCGCATTTACTTCAACCTCAGCTGGGGCGTGATGAGCGCGCTCTACTTCCTGATGGTGGGCTACATCAGCAAGGACGCACCGCGGCGCGGCATGAGCGCGCGCTTCTGGATGCTGGTCTGTTTTGTGATTCCGGCCGGCATCGGCGCGGTGCTCTACTTCCTGCTGCGCGCGCCGGAGGTTTCAGCCTGCCCTGCTTGCGGCACCCATGTGCTCAGCGACTTCCATTTCTGCCCGCAGTGCTGCTACCAGCTGACGGCCAGCTGCGGTCACTGCTTCCGCACCGTGCGCACCACCGACCAGTACTGCACCCGCTGCGGTCACGAACTGGCCGCCGATCAGCGGCCCCGGCGGTTGCACGTTCTGGGTGAGTAGCTTCCGGGCGGATTTCAGCACCATCCGGGATACATCTGCCCTGGTTTCGACCGATTGATCCGGCAACTGAATACTGTCAGGGTGCCCCAGGTCTCGATTTTGAGACCTGGGAAGCAGAGATGCCAAAGTGCAAATTTATCCGGTCGCTGACCTCAGAAACTGTCTAGATACTCGGTTTGGTTGAAGGGTACGAGCTTTAGCTCGTACATCAAGAGCAGAAACCGGATGGGCTTTAGCCCCTGAGGGAGGCTTTAGGGTAGTTTGCCTTCCCTCGGCGGCTAAAGCCGGAGATCCAGGTCGCTCTGAATGGACGGGCTGAAGCCCGTCCCCTTCAATGCAGGTAGTTTCTAGACAGCTTCTAAAGCAAAATCCGGGATGGTATACCCAAGGGCAACCTTGCCAGATCGACGCGACCAACAGGGAGCGGCGACCATGAACGAACTTTCATGGGCACAGTTTCCCGGATTTTGCCTTAAGGCTTCCCGGCAGCGGCCTCACTGGCCAGATCGGCAGAGACCTGATTGCGGCCATGCTGTTTGGCGGCATACATGGCCGCATCGGCGCGGCGCATCATGGCCTCCCATCCGTCGTGGCCGGAGGTGAGTTGCGTAACTCCGGCGCTGATGGTGATGCGCAGCGGGCCGGACTCAAAGCCAATCTCCAAATCTTCAACGGCCTTGCACAGCCGCTCGGCAACGCGCATTCCGGTGATGCCACAGGTGTTGGGCAGCAGGACGGCAAACTCTTCGCCGCCGGTGCGGGCCAGATGATCTCCGGTGCGCAACAGGGAGCGGATACCGGAGGCCAGAGCCTGCAATGCGCAGTCGCCGGCCGCGTGGCCCCGTGTGTCGTTCAGGTGCTTGAAGTTGTCGATGTCGATCATGATCATGCACAGCGGGTGCCCGTAGCGGATGCTGCGGGCAGTTTCGCGCAGGGCAATCTCTTCCATGGCGCGGCGGTTGAGGGAGCCGGTCAAGGAATCGGTGAGCGCTTGCTTCTCCAGTTCCAGGCTCATCTCCGCCACCAGGAACCACAGGTAGCACATGGCCATGAAGGTGGCCAGAAAGGCCATGGCCGCCAGCGAATAGAGCCAGCGCGGATCGGTGTGCGCGTTGGCCGTCTCCCAGGGGCGCATGTAGCGCATGTTGGTCAGCAGAGCGCGATAGCCGGAGACAAACATGTCGCCAACCAGGACCGCGGCGGTGCAGCGCGAAAGCATGCGGAAGGTGCCTTGCCCATGGCGCAGCAGGAACCAGGCTGAAATGCCGCACAGCGCGACAAAGGGCACGTTGATGAGGTTGGCCGTGTAGGGCACCTTGCAGAGGTAGAGCACGGTATAGAGCACCAGATTGGCCGCCAGAGCTGCCACGTGCCAGCGCGCCCGGAAGGGCTTGCCCACCACAAACCAGTGGAAGCCCAGAAACTGCATGGCGAAGGAGACCAGATAAAGCTGGTTGGCCAGCATACTGGTCAGGATCACCGGGGCATGGCCCTCCAGCCCCTGCAGGATCAGCTTGACCAGCCCTACCACCAGCGCGCCCGCAAACCACCGCAATCCGATCACTGTGCGCTGGTACACAGCCAGCATCGAGAGGCAGACGGCAAAGACGGTGACCGAAGCAATGTTCGTAAAAAAGAAGGTGCCGTAATCCATGGTTGAGTTCCGCGGAACTGTGTTGCCAACAAAGACACTTTCCTTGAGAGTAAAGACGTCCACCGCCATGGTAATCGCGATTTGCCAAGAGCTTCCAGTCCTTAGTAACCGAAGACGGCGCGGGCGGACAGAATCGGTCAACCCCATCCGGGGAAAGCTGGAATGAGAGCGTTTACAAGCCGCTGCCAGGCAGAAGAACCCAAAGTGCGCTTCAAGAAGCTGGGCGATGTGATGCCTGCCCTATTGACAGGGCTCGGGAACGTCCTATCATGGGGCATTTCCTGATTCCGGGGAGGATGAGATATGGGGTCGACAACGAGCCGCCGCAATTTTCTGCAGGCGGGTTTGATGATGCCCGTGGCGGGCGCAGGCATGGGGTTCTTCCGCCCGGCCGATGGTCCGGCAGCGAAGGGCACAGGCGCGCCGCCGAAACTTGAAACCCGGGTGCTGGGGCGCACGGGCCTGAAGGTGACCACGGTCGGATTCGGTTGCATGATCACCTCCGATGGCAGTGTGATCGAGCGCGCCGTGGATGCGGGCATCAACTACTTCGACACCGCGCGCGGATACCAGAACGGCAACAACGAGCGCATGGTGGGTGTGGCGCTGGGCGCCAATCGGAAAAAGGTGGTGCTCTCCACCAAGTCGCACGCGCCGGACAAGAAGACCATGCTGGAGCATATCGACAAGAGCCTGAAAGAGCTGGGCACCGACTACGTCGATATCTGGTACCAGCACGCGCGCTCCAAAACCGAAGAAATTACCGACGAGACCATCGAGGCGCAGTTGCTGGCCAAGCAACAGGGCAAGACGCGCTTTATCGGCGTCAGTACCCATAGCGGCCAGCAGCAATTGATTCCGTGGATGGTGGACAAAAAGGTATTCGACGTGGTGCTGGCGGCCTATAACTTCTCCATGGATGCCACCATGGTGCAGGCCATCAACGCCGCGGCCAAAGGCGGCATGGGCGTGGTGGCCATGAAGGTGATGGCGGGCGGTCCACGCCGCGTGAAAAGCGATGCGCAACTGAGCCAGAAGCTGGCCCAGCCCGGTGCGCTGCTGGCCGCGCTGAAGTGGGTCATCAAGGACCCCAACGTGGCTACCACGATTCCTTCCATCACCGACATGGACCAGCTGGATGAGAATCTCACCGCCATGGCTGCGCCTTGGTCGAAGACCGAAGAGAGAATTCTGGCCGCGCACCTGGAGGAGATCCGCCCGCTCTACTGCAGCCTGTGCGGCGCCTGCGACGGGCAGTGCCGGCAGGGCTTGCCGGTGCACGACGTTCTCCGCATTCTGAGTTATGCCGACGGCTACGGACAGTTTGCTTTGGCGCGCGAGCGCTTCCTGGAGCTGAGTGCAGCGCACCAGGCCGTGCGCTGCGGCGATTGCGCTGCCTGCACCGTGAACTGCCCCAAGGGCGTGCAGGTCCGGGAGCGCGTAAGCCGTGCGCAGGAGCTGCTGGCATGAGGGTTCCGATCGTCTTGCTGGCCACTCTGCTGCTGGCGAGTGCGGCCAGTGCGCAGATTGCGGTGAATTGCAGTGTTGTGCCCGGCTGGCAGCCGCAGGGCGCGGCCCGCGCCTACAGTGCGGACAACCTCTTTGAGTACAAGGACGGCGGCGCGGAGGGATATCTGCAATACAGCTTTACCGCGCTGCATGGTGTGACCTGCGCGAAAGATGGAACCACGCTGGACATCGATCTTTCTGCGATGGCCGACGCGGACGACGCCTACGGCATGTTGATGGCGAATGTTGATCAGAGCCAACCGATGGAAAAGCTCGGCATGGGCGCGCAGGTGCTCCGGCAGAGCGCACTCGCAGCCAAGGGCAAGTACTATCTGGAGCTGACCGAGACTGCAACCAAAGCCGATGCGGACGACACTGCTTTTCTGCGCGAGCTGGCAACCAAGCTCCTTGCGCAGCTCGAAGGCGAGGACGCACCGCCTGCCGTCATCAGCTGGTTTGTGCCTGACGATCTGGTGCAAGTGAAGATGGTGCCGGAGAGCGTGCTGGGCCTGAAGCAGATCCCGCGCGGCTACGCAGCGAAGTACAAACAGGGCCAAGCCTTCATTGCGGAACAGGCAACCGTGGAACAAGCGCAGGCGCTGGTGAAGACGCTCGACGAAAAGTTTTCCGGCTCAACAGCACAGCTGGGCGACGAGGCTTTCACGGCAACCGCGAAGTATTTGAACGGCATCTGCGTCTTCCGCAAGGGCAAGATCGTGGCAGGTACGGCAAATCTGCCCGACACAGATTCTGCGTTGGCAGCCGCGAAGAAGCTGGCCGCGCGGATTCCGTAGCGTGCCAGCCTCTCCATGTCCAATCACTCTGAAATTCCGCTGTGACTGCGATGGTTGCAGACCCAGCGCACTGCGCGCCGCCCCAGCGGGGCGCACGAACCATCTGATAACCCTCAACTCAGAGGTCGCGAAGCGGACTGCCGCACCGCAGGTGCCGCGAAGCGGGTGGCCGCACCGCAGGTGCCGCGAAGCGGGTGGCCACACCGCAGGTGCCGAACGTGCTTGACAGCCCAGGACACAAGACCGGAATAATCGTAGCCATGCGAGTTTCCGCCTTTGTTGTTCTGTTGGCGCTGGCTGCGGGCGCGGCCGGCGCACGCGCCCAGCGCGCTCTGGAGTTGCCTGCGCGTTCTTCCGCTACCGGTGTGCCAATCGACAAGTTCGAGTTCGCCTCCGATGGCCCCACCGGTCCCGGCTGGTCGCGGCCCGATGAGATTGCGCGCAAGTACTTCCACGAGGATCTGCCCGGCCTCTTCGACCGCACCCTCACCCTGAGCGCTCCCGTCGCACCTCACTCCACCCTGCGCTGGATCTTCACCGGCCCCCATGCGGGGATTACCGTGGAGCTGAGCGCCAGCAAGGTCCGACTGGTGGAACGATTCTTCGATTCCTACGGCTTTTACGAGGGCCAGGGGAGCTACCCGGAGAAGAAAATCCTCGAGGTTGAAAGGCAGTTCACGGGCGCCGCGAGCACCCTCGAAGTGATTGCCGACGAGCATCTGGCGGTGCGTGTGGTGCTGAACGGCATGGAGGTGATCGAGGCGCCGATGCTCTTCGATCTCTCGCGCCATCAACTGATGTTCGCAGCCCCGCGCGCGGAGCACGTCGTACTGGCAGGCGAGTTGATGAAGCCAGCCGCGAAGCCGGTAACCGTAACGATCTCTCCCAACGAAAAGCATCAAACGATGCTCGGCTTCGGCGGCAGCCCCAGCATTCCCGCCTACGAGAAGTTGAGCGAGGCAGGCAAGAAGGCTTACTGGCAGTTCATCGCGCGTTACAACCTGCTGCTCAATCGCGAGTATCCGATGGGCACCGAGCTCAAGCGCGACCTGAGCAACATGGACAACCTGGAGGAGGCCACACCGCACTACTACGGCGATAACTTCCCCAACGGCGAGATTTCGAGCTTTGCCTACAACCGGCAGGCGACCAAGCTCGGCGCCGACACCATCTATGAGCTGTGGGCGCTGCCCAAGTGGGCCACGCAACCCTACAGCGGGCCCAAGGTGATCGACGCCTGGAACAAGTCGATCAAGCAGCAGGCCGTTGCCGAAGAGTACGCGCGGATTGCCGTGGCGTATTGCCGGAAGGAGAAAGCGGCAACCGGCGTTGCTCCGCTGATGATCGGCGTCCAGAACGAAGTGGAACAGCCGCCGGCCATGTTTGCCGCGATGACCCGCGTGCTGCGCCGCGAGCTGGACCAGGCCGGCTTTACCACCACGCGCATCCATATGGCCGATGCGCCGTTTATGTACATGGGGGCGGCTCGGGTGAAGGATCTGGCCCAGGATGCGGAGGCGTGGAAAGATTTCGATTACGCCGCGGTGCATCAGTACGACTTCCAGGAGTTTGCCGCGAACCCCGACCTCTACGATGCGCGCATGCGCGACCTGCGCGAAGCTTCGCAGGAGAAGGAGTTTCTTGCGACGGAAATCTGCCTGAACGACGCGCATCTGCAGGAGCCGAGCTATCGCGTGGCCTTTGCCGCGGCCCAGCTCTATCACAAGAACATGACCATCCTCGATGCGGTGGGAATCATGTACTGCTGGTTGATTCTGGATGTGGAAGAGCCCAGCTTTGGCGGATCGCGATCCCTGCTCGTGCCGGATCGTACCCGGGGATGGATTCCCGTGCCGTCAAGCTTTGAATTGCGCGTGCTGGGCGCGTACAGCCGCCACATCTTGAAAGGCATGCAGCGGGTAGGTACAAGCGTGGCAGATGGCGATCTGCTGACCACCGCTTATGCCGACGCGAAGAACGAAACGCTGGTGATGACCAACCACGGCACCACCGCACGCTTGGTGAAGGTGACAGGCGCAACCGGGAAGTGGGCGGAGATGGAGCGCACCGGGCCGGAAGAAGAGAACGCGATCGGCGCCGTTCCTGCGGAGATCGTTGTGGAGCCGGGCCAGATTGTCGTACTCTCCACAATCCATGCCGCGCCGGTGCAATAGCACGGATCGAAAACCAGCGAACAGAATTGAGGGAAGTAAAGATGCAACGCAGGAAGTTTCTTGTTGGCGCCGGAGCGGTTACTGCGGCTGCCTGCCTTGGCGACCGGTTGACATGGGCCGATGAAAAGAGCGCGATTCAGGCCGCGCTCACGGTGGATTGGACGCGCAAGGGCAACACGTTGCCCGCCGATTACACCGGCCTGAGCTACGAGTCGCGCCAACTGGCGAATCCGAAGTTCTTCAGCGCGGAAAACAAAGAGCTGATTCAGCTCTTCCGCGAGCTGGGCGCTACCGGCGTGCTGCGTATTGGCGGCAGCACCAGCGAGTACACAGCCTTTACCACCGAAGAACCGAAGGGCGAGCCGCTGCTGGAGATTGCGGGACCCGGTTTACCGGCCAACGACTACACGGAAACCCCTATTACGCTGCGGGCGCTCGAGAACCTGCGCGCCTTTCTGGATGCGACTGGATGGGCGTGCCTCTACGGCTTGAATACCGGCCGTGGCAGCGTGGAGCGCGCGGCGGAAGAAGCTTTTCACGTGTACCGGATTCTGGGCCCGAAGCTGATTGCGCTGCAACTGGGCAATGAGCCGGACGCGTGGCGCAATCGCTATCGCGGCGCGGACTGGAGCTACGAGAGCTATTGGAAGGAATGGCAGGTGACGCGCGCTGCGGTGCTCAAACGCGTGCCCCAGGCAAAGTTTGCCGGACCCGACGTTTCCAATAAATTGGCCTATGTGGCCGGGTTTGCGGTCGACGCGAAGAAGAGCGCGCCGGAAGTCGCGCTGCTCACCTCGCACTACTACACCATGGGTCCTGCGGGAAAGCCGGGCATGACGATCGACCGCATGCTGGCGCCCGATCCCAAGCTGGAGCGCGATATGGCAACCATTATGGATGCGGCGCATGCTGCGGGGCTGCCCTACCGTATGTGCGAGGGCAACTCCTGCTGGAATGGTGGGCAGGAGGGCGTGAGCGATACGCTGGCCAGCGCGCTGTGGGGCGTGGATGCGATGCTCCACTTTGCGCAGTGCGGCGCGATCGGCGTGAACCTGCATGGTGGCGGCATGGGCCACTATGCGCCCATTGTCGGCAGCCCGTCGCAAGGCCTCACGCGCCGGCCGCTCTTCTACGGCATGCTGCTGGCGAAGGAGTTCTTCGGCGCAACGCTGGTGGAGGCCAAGCTTGAATGCGCGAGCGATCGCGTGCGCGCCTACGCAGCCGTTGCCGGATCGAAGAAATTGCTGCTAATCGTCAACAAGACCGATGCGCCTGTGACGGTGAAGCTGCCGGCTGCGCATGCCCACGCGGTGCTCACACTGGATGGTCCGTCGATGGACGCGAAGGACGGCGTGACGATTGCGAAGAAGGGCACGGTCAAGGTGGAACAGTTGCAGCTGGGCGCACACAGCGCAGTGGTTGTGAAAGCGTAGGTTCTCCAGGGATAAACCTGCGGCAGGGGAGCATCCCTGCCGCTCTCTATTTCTACAAAATTTCGGCAGCGCGGTCAGCTATTCCGTCTTCTTCTCGGCCTTCTTCGCGGCTTCTGCCTTAATGGCTGCGAGCTCTTCCGCGGTAGGCTGCGCATCGCCATAGGCAACCACGCCGGCGCTTGGCTCGATGCCGGCGTTCTCCATCACTTCCCTGGCTTCGTCGGGCCAGTTGCCGTCCTTCACCAGGTGATCGTCGAGGATCAGATCGTTCTGGTAGTTGGTCCACAGGCCGCCGATCTTGGTGCCGTCGTGCCAGTTGGCAATGGCCGTGTTATCGGGCGAAATGCGCATGGGCATGGCGGAGTGCACGGTGTTTACGTTGAGCCACTCGCACTCCGGCCCCTCCACCACATTGCGGCGCACCACGATGTAGCGCGAACCCTCGTCGAGATAGAGGCCGATCATCTTGTTGTTGTCGAAGATGTAGTTTTCCGTGATCAGTGTGCCGGGGCTGGCGGAGAGGTTGTAGATGGCGCCGCCGTCATGGAACAGCTTCTTGGCCCCGTGAATGCGATTGCTGGCCACCACTACGTCGCGATGCGTGGTGGGCGTGGTATAGACCAGATTCTCTTTCCAGTCGTAGCCATGCATGCGCACGCGATAGTTGGGGTTGCCGTAGGGATCGTGCATGCCCCAGCCGTAGCCGATGTCGATGGCGTCATACGGCACGTCGCTGATGTCGTTGTGGGCGATGACCGCGCCGGAGACGTAGGTGCTCAGGATCGCGCTGTTGTCGCGATAGTCCTTGCTCACCGATTGAATGCGGTTGTTGGTGATCAGGATCTGCTGATTGATCTGGCGCGGATCGTGCGGATGGTGCGCATCGCGGCGCACGCCACCGGCCAGGATCGCGCCACCGGCATTGTCGGTGAAGATAGAACGGGTCACCACAATGTCGCTCGCGCCCAGACCCACGCCGTTGATATTGGCGGTTGCATCGTTGCCGATGCCCAGTGCGTACTGGCCCAGATGCGCGAAGACATCGTTTTCAAAGGTGATCCGCGCCGCGGCTGCTACCTGCACGGACGCAGGCATCTGGCTCCACTCATTGCGGCGGGTCTCGAAGGCTGGGCAACCGAACGGACAGTTCTTGATGGGGTCGGTCGGATACATCTCCGCTGCGCCGGCCAGATACGATCCGCTCTGCTGGCTGGCGTAGCCCTCCTTCGATGCAGGCCCAAGCCAAGTGGTGTGGGAGAAACGCAGGCCGCGGAAGGTGAGGTCGACAACCGGTGCGTCAAGCGAGTTGCCGACGGCAACCAGCACGGCGATGCGCGGCAACTCCACTTGCATTGTTTCGGGCGTTGCGCTGACAGGCGGAATCAGATAGAGCTTGCCTTCGGCCGGATCGATGTACCAGTCGCCGGGCTTCGATACGAATTCCAGCGCGTTGACCAGCCAGAGCCGCGCCCATTGTGCGCCGTAGGGACTGTTCAGTGTGTCATAGCCCCAGATGTTGTTGTTCCACGCAGGCTGCTGCATCACGAGCGTACGCCCCTCGATGTGGGCCACCGGCGAGATGCGGTCGGTGAAGAAGCCCGTCGCTTCCACTTCCACGCGGCCCGGCGAGGCGAGTTTCTGTAAGTAGTCGAACTTGGCGTCCTTCCACTCGATGCCGTTGGCAGTAAAGCTAAGATCGGCGCGTGGAATCTCGATGGAGCCGTGCTGGACCAGCTTGTCGTTCACCCAGAGCTGGCGCGCGTCCAGGCCCTCCGGGCTCTTTGCCACATAGAGATTGCGCTTCGCGTCGTAGAGCTTGAATCCGGTGATGGGAATTGCGCCGGAGATTACCGGAAACTCGTCCGCCTTGAGCCCCTTTGCGGAAGTCCACGTGACGTGGTGACCATTGCGGCCGCCGTCTTCGGCGGTGAAGACCAGTGGGGTTGCGAGACGGTAGATGCCCGCCGCCAACTCCACCAGAACATCGTGGTCGCTGTTGAGCTGGCGCACTCCGGCCTGGGCGCGTTCGAGGGTACGGAAGGGCTTTTCGCGGGTGCCGGGGTTCTGATCGTCGCCATTGGGGGAAACGGCGATGACGATCGCATTCGCGTCGTGATTCTTGTGCTGGGCGTGCGCGGCAGGGGAGAGAAACAGGGCAAGAGCAGCTGTGGCAGCGGCAGTGCGGAAGAGTTTCAGTGTGTTCATCGGAACCTCAATGTGTGTGCTGGCTACTTGATGCGGGCAGACAGCCAGCTTTTGAAATGCAACAGCAGAACTGTTCTAGAAACGCGCTTCGATGTCGGTGGCTCCGTTGATGGACCTGAGCGTAACGGAATCTGTGCTGAAGCCCTTTACTGCATGCCCGTTGACGTTCACGCTGGTTAGCTTCTTTCCGGCAGGCAACGGGAAGCGCACCACCGCTTCGGGAAGGGTGACTGTGGGGTCGAGGCGCAGGCGCATCGTGGATGCGTTGACATAATCGAGCCGCAACGTGAGTTTGCCACCCAGCGTGGTGGGAGCTTGCGCGATGCCGAGGTGCTCGCCGGGCGCAATCCATGTGGCTGGAACACCAGGCAGGATGTGCACGGTATCTCCATCTTCGTAGAAGAGCAGATCGCGGACCAGCAGAATGAGGTTGGCCGGGCCCCATGCCTCGGGCTGGTCGCCGGTGCCGTTGCCATTCTCCACTTCCTTTGACACGCCGCTGGCGCAGGCCACGGGCAGCGTCTTGTCTACCTTGATCTCTTCCTTGAAGACGTCGGTCACGTAGGTGTGGTTGAGGGTGGCCAGCAGCAGGCTGTGCACCTTGTCGAGCTCGCCGCGGCGCAGATAGGTTTCCGCTACGTTCATTGACTCGGACGGCCACACGCCGCCCGCGCCCATCCACGCCATGTGGGTAGGCAGGCCTTCCAGCTCGTCCTTGCGCATGCGCGCCAGCAGGTTCGTCACCCACTGGTGATCGGGGGCGAGCAGGTTGGTGGGATACACGGCAATCAGGCTCTGCGAAACGCCTGCGCCGGGATTGGTGGGCATGGCGGGCAGATAAGGCTTGTAGTCGGTTTCAAGCTCGATGGAGCGCGCCATCGACACGAAGTAAACCTTCTTGTAGTCCTCGTATTTGGCAGCGAATTCCTTTTCGTCAGTGGTGTTGCCCAGGGTGTGCGCGGCCATCTCTGCCACCTTGATGGCGTAGAGACCCCAGGTGTTGTGCGGGTAAGGATGTCCCTCGGGCAAACCGCTGTCGCCATAGCTCCAGGGCAGCAGGCCATACCAGTAAGGCTTCTCACCGGGCTTCAACTTTGGCGTGGGCTCATCGGAGCACTTCCAGGGAATCTGGCGCGCCACGCCTTTGGCAGCCTCGGGCGCATCGTCTTCCAGCATCGACTCCTGGCGGTGCAGATCCACCCAGCGCGCCGCAGCAGCCACGTGCGGATAGGAGCTGGCGAGCCACTGTTTGTCGCGGGTCAGCAAATAGTAATCCCACACCGTTCCAGCATTGCCGCCGATGTTGTCCCACGCCGGCCAGCCGCTGGTGACGGGGCCGTCCCACTCGCCATCGCTCTTTTGCAGGCTGAAGGTATGCAGAGCGGTTTCGCGAGCAATATCCAGATAGCCGGCAAACTCGATGGAGCGGGCCTGGAAGTACTCGCCGCGGCCCCAGAACTCGCGATAGAAGGCCGGACCATCCAGCGTCCACAGCTCGCCGTTTTCGTCACGCTCGGTGAGCATCAGGATGTAAGCTACCGATGCCTGATAGAAGTCGGCGAGTTCCTTCTCGCGTGCGGGCAAATCGAGCTGCGCGCCACGGGCCCAGAGCGTCTCCCAATCCTTGCGTGCGGTGGCGAACAGGGTGGCAGGATCGAGTGCGGCCAGCGTGTCCGCCTTTGCTGCCGGGAAGTTGTCGTTGGGCAGCTCGATCCAGAAGGTGATGGAGCCATTCGCGGGCACCGTGCGCCGTTCCACCAGCGTGCGCCCGTGCGCCTCGGCCGGAAGAATCTCTGCTCCGGCATCGGGCTCAACCGAAGCCAGAAGAAAACCGTCGCCGGTGGCCAGATGCGCGCCCTCGGCGCGGGCCGGCAGATTGCGCTGGCGGCCGTCCAGGCGTAGCTCCAGAGTGCGCGGCTCGGCTGCAGAATTGGTGACCGTCATGCGCAAAATGTCGTAGCCCTGCTGGTCCTGATCAATCTTGTCCTGTTCGACGGAGAAGGCGGTTTCCTCCACGCTGAGGGCGGCAGCGGAGCCCTTCCAGTCGGTGATCACGAAGGGAAAGCGGTCGTCAATCAGGCGCTGGCCGGTGGCGGCAAGCTGCTTTGCGCTGGCTCCCAATTCCGACATGCGGAGTCCCAGCGCGCCGTCCAGCTGCTCGCTGAAGCCGAAGCCCACAGCGCGGCCCTTCTGCTTCAAGCTCCACTGCGACCATTGCAACTGGCCGTCCTTGGTCACGATGGTCTTGTGGCTGCCCATGGGCAGGCCGATCATGCTGCGCGCGTCCTTGTTGGCGTACTGGTGGGTGATGTGGAAGTTGTTCTGGGCGGCAGCGGGCAGGGCCAGCGCGGCCAGCAGTGCGGAGCGGAGAAGGTTGGCGCGAGAGAACAAGGCGGTTCCTTTCTTTCCGGAAGGCGGCGCGCGGGATAAACAGCGGTCTTGCCGCCTCAAAAAAATGCCAGAGATATTGTCTATCAAACTTGCGGCTCTGACGAGCAGCGCATTGCGGAGCCCCGGATCCGCTGCAACCTGCCACGGACAGATTCGGGATGGAAGAGGCGCCGCTTCGCGCGCGATTCAACTTTGCGGCCAGCCCTGATTCCCGATAAACTGCAGGTCGCGATGAAGAACAGAAGCCTGATCCTTCCGGTTGCCGTGGCCCTGCTTGCGGTAAACGTGTTCCCGGCGCAGCAGCCCCAGCCTGTCAGCGCTCAGCGCGGACCCGAAAGCCGCGGTTTTGTGGCCCTGAAGGCCGAGCACTATCACGCTTACGTGCAACAGTTTGCACGCGACGAGCAGGAAGCCACCGGCAAGGCTGCGGCCGATCCCTGGTCGTGGATGCAGGCTGAGATTCCGCTCTTTGAGAGCTCCGACAAGCAGTTTGAGGAGATCTATTACTTCCGCTGGTATGCGTGGCAAAAGCATCTGGTGGAGTCGCATCACGGATTCCTCATTACGGAATGGCTGCCCAAGCCGCAGGAGGCGGACGGCAACTTTGGGGCACTGCCCGATGCCGCGCCCTTCCACCTGGGTGAGGCGCGCTGGCTGCGCAATCCGGCCATTGCGCGGGACTACGCACGGTTCTGGATTGCGCCCGACGCCCGTCCCCGGCTCTACAGCTTTCCGCTGGCCGCGAGCGTGCGCGATGTGGCTCTGGCCCAGGGCGACCAGCAGCTTGGCACCGCAATGCTCGATGGCCTGATCGCCAATTACCAGGGTTGGGAGGCGACCAACCTCGATGCTTCTACCGACATGTACTGGCAGATCGATACCCGCGACGCGATGGAGAAGTCCATCTCCGGCGATGGCTACCGCACGCCGCTGATGAGCTATCAGGCCGCCGATGCGCGCGCCATTGCCGGCTTTGCCCGCGCGGCTGGACAAACCGAAACCGCAGCCGCATACGATTTGAAGGCGGCCAAACTCGAAAACTTGATCGAAACCAGGCTGTGGAATGCGCGCGACCGGTTTTACGAGCCGATTTCGCCCGCTGCCGATTCCGGCATTCGTAAGCAGAAGAAGTTTATCGATCCTGGCACCGAGCTCCAGTTTGCCAACGTACGCGAGCTGATCGGCTACATCCCGTTCCTCTACACCACGCCGCCGGTGGAGCATGCCGTGGCGTGGAAGCAGCTCTTCGACGCGCAGGGTTTCGCCGGCAAGTACGGCCCCACCACCGTCGAGCGGCGCAGTCCGCGCTTCCGCTTTGCTTCCGACGATCAGTGCACCTGGAATGGGCCGTCGTGGCCCTTTGCCACCACGCAAACGCTGCTGGCGCTGGCCAAGGTGCTGAATGGCCCGGCGCAGAATGCCATCGGCAACGAAGCGTACTATCAACTCTTCGCCAACTACGTTGCCTCGCATCACATCGTGCTCCCGTCGGGCCGGAAGATCGACTGGCTCGACGAAGATCTGGATGCCGATACCGACGAGTGGATCGCCAAGGACATGCTGATCCAGAAGCATAAGCAGGTGGGCCGCGGCAACTACTACAACCACTCCGGCTTTGCCGATCCGCTCATCACCGGCATGATCGGCCTGCGCCCGCGCGAGGACAGCAGGATCGAGCTGCATCCGCTGCTGCCGGAGGGCAAGTGGAGTTACTTTGCGCTGGACGGGCTGCCGTATCATGGCCATCTACTGGCCGTGGTCTACGACCGCACCGGCCAGCGCTACGGCCGCGGCCGCGGGCTGATGCTGTTTGTGGATGGAAAGAAGATTGCGAGCCGCTCCGACCTGGGCCCGCTTGAAGCCCAACTGCCGCATTGATCCGTCTGTACAAGAGAACCAGCAACAGGAGTTGATGGACTTGAAAAACTTTGCATGGGTTGCCGTAATGGCCGCAGCTTTCGCTGCGCTGCCGCTCGCCGCACAGAGCACGCCTGGTATCGAGCTGCAGGCGATTCCGGCGGGCAGTTTTACTATGGGTGCGGACGCGGTCCCGCTGACCGCAGCGCAGGTGAGCGGCAACGGAGCCAGCTCCGACCGGCCCGTCCATGGAGACTTTGACGAGGTGCCGGCTCATCAGGTGACCATCTCGCATGGCTTCAACATGGCCACGCATCTGGTCGGCGTGGAGGAGTTCCGCGTCTTCGATCCCAGTTATCAAGCCTCGCCTGCGCATCCCGACTACGTTTCGGGTATCAGCTACGAGCAGGCGGTGAACTTCTGTGCCTGGCTCTCCAAGAAGGATGGCAAGAACTATCGCCTGCCCACCGAAGCCGAGTGGGAGTATGTGGCGCGCGCCGGCCATCAGACCCCGTACTCCTCGGGCGATGCGCCCTTGCCGCGCGGCACGGCCAACGCGTGGGGCGTGGTAATTGCGGAAGGCACACCGGAGTGGGTGGCGGACTGGTACGGCCCGTATACCGCCAATGCCGTCACCGATCCCACCGGCCCGGCAGCGGGCCTGTTCCGCGTGGTGCGCGGTGCGGGGCTCGACTCCAAGGAACAGAAGTCGGTCAAGGAAGCTGCCGCGGGCGTGGTGTATCCCGCCATGGATATCTACTTTCTGCGCGCGGCGAATCGCGCCAGCATGGCGCCCAGCTACGCCGCAAAGAACGGCAACATCGGCTTCCGCGTGGTCCAGGCGCCGGCAGTCCAGCCGAATCCCACGCCTGTCACGCCGCTGCTGTTTGCTACCGGTGTTACGCAAACGCCAGCCGACTTCCAGCAAGGTCCGGACGCGGCCAAGCCCTTTTACCACGTGCATCAACTTTTTCCGCAGTTGGGTGGCAAGTCGATGCCGGAGGTGGGCTGGAAGATTGGCCTTGCCGCAGGGCTCGGCATCAACTATCACAACTCCGCCGTGCAGGTGCTCACCAATGGCGACGTGGTGGCTGCCTACTACAACACCCCCAACAAGGAAGACGATCCGGACCAGACCATCCTGATCATGCGCCGCCGCGCAGGCGCCGAGGACTGGGATATGCCGGAGCCCTTCCCCTACTTTGCCGATGCCGCCAACGCCGCTCCGGTCTTCTGGAATGAGCGCGGCAAGCTGTGGCTCTTCTGGGGATTTCCGCGGCTGATCGGCGCGCCGCCCTTTGCCTACATGCGCTCCGTGGATAGCGGCGTCACCTGGGAGCCGGTCCAGTTCCCGCACTTCCCCAAGCCGATTGGGCGCTACGTTTCGCAGCCCATCAACTCCGTTGTGCGCGCCGCCGACGGTACCATTTACATTCCCACCGACTCCACCGGCAAGGACGACGATGGCAACGGTTCCGTCTCCGCAGTGTGGGCCACCAAGGACGAGGGCAAGACCTGGTACGACACCGGTGGCCGCACCGCTGGACGCCACACCACGCTGGCGATTGCCACGAACGGTGACCTGCTCGGCTTTGGCGGCAAGAACTCCAACATCGAAGGCCGCATGCCGCTGGCCACCAGCACCGACGGCGGCAAGACGTGGAAGAAGTCGAAGACGCCCTTCGATCCGCTGGCCAGTGGTGAGCGGCCCAGCGTGATTCGCCTGGCTTCGGGCCGGCTCTTCTTTGTGGCCGACTGCAATCCCAAGAATCAGAAGCATATTCACAAGGACGGCGCTTACGTTGCCCTCAGCGACGACGACGGCAAGACCTGGAAGATGCGCAAGCTGCCCGACGATGTGATTACGGTGGGCTACACCACCTCCACGCAGGGGCCGGATGGCGTCATTCATGTGGTCACTTCGAAGAACACGCCGGACTACGAGATTGAGCTGAACGAGGCGTGGATTCTTTCAGAAGCCGGAGCGAGCCCGGCGGCGACGTCCATTGCAAAGATCGCTCATCACAGCGAGAAGTGGGCTAACGACAAGCTGAAGGCGACCTGGTCCACGGGCGTTGCCAACGACGGCCGCGTGTTGCTGGAAGGTGAGAGGACGCTCTACAACGAGGCCGGCCGCAAACAGTGGACGGCGACCTATCACCTGGGCCAGAAGACCGGCACGGAGACCTTCTATCGCGCGGATGGAACCAAGCAGTGGGAGAAGATCTACGCCGCCGATGGCGCTTGGGCCTGGCGTCTCTTCGATGCGGCCGGCAAGCTCACCGCGGAATCCACCTGGAAGAACAAGACGCTGGTGGAAGCGGTGGTGGGCGGAGTGAAGCGGTAGAAGGACAGGGACTAGGGAACTAGGAACGGAACTAGATCTCAGACCGTTTGATTCCGAACCATTCATGGGTGCCCCGGGTCTCTCGCTTTTGGGGACCTGGGAAGCTGAGATGCCCAAGTGCCCATTCATGCGGTCAGAGACCTGGGGACTGTCGGAATGCGCCTCATCGATTGCGTGGTCTTCTTTCGATGAGGCGCTTGGAGCAGCTGTGAGGATTGCGATGAAACGTTGGATCGGTTGTGCGGTTGCGTTGCTGATAGCGATGACGGCCAGTGCCGCGGCAGAAAAGAAAGACAGGGGCGCCTGGCTGTTTGCCTATTTCAATGAGCCGGCCAATCAGGGCATCTATCTGGCGCTCAGCCACGATGGGTTGCACTACACGCCGCTGAACGATGGGCAGCCGTGGGTGAAGCCTGCGGAAAAAGGCGAGCTGATGCGCGACGTCTTCCTGACCCGCGGGCCCGACAAGCGCTTCCACATGGTGTGGACCTGGGGCTGGCGCGTGAACTCGCTCGGCTATGCCTCCTCGCCCGACCTGCTCACCTGGAGCGAGCAGAAGAACATCGTCATCATGAAAGACTTTCCCGACACCAACAATGTCTGGGCGCCGGAGATCTACTGGGACAAAGACAAGCGGCAGTGGCTCATCATCTGGTCCACGGCCATGAAGAGCGCGAAGGACGGCCATCGCATCTGGTCGTCGTTTACCTCTGACTTCACCAGCTTCTCAAAACCGGAAAAATACTTCGATCCCGGCTATACGGTCATTGACGCGACCATCTTCCACGAGCAGGGCCAGCCCTATCGGCTGATCTTCAAGGAGCAGACCAAAGATCCGTTGACGTACAACGAACGCATCGCCTCGGGGCCTACGCTCGAAGGCCCGTGGACAAACATCTCCGACACTATCAACGAGCCGTGGTCCGAAGGACCTTCGGCCATCAAGGTGGGTGACCGCTACGTGATCTTCTACGATCATTACCGCGGCGACCACATCCGCTATGAGGCCGTGGCCTCGCGCGATTGGCAGCACTGGGACGACATCACGGCCGAAACCAGCCTGCCGCTCAAGGCCAAGCATGGCAGCTTTCTGCACATTACCGGCAAGGAAGCAAAGCGCCTGCTGAAGCGCCACGATCCGCCCGCCCCCGCCGCTCCGGCCGCAAAGTAATTGCTGCCACAAGCCGTTCGAAAAGCCAGTGTGGTTCGCCGCTCATCCGTTACTTGTGTTTTGTAACAGGGCACGACTTGAGTCGTGCCGCAAGCGCCGCAATATAGAGGATTGGGGCTTTAGCCCGGGGCATTGCTTGCAGCCTCCCGCTTGTTTTCTCTGCAAAGTGGCGAAGCCGTCTGCCGCGCCGCAGGTGCCTGGGTGCCCCCGATCTCGATCTTGAGACCGGGGAAGCAGAGATGCCAAAGTGCAAATTCATGCGGTCAGAAACTTGGTTCTCCGACCGTTTCATTCAGAACCTTTTTGGGGTTTCCCAGGTCCCTCGTATTTGGGGACCTGGGAAACCAGGATGTCCAAGCACAATCTCGTCCGGCCAGAGACCAGGTGTAGTCCGCCGCTCATCGCGTCTCGTATGTTTTGTAACAATCCCCCACCGGTGTTTCCGATCTTGATGGGTGAAACTCTTTACGTTCCGCTCACAGTCCGCCCCGCTCGCAATACGTCATGGTCGATACGCCACACGCGCTGTTTTGCGCCCTTGCGGGGCGCTGTGAAAATAGCCCAGGGCAAGCCGCGCGAGCCCTGGGTTAACGCTAAGCTTTTTCGAACAGTACAGCCTGATAGGGTTTGCCGGGCAACTCGATCTTGCTCTTGCCGGTGAAAGTGCCCTCAATCGGCGTCTTCGTCATGGCGAAGACATCAATCAACGTAGCCCTGAAGCTGACCTTCTCCGGCAGCGGAAACTCGTACTCGCCCACACAGTGATAGTCGAAGTACCAGAGATAGATCCGATCCAGTTCGAAAGCGTTCAGGTAGTAGGGATCGACGGCGCCGGTCAGGCCGGTGGTGCCGCTGTCCTCCAGCAGCTTGCGCAGGAAGGTGATGCGCTCGGCGCTCTGGCCGCGCAGTTTGCCCGCATCGGACCAGACAGGAAGATCGTCGGTCTGCTGGAAGGTCTCGCCGTGGGTGGCGTAGGCGCCGTTCGCAATCGCGCGCCAGAAGCGGTGGGTCATCTCCTCGGCTGATAGATTGCCCCAACGGCGCGCAATGTTGCCCTCGTACTGGATCTCGTCGTAGAGCACCGGCTTGTTCCAGGCGCGGAAGCGGTCCGCGGTCTTCTCAAAGTCGTACTCCTGCAGGCTGGCGTGCGTGCACCAGGGCTTGGAGTGATCGTAGATGACCTTGGAGTGATGGATGGAGCGCAGGCGGCTGTAGGGATCTTCTTCCTGGAGGATGCGGAAGAAGCGGTCCCAGTCCTTCATGGACTTCGACTTCACCAGGTCGAACTCGTTGGCCACCGACCACCACACATTCCGAAATGCGGACAAGCGCGCCACGGCATAGCGCAGATAGCGGTCATCGGCTTCCTCGCCCATGGCCGAGAATCCATGTGCGTCGTAGGGATGGAAGAGGATGATGTCGGCCTCGATGCCTACCTTCTGCAGGGCCAGGATACGCTCTTCAAAGTGCGCGAAATAGGCAGGGTTGGGCCGGGTCAGATCGAAGCGCGCCGAGATCGGCGTCTTCCAGTCGTTCTCCTTCTCCGGCTCGACGACCGCACCTATGCTCTCAAAGGGCATGGCCACGGGCTTGCGTTTGCCCAGCGATTTGGGCAGCAGACAGATGCGCACTTTGTTGAAGCCCACGCGCACCATCTCGTCCAGCGTCATCTCATCGATGGGGCTGCCGACAAAGCCGTACGAATAGCAGGTGGTGCCGAACGGGAAGTAGGGTTTGCCGGTGGCGTATTGGAAGTGGAAGGTGTGCGCCACGCCCACCGGGCCCAGGTTGCCGCCTTTTGCGGGAATGCAATCGAAGGCGCCGGCCTTGCCGGCCAATTCCTTTTGATTGCAGGTGGTTTCGTAGCTCCATCGGCCCAGTTCGTCGGGTTGGAAGCGCACTTTGTAGCGGCCTTCGCCATCGTAGAAACCCTTGACGTCAACACTACGATGGCCCAGCGTGAAACGCGCAGCCAGGTGCGTATCGAGAAAGGGATTGCCAGCGGACGGACCGGCGAGGGTGAGTTCAAAGAGCCCCCATTGCTCAACGGAAGTAGAGCTGGCAGGTGCGTTCGGTACAGTGGGTGCGGCGTTGGTGCGGGCATTGGCCAACCCAGCGGCCAGTGCGCCTGCGCCCAGTTTCATCAGATCTCTGCGGTGCATGATCTCCCCAGTCATAATGCGATAGATGCTCAGCAATCGCTCATTGTTACGAGCGCGCCAAAAAGCATCCCACGATGAGTATGCAATCACGCGAAATATCTATGCAACAACGATATTTTGTGTTGACGCGGCAATTTTCCAACTCCTACAATCGCGCCTGAATTGAGGCAGGACTTGGCTGCGCAGTTCGCATCGCTCCAAAGAGCGTGGAAAAGGAGAACGCGATGTTGAAGGGAATCTCTCCGGTGGTGAGTCCGGAACTGCTGAAGGTGCTGGCCGAGATGGGCCACGGTGACGAACTGGTGCTGGCCGATTCGAACTATCCGGGTGCCAGCAACGCCAAGCGGCTGCTGCGCGCCGATGGCCTCACTGTGTCGCAACTGCTCGAGGGCATTGCGCCGCTGTTTCCCTTTGAGACCTACTTTGAGCCGCTGATCATGATGGAAGTGGTGCAGGGCGACACCCTGGACCCCGCGGTGGAAGCGGACTTCATGCATGTGATCCACAAGAGCGACCCCACCGTGCCCAACCCCATCCGCATTGAGAAGTTCGAGTTCTATGAGCGCTCGCGCAAGGCCTACGCGATTCTGATGACCGGCGAAACCCGCCTCTACGGTTGCCTGATCCTCAAGAAGGGCGTGATTAAATAAGGCACTGCTCGCAGGCATTGCATGCCGCAGACTTGGTCGCTGCAATGCGAATGGAGCAGGGGCCTTCAGGCCCCTGAATTGAAGCCAACAAAAAGAAAAATGGCTACTCGGTCTCGTTCAATAGCGCTTCGGCAGCGCGCAGGTCGGTGATGAGCACATTGATCCATCCGCCGCGCAGGGCTGCCAGGGTGGCGTGCACCTTCTTGCGTCCGCCCGCCACGCCCACCACGCGGCTCACCTTCTTGAGCGAGACCGGCTCAATGCCGATGACGCGCTGCATTAGCGGCGACTTGATGGATTCGCCTTGGGCGTCGAAGAAGCGGAAGCAGATGTCGCCCACCGCGCCCTGCTTCATCAGCTCGCTGCGCTCTTCGAGCGAGAAGACGTTGCCGGAGGAGGAGAGCAGCCGCGAAGGTTCCATCGATCCAATGCCCACCAGCGCCAGGTCCAGATGCTCGAAGAGTTCGGAGGCATCGCGCACGGCGGGATCGCGGGCCAGCACCCGCCGCGCTTCCGGCGAGCCCACCACCCCCGGAGCCTGCAGCAGCACCGGGCTTGCGCCGATGGAGGCTGCCAGCCGCTGGGCCAGATGCATGGCATGGAGTTCCACGCCGCTTGCGCCCACGCCGCCCAGGATCTGCACCACCTTGCCGCCGCGGCAGTAGTCGCCGGGCTGCAGCGCGTCCACCATGGCAAACAGCGAGCGGCTCCACGACGAGATGCCAATAGTGTTGCCGGGCTTGACCGTGGTTTCCACAAAGTAGGCCGTGGCCGCGCCCAGGTCGCGCACCATGGCCTCTTCCTCGTTGGGACACTCCACCACCATCGCATCCTTGAGCCCGAAGCGCGCGATGAGCTGGTCTTCCACGTCCGCAAAGATGCCGGGCGGGGTGGTGACGCTGAAGCGCACCAGGTTGGCCTCGCGGGCGCGCTTCAGCAATCGGCTTACCGTGGATTGGTGGATCTGCAAGCGTTCGGTAATGCCGGCCTGGCGGATGCCCTGCACGTAGTACATGCGAGCCACCTTGGCCATCAAACGCAGTTCATCGAGCCTGGACATGGCTCTCATTGTTCCACAGCGGTAGCGGGGATTGCAAAAATATCTCAGACTGCATGACTATGCCGATAGTCGGAATCAGACAGAAATAAGCTTGCGGAAAAACCTCCGCGTGGTCAGCTTCCGCAGCCGCCCAACAGGAACGCGTGGGATGGATCTTCAACAGTCGTCCATCCTGCCCCGGGCGCAACGCGTGCGCCGGAGGCAGGATGCATAAGCTTCCGCTCCCCAGAGCGAGAGTTTACGTGAGCGGCGCCAGATC
>Ga0371490_1000325_pt1 | contig 35426 bp, 29 predicted proteins | sample MB2SIPfraction_FD_207959 | JGI IMG/M metagenome (GOLD analysis project Ga0371490, IMG submission 207959) | Lab enriched peat soil microbial communities from McLean, Ithaca, NY, United States - MB28FN SIP fraction | ecosystem: Environmental > Terrestrial > Soil > Wetlands > Peat | place: USA... | reverse complement strand
CCAAAACCCTTTGTCTGGCACAAAACCGCCGACCAAATCCTCGATTCAGTCGCTCGATTTTGTACTCAAACTTTAGACTCAGGACACTAGGAGCAATTGCTGTAATTCGGTCTTCTGGAGCTTGGATGGCGCTCCAATGTATGCATTGCGCAGCTAATCTGGGTTTCGTCAAAAAACATGCAGGCCTTCCCTTCTCGTCAAGGCGAAAGGAAAACAGCATTTGCGCTACGAACACACTCTCCACAAAGGTGCCGAAGGCAGTTGGCCCCACCGCAGGTGGTTACATCGCCTCCGGACTCTCAATGCCCAGCCACCTCAGCGCCAACACCAGTTCACGCAAAGTCACCGCCGCCGTAGCCAGCAAAAAAATCTTCCGCGCCGGATCGGCCTCGGTCAGGATGTGGTGGTTGTGGTAGAAGTTGGCAAACTCCTGCGCCAGTTGGAAGGCGTGCTTGGCGATGTAGGCCGGCTCGCTGGTGGTAATGGCCTGCTCCAGCACCTGCGTCCGCCGTCCTGCCGCCAGCCACAGCGCCCAGATGTCGGCATTCTCGTCGCCAGCCAACTGCGGCGCTAACTCCGTCAGCTCCGCGAACTCCGCTAACACCGCTTCCGGCGTTGTCCCACCCTTGCGGAAGATGTTCTGAATGCGCACCGCGGCATATTGGATGTACGGCCCGGTCTCGCCCTCAAAGCTGAGCGCATCGCGGAAGTCGAAGGCGATCACTGAATTTCGCGTGTACTTCAGCATGAAGTAGCGCAGCGCGCCCACCGCGATCTGGGTAGCAATCTTGGTGCGCGCGGCTTCGTCCAGTTCCGCGTGACGCTTGGTCACTTCGTCCAGTTCGGCGGCAATCAGCTTGTCGATCAGGTCGTCGGCCTTCACGCCAAAACCCTTGCGGCCGCTCACCTCGATGTACGCCTTCTTCTGATCTTCCTCGGAAACCTCATAACCAAGGTCCAGTGCGCAACGCGGCGTCAGTGCCACCATCTCATAACTGAAGTGCGTATAACGGTCCGCCTGCTCCGTGTGGCCCATGCCGCGCAATGCCTGAATCACGTTGGACTGGGGGTCCGACTGCCGCGAGTCGATCACGTTGTAGATCGCGCTCGCCCCGCCAAAATGCGGGTGGTGCTTCGCACCGTCCTCGGTCGAAATCCAGCACTCGTGCTTGGGATAGGTAAAGAACTCCCGGTAGCCAAAATCCTTGCCCAGCAAACCAAACTTCCACAGGTGGTAGGCAATGTCCTTGCCCACGTAGGTCACGGTGCCATTCGAGCGCACAATCACCTTCGCGTCTTCATTTGGCCCCTCGGCCTCCGCGGCCTTGGCTTCGTCGCCAGGGCGCGTCATCACCCAGCAGCCCTTGTTCTTGCCCTCGGTTTCGTAATAGAGAACGCCGGACTGCTTCAGCAGCTCAAAGGCCGACTCCCAGAACTTCAGGTGCAGAATCTCGCTCTCGCGGGGCAGAAAGTCGTACTCGATATCCAGCCGCAGCATGGTTTCCAGGTGCCGCCTGAGCACCGCCGTCGAGATCAGCTCGGCAATCTCCGCCGTCTCGTTGCCGCCATGCTCGATCAGATGCAGCGTCTCATAGCGTTTTTTCTTTCTCTCGGCATTCTCTTCGTCGCTTCCGCTGGTGTACCACTGCGAGGTCTTCGCGTACAGGTCCCAGCAATAATAGTCAACACCTGCGGTGTGGCCAGCTGCGCCCGCGGCGCGCTTTTCGCACTCTTCGATCAGGGCCTTGACCTCGGCGACCGATTTGCCCTCCAGATGCAGAAAGCCCACCACCACATCGGCCACCTGCACGCCGGTGTTGTCAATGTAGTTCTGCACGTCCACCTTGTAGTCGGCGGCGCGCAGCAGGCGCACAAACGTGTCGCCCAGAATCGCGTTGCGCAGGTGCCCGATGTGGGCCGCCTTGTTGGGATTGATGGAGGTGTGCTCCACCAGCGCGTGTCCCGCCTTCCCCCCTGCGCCACCTGCGGTGGGGCCAACTTCGCCCGCCTTCACAAAGCTGCGAATAGCTGCGTCGCGATCCAGCCGCGCGTTGATGTAGCCCGCTCCGGCCACCTCAAACCCGGCAAATCCCTCCGGCGTACCCAGCGCCCCCACAATCTCTGTGGCGATGATCTTGGGAGCCTTGCGCAGGGTCCGCGCCAGTTGCAGCGCCACGGGCGTCGACACCTCGCCAAACTTCAGGTCGGGGGGGATCTCCAGCGGAATATTCACGTCGGAGAGGCCGTACTTCGCTTTCAGTACGGCGCGGACAAGCTCGCCAAGCCGGTTTTGCAGTTCCAGATACACGCTGAACGCCTCAAAATCCTTGATTTTCAAGGGTATTTTACCACCTGGATGGATCAAACCACGATCCGGCCGAATGCTGGTTGCGGCACCGGCTTATTACCGGCGCGTCAACGTTCCTCATCTGACACTCGTATCAATCGCTCCGCTGCCGATACAACGGATAGCAATAACCTCGAGCTGGAGAGAGAACGATGCGGCTGGCAGCACTGTGTGTGCTTGGAATTGCAATGGAAATGATGATTGGATGCTCGGGCGGCAACATCGGCCCCAATGGCATGACGACCCCGGCGACACCGCTGCCTACCGACAGCATCTCCGGAACCGTGACCTTCAAGGGCGCGCCGCTGGCCGGAGCAACCGTAACCGAGTGGAGCACCAACACCAATCAGATTCTGGCCACCACCACCACGGATGCCAGTGGAAACTACAGCTTTACCGGCATTCAGACCTCCGGCAATGTGCCGCTGGAGCTGCATCTGTGGGCTTCGAAGACGGGTTACGGCTTCACGCCCGGCCTCGCCGCCAGCCAATCCAACGCCAAAGTGATACGCGCCGACCACACCGGCCAGTTCGTCCAGACCAGTGTCAACGGCGTACCCATGTACTTTACGGTCATCGACTTTGTGGCGCAGGCCAATGAATCGCTTGCCGGAGCGAACTTCGCTGCCTATGACGGTTCCAATCCACCAGCCAATCTGGGGGCAACCGGACAAAAAACCACCTATGCTCCAGGCGACGACGGAGCGTTAAGCAAGGGCGCGGCCTGGCCTGAGCAGCGTTTTTCCGATAACGGCGACGGCTCAGTCACCGACAATCTGACCGGGCTTGTATGGCTGCGCGACGCCGGCTGCTTTCCGCAGGCCCTCTGGCAGGCTGCGGTCACGGAAGTCCACGCACTGGCCAGCGGCCAATGCAGCCTCACCGACAGTTCGAAGGCCGGCGACTGGCGGATGCCCAATCTAGTCGAGATGGAAAGCCTGATCGACGCCTCGGCTGCGAACCCGGCGCTTACGCCGAATCACCCTTTCCGGAACATCGCCGCTATGCCCTACTGGACCTCCACCAGTTACTTCGGCGGCGAAACCGGATCTCCCCAAGCCTGGGCGGTGCGCCTTGCCGACGGAAGCTATATCAACGACTCCGTGCAAAACGTCAAGGCGACTTCGGCGTTAGGCGTCTGGGCCGTTCGCGGCACAGCCGCAGGAACGGTCAAGCTGCAAGCCTCGGGCCTCTTTGTCGGCTATTTGGCCGGAGACGACGGGTCGATTCAGGCTGGCGTGCCTCTGGTTGGCTCGCGCTTTATCGAAAACGGCAACGGAACGGTGACCGATGCCGTGACGGGGCTCATCTGGCTCAAGCAGGCCAATTGCCTCGAGGGCGACTGGGCCACGGAGGTGGCGGCGACGCGGTCTCTGGCCAGCGGCCAGTGCGGTCTCACCGACGGCTCCACGGCCGGTCAGTGGCGGATGCCCAATCGCAAAGAGATGCAGAGCCTGGCCGACCGCAACCAGAACAACGAAGCCTACTACCTGACCTACACCTTCCTGAACTCCGATCAGACGGTCTTCCAGCCCGCCATTCTCGTGAATTTCTTCGAGCAGTCCTACTATTGGACCTCCACCACCGACGCCGCCGATCCAACCCAGGCCTGGACCGTCTACAGCTGCGATTACGGCGTCTACGCCACGCCGAAGTCAAACCAGGGCTATACACTGGCCGTGCGTTGAGCCCGAGGCGCGACCACTCCGATAGCTTAAGATGAAGAGAAGCCTTCATTGCGCGCTCCGCTACGGCTGGGGCGCGCGGCTTCATCTCAAGCATGAACACATCCAGCGCTACCTCCGACCGCTTCTACCTGACCACGCCCATCTACTACGTGAATGCGCGGCCGCACCTGGGCCATGCCTATTCCACCATCGTCTGCGACGCCATTGCGCGCCGCAAGCGGGCTCTGGGCATCGACACCTGGTTTCTGACCGGCACCGACGAGCACGGCCAGAAGATCGAGCGCTCCGCCGAGAAGGCCGGCCGCACCCCGCAGGAGTTTGCCGACGCCATCAGCGCCGAGTTCCGCGGCCTGTGGGACCAGCTCGAACTCAGCTACGACGACTACATCCGCACCACCAGCCCGCGCCACAAGCGCGGCGTGCAACGCCTCTTCGCCGCCCTGCGCGACCGCGGCTACATCTACAAGGGCTCCTACACCGGCCAATACTGCGTGAGCGACGAGGCCTATGTGGACGGCCCTCCCGGGACCATCTGCCCCGATTGCGGCCGCGTGACCGAGACCGTGAGCGAAGAAAACTACTTCTTCAAGCTCTCCGCCTTCGAGTCCAAGCTGCTGAAGTTCTACGAGGACAACCCGGACTTCATGCAGCCGGAGTCGACCAAGCGCGAGGTGATCTCGTTCGTCCGCAGCGGTCTCAAGGATTTGAGTATTAGCCGCACCAGCTTCAAATGGGGCATTCCGGTTCCAGGCGACGAAAAACATGTGATCTACGTCTGGCTCGACGCGCTGGCGAACTACATGACCGCCCTCGGCTATGGCTCCGACGATCCAGCCGACAAGGCTCGCTTTGAAAAGTTCTGGCCTGCCGACGTGCACCTGATCGGCAAAGAGATCAGCCGCTTCCACTGCGTCTACTGGCCCGCCTTCCTGATGGCCGCCGGGCTGCCCACGCCCAGGAGCGTGCGCGCCAACGGCTGGCTGCTCTTCGATCAGGGCAAGATGTCCAAGTCCAAGGGCAACGTGGTCCGCGCCGAAACCGTAGCCACGGTTCTGGGTTCCGATGCTCTTCGGTACTTCTTGCTGCGCGAGATTCCCTTCGGCCAGGACGGCAATTTCTCCTTTGACGCGCTGGTGCAGCGCTACAACGGAGACTTGGCCAACGGCTACGGCAACCTGGTCAGCCGCGTGGTCAACATGGTGCACAAGTACTTCGGTGGCGTGGTCCCCGCTGTTGGCGCCGAAACCGAGGCCGAAGCCGCGTTGCGTGCCTCTGCCGAAAAGGCTCTGAGCGCATTTGGTCCCGCATTTGACGCCTTCGACTTCTCCGATGCTTTGAAGACGCTGTGGACGCTGGTAGCCGATACCGACGGCTACCTGACCGCCAACGCCCCGTGGAAAAAGCCTCCGGAGCGTACAGACGAGGACCATGCGAAGCATCAGGCCCGCGTGCTGGCCACCGCGGCCGAGGCCATCCGCATCATCACCGCGCTGGTTTATCCCATCCTGCCCGCATCGGCCGCCAAGGTGTGGCGTCAGCTCGGTCAGGGAGAGATTATCGATGCCTCCCGGGCCGGCTTCTTGAAAGATCTTGCCTGGGGTGGATTGAAGCCTGGCACCCGGTTCGCAGAACCGGCGCCGCTCTTCCCCCGCGCTGAAAAGGATGCCGCCGAGCGCATGATCTCGCTGGAAGAACAAATCACCTACTCCGCGGTGCAAGCCGTATCGGGTGGCGTAGCAGCGCCTGAAGACACACCCGTCAAGACCGCTCCCGCAGCGCTCGCGCCACAACACGTGAAGAAAGCCGAGAAGAAGATGGAAGAGACCAAACCCATTTCCGCCGTTGAACCCACGCCTGTCGAAGCTGCTCCCGCAGCCGAAGGCGCGGCGCAGCCGCAGTTGGCCCCACCGCAGGTGGCAGCGCAGGTGCTGCCAACACTGCCCGAGGGCTATCCCGCTCTCTCGCCCCAGATCACTATCGACGATGTGGTCAAGCTCGACCTGCGCGTAGCTCAGGTGCTGGTGGCTGAGCGCGTGCCCAAGGCCGACAAGCTGTTGCGTCTGGAGGTCGATCTCGGCTACGAAAAGCGCCAGATTCTCGCGGGTATTGCCCAGTATTACGAACCCGAGAAGCTCGTTGGCCGCAAGATCGTGATCGTCGCCAACCTGGCTCCGCGCAAGATGAGGGGCTTCGAATCAAACGGCATGCTGTTGGCCGCGTCGCTCGAGAACTCCGCGCCCGTTCTGGCCGGCTTCCTGGAAGAAGTCCCGCTGGGCGCACGGCTGAAGTAAGCAGCGAGCTTCGAGTTCGGAGCATAGGACACGAACAGCGCGGCCCTACCGCGCTGTTTCTGTTGGAGGTCAGGGTTTTGCTCATCGATTCCCACGCCCACATGGATAGCCCCCGCTACGCCGAAGACCGCGCGGAGATGCTGCTCCGCGCCAAAGCCGCGGGTGTTGGCGCCATCCTGGCCATCGGCATTGGCGAAGGCCCCGCAGAGATGGCTGAGGCACTCGCGCTCTGTCGCGAATTCAACGGCCAGCCCGACATGCCCCGGCTCTACGCCAGCGCCGGTGTCTATCCGCACACCACCCCGGAACTCGACGACGCGACGATCGCCCAGCTCGACCATCTGCTCGCTGAGCCGGAAGTGATTGCCTGCGGCGAGATCGGCCTCGACTTCTATCACGAGGGTGCAGCCCACGACGTACAGCGTGCCGGCCTCATCCGTCAACTCGAAGTTGCTGCTGCGCGCCGGCGCCCCATCCTGATCCACTGCCGCCCCAAGGATGGTACGCAGGACGCCTGGGACGATCTCTTCCCCATCCTCGATGCGCACTGGGCAAAAACGGGTCTGGGCGGCATCATGCACTGCTTTGGCGGCGGCGCGGAGCAGGCCCGGCGCTCCATTGAGATGGGCTTCTTGATCAGCTTTGCCGGCAACCTCACCTACCCCAAGGCCCAGCAGCTACGCGATGCGGCAGCTGCGGTGCCGCTGGAGAGCTTGGTGGTGGAGACCGACGCCCCCTGGCTGGCTCCGGTTCCCGACCGCGGCAAGCGCAACGAGCCGGCCTGGGTGGTGCGCACGGCGGAGGTTCTGGCCCAGATCAAGGGCATTGGAACCGACGAAATTGCCGCGGTAACCACGAAAAACTTTTTCCGGCTGTTTGGATTGCGGCCGGACGTGGGAAACTGAGAGAGGCGTAGTGTGTCGCACCACCGGCCGGTGAACCCTGGCTGGTGACGGCAACCGCGACCGGAGAAAAGGGTTATGGCGCAAGAGAACTCATTCGACGTTGTCAGCAAGGTGGACGTGCAGGAAGTCCGCAACGCAATCGACCAGGCGATCAAGGAGATCCGCCAGCGCTTCGATCTGAAGGACTCCAAGTCGGAGATCAAGCTGGCCGAGGGCGACAAGGAGATTCAGCTGGCCTCATCCGGCGAGTATCAGCTGGAGGCGGTCAAAGAGATCCTGGGCCAGAAGCTGGTCAAGCGGGGCGTTTCCCTCAAGAACATGACCTATGCCAAGCTGGAGCAGGCGGCCGGCCAGAGCGTCCGCCAGAAGGTGACGCTGCAGCAGGGCATCCCCACCGAAAAGGCCAAGGAGATCGTCAAGCTGGTCAAGGACTCCAAGAAGAAGGTGCAGGCCACCATCCAGGGCGACACCGTGCGCATCTCCGGCAAGGACCGCGACGATCTGCAGGCCATTATCGCCCTGCTCCGCGCGAAGGATCTGGGCGTCGACCTCCAGTTCACCAACTACCGCACCAATTAACGCTGCGCGCTCCCCCGGGCGCCCGGCACCACAGCCAACCTAACCACAAACACGAGACCAGGACAACGTTGAACACATTGGCAATAGCGACAGCGCGTGAGGTCTTCGATCTGCTCCGGGACGACCTGGTGCTGGTCGAACAGGAACTGGGCCGCGACGCCGCTTCCAGCGTCAGCACCATCACCGAGATCGCCGAGTACCTGCGCGGGGGGGGCGGCAAGCGCATCCGTCCCACGCTGTTGCTGCTGGCCTCCCATGCCCTGGGTTTTTCCGGCCCCAGCACCATCCGCCTGGGCTCGGTGGTGGAGATGGTCCACACCGCCACGCTGGTCCACGATGACATCATCGACGGCGCCGACACCCGCCGCGGCCGCCCCTCGGCCAACACCACCTGGGGCAACGAAAAGTGCGTGCTGGCCGGCGACTGGCTCTACATGCAGGCCTTCCGTGTGGCTCTCGAAGAAAAGAATCTGCGCGTGCTCGATCTGCTGATCGGCCTCACCCAGCAGATGGTCGAGGGCGAACTGCTCCAGATCCAGAAGCTCGGCAAGGCCGTCAGCGAAGCCGAGTACTACGACCTGATCTACCGCAAAACGGCCTGCCTGTTTGCCACCTCCATGCGCCTCGGCGCGGTGCTGGCTGCGGCCAGCCCGGAGCATGAAGAGGCTCTTGCCACCTACGGCCGCACTGTCGGCCTGGCCTTCCAGGTGGTGGACGATGTGCTCGACCTGACCGCCACCGAAGAAGTGCTGGGCAAGCCCGTGGCCAGCGATCTGCGCGAGGGCAAGGCCACGCTGGCGGTCATCCACTCCATGGACCACGGCACCGCCCGCGACCGCCAGGCCATCCATCGCGTCCTCGACGACCGCAGCTTTGAGCGCGTCACCCACGAGGAGCTGAAGGAGATCCTGAAACGCAACGGCTCCATCGAGTACGCCATGAGCAGCGCCGACCGCTACGCCGAGCAGGCCCGCGAGGCACTCGATGTCCTGCCCGAATCCGAGTACAAGCGCGCCCTGCGCTGGATGCCGCAGTTTGTCGTGGCCCGGGACAAGTAAACTCGCCGCAAGAAACACCAAGGCCCCGTCAGCATGCTGGCGGGGCCTTCAGCTTGCACTGAGCTAAGGTTACTCGGTCATCATGTTCTTCAAGGCCGATGCATACGGTTCGGGTAGCGTCACTTTGTTCATCCGCGCGTCGCACACCACATGCACCGTCTCGCCTTCCGCCAGGAGCTCGCGCTCGGCGCCTTCGTTGGCACGGAAGATTTGATAGGCAAATTTGATCACCGAGCCGCGTAGCATGGCCGGCCGCGTTTCAATCAGGATGCGATCGTCGTAGCGCGCCGGAGAGCGGTAGCGGCAGCGCGCCTCGGCCACGGGCAGAATGCAGCCGTGCTCCTTCTCCAGCCGGTCGTAACTGAGCCTGGCGCTCAAGCCCGCGGCCCGCAGCAGATCCGTGCGCCCAATCTCGAACCACACCAGATAATTCGCGTAGTACACCACGTTCATCTGGTCGGTTTCGGCATAGCGGACGCGCACTTCGGAGGTAACTGGCATAAGTCAGGAGTAATGGTGCGGAACCAGGGACTCGGAACTAAAGGACTCGGGACTGAGGACTAAAGAATCTGGACTCGAAGCGCCTTTCTGCAACTTGTTCCCTCGTTCCCTCAGTCCCGAGTCCCTTCTATTGGTGGAACCTGGCGAAGATCGGCAGATTCGAAACATCGTTGAAGATGACGAAGGCGAAGAAGACCACGATCAGCACAAAGGCTGCCTGATAGATGCGTTCCTTCACTACCAGGCTGATGTCGCGGCGGATGGCGCTCTCGATCAGCAGGAACAGGATCATGCCGCCATCCAGAATCGGGAACGGCAGCAGGTTCAGAATGCCCAGATTCAGGCTGATCTCCGCTGCCAGATCGAACTTCGAGCTCCAGTCCTTGGTCTCGGCTGCCTCGCCCGCTGCCACGGCAATCCCCACCGGGCCGGAGAGTTGTTTAACCGATGCCTGATGCGAGAGGAGCTTGCCCAGCATCTGGCCAATCAACTTGGAACCGGTCACGCACAGGTCGGTGGAATGCGCAGCTGCCTTGCCCATGGAGAGCGGCGCGCGGCGCGTCGGCACATCGCCGTAATCCTCGGCCGCAATGCCGATCACCCAGGCGCTGCCCTGCTGGCGCGGATGCACCACCAGCGTCTCCTGCGCGCCCTGCGGCGTCAGCACCGTCAGCGTCACCGGCTTGCCCTTGCCGTAGCTCAGATAAGCAACCATCGGGCTCAGGGTGTGGAAGGCAAAACCATCCACGGCAATAATACGGTCCCCGGCATGGAGACCAGCCTCGGCGGCCGCCGAGCCGGAAACAACCTCGCGCATCGCCAGTGTTTTGTCAGTGATGTGCGGAAAACCAAGTGTGCCGGATTCCGGGCCGTCGCTCGCAGCGGGAATGGGCAGATCGAAGGCAACCGTTTGGCCGTTGCGCTCCACCGTCACCGGAACCGTCCGCCCGGCTGCGTCGTCGGCCAGCAGCAACACCGCGCCCAGATCGGGATGGGTAAGCTGGCCAAAGCTGACAATCTGGTCGCCGGCCTTGAACCCGGCCTTCTCCGCCGTCGAACCGGGCGTGACCCACTCCAGTTGCGGCTTCACCGCGGGCACTTCGTTGATGAATCCGAAGTAGATGAACATCAGCACGAAGGCCAGCACAAAGTTGGCCGCCGGGCCGGCCAGACCGATCAGCATGCGCTGCCAGCGCGGATGCGAAGTAAAGGCATCCGGATCGCTGCTCACGTCGCCCTCGCCCGGGTTCTCGCCGGTCATCTTCACAAAGCCGCCCAGCGGCAGCAGGCAGACCTTGTAATCGGTGTCGCCGTGTTTGAAGCCGAACAACCGTGGCCCGAAGCCAAAAGAGAATGCTTCCACGCGGACGCGGCAGAGCTTGGCCACAATGAAATGACCAAACTCGTGCACGATGACCATCAGGCCAATCAAAACGATGAATGCTACGACGGTAACCACAAAATCATGCATAGATGTAGGGTTGGTTCCTCAAAACCGGTCGCCGCACTTTCGGGCGGCAGCGTGGACTGCAGTTAGGCCACCAGTGCCCGTGCGCGTTCCCGCGCTTCGCGGTCGGCGGTCAGCACTGCGGCAATCGTGGCCGGATGCGACTCCGGCGTGGCAGCCAGCACCTTCTCAATTGTAGCTGGGATACCCATGAACGGAATGCGGCGGTTGAGGAAGGCCTCCACGGCCACCTCGTCGGCAGCGTTCAGCGCAATGCAGTGCGCGCCGCCCTTCTCCGCCGCCTCATAGCTCAGCCGCAGACAGGGGAAGCGCTCAAAGTCCGGCGGCTCAAAGTCCAGATGCCTCAGCGCCGCCAGATCGAAGGTTAGATTCGAGGCCGGACGCTCCGGATAGGCCAGCGCGTAAAGAATCGGCAACCGCATGTCGGTCACCGAGATTTGGGCGAGGATCGACCCGTCCACATACTCCACCATCGAGTGCACCGTCGACTGCGGATGCACCGTTACCCGCACCTGCGCGGCCGGCACATTGAATAGCCGGCAGGCCTCGATCACTTCCAGCCCCTTGTTCAGCATGGTGGCCGAATCGATGGTGATGCGGCGGCCCATCACCCACGTGGGGTGCTTCAGTGCCTGCTCCGGCGTAATCGAAGCGAACTCTTCAATCGGCTTCTGCCGGAACGGCCCGCCTGAGGCGGTCAGCCACACAAACTTCACTTCCTTGTGCTCACCCACCCGCATGCACTGGTGCACGGCATTGTGCTCGCTGTCGATAGGCAGGATGGGCACATGGTGCTCGCGCGCCGCCACGGTCAGGATCTCGCCCGCTGCCACCATGCACTCCTTGTTCGCCAGACCAATCGGACGGCCAGCCAGAATGGCGGCATGCGTGGCCTCCAGGCCTGCCACACCCACAATCGCCGAAACCACAAAGTTCGCATCCGGATGCGTGGAGCAGGCCACGGTTCCTTCGGTTCCGTGCACCACTTCGATGCCCCCGATTCCGGCTGCAGCCAACTTCTTCTCCAGCTCCCCGGCCAGCTCTGCCGTGGCCAGCGAGATCATCCGCGGACGCCAGCGGCTGGCCTGCTGAAAGGCCTCCTCCAGATTCCGCCCGGCGGCCAGCGTCGCCACCTGATAGCGCTCCGGGAACTGTTCCACAATGGAGAGGGTGCTTTTGCCGATCGAACCTGTAGAACCAAGAATGGCGAGTCGTTTCAACGGAGATTTCCCTTTCTCAACTGCAATCTCTATTATCGCCTCCCCGGACGAACACGGTTTCCGGAGGTTGGAATGGACATACGTAAGCGGCGCAGAGCAGGTTCCACCCCACCCGGCGCTGGAACAAAACCATCCCCAGACGAAAACTCCGCAGCGACTGCTGCATGCAATGCCCTAAAACAGCTGATGCAGAACCTGGCTGTACCAGACAGCCGGCGCGGCCAGCAGCAGCGCGTCTATGCGGTCCAGCACGCCGCCATGGCCCGGCAACAGCGTGCCGGAGTCCTTCACCCCCACCGAGCGCTTCAGCGCCGACTCGGCCAGGTCGCCGATCTGCGCCGCAACATTGATGATGGCAGCCACCACCAGCCAGTACCAGACGTCGTCCGGGTAGGTGAGCACGGCAATGTCGTGCGCCTGCAGCAGCGTTGCCAGCCCGATCAGGACGCCCGCGGCCGCCATGCTCCCCACCAGCGAACCGGCCGCGCCCTCCCAGCTCTTGTTGGGGCTGAGCGTGGGCGCCATCTTGTGCCGTCCCCAGGCCTTGCCCACATACATCGCCACCGAGTCGCCCGCCCACACCGCGCACAGCACCAGCGTCACCAGCGAAGGCCCATTGGCCTCGCCTTCCAGCACCGGCAACGCCACCAGCGAGAAGCCGCAGTAGACCAGCGCAAAGAAGGCCGCCATGGAATCGGCCAGCACCTGCTCCACCGGATGGAAGAGCGTGCAGTAGACAAACAGCAGCATGCAGAGCACGCCCAGAATGGCAGCCGTGTGCTGAACCCAGAAAAAATTTCCCGCAAACAGCAGCCCGATGGCCACCAGCACGGCAACCCGCGGCGGCCGCGCCCCGCTCAGGTTGGCCAGGCTCATGTACTCCCAACTGGCCAGCATGGCCACCACGGCCACGCCCAGCGAAAACAGCCACTGCGCCCTCGGTCCCAGAAAGACCATGGCCAGCACAAGCGGAATCAGTACAAGAGCTGTAAGTACACGTTTCATGTCCAGTGTGAGAATACACTGCGGGGGGTAGGCCAGACGCACCAGGTCTGTTAGCACGAAGTCGAAACAGACAAGAATAGACTGTCTCAGAACATCAAACTAATTTTCTTGACAGTTTAGACTGTCTATGGAAGACTTCACTTATTACCGCCCCAATCCAAGGAGGGAAAAACCCGTGAATCTAGGAATTAGCGATCTAATCCGTTCTTGGGCAAAGGAAAAGCACGTCGAAGCAGCTCGCAGTTCGGGCTTGGCTGGATTCTCGATTGCCGTCAGAGACATTTTGAATGAACTGAAGGACAAAGGCCTGCCACCCGGCCATACCCCACAAGTGTGCAACGCTTTGCGATCCAGCAAATTCGTTCGTGAAAATGGTCTTGCAATCGTTTCCGTTGACGGTCCCCCCTCGCTCCAAAGCCCGACCGTAGTTGTGCACTATCGATTCCTGGAGTCCGGAACCGCTGAGCAGAAATCTTCGGCTGATCCGGAAGCGACTCGCCCTGCCAGCGAAACTCCAGAGGAGTGGGCCTACCGTTTAACCGAAAAACTGCGCGGTCTGTTCAAAGAGGAGCTTGCAGAGTTCGGAGGCGCCGAGGCCTTCATGCGTTGGGTTCGGTCCGACGATTCGGAGAAGAACGACGAGGCGGCAGCGTGAGCCGGATTTGCTGGGACTCTATGCTGTTGATCTATCTGCTGGACGATCACCCAGTGTATGCGCCGCGTGTCCGCCAGCTCTTCGCGCGCGCGCGGCGCCGCAACGATCAGTTGTTCGCCACATTCCTGACGCTCGGTGAGATCATGGCGGGCGCTGGCCGGTCACCCAACCCGGCCAAGACAATGGCTGTCCGCGAAACCTTGCACGAACTGGGTTTTTCCTTCCTGCCCTACGACGGAGGTGCGGTTACACCGTTCAGCCTGCTCCGCGCGCGCCACAAATTGGCCGTCGCCGATTCGATCCACTTGGCTTGCGCAGCTTCGGCGGGCATCGATCTGTTCCTCACCGGGGACAAGCAACTGATTCGGCTCGATGTACCCGGAATTCAGTTCATCGCCGATTTCATGACGCCGATTTTGTAGAAAAATTCAGATCGAAACCGCGCCGTTTAGCTGGCCACAATCCGGGCCCGCTCCGCCTCGTCGTCCACCTCGCCGGAGTCCTCGCCCAGTCCGCCGTAGCGACGCTCCCGGCGCTGGTAGTTGGCTATGGCCTCCAGCAGGTGAATCCCGCGGAAGTCCGGCCAGAAGCGATCGGTGACGAAGATCTCGGTATAGGCAATCTGCCACAGCAGGAAGTTGGAAATCCGCATCTCGCCCGAGGTGCGGATCAACAGATCCGGGTCCGGCATGTGTGCGGTATACAGATGCCGATGAATGTCTTCCTCGCTGATGCGCTCCGCGGGAACGCCCTTCCGGGCCATCTCCGCAGTCAGCTGCCGGAAAGCGTCCACCATCTCCGAGCGCCCCCCGTAGTTCAAGGCCAGCGTCAGCGTGGTGCCGGTATTGCGGGCCGTAGTCTCCTCGGCCCAGCGCATCTTGTCCTGCACCTCGGGCGGCAGCTCGTGGGTGCGCCCAATGTAGCGCATGCGCACGTTGTTATCCATCATGCGCTGCACATTCGACTCCAGATACGACTTCAGCAGCCGCATCAGGAAGTTGACCTCGGTGCGCGGCCGGCGCAGATTGTTTTCCAGAGAAAACGCGTACAGCGTCAGCCACGGCAAACCGATCCGCGAGGCTGTTTCCGTCACCAGCTGCACGCTGCGTGCGCCCTGCTGGTGGCCAAAGAAGCGCTTCAACGAGCGGTTCCCTGCCCAGCGTCCGTTACCATCCATGATGATGGCCACGTGCTCAGGCATGGCACCGGGCTTGAGCCGGGCATACACTGCCCGTTCCTCGTCGCTCAGCTCGTCAATCCGCAGTTTGGGAGAAGGGTGCAAAGGGTTCGCCTCAAAAAGGAATGTGCGGCCGCCGCAGCCCCGCTCGGACCACCGCACGCCGCAACGCCACAGCCAACCGTGGAGCCCGCCCAACGCAGGGGGCCGCTGCCGCCTGCCAGCGACGCACCTGCACAACCCAACGCGACACCAACGCCAGCAGACATCATCTCCGAAGCTAGCACAAGCGCCCACCCGCTGCAATCGATCCCGGCCGCAGTCGTGGCCCGGCAGGGAGCGGACGCGCCGCAGGGCCTACGCGCTCCGGCGGCGTCCCGTGGCAGCGTCGCGAAGCTCACCCATCAGAATCGTCCGCTGCAGCTGATCCAGCTTGGGAAGCAGTTCGGCCAGCTCGGCCAGGAAGGGATCGGCAAAGATCGCCGTCACCTCGGCATCGCGCCGGCTGCGCGCGTCGCACACCAGCTGGCTCACATCCACGCCCAGCGCATGCGCCAGCCGCTCCAGCGAACCCAGCGTCGGAATCGCCTTGCCATTCTCGATCTTCGAAATGTAGGTGCGGGGCACCTGCATCCGGCCGGCCAGCTGTCGCTGGCTCAAGTGCCGCGCCCGGCGGATCTCGCGCACCTGCGCGGCCACCTGCAATCCGGCCTCGGCCGACGGCGCCACCGGCTGGCTGGTTACCAGTTGCGGCGCAAGCTGCATCGGTTCTTCAATGTCCAGGGGTTTGTGGCAGCGGCGGCAGAGTGAATTGCTGGTTCGATACTGCATCAACCGGCAGTGCTCGCAGCGCACGACCTCGCGGGTATCCACACACAGAACTGGAGTGGTCGCCATGGGTTAGTTGCGGAGTGCCAGAGCAAGGCCTCCGGGGTGCTTTTTTTGCACCGCGAATAATGCTACTTTCTCGGAGTGAACCATAATTGTCAAGTAGAAACTTGGGCTCCAACCGAAGATTCACCTATGATTTCCGGTGAAACCCGAATCATCGCGAACCAAGTTCAGCAACAGGAGGCTTCCATGACCGAAACCGCAAACCGCTACGGACGCACCCAGGCCTGAGAGCTGCTCTGCTCCTGGACCGCCGGCGAAAGCCTGCGCAAACACGCTCTGGGCGTTGAAGCCTGCCTGGTGGCCAAGAGCGAGGCAGAGGCCGACCGCATCGGCCTGGACCCCACTGCCCGCGCCCAGCTGCTTGAGCTCTGCGCCCCATCGTAGGCACAAACCGGAAAATCGAGCTACGATAGGCGTCAACGTTCCGAACTGCAAAGGAGACGCCGATGACCTCCACCACTCAGATCGCCGTCCAAAACGGAGGTGGCATCACCACCATCACCCTCAATCGTCCCGACAAGCGCAATGCCCTCACGCCGGAGCTGATTGAGGAGTTCGTAACTGCACTGGACCAGGCTCGCGACTCCGATTGCGGGGTGGTCATCCTCACCGGCGCGGGTCACGCCTTCTGCGCCGGGCTCGATCTGGAGCATCTGGAGTCGCTCACCACTGCCGACCAATCCGGCGTCCGCCGCGACGCCGAGCATCTGGCCCGCGCCCTCACCGCTCTCTATGAGTTTCCCAAGCCGGTCATCGCTGCCGTGAACGGCGCCGCTGTGGCGGGCGGCATGAGCCTGGCCACCCTGGCCGACTTCACCCTCGCCGTCCCGGAGGCCAAATTCGGCTTCAACGAGGTCCGCGTCGGATTTGTGCCCGCCATCGAGGCGGCCTTCCTGCTCCGCCAGATCGGCGAGCGCCGTACCCGCGACCTGCTGCTGACCGGCCGCATGCTCAAGGCCCAGGAGGCCCTGCAACTCGGTCTGGTCACCCAGGTGGTCTTTGCCGAAGAGTTGCAGCAGGTGGCGCGCGCTCTGGCCCAGTCGCTCTTGCTCAACAGTCCTCAGGCGCTGGCCGCCACCAAGAAGCTGCTGGTGCTGCATACCAGCCGCCATCTGGCTCAGGAGATCGAGGACGCCATTGAGGTCAACGCCCAACACCGCGTGACCGACGACTTCCGCGAGGGCGTAGCCGCCTTCCTGGCCAAGCGCAAACCTGTCTGGTCAGGCAAGTAAACCGCCGCCCCGTGTGCGCCCGGCGCATGGGGAGAACTCCGCACTCTCGCGCTGCGCTGAACAAGCGCTACAACCTGGAGCAATCCAACGTGACTTTCTCAAGCTCTCTTGATCGCAGAAATGATCACCGTTTACTGGCCGGCTGCAGTTGGACTCTCTCCGCCGTCCTTGTTTTCTTTGTCTGCCTGGTTCAGCTCTTCGCCATGGCTTCACTGCTAACCGGCCGCAGCGGATTTGCGCTGGCGGCGCCGGCGGCATCTCTGGTCGCGCTGACCACAGGCACTTGGCTCATGCGGCGCCAGGGCGCGTCGTGGCGCGCAATTGCACTGCTGCTCGCAATCGCGCTGGCTCTGGTGCTGGTTTCCGTCGCACTCTCGGCCTTCTTCTACGATCTCTCCTGGGACGGCGAGTGGTACCACCAGACCGGCATCCTCCACATTGCGCGCGATTGGAACCCGCTCACCGATCCAATGCGCGGCTTTGCCAGCCATCTGGAGCTGTGGGAGCGGCACTACGCCAAAGGGCCCTGGTACTTTGCCGCGGCCGTCTACCGGACTACCGGACACATCGAATGGGGCAAGGCCTACAACTGGCTGCTGCTGGCGGCAAGCTTCTCCGCGGTCTTCGCTGCCTGTCTGCAATGCGGGGTACGCCGCCTGCCCGCGATGGGAATTGCTGCCGCGGTGGCGCTGAATCCGGTGGTGATGAGCGAGGTGATGACCTACCTGGTTGACGCTGCCATGATCGCTGCGCTCACGGTGACTGCGGCGGCGCTCATCGTCTGCCTTCTCCGCCCATCGCCCGCGGCTCTTCTGGCGGGCGCAGCCGGAACTATTGTTGCCATCAACGCCAAGTTCACCGGGCTCGTCTTTCTCTGCGTCTGGCTGGCGGCCGCGGCCCTGTGGTGCGCGCTCTTCCGGCGCGCGTGGCTGCTGCGGGCAACAACGGTTGCTCTGGTCACGCTGTTTCTCGCCGTCTGCGTCTGGGGCTGGAACCCCTACGTCACCAACACCTGGTTCTGCAGCCAGCCATTCTATCCCCTGCTCGGCTCGGCGCAGTATCCCAGCCTCGAACAACAGGGCAAAGAGCCCAACGAGAGATGGGAAACTCCCAAGAACATGGTAGGTCGCAACCGGTTTGTCCGCTTCGGATACGCCATCTTCGGCCGCCCCGGCAACCAGCCTTACGTGAAAGGCCGCAACGCCCAGCTGATGTGGCCCTTCACGGCCACCCTCGACGACCTTTACGCCTACAAGTATCACGAGACCCGCGTCTCCGGCTTCGGGCCGTTCTTCTCCGGCTGCCTCCTGCTCTCGCTGGCACTCCTGGCCGCAGTAATGACCAAGCGCGACGAGCACCGTTGGCTGTTGCTGACGATGATGGCCACCATCGCCGCATCGCTGCTGATCAGCCATCAGCTCTGGTGGCCACGCTACGGACCGCAGCTCTGGCTGCTGCCCATTCTCCCCGTCGCTTTCGCCCTGCGCTACGTTACCAGCCGCTGGCGCACGGGCTTTGCCTATGCGCTGCTCGGCCTGCTGTTGGTGGATGCTGCGGTGGTGGCTTCTGTGCGGCTGGACTGGGAGACCCGCGCCTCGCTGCGCTTGGGCGGCGAACTGCGCACCTTGCGCGACTCGCACCTCCGCTACGACGTGCGCACCCGCTACTTTCCCGACTCCTGGAGCGCCCGGCTCGCCGAAGCCGGAGTTCCTTTCCAGGACGTAGGCCAGGCAAAGCTGCCCGGCAGCCAGATCCTGACCAGCGTCGTCGAAGGGTATCCGATGCCCGTCGAAGTCAAACCTTCCGCACCGCAGCCAGCACCAACCCACTCTGGATCTGGCAACTGAATCCCGTTGGGGCGCCCCATCCTCCGAACCCCGTCAGGGTGCCCCATCCTTGGCCGCGCTCTCTGCGGACAAGGGTGGGAAGAAGCCACCTCTGCTTTCTGGCCGGATCACGTGCTGCACGCCGCCAAAAACAGCAATGCCTCTGGTCCATCGACCAAAGGCATTGCCAACGCACATCGGATGAAAACTGCCTACAGACCCCGCGGATCTTTGGCGCGCAGTTCGGCCACAATCTCGGCCGCAGCGGCCCGGGCAGCATCTTCGCGATCCGGCGGAAAGCTGATCGCGCCCACCCGCGCATGTCCGCCGCCGCCGTAGCGCTCGCACACCTCGGCCAGATTCACCATCTTGGCCGGGTCCACCTTGGTCCACGGGTTCGAACCCACCGCCACCTTGGTGCGGAAGCTCGACTTCGACAGCCCGATCGAGTACACCGCCTGCGGATGCAGGTAGTAGGGAATGAATTTGTTGAAACCTTCCAGCAGATGGTCCGAGATGTCAAAGAAGATTGTTCCGTCGCGCTCTTCGCTGCGCTGGCGGATCAGTTCGATGGCCTCATGATGCTTTTCGAGCAGCGGCGGCAGCAGCGGTGCCACAAATGGCTGCTCCAGAATCTCGGCCAGCGGCATCGACGTCAGCAGCGGAATCAGCCGTGGAATGAACGTGGGGTCTTGCGTGGACTCGATGATCAGGGTCAGCTTCATGGCCGGCGCAGGCATCTCCACGGCCGACTCTGCGCTCTCGTACTTGGCCCCGTCCACAATGTCGGCCCAATGGATCAGGTCGGCTACGGGCTTGGTGTCGAATCCGAAGCGCGTGGCTGCAATGTGGGCCAGAAAGCTGGTGCAGCTGGTGTATTTCGGATCGAAAAACTTGCGCTTCGACACCACCGGATCGCGCTGCCCGGCCAGAAAGTGCTGGCGGTCCTCGTCGTTCAAAAACGCCGACTGGTGATGATCGAACCACCACGTGATTCTGGGAGAAGTTGAGTACTTGAAGTCCACAATGGCGTTCTCGTCGCCCGTAAACTCCTTTTCGTCAAACAGCGCGCCGGCGCGGTGCACCAGCCCGTGGTAGTCGTAACCTTCCGCGGTGCCTATGCACTCGCGATGAAAGCGCGTGAACAGCGAGGCGGAGCAGGCCCCGTCAAAGCATTTGTCGTGATAGAAGACGCGAATCCGCAAAATCAGCGAACCTTTCCTGGCGGTGAATGGGAATTTCCCAACGGCAAGTGAAAAAAATAAAAAAACCGGAACTACACAGCATCAAGGGAGCAGCTGATTCTGTCAAGGAGGCACCGCTCTGGGGTGCGGAATGCGGGACAGACCGGAACCTCAAAAGACTTCCTTTCATAACCTATCTCAGCCCCATTACAATGCAATTCTCAGTTTCCCAACCAGAATTCCGTTCAAGGAGGCTCGATGGAGCCGGAAAGCCAGCTGAACCTTCCCGCAATCCAGCTTGACGCTCCTCAGCCTTCCGGCCTTGCCACGGAGGCAGAAGCTGCTCAGCAAGCGCTTGCGGCCTTCCCTTTGCTGGCTGAGGCTACCTTGCCGCCGGAAACACCCGTGTCGGGCAGCTTTGCGTGGGTCTTTGTGGGCGCCAACGGCTTGCGTACCGGTTGGACGGTAATTATTTTTTTTCTGCTCTGGCGCTACCTGCCGCAGTTCTTTGGCACGCTGTTCTTTCTGGCGCACTTGATTGCGCCGGAGCCCAGCTACACGGCTACCGACAGCTTTTTCCGCGAATTAGTCCTGTTCATCAGCCTCCTGGGAGCCGCTGCAACCGCTATGCTGCTGCAGTATCGACCGAGAAATCTGCTGGCCTACAACCTGATCGGACCGAAACGTACCCGGCACTTTCTGGTGGGTATGGTGGCGGGCTTTGCCGCGCTCAGCCTGCTGGTGGGGGCACTCAAGGCCGGCGGCTGGATCGCCATCGCCCCCTCCGGCACGGCAACTCCCTTGCTCATCCAGGACGCCGCTCTCTGGGGCCTGATGTTTCTTCTGGTGAGTTTCTATGAGGAAGGCACCTTCCGCTGCTATCTGCAGGCTATGCTCACCCGCGGCCTCAACCTCTGGTGGGCGCTGGGCTCGGAAGCCGCCATCTGCGGCTGGCTGCTCTGGCGCGGCAAGGGCAACGGCATCTGGGGCGTGCTGCTGATTGCGCTGCTTGGCCTTGGCCCCTGCCTGTGGCTGGCGCTCCGCAAAGCCGAGTCGGCCGGCTTCTGGCTGGCGGCCTGGGTTGCTTCCACCTTCTTCGGCCAGGTTCACACCGGCAACGGCGGCGAAAACTGGATCGGCATCTTTTCTGCCGCCGCCATCGGCTTTGTCTTTGCGGTCAGCGTGCGGCTCACCGGCTCGGCCTGGTGGGCCATCGGCTTCCACGCCGCATGGGACTGGGCGGAAACCTACTTCTACGGCACCGCAGACAGCGGCATGCAGACCCAGGGTTCGCTGCTGATCTCCAAACCTGCCGGCAACCTCTTCTGGAGCGGTGGCACCGACGGTCCGGAGGGCAGCGTGCTGGTGCTGGCCGTTATTTCCATCACTCTGGGCGCGCTTTTGCTGGCTTATGGCAGAGGCCCGAAGGCATTGGAGCCCGAAGCGCAGGCGCAGCTCTGAGAAAGCAGCCAACATTCCGGCGTTTTCAGGCCGGATGGAGAGGTGAAAGATGAAGGCAATCGGCTGTTCGCTGGTACTTCTGTTCGCGGCTCTGGCAACTGTCACCACATTGGCGCAGGCTCCGGAACGGCGCAAACTGCAGCACGGGACCATGGTCGACAGCTATCCCTGCGCCAAGGGTTACGCCTGGTTCTACGCCAATCAAAAGCTGAAGAGCTGCACCCTGGCGGTGGAGATCCCCTTCGGCTCGGTCACGGTTCCGGCCGGTTCCATCATCGACCTCACACCGGAAGGAAAGCCGGCGCTGGTGCAGATGAGCCGCGCCGCCGTGCTGAACGGCTTTCACTGCCAGGGCGGAAGCCTGCTCGGCCCCTCCGAGGGCGCCGTGGTGGCCTTCTATCCCGATGGCCGACTTCGAGAACTCTTCCTCTCCGAGGACCAGACCATCGACGGCGTTCCCTGCGCCCACGGCGGACTGGTTTCCACGCTCCACGGCGACCCGAGCGTCCAACTCGATCCGGATGGCCATCTGAAGAGCTGCCGGCTCTCGGAAAACTACGGCTCCCTGCTCAAAGGCGACCGCTTCGTGCGTTGAGCCCGGCTGGGTTCCCCGGGTCCGGGGTCCCGGGGAACGAATGCTCCCCAGGACAATCGCATGAAACATACGAACCATGAAAAGCACCTCGATGTGTCAGGGCACGACTTCAGTCGTGCCCTGACGCGTGTTCTTCGCGCGATCTGACCTTCATGCGTTTGCCCTACGAATGTTCCCCAGAATCTACTGCATGCAATGCCTGCCGTTGTACGATGGGCACGAGGCACTGATGCGCCTTCCAGGGAGGTTGGGTTCGGCGATGAGAACAGGTAAGCGGATTCTGGCGGCAATGACAATGGCAGTCCTGGCCCTGGCGGCAAGTGTGCGCCCGGCCGGTGCGCAGTTGGCTTTCCCGGACCCCGCCGCGCAAAAGCCGGCTCCGAATCTGCTGGCCGACTCCACCATGCAGCCCGGCAAGGCATTGCTCTACGACCTCGAAACCAAATTCGCCAAGGACGTGCTGGAGCGCGGCGGCGAGGGCTTTGCCGCCTGGTTTGCCGACGACGGTGTGGCCCTGGGCAACGGCGCGGCCCCGCTCATCGGCAAGGTGGCCATAGCCAAAAACGCCGCCTGGTCGCCCAAGGTTTACCGCCTGACCTGGACCCCTACCGACGCCCTCATGGGCCCCTCCGGCGACATGGGCTACACCTGGGGCCACTACGACGGCAAAAGCAAGGACGCCAACGGCAACGATGTGGTGGTCGGCGGCCGCTACATGACCATCTGGCGCCGCCAGCCCGACGGCCAATGGAAGGTGGTTCTGGACGCTGGCGCCACCGAGCCCCCTGAAGCCGGCGACTGCTGCCGGCTACCCGGCCGCTGAGCCGGGCGCATCCCACCCCGGTAACCACGTTGCGAGTACCGGCAGGCCATGAGCCGCATGGCCCACAGGTTGTAGTTCGTTACCCCTTCCTCCCCAATTTGGGGAAGGGTAATTCCCTGTAACCTGGGTAATACTGACACTCTGGCGAGTGCATCTCTATGTGTGCCATGCAGGGCCTACAACTCGGTGAGTCACCCGATGCGGGGCTACGGCCAGATTTTGCCCTCTTCGACCGCAATGCCGATCCTGCGCTCGATGAACTGACCGAGCTGGCCGCGGTGCTGTCGAATGCCGCCTACGCCTATGTTGGCTGGCTGGACCTCAGCCGCCTCTGGTTCAAATCCCGCTCCGGCTTCAAGGCCACCGACCAGCCCCGCGCCACCACGGCCTGCCATTGGCTGGTGGAACGCGGCCACCCCCTGCTGGTTACCGATGCCAGCCAGGACTCACGTTTTCAGCCCGAAGGCATTCCCCTGCCCGCGGCCTTCCCTTGCCGCTCCTACGCCGGCGTACCGCTGATTGCCAGCGATCGCCAGGTGGTGGGCGTTCTGGCGGTGCTGGCGCCCGAACCCGGCCAGTTCACCCAGGAACATCTCACCTTGCTGGAGATTCTGGGCCGTCAGGTGGTCACCCGGCTGGAGCTCTACAACCGCATCCGTCTCCAGGAGCAGGCTCAGCGCGCCCGCCAGCGCACCGAACACGCCCTGGCGATTGAGCGCTGCTTTGTGGCCGCCACCCTGGACGCCATTCCGGCGCTGGTGGCTGTGCTCGACACCGCCGGCCGCCTGGTGCGGCTCAATTACCCCTGCGCCCAACTCACCGGCCTCAGCATGAGCGGTGCGGTGGGCCGCCCTTTTGTGGAGGAGATGCTGGAGCCGGAGGATCGCAGCTGGGGTGCTGTCAAACTGCGCGATGCCGCCTCCGGCCAGCAGTCCGGCCCCCATGAGACTCCCTGGCGCATTGCCGGCATTGACCCCCAAGGCACCACCCGCCGCATCAGCTGGACAGTGCGTCCGCTGCCCGGCCCCGACGGCAAAGTTCAATATCTGATCGTCAGCGGACAGGACGTAACCGGCCAGCGCCAGATGGAGATCGCCCTGCTCTCCAGTGAAGCCCGCTACCGCGAGGTGGTGGAGAACTCGCTCGGCTTTGTCTTCACCTGCACCATGGATGGTCGGCTCACCTCCATGAACTCCTACACCGCGGAGACCCTCGGCTACCGGGTGGAAGCTCTGGTGGGCCGCGCGCTCACCGAACTCACCGACGCTCTGGGCGCGGTATCCATTGCCGAATCGCTGGGTGCGCTGGAAAGCCAGGAGGAGTGGCACGGCACGCTCACCTTGCGCCGCTCCGACGGCATCTATCGCCGCATTGCCGTGCGCAGCCGCCGCATGCAGTTGCCCGGCGAGCATCCCTTTGTGCTCAACCACGGCATGGATGTGACCGAGCAATACGAGGCCGAGGAAGCTCTGCGCCTGGCCACGCGCCAGCGCCAGCTCATCCTCGAATCCGCCGGTGACGGCATCTACGGCATCGATCTGGAAGGCAAGGTCACCTTCATCAACCAGGCCGGCGCCAAGACCCTGGGATATACACCCGGGCAGCTGACCGGACGCGACATCCACGAGCTGGTCCATCACGGCCACGACGGTGAGCCGCCGTATACCCGTGCCAACAACCCCATCTTCCAGGCTCTGCGCCACGCTGAGTCCATTCGCATGAGCGACGAGATCTTTGTGCGCAAGGACGGCCAGGCCATCCCCGTGGAGTACTCTGCCAACCCCCTCCTCGACGACGGCGAGATTTCCGGCATGGTGGTCGCCTTCCAGGACGTGGGCCAACGGCTGCGCCTGGAAAAGATGAAGGACGAGTTCATCTCCACCGTCAGCCACGAGCTCAAGACGCCGTTGACCTCGTTGCGTGGCTCACTCGGGCTGATTCTCTCCGGCGCCCTCGACAAACGCCCCGAGAAGCAGCGCCAGCTTACCGAAATGGCCATCACGAACTGCGATCGACTGACGCGGCTGGTCACCGACATCATCGACCTCAACAAGATCCGCACCGGTCAGTTGGCGCTCAACCGTGAGCCCGTGGATGCTGCCAACCTGCTGCGCCGCGCCGCCGACATCGGCCACGCCGCCGCCACCCAGGCCCGCATCCGCTTCCAGGTCCACGCCAAACCCTGCACCGTGCTGGCCGACGAAGGACGTACGCTGCAGGTGCTCAACGAGCTGGTCGCCAACGCCATCAAGTTCTCGCCTCCGGAAACCGTCATCCGCCTCAGCGCCGAGCTCATCGCGGCTACTACGCCCGTCACCAACCCCGGCGTCCATCCCAGCGTCCATCCCAGCGAGGTCTGCTTCACGGTTGAGGATCAAGGCCGCGGCATAGCTCCGGAAAAGTTGGAGAGAATCTTCGACCGCTTCCAGCAGGGCGACTCCTCCGACTCGCGCGCCCTGGGCGGCACCGGCCTGGGCCTGGCCCTCTGCCATAGCATCGTCGAGCAGCACGGCGGCCGCATCTGGGCTGAGAGCGAACTGGACAAGGGCAGCCGCTTCCGCTTCACCCTGCCCGTAGCTGGCTGAGGCGAGCGGGGCAGATCCGCCCCTTCCTGAACACTTCCGTCCCCCAACCCACTTTCCATTCCGCGGCTAAACCGTCAGAATAGTGCGTGGAACGGTGCGTGGACGTGCAGACGATGAACGGATGGAGTCAACGGGCCACAACAGGACGCACCAGTTGCTGGATTGCAGCTGCAATTCTGCTGCTGGCGCTGGCTGCGGCGCGCGGCGGGGCACAGAACGAACCTCCCGCCCAGGAACCGCCCATGCCGGCTGACAGCAATGCGCCGCAGAACGACGGACCCGGCCTTCATCCCACCGACGCCAACAGCCAGCGATCCACCGTGCGCGGCGTGGTGCGCAACAGCCTGACCGGCGAGGGCGTTCCCCGTGCACTGGTGACGATTGAAGGCGACGCTCAGACAGGTGTGCTCACCGCCGGCGATGGCAGCTTTGAGTTCCCTGGCGTTCCCACCGGCCCGCAGACCTTTACCGTCACCAAGCCCGGATTCCAGGACCGGCCCTTTGGCGGGGCCGCTGTCGAATCCATGCAGCCCGGCATAGATCAGGGATCCATCCACTCCAGTGGCAACCACAGCGTGGTGGTAGCTGCGGGCATGCCGGAATTGAGCTTTGTTCTCGCCCCCGCAGCGGCTATCGAGAGCTCCATCCAGTTTGCCAACGGCGAACCCGCAGCCGGCGTCAGCGTGCAACTGGTCCAGCGCACCATCGAGGACGGCCACACCGTCTGGCAGATGGCCGGCCAGGCCAGGACCCGCGCCAGCGGCGGCTTCCGCTTTGGCAACCTGTTGCCCGGAGAGTACGCCCTCTTTACCGCGCCGCTCCTGGATTCCGATGCCCCGCACTACACCGAGAACGACAGCGGGGAATCCACTTTGCCCGAAGGCACCCGCAACGCCATGGGCTACGCAGCCATTTACTACCCCGATGCGCGCGACGCCGGGGGGATCACGCCTCTGGTGCTGGCCGCCGGCCAGACCCAGCAGGTCGCGTTCACTCTCGCGCCGGAGCCCTTTCACCGCGTCGCCATCCCCATTGCCAACAGTCCCTCCTCGCTCGGCTCCTCCTCCGTGAACGGCTCGCTGATGGACGCGGGCGGCCGCTCCGTCGAGTACCGCTCCCACTACGACGCGGCCGGCAACTCGGTGGTGGCCATGCTGCCCGACGGCAACTACCAGATCCTGATCGCCACCAGCACCCAAGTGGTCCATCACGGCGTGCGCCCGCAGTTTGAGCGCAATCCGTTGCTCGGCATGACGGAGTTCACCGTGGCCGGCAAGCCCCTGACCACGGCGCCCGTGGCTCTGGTCCCACAGCAACTTCCCCCCATCCAGGTAAACCAGGTAAACAACGTGGGCGCCGGCGCTCCGGCCCGCGACGATCGCTCCCATGGGATTGAGGTGCTCTCCAGCCTGACTGCCGGCTGGATGGAGGATGGCGTGATTGCAACCTTCGCCAGCGGCCCGCTGAGTGGCCCTCTGGCGGCCACCTACACCGTTCCCGGCGCGTACTGGCTGCACCCGCTTTTCTCGGGGGAGAGCCTCTGCGAGGACTCCTTTGCCGCGGCAGGTGCGTCGCTGGCCCGCGAACCGGTTCATGTCGCGGTGGGTGGTTCCACCCCGCCACTCACCCTCACCCTGCGCCACGATTGCGCCCAGCTCACCCTCCATCTGCCCGCCAGCGTAATGAGCTTTGTGGCTGGCGAGGAGCCTTTCTATACTGCCTGGGTCGTGCCCGACTTCGACTTCACCCACGACATCAACCAGATCACTCTCCGGCCCACCAGCGGCGACAGCGTGAACGTGGAGAACCTCACCCCCGGCCGCTATCGCGTCTACGTCTTCGCCGGACCCCACCCGCTGGCCTTTCACGACCGCGCCGCGCTGGCGCAGTTGCCCAGCCAGGAACTCACGCTCCAACCCGGCGGCCAAGCCGAACTTACGCTGGAGGTGCCGGGAAGATGAGAAAAACAGGGACTAGGGGGCTCGGGACTTTATCCCCTGCGAGCTTGCCCGTCCGGCTATTGGCCCTGGCCACTTGTCTGGTCTTTGCGCTCTGCGCACAGGCTCAGAAACCAGCTCCTGCGGCGCAAACCTTTGACGTGGCGGGCACCATCGTCAACTCGCTCAACGGCGACCTGGTGCCCGGTGCCACCCTCAAACTCACCCCCGACGACGCCACCACTCCCCTGGCCCAGGCGCGCTCCGGCGACGATGGCAGCTTCCGCTTCGCAGCCGTTCCGCCCGGCAAGTATCAGTTGCAGGCCGCCCGGCGCGGCTTTACCACCCGCCTCTACGAGCAACACGACAACTTCAACTCCGCCGTCATTGTGGCCGCCGGTCAGGACACCGCGCATCTGGTCTTCCGCCTGCCGCCACTGGCCCTGATCCGCGGCGTGGTGACCGGCGACAGCGGTGAGCCGGTGGAAGGCGCTCAGGTCCTCCTCTTCCGCAAACCCGGCATCGAGGACCCCGAAGGCCGGATCTTTCGCGCCGCTGGCGCCATGACCGATGACACCGGCGCCTACGAGTTTGCCGATCTCCAGCCGGGCGAGTACCTGATCGCCGTCCGGGCACACCCGTGGTGGGCCATGCACGCTCCGCCCAGCCCCGGCCAGCCCCCCAGCGAGCTCGACGTGGCCTATCCGGTCACCTACTTCGACTCCACCACCGAGGAGGTCTCGGCCACGCCCGTCCGCATCACGGCCGGCAGCCGCGTGGACGCCAACATCAGCCTGCATGCCGTCCCGGCGGTGCGCATCACCGTCGTCCAGCCCGGGTTGCAGACCGGTCAGGTGAATCCCGTCGAATTGCGGCAGAGCCTCTTCGGCTCCCTCGACAACTCCGACGGCGACATTCAGGTCACGCGCAACAGCCGCGGCGAAGCCGAGTTCTACGGCATCGCTCCGGGCCACTACGAGCTGACCTCCGGATTTCCGGCTCACACCCAGCAACTGGACACCGTCTCCAGCGGCGTCGTGGATGGTTCGGTCGGTGTTCCCTCCGCCACCGTCACCGGCAAGGTGGAAACCGCTCCCGGTGTCGCCTACGACCAACCCGCCTTCCTCACCCTAGTCCCCTCCGATCCAGCCCAGCGCGAGATAACCTCCATCGTCATGGGCGGCAAGTTCGGCTTAGAGGATGTGCCCGCGGGCGTCTGGACAGCCAAGCTGCGCAACGGCTATGGCCACGATCTCCAGATCCACTCCATCCAGATTGCCGGCCATACCACCGCGGGGAATCGTTTTACGGCTACCGGCCAGACCCAGGAGCTGGTGATTGCCGCTACCCAGGGCGCGGTCAACGTGGTGGGAACGGCGCAAAAGGACGGCAAGGGGCTGGCCGGCGTCCTGATCGTGCTGGTAGCCAAAGATTTGAAGGACTCTCTCTCTCTGGCCCGCCGCGACCAGTCCGACTCCGACGGCAGCTTTGTGCTGATGAACGCCGTTCCAGGCGACTACACGGTGGTGGCCATTCAGGATGCCTGGGATCTGGACTGGAGCCGTCCCGAGGTCATTGCCCGCTACCTTCCGGCCGGCCAATCCGTCACAATACCGGTGGGCGCAACCGGCGAGTTCCGGCTGCCCCGGCCCGTCGTCGTCCAGCAGCGCTAGGTCTCTGACCGGATGAACTTGCACTTTGGCATCTCTGCTTCCCAGGTCTCAAAATCGAGACCTGGGGCACCCAGGAATGATTCGAAATCATGCGGTCAGAGACCTAGGTTTTGCTTTCCTTGGCTCCGCACTTCATCTGAGCGGGGGGAAAAGGATAGTCTATGAAGGTAGCGGAATTGTGTGTGCGCGCCGCTGCCTGTGGGTTCCCCGGTTTGTGCGGTGAGGGCCGGGCACGGCACACGAGGAGAGATTGATTTTGAACAGCAAGATCCTGCTTTCGATTGCGGCCGCAGCGGCCGCGCTGATGCCTCTTGTGGCCGCAGCCCAGGTGGCCCCGGAAAAGCGTCCCACCGTGGACAAGGGCGGCCCGTCGTACAACTACGAGGCCTACGTAGGCTTTGCTTACACCAGCTTGAACCAGCTGAACCAGTCGCGCTACGGCCTGATGGGCGGCGATGCAGCCCTGACCCGCGACTTCGGCCGCCACTTTGGCATTACCGCCAATGGCGCGTACTATCGGGTTGCCACCGGCTCCGGCAACCCCGGCAATCCCTCGGTGTGGTCCCTGGCCGCCGGCCCCGAGTTCCGCGCCACCCTCTACGGCAACATGGACGGCTTTCTGCACGTGCTGGTGGGCGCTGAGCACACCGGCGGTGAAGGCATGACTCCCAACGTCAGCGCCTCCGGCGGCTTTGGCGGCGGCCTGCTCTACAACCTCAGCCAGCGCTGGGGCGTCCGCGCCTCCGGCGACCGCATGTACGACTCCTTCTCGCTGGCCAACAACACTCCCGCGCTGGCCTACTCGCCGCACACCCACTACAACGCCCGCGCCACCGTCGGCGTGGTCTACCGCTTCTAGGGCATTGCATGCAGCAGTCGCGCTGCGCGGCATTGCATGCAGCAGTCGCGCTACGCGCAAATACGAGAATGACAGCTGCTTTTGTGCTGTATATTTCTGGCTCAGGGCGCTAGGTCTCCGACCGCATGAATTTGTACTTTGGCATCCCGGCTTCCCAGGTCTCAAAATCGAGACCTGGGGCACCCAAGAATGGTTCGAAATCAAACGGTCAGAAACTTAATACTACAGTTGTACATATCCCGTACTGCCGCGATCCGGGCCTAAAGGCCCCTGCTCCCTCCCATAGACGTATCTGCAACTGTAGTACTAGCCTTCCTCGGCCTCGCGCAGCTTGGCGATCACGGTGAAATCTTCCAGCGTGGTGGTATCGCCCTTGATCTCGCCATGCGTGGCCAGTTCGCGCAGCAGCCGGCGCATGATCTTGCCGGAGCGCGTCTTGGGCAGTGCCTCGGTAAAGCGGATGTCGTCGGGCCGGGCCAGCGCGCCAATCTCCTTGGTCACCCACTTCTTCAGCTCGTCCTTCAACGCGTCGCTGGGCGGGTTGCCGCTTTCCAGCGTCACAAAGGCGGCAATCGCCTGCCCCTTCAGATCGTCCGGGCGGCCCACCACCGCGGCCTCTGCCACCTTGGGGTGCGCCACCAAAGCCGACTCCACCTCCATGGTGCCCAGCCGGTGCCCGCTCACGTTGATCACATCGTCCACGCGCCCCATCAGCCAGAAGTAGCCATCCGCATCCTGGCGCGCGCCATCGCCTGTGAAGTAGCAACCCTCCACGTCACTCCAGTAGGTTTTTTTGTATCTTTCGGGATCTCCGTAGACCGTCCGCGCCATGGACGGCCAGGGTTTGCGCACCACCAGCAACCCACCGCTTCCAGCCGGCACCGGCTCGCCCTCCTTGGTGACCACCTGCGGCTCAATGCCGAAGAAGGGCCGCGTCGCCGAGCCCGGCTTGGTCGGAACCGCGCCCGGAATCGGCGCAATCAGAATCGCACCCGTCTCCGTCTGCCACCAGGTATCGACAATCGGACAGCGGTTGTGGCCAATCTTCTCCCGATACCACATCCACGCCTCGGGATTGATCGGTTCACCCACCGTTCCCAGCAGCCGCAGCGAGGCAAGCGAGTGCTTGGTCACGTACTCGTCGCCCCATTTGATAAAGGCGCGGATGGCGGTCGGCGCGGTGTAAAAGATGCTCACCTTGTGGTCGTCGATGATCTTCCAGAACCGCGAAAAATCCGGCCAGTTCGGCGCGCCCTCGTAGATCAGCACCGTGGCCCCGTTCTGCAGCGGCCCGTACACCACATACGAGTGACCGGTCACCCAGCCGATGTCTGCCGTGCACCAGTACACATCCTCTTCGTGCAGATCGAAGACGTACTTCGCCGTCAGATAGGTCTGCACCGCGTAGCCGCCGGTGGTGTGCACCAGCCCCTTGGGCTTGCCGGTGGTCCCCGAGGTGTAGAGGATGTAGAGCGGATCCTCGGCGTCCATCACCTCGGCCGGGCACTCGTCTGCAGCACCCAGCATCAGATCGTGCCACCAGTGGTCGCGTTCCGGCTCCATCTGCACCGGGCTTCCGGTACGCCGGTAGACGATCACGTTCTTCACCGTGGGGCAGGCTGGCAGCGCCTCGTCCACAATCCGCTTCAGCTGGATCTGGTTGCCGCGCCGGTAGCTGGCGTCCTGGGTAATAATGGCCACGCAGCCGGCATCCACCACGCGATCGGCAATGGCCGTCGCCGCAAAGCCGCCGAAGATCACCGAATGGATGGCTCCGATCCGCGCACAGGCCAGCAGCGCAATGGCCAGCTCCGGCGTCATGCCCATGTAGATTGCCACCCGGTCGCCCTTCCGGATGCCCAGCCCCTTGAGCGCGTTGGCGAACTTCTGCACTTCCACGTGCAGCTCGGCGTAGGTCAGCCGCCGGATCTCGCCCGGCTCGCCCTCCCAGATCAGCGCCGTCTTCTCCCGCCGCGCGCCCAGCGCATGGCGGTCCACGCAGTTGTAGCTCAAATTGGTCTTGCCGCCCACAAACCAGCGGGCCTCGGGCAGCTTCCAGTCCAGCACCTTGGTCCACGGCTCAAACCAGTGCAGTTCGCTGGCGACTCCGGCCCAGAACTTCTCCGGATCGGCAATCGACTCCTTATACAGAGCCTCGTACTCCTCCAGGCTCCGGATGTGCGCCCGGGCGCTGAACTCGGGCGGCGGCGGAAAAAGACGGTTTTCGCGCAGTGTGGAATCGATATCGAGATGTGCGGCGGCATTCGCTGGAACGCTAGACATGGTCGATCCTTTGGGGAAGAGTCGTCAGCTTGAAGCCGGGCATCCGGACCGAAGCAGGGGAAAAAGGATGCCTGTGGGAGACACTTTACTCGGCCCGAGGCACAATCGGCAAGAAGTGGGACGGTGGAACTTCATTCACTCCCACTCTCCACTCCCCTGCCCTGCGTCCCTCGTTCCCTTGTTCCCTCGTTCCTTGTTCCCTCATTCCCTCGTTCCCTAGTCCCTAGTCCCTAGTCCCTAGTCCCTAGTCCCTAGTCCCTAGTCCCTGCCAGAATGTTACCCTTGGGTTGGCGCCTCCACGCGCCCGGGCCGGAACGGAGTACGAAGAGAATGTTCTATTTAAACAGGCGTTGGAGCGCAGTCTTTCTGTTGGCCGCATCGTTGACCGTGTCGAGCCTGGCCCAGCAGCCCGTAGCAGGCGACGCACCCGCCGACCCCGGCCCTCTGGCCAAAGACCTTGCCACCGACCTGCACCCCAAGTCCATCCGCCCCATCATCCGCAAGGTAGCCGACTGGCAGATGGCCCGCATTGCCGCGCAGCCCATGGCCCGCAGCTGGGACTGGGGCACGCTCGACATCGGCCTGGCGGCGGCCGCGCGCACCCTCGGAGACCCGAAACTTTCCGGCTACGTCTCCTCCGTTGGCCAGCACTTCAACTGGCACATTGACCATACCCTGTCTCCTGCCGAGGACTACGCACTGGCGCAGGCGCTGATCGATGTGGCCGACGGCAACGCCAAAACCACCAGCGCCATCCGCCTGCGCCTGGATGGCGATCTGCAAGATCCTTTCGACCCGAACCATCCGCTCTGGACCCGCGCCGACGCGCTCTTCTTCGAAGCCCCGGCCGCAGCCCAGCTCTCCGCCATCACCAGCGACGCCACCTACGACGAGTTTGTGAATCGCGAGTGGCACCGCACCGAAAAGCTGCTCTACGACCAGCAGAAGCACCTGTTTTCAGCCCGGGCAGCCGCGGTCAAAGACCTGGAGGAAAACGGTCAGAAGCACTTTGAGGCCCGCACCAACGGCATGGTGATGGCCGGCCTGGTCCGCGTCATCGCCGCCCTGCCCTCCGACGATCCCCTGCGCCCGGTCTATGTGGACCGGCTGCGCGAGATGGCGCAATCCATTGCCGCTGCCCAGCAGCCGGACGGCCTCTGGCGTCCCGGCCTGCTCGACCCGGCCAGCTACGCGCAGCCTGCCGTCGCCGGCTCCTCGCTCATCGTCTACGCCCTGGCCTGGGGAGTGAACCATCATCATCTGGATGCCCGCATCTATCTGCCCGTCGTGGAGCGCGCCTGGGCCGGCCTGGTGGGCCACGTCTATCAGGATGGCCGCCTGGGCTCCATCGAGCCCATTGGCAGCGCCACGGAGCCCTACAGCGCCAGCTCCAGCTGGAATTACGGCGTGGGCGCGTTTCTGCTGGCCGCCGGCGAAGTGGACGCCGTCTCCGGGCACAAGCACTGGTAGAAGGGCGGAGCTAGCGATGCTAGCGGAGTTAGCAGCCCCAGCGGGCGAGCTGAATGGGGGAATTCGCAAACTGACCGCGCCTATCTCCAGACATCAAGCTGTCCTTCTGAGCGACCGAATACGAAACGTCGATGAATCTGCGCTTGCTTCGAAGCGGCCCGCTCGCGAATTCAGTTCCCGGAAAGATTCTCTCGCGCAGGATTCATTCATCAACGTTAGAATGGCTGTGATTTCCTAGGACCTCCATGGCAGATCCGGCTACATCCGCCGCCGATGGTAAAACTCACATCCCCTGCGTCGTTACTCAATTCTCCGGCGGCTATACGCCCCCGTTCAACGTAGAGGACTGTGTGGCGCGTATGCTGCACTCCGTGCCTGAAAAGTATCTGTTGGGCCTCAGCGAGGTGGTGCTCACCAACACCGCAGGACTGGCCCGCAGGCAGAGGCGCGCCATGACGCTCTCCCGCAAGCGCAAGGTCCGGCAGGCCGCAGCGCTCGGGCTCTATCATCAGGCCTGGAAGAACCGTCCCGCATGGATCCAAATCTACGTGGACAACATCCTGCGTAATTGGGAAAGTGGTTGGTGGCTGCATCTGCGCTTCTATCGCGAGATGCTGATCGGCAACGTACTCTTTCATGAACTCGGCCACCACATTCACTACGCAATTCGTCCCGAGCACCGTGAACGCGAAGATGTCGCCGATGTGTGGAAGGTTTCGGTTGAATCGAAACTACATGAAGAAATCGCGCCCTCTATTGCGAAGCTTCATGAGATCCATCAGATTGCTGATTAGCCCCCTCTGGGATGCCTGGTACCAGAGGAGCCTCCGCCAGCAACTATCGCAAAAGCAAATCTCAACAGCAGAGTTCCAGGAGCTGATGAGAAGGAACGAGAGAAAATAGGCGCACATGCAAAAAGCCCCGCTCCAAAGAGCGGGGCTTTTCTGTTGAAGCTTGATTTGAGTGGGTTACTTGGTCGCTGCCGAGGCCAGTTTGGCTTCGGCTTCGGCGATGACGCGCAGCGCGTCGTCGTAGGCGGCCTCGCTCTCGCCGGCTTCCTTCCACATCTTCAGGCCACGGTCCAGCTGCTCTTCGGCGCGCGCCTTATCGATCTCCTCCGGCTTCAGAGCATCGGAAGCCAGAATGGTCACGCGGTCGCCCAGCACTTCGACAAAGCCCCAGCTCACGTTGAGCCGCAACTCGCCGCCCTCACCGGCCGCCGTGCCGCGAATGGTCACGTCGCCGGCGCCCAGTTCGGCCACCAGTGGCGCGTGCCCGTAGAGCACCTCGAAGTGCCCGGTCTTCGAAGGCAGTTCCACCGTATCGGCCACGCCCTCGAACAGCGTGCGCTCCGGCGTTACCAGCCGTACACGAAGTTGGTTCGTCTCTTCTGCCATGTTCAACCTTCGGTTGCTAGCTTTCAGCTTTCAGCTTCCAGCTTCCAGCTTGATTGTCCGGCGCTCCGGATGCTTTCCGGTACTCCAACAATCAAGCTAGAAGCTAGAAGCTGGGAGCTAGAAGCTGCTGTTAGACCGCCGCCTTCAACTGCTCGGCCTTGGCCAGCACGTCTTCGATGCCGCCCTGCATGTAGAAGGCCTGCTCCGGAATGTCGTCGTACTTGCCTTCGATCAGTTCCTTGAAGCTGCGCACCGTGTCGGCAATCTTGACGTACTTGCCCGGGATGCCGGTGAAGGTCTCGGCCACGTGGAA
>Ga0371490_1000324_pt1 | contig 35592 bp, 29 predicted proteins | sample MB2SIPfraction_FD_207959 | JGI IMG/M metagenome (GOLD analysis project Ga0371490, IMG submission 207959) | Lab enriched peat soil microbial communities from McLean, Ithaca, NY, United States - MB28FN SIP fraction | ecosystem: Environmental > Terrestrial > Soil > Wetlands > Peat | place: USA... | reverse complement strand
CCCCGAACACTTTTCTGGTGCACAAGTTCGTCTCCGACTTAGCGGGCGTCGCCGACCACCAGGATCCCAACCTGGTGAACCCCTGGGGTAACGGCTTCGGTTCGACTCCCTTCTGGATCGGTAACAACGGCTCTGGCACTTCCACTCTCTATGACGGGACCGGCGCAGCGAAGTCGTTGATCGTCGACATACCGGCGGCCGGCGGCGCAAAAACCGGCGGACCGGTTACCGGAGTTATGTTCAATACATTTTCGTCCAACACGGCGGAATTCGCCGTGGCCGCGGGTAAGCCGGCCTCGTTCCTATTCTGCTCCGCCGATGGCCTCATCACCGGCTGGAATTCCAGCGTAAGTTCAACCGAAGCCGAGGTCCTGTTCGATAACTCCGCTTCCGGAGCGGTCTACACAGGTTGTGCATTAGGTGGGGTAACGGGCGCTCCCCTGCTGTTTGCAGCCAACTTTCACGCCAGCACCGTCGATGTCTTCGATGGCACTGTCACGCCGGTCAAGAACGCCGGCGCCTTCGTCGACTCAGCCGTTCCCGCGGGGTTCGCTCCGTATAACGTGGCCATCATCGGCGGCAACGTCTACGTCACTTACGCGAAGCAGGACACCGCGCAAAAAGTCTCGGTGCCCGGGGCCGGGAATGGATACGTGGCACTCTTCGATCAGACCGGCAAGCTGGTGGCTACCCTGATCGCCGGCGGTGCGCTGAATGCGCCCTGGGGGTTGGCTGCGGCTCCCTCCACCTTCGGACCGTTCGGTGCGGCACTGCTGGTCGGCAATTTTGGCGATGGCTGGATCAATGCCTACAACCTTACTAATGGTGACTGGCTGGGTTCGTTAAGCGATCCTACCGGTGCGCCGCTATCTTTCCCCGGGCTCTGGTCCTTGAGTTTCGGCAGCGGCGCCGACAGCGAGGACCCAGGCACGCTGTACTTCACGGCTGGCATCGGAGGAGGTCTCAATAACGATCCCGTGCAGTCGCACGGCTTGCTCGGCAGTATTCAACCGGTTCCGTCCTTTCCGGTGACGGGCATTCAGAACGGGGGAAGCTTTCTGGCCTCGGATATCGCCCCTAACACCTGGGTGGCTTTGAAGGGCTCGGCGCTGGCTCCGCTGCCCGCCAGTTGGACGGTTACCAGCAGCACGCTCCCCACCACCGTGGGCGGCGTGGGAGTAACCGTGAACGGCGAAGCCGCACCAGTGAGTTTTGTCAGTAACATGCAGATCAACTTTTTGGTCCCTGCCGATATCGTTCCCGGCACGGTTAAGATCCAGGCCACTAACAACGGGCTGAGCAGCGCCATCGTGTCAACCACGGCTCTCGTCACCGCGCCTTCGTTCTTCCTGCTCGGGACCAATGCGACTAACGGTCATCTTTATGTCGCGGCGACCCACGCGAATAACTCGCTGATCGGTCCCGCCGGCCTGATCAGCGGGACCACCACCACCCCAGCCGCGCCGGGCGAAACCATCGTGCTGTACGGTACCGGTTTCGGCGCCACCACCACGGCGATTCCGAATGGGCAGATCGTTCCAGCCCCGCTGCCCCTCCCCGTCTGGCCAACCGTGGTGATCGACGCCGTCGAAGCGCAGGTCGCGTTTGCCGGTCTGGTTGGCCCAGGTCTCTATCAGATCAACGTGGTCGTGCCCGCCGGCCTAGCTTCCGGAGATCACCTGATCACAGCGCTGCTGGGCGACGCCGAAACCCAGCTTGACGCATTCCTCACCGTAGCCGCCCCGTAGTGCGGTTCAGCGGCGTGAATACTCGCCCGTCTGCGGACGCGTCCCGTCTATCCGCTCGGAGTCTCCCCTGCCCCGGGTTTCGTCAGCGGAGTGTAGCGACAGCACAATAGCGTTACAATAGAATACAATTCCGCTCGGAGCTTGGGCCTCGATCCATTCGGTTTCCGGCAGGTTTCGCATTGGGTGTCGTATGGAGATGAAAGCGTCTGGCATGAGGAAGAAACCACAGGTCTCGCGGCGCTTTTCTCTCGTCTTGCTCAAGCCATCGCACTACGACGACGACGGCTATCTGATCCAGTGGCTGCGTTCCGCAATTCCATCCAACACGCTGGCCGTGATGAATGCCCTGGCGCTCGATTGCAAGAAGCGTCGTGTCCTCGGGCCTGACGTCGATATCGATATCTCGTCTTTCGACGAAACGAATACCCGCGTCACGCCGGAGCGGATCGCGCGGCGGATGGGGACTGGCCCCGGCCTCGTCGCCCTGATCGGCGTGCAGTCGAATCAGTTCCCGCGCGCCATGGACATCGCTCGCCCGTTGCGCGCTGCCGGTATCCAGGTTTCGCTCGGCGGTTTCCACGTATCGGGCTGTTTGTCAATGCTGCCGGAAGTCACGCCCGAGCTGAAAGAAGCCATGGATCTCGGGATCTCCCTTTTTGCCGGCGAGGCCGAAGGGCGCTTCGAAACGGTGCTGCGCGACGCCTGGCAAGGCACGCTCCAGCCGCTGTATAACTACATGAACGATCTGCCGTCCCTGGATGGCGCGACGTTGCCCATGCTGCCGGCATCCCGCATCAAGCGCACCGCCGGCAGGCTGACCAGCTTCGATGCCGGCCGCGGCTGCCCGTTTCTTTGTTCGTTCTGCACCATCATTAATGTGCAGGGGCGAAAATCGCGGAGCCGCTCCGCCGATGACGTGGAGCGGATTGTCCGCGGCAACCTGGCGCAGGGCATTAACCGCTTTTTCATCACCGACGACAACTTCGCGCGGAACACGAAATGGGAGAGCATCTTCGACCGTCTGATCGCGATGCGCGAGCAAGAGAAGCTGAACATCAAGTTCATCCTCCAGGTGGACACCATGTGCCACCGGCTGCCTCATTTCATCGAGAAAGCCGGCCGCGCCGGCGTAGCGCGCGTGTTTATCGGACTGGAGAGCATCAATCCGGACAGCCTGCTCGGCGCCAGGAAGAAACAGAACAAGATCGCCGAGTACCAGGGAATGCTGCTCGCCTGGAAGCGCGCCGGCGTGACGGTCTTCGCGGGATACATTCTCGGCTTCCCCAACGATACGCCCGAATCGATCGCGCGCGACATCCGGATTATTCAGCGCGAACTGCCCATCGATCTGCTGGAGTTCCATTGCCTGACGCCGCTGCCGGGCTCCGAGGACCACCAGCGCCTTTATCGGGCGGGAGCCTACCTGGATCCGGATCTGAACAGATACGACCTCGAGCATGTGACCTCGGCGCATTCCACCATGTCCCAGGCCCAATGGGAACAGGCGTACGAGGATGCCTGGCGGGCTTATTATTCGACGGAGCACATGGAGACGGTCATGCGCCGGGCCGTGGCAACCAGAAGCAACGCTGGCAACATGCTCCTTCTGCTGAGCTGGTACTGGGGCTGTATCTCGCTCGAGAGGGTGCATCCACTTCAGGGAGGCTATCTGCGGCGAAAGTACCGTAAGGGGCGCCGCCCTTCCCTGCCGGTCGAAAGCCCGTTCGTCTTCTATCCGCGCTATGTCGCCGATTTGGTATGGAAACACATGATGCTGGCGCGGCAGATCTGGCGCCTGGCCCGGCTCCGGCGCCGCTTGAAACGGGATCCGAATGCGCCCTGCTACACCGATCTTGCCTTGTCTCCTGTCGTCGAGGATGAGTCCGCTTCCAGCGAAAGCCGGGAGCAGACGGAACGCACCTCAACGCTGATCGACATTCGCTGAGTGGCCGCCCATCTTACCAGCATCTTACTCCCGTATCTTGGCTAAGCTGTGACTAGCGATCTTGCCCGCGGCCAGGTCGCGCGGACCCGGCTCCAGCACCACCGGCACGCCGCGCCGCTCCCAATGGAAGAACTTCGCGCCCACCTCGGCTGCGATGCGGTGTGCCGCTTCGAGCGAACTTCAGAGACGGGACGCTAGTACGCTTTCGCGATCACCGCACGCCGGTCCACCGGCTCCCCGCTGACGATGCACTTGCCCGGCCCGTCGAACTCGTCCACCAGCGGGATGTTGCGCACGGTGGCTTTAAACTCGCGCATGCGCGCGTCGCAGCGTGGATCGTCCTTGAGGTGCGCCATCACAAACTTCCCGCCGCCCTTTTCTGCGCTCACATCGGCCAGAATGGATTCGACTTCCGCGACCGAATTCGCCAGCACGGTGTTGTCCTTCAGCCGCTGCCGGGCCACCCGGAGCAGGTCCGCCTGCATGGCCTCCAACGTGGCCGGCAAGCGCGCCGCCAGCTCATTCTGCCCGACCGGTTCCTTGACGCCGGTATCTCGCCGCTTGATCACGATCTTCCCCGCGGCCAGGTCGCGCGGACCCAGTTCGAGCACCACCGGCACGCCGCGACGCTCCCAATGGAAAAACTTCGCGCCGGGGGTCTGTCCTTCGCGATCGTCCACCTTCGCGCCCACCTCGGCGGCGATGCGGTGGGCCGCTTCCAGCACCTGCGCGCGCTCGTTGTCCTTGCGATAAATCGGCACCAGCACGGTTTTGAGCGGCGCCAGCTTGGGCGGCAGCACCAGCCCCTTCTCGTCGGAGTGCGTCATGATGAGCCCGCCGATCAGCCGCGTGCTGACCCCCCAACTCGTCTGCCAGACGTAGTCGAGCTGCCCTTCCTTGTTTTGAAACTTCACATCGAAGGCCTTACCGAAATTCTGCCCCAGGTCGTGGCTGGTGCCGGCCTGTAGCGCCAGGCCGTTCTGCATCATGGCTTCGATGGAGTAGCTCTTCAGCGCGCCCGCGAATTTCTCGGCCCCGGTCTTCACACCCTTGATTACCGGCATCGCCATCAGGTTCTCGGCCACCTCGGCGTAGATGTCGAGGATGCGCAGCACTTCCTCGATCGATTCTTCGTGGTTCGCGTGAGCCGTATGGCCCTCCTGCCACAGAAACTCGCTGGTGCGCAGAAACAGCCGCGTGCGCAATTCCCAGCGCATCACGTTGGCCCACTGGTTGAGCAGCATCGGCAGGTCGCGCCAGCTCTGGATCCACTTGGAGAAGAAGTGCCCGACGATGGTCTCCGAGGTGGGACGAATCACGTAGGGTTCTTCCAGTTCCTTCCCGCCCGCGATGGTCACCACCGCCAGTTCCGGCGAAAACCCCTCCACGTGCTCGGCTTCCTTGTGCAGGAAGCTCTGCGGGATCAGCAGCGGGAAGTAGACGTTCTGGTGACCCGTGGCCTTCAAGCGCGCGTCGAGCTCGCGCTGCAGCGCTTCCCACACGGCATAGCCGTTGGCCTTGATGACCATGCATCCCTTGACGATTTCGGCGGGTTCCGCCATGTCCCCCGACAGGACGACATCTTGATACCACGCAGCAAAATCCTGACCGCGCGGAGTGATCGGAGATTCAGCCATATTGAATTGTGAGCTTGTCCTTCCAGGTTACGACGTTCCCCCAAAAATGGGACAGACGCATTTTCGCCCCAAAAGGGCCCCAAAAGGGCCCCAAAAGGGGACAGACGCATTTTGGTGAGAACTCCTGAGTGTGTTTCCCACCTTTGTCATGTATGCCCCGTCGCCCGCGCGTCGTCTTTCCTGACGTCGCTCACCACATCACGCAACGTGGAAACAATCGCGAACCGGTGTTTCGCTCCTCCGACGATCGCCGCTTCTATCTCGATCTTCTGGCGCGACACGCAGCGCACCACGGCGCCCGGATTCTCGGCTATTGTCTCATGACGAACCACGTTCACCTCATTGCCGTTCCAGACCGCGAGAGTTCGCTGGCGCGAACGCTGGGCTGCACACACTCCGAGTATGCCTTGGCGCTGAACCGGGCACACGGCCGGAGCGGCCACCTCTGGCAGAACCGTTTTTTCTCATGTCCGCTGGGCGAATCGCACCTGTTGAGCGCGCTACGCTACGTAGAGCTGAACCCGGTGCGGGCGGGACTGGCCTCCGACCCTGCGGGCTGGCCGTGGTCCAGCGCTCGCGCGCACACGGTAGATCGGGCCGCCGACCCCATGTTAGACCGCCGCTGGGTGGATTACTTTGGGCGCTGGGATTACGGCGAGTGGCGGGAGATCCTGTCAGCCGGAATGCTCAGCGGCGAAGGCAATTCGATTCGGCGTGCCACGTACGTCGGCGAACCGCTCGGCCCGCAGGAATTCATCGCTGCACTGGAGCAGCAAGTCGGACGCAGGCTGAGGGTTATGGCTCGCGGGCGGCCGCCAAGGAAACCCGAGGCTGTCGAGGGGCCGGGTCGGCAGGGCAGCTTGTTTGTTGGCCTCGGCTGATATGAAGATGGATGTTAATGGAAAATGCGTCTGTCCCCTTTTGCGGTCGTCCCCTTTTGCGTCCCTTTTGCGTCCCCGTGTCTCAGGCTCACGGGGCCGACCGGCCGTCGTGGCAGGTCAGAAGGGTAGCTGGCTCTTCCTACTGTCCGCTCTCTGGCGGAGGAAAGCTCCGCAGACGATCGGAATGAGGGGCAGCATGCACATAAAGACCATTTCGGGCGAAAATCTGTCTGCCAGAATGGACGATCTGTAGCGGGCGGCTGTCCGAAAGGAGCGCCCCAGCCAGCAGGCGGAGACTATTCCAGCCGCGAACAGCAAAGGCATTGCGTCCTCGCCGAACAGGAATCCCACGGCAAATAGCGCGGTTGATATCGCGATCGACCAAGGCGCGGGAGGTCCGATACCTGCGGAGGAGAGAATCACCGGCACCGACCCCACCGCGAGAAGACCGATGACGAAATCGCCCAGACTCAAAAGAGCGACGCGACGCCGCTGTGCTTTGCTGGGTTCCCAGCCTAGGTCCATGGCATCTTCGAATAAGCCGAAATCCATTGCCGGATGCGACGCTGCGGCGCCCGGCGCGCCAGTGGCAGATTGAGCGAAGCCGGTCGCCGGACGGGAGCTGGCCTGAGCGGGCGCGGGGTGCGGGCCGGTGGCTCCGGGCGCTTCGGCGGCCGGACGCGCGGACTCGTCCTCTCGATGCCAGCTGGCTCGGTCGTAGATCGCGCGCTTCTCAGGATGGTGCAGGACGTCGTAAGCTTCCTGCACCATCTTGAAATGCTCCTCGGCGGAACTGTTTCCTGGGTTCAAGTCGGGGTGATACCGGCGTGCGAGCTTCCGGTAGGCTTCGTGAATCTCATTCGCCGAAGCCGTCTTCCTAACGCCGAGAATCGCGTAGTAATGGTGCTCGGGAGTTGGCATGGGTGTCGTGTGTGGCCCCACTCCGGGACCGCCCAGCCAGACGGCAAGGCGCTGAGGCTTACAGCCTGATCCATTATAGATCTGAAGGGGGAAAAGGGGACGGGACGCAACCTAGTGGTACAGTTCAATGCGCGCTCTTCTCCAGTCACGCCGCCTCGCGAGAAATCTTCGCCCCTGTTTTCATGAGCCTGCGCCGCCTCGCCCGCGCCGCCCCGCACCCTCCCGCGTTACTCTGAAATCGAAAAAGAGCTGCTCGCTCGCCGAGAAGCAGCCGTTTCGGGGCGACGTCCGGTGCCTAACCATGGTCCCTCCCTGCAGGGGGCAATTTGAAACCGGGTCACGCCGTGCAACGTTCATAAGGCGGCCACAGTGGCTTGTATTCTCCTCCTCGAGAGGAGACAGGAACCGGTTCCTCGCAGCCCCGGCGCAATCGCCGGCAGTTACGTTTGGAGCGGATTGCTTCCATTCCGGCAGCCCGCATTTTGAAAACTTATCGGAAAACAAACTCGCAACATCAGGAGAGCGCCGGGACAGACGGAACTGTCCGCGCGGCGCAAAAAACGCGCCTTGGGACAGTTTCGTCAGTCCCTCTCACTCGCGTTAGCATCGGTTTGTGAGCTATCGCGGGCTGGTCCTATTCGATATCGACGGCACCCTCATGCGGCGCGCCGGACCGCATCACCGGCAAGCGCTGATCCACGGCATCCGCAAGGTCACCGGACTCGAAACCACCACTGACGGCATTCCCGTGCAGGGCATGCTGGACCCGGCCATCCTCACGGAAATGCTGCGCCGCGCCGGAGCCAACCGCGCGCTCATCCGCCAATCCATGCCCGAAATCCAGCGCGCCGCGGAACGATACTACCAGCGCGTGTGTCCGCCGCTCGCAGGCAAGCACTGCCCCGGCGTGCCGGCGCTGCTCGATCGCCTGGCCCGCCGCGGCTTTCTGCTGGCACTGGTCACCGGCAACCTCACTCGCATCGGCTGGCGCAAGCTGGAGCGTGCCGGCCTTGCCCACCACTTCCGCTACGGCGCGTTCGGCGAGATGGCAGCCACCCGCGGACGTCTGGTGAAATGGGCCATCCGCGAGGCGCGGCTGCGGCACTCGCTCCCCGCGCAGTCGCCTGTCGCGCTGGTGGGCGACGCAACTTCCGACGTGATCGCCGCCCGCGAAAACGGCATCCGCATCATCTCCGTGCAGACCGGCATTACCCCCGTCGAGGATCTCGAAGCGCTCGAGCCCGATTTCCTGCTGCGCAATCTGCGCGACTTCCGCCTGCGCATGGTGGAGAGCTAGCCCTATGACTGCAAGATCCGACCCTATCGCCAAACCGCTCGCTGACGCTCGCCGCTCCGAACGGAGCCACGACCGTGAGGGAGTGGTTCACCACATAAAGTGCCACACCACACGGTCGGAGACCTAGCCCTAATTCTCCGTCGGCGCGCTCTCGATGTGGTCGATCACGATGACCTCGACCGGGCCTTTGCGCGGCTCCAGCTTGAATCCGAGCTGCTCCTGGATCGCCGTGAAAATCGATGGCCCGGTCCGCGCGTCCATGGATGGTGCTGCTGCGCCGTCTACGCCAGTGGATTGTGCGTCCGTGTCCGGTTCCCACTCCAGTTCGAAGTCGAAAACTCCCTTGAGCCCCGTCTGATCCTGCACGGAACGGCCGAGCTGATTGGACAGCGCGTTAGCCAACATCGCGGCCGTGACCTGGCTGCCCACCAGATGGCCTCTGCCGGGCATGTTGAAGGGGTTCTGGCCGGGATCGCCTTTGGCCTCGGTTAGGTGGACCTTGGCGCCCTCCTTCCCCACCACCAGCGCGTACATGGGAAGCTCCCTGGTTTCGCGGTGGATGGCGAGTTGGAAGCGCTTGGCGAGCAGCGACTGCATCATCCGCTGCAACAGGCCGGGAGCCAGACTCTCCCCGGCTCTGGCGGCGATATCGTAGCGCGCGGAGTCCAGCCACTTCGGTTTTCCGAAAAGACGATCGTTGCGGATGTCATACGCCCAGGTGATGAGAAACTCGAGCGACGTGTTCGAGGTGTTGAGCCGGTCGCCGGAACGCCGGATCGAAATCTGGCTGGCCGGGTCGGATGGCCGGACCGACGCGACCTCGAATGCCGGCGGCGCTGCGCGATTCCCCGCCCCATTGGCCGGAGAGGATCGGGCGTCCTGCCCGAATGCTCGCGGCACGAGCAGCACGATAGGAAGAACCAGAGTTCGACATAGGCGACTCATAGTAGACATTCTACGCCAAACAAGGTAGAATGTCTACAGAATGAGCACAGCGCCGGCTTCTCGCGTGGAGCTCCTGCAAGGCACGCTCGACCTTCTGATCCTGCGCACGCTGCTGCTCGGCAGAGCGCATGGGCATGCCATCGCCAAGCACATCCAGCGAACCTCGGAGGACTTGCTGCAAGTCGAAACCGGATCGTTGTATCCCGCCCTGCACCGGCTGGAGGCGCGCGGCTGGATCGCCTCCGCGTGGGAACTGGCGGAAACCGGCAAGCGCGCCAAATACTACCGCTTGACACCCAAAGGCCGCAAGCAATTGCTGGCGGAACAAGCCAAGTGGGCGACCTTCTCCCGAGCCATGGGACTGGTCTTGAAGCCGCCCGGCCAGGAGCCGGTATGATCCGGATTCTCCGCAAGCTGGGCTGGACCTCCCGGCGCGACCGCAAGGAAGCGGAGCTGCGGGACGAACTCGAGTTTCATTTGCAGGAGGAAGCGCGCGAGGCGGAAGCCGCCGGGATGACGCCGGAACAGGCGCAATGGGCAGCCCGGCGGGAGCTCGGCAACGTTGCGTTAACGATGGAGGATACCCGCGCCGCGTGGGGATGGACACACCTCGAGCGATTCTGGCAGGACCTGCGGTACGCCGCGCGGATGTTGCGCCGGAACCCCGGATTTGCATCCGCGGCGGTGCTGTCGCTGGCGCTCGGGATTGGCGCCAACACCGCCATCTTCAGCCTATTGGACGCCGTCGTGCTGCGCATGCTGCCGGTGGCCGATCCACGGCAGCTCGTGCAGTTCACCAATACGCTCCCACTGTGGGATACCGGCAGCGACATGGCGAACAGTTTGTTCGCCTACCCGCAGCTCGAGCGTTTTCAAGCGCAGTCCAAGACTCTGTCCGGCATTTTCGGTGGAACCAGGGTTGGCCGCCTGGTCGTAGCCTTTCGCGGAACATCCCAACTCGCCGATGGCGACGCCTGCACCGGCAATTTCTTCTCCGTGCTGGGAATCGCGCCGCAGTACGGCCGCTTTTTTCAGGCGGGTGAAGACCGGGCGCGCGCTTTCGTAGCCGTGATCGGCGACCGTTATTGGCGCGACCGCTTCGGAGCCGACCCTGCCATCATCGGCGCCGCGATTATGGTCAACCAGATTCCCTTCACGGTGGTTGGCGTCGCTCCACGGGAGTTCTCGGGCATTTCGGTTGGAAACGGGCCGGACATTTGGGTGCCGCTCCACGCGCTCGATCGTCTCGCGCCCGATAGCAAGCGATGGACGGACCCTTTTTCGAGCTGGCTGCTGATTGCGGGACGGCTGGGCCCGGGAGTTTCCCGCGAGCAGGCGCAGGCCGAGCTGGATGTGATTCGCCGGCAGTTTCTGACTGAGCGGTTATCGGCCTCGGAGCTCGGCGGCCTGGAGAATGTGCGGCATTTCGTTCGCGACGGCCACCTGGCGCTCCGGCCGGCCGCAACCGGCACGGATAGCGGCCTGCGGGACCGCTATGCGCTTCCCTTGAAGCTGCTGATGTGGGTGGCGGGCATCGTGTTGCTGGTAGCGTGCGCCAATATCGCCAACCTGCTGTTGGCCCGCGCCTCCAGCCGTCGCCGCGAGATCGCCGTCAGGCTGGCGCTGGGAGCCAGCCGCGGCCGGCTCATCCGGCAGGTTCTCACCGAGAGCTTGCTGCTGGCATTGATGGGTGGCACTCTGGCCGTGCCGCTGGCGTGGTGGGGCGGCTGGCTGCTGGTCCGCATGATCTCGACCGGCGAGTCGACCGTGCCGCTGGCCGTCGCGCCGGATTTGCCGGTCTTCGCCTTCGCCGCCGCCGTGTCGTTGCTCACTGGCCTTCTCTTCGGCCTGGCCCCCGCGCTGCGCGGCACGCGCGTCGACCCCGGCCCGGTCATGAAGGAAGGGACGCACCACGCCGGTCGGCGCTCCCGCACCGTGGACCGCATCTTGGTGGTGACGCAAGTTGCGCTTTCGGTGGTGTTGATCGCCGGCGCCGGACTCTTCGTGCACACGCTCCAGAAGCTCTGGAATGCGGAACTGGGATACGACCGCGAGCACGTGCTGATGCTTTCGGTGGATGCCAAGCTGGCCGGCTACTCAAGCGATCGGGCCGGTGCGGTCTATCGCGAGATTCTCGACAAGCTGCGGATCTTGCCGGGCGTGAAGTCCGCCAGCGCCTCGGTGGTCCGCCCGGTGGAGGACCAGTTTCATCTGGTGGATCGGGTCGGCGAAGTGGATGGCTTCACGTTGGCCGAGCGCAACGCCATCCGCGTCGAGTGGAATTCCACCAGTCCCGGCTATTTCTCGACTGTCTCGACGCCGCTCCTGGCGGGGCGGGACTTCGACCTGCGCGATACCGAAGCCGCACCCAAGGTGGTCATCGTTAATGCGTCGCTCGCCCGCAGCGCTTTCGCAAACCGGAATCCGATCGGCCACAAGCTGGGCGAGGCCACCATCGTGGGGTTGGTGAAAGACTCGCGTGTGAACGGCGCGCGCGAGCTGCCTGGGCCGGTGCTGTATTACCCGCTTTTCCAGCATGGCCGGGAGCAGGAATACCGCTGGGGGTTCGTGTCCTTCGAGCTGCGCTACGGCGCCGGCTCCGGCCTGCTCGGCGAAGCGCGCCGGGCAGTCGCTTCGGTGGACCCGAAGCTGCCCATCTTCCAGGCCAGGACGCTGCGCGCGCAAGCCGAACAGTCGCTGCTGAAGGAGCGGCTGCTGGCGACGCTCTCCAGCTTCTTCGGAGCTCTCGCTCTGCTGCTCGCGTGCGTCGGCCTCTACGGTCTGATGGCGTGCGCGGTGGCGCGCCGCAGCGCCGAAATCGGCATCCGGCTGGCGCTGGGAGCGCGGCGCGGGCACATCATGTGGCTGGTGATGAGCGAGACGCTTGGGCTCACACTGGCGGGCATCGCGGCTGGCATCCCCTTGGCTCTGTGGGCGGCGCGCTACGCCAAGTCGGATCTGTTCGGAATCGGCCCAGCCGACCCAGTGACGATTGCGGCCGCCGTCGCGGCTCTGATCGGAGTTGCCATGTTGGCCGGGTATGTTCCGGCACGCCGCGCCCTCCGCATCGACCCGGTGATGGCCGTTCGGTGCGAGTAAAGCCCGCGTCGGTGCGCCAGCCAGTCAACGGCGATCGAGGGATCGCACCCGCATTCCTGCCCCGCTCGTTCCACGCCCGGCCGGGCTAATGTCCGCCGCCGATGGGGCCGATAAGACCAAGGTGAGTGTGTTCGACCTGGATGGTCCGAGAACGCGGCACTGCCTGGGCGCCTCCGGGTCCAGGTGGCCCGCTGCCGCTGCGATCCTAACGCTGGTGCTGACAGCATCTTCCGCAGGCTGCGGCTGGCGCTGGTCCAGCACTCTTCCGGTGCTGACTTCGGTCGCCGAAATCCGAAAACTGGCTCCGGAAGAGGCTGACCGGCATTATCCCGTTCGCCTCAAAGCGGTCACCGTGTTCCACGATTCGTACCCGAATGTCCTGGTGATCCAGGATTCGGCCGGAGGCATCCGCGCCGAGTTGCAGGATACGCGCGCCCAGTTCAGCCAGGGGGACGTGCTCATCCTGCGCGGCGTCACCGCCCGAGGCCAGTTTTTCCCCATGGTGCGCAACGCCATCGCGGAAAAAGCCGGTAGGGCCTCCCTCCCGCCTCCCGTGCGGTTGATCGGCGCTGACCTCGACTTGCCCGGGCGCCAGAACCAGTACTCGGAAATCCGCGGCGTCATCCGCAGTTGGGGGGAACGCCACGATGGGCGCGTGGACCTGGCGGTCGATTCCGCCGGCACTCTTTTGAATGCCGTCTTGCTGGACCGCAACGGCACTGAGCCGGGCAAATTGGTCGGGGCTGTGGCCACCGTCCGGGGAGTGTCGGCCACCATATTCAGCCTGAGCGGCGCTATGCTCGCCCGTCAACTGTTAGTAGCCGGCGCCTGGGATATCCGGCTGGAGACCAGCCCCGCGGCGCCGTCCGAGCCGCCGCCACTGCGGAAAGCTGTCCCGACGCTTCTTTGGGCCGCCCAGGTGCGGGCGTTGCGCAGCGTGTCCGGAAAAGTTCCCGTGCGGCTGCGCGGCGTCGTCAGCTATTACGATCCCGACTTTCACATCCTGTTCCTGGAAGATCCGACCGCGGGCATTTTTGTGCTCACTCCGGGCTACGCCCCCGTGCGCCAGGGAGACCTGGCGGAAGTGGAAGGATTCGCCGATTTGGGCGGCTTCGCGCCGATGGTCACCGAAGCCCGCTTCCACGTGATCGGAAGAGCCAGCTTGCCCGACCCTTCACCGGTTTCGCTGGAGGAACTGTTCTCCGGAAGATTCGACAGCCAGCGGGTCACGGCGGAAGGGACCGTGCAATCGGTTGTCCGCCGTTTCAACTTTCACCATATCGAGTTGGAAGTTGCCGCCGGGCTCTACCGCTACCGCGTCCACGTGGTCTATCCGCTCTCGCTGCCGCTGCCTACGCATCTGATCGATGCCACGGTACGAATTCGGGGCGTCGCCGGCTCGGTCTTCAATCCCATGGGGCAATTGGCTGGAGTCATGATGTATGTGCCCGATCTTAAAGACATCGAAGTGCTGCGGCCGGGCCAGGCCGCCGCCGCCTCTCCCATCCGGCCGATTAGCGGGCTGCTGCGCTTTTCGTTGGCGAACGATTGGGAGCACCGTGTGCGCGTCCGGGGCACGGTCGAATACCAGCGCGTCCGCTCCCGCGAGGTGTTCGTGGCCGATGAAACCGGCGGTGTGATGGTCCGCACCGAGCAGGATGAGCCCTTCCAACCCGGCGATCGGGTCGAGGTGGTCGGGTTCGCGTTCTCCGGCGGATATTCCCCGGTTTTGGGAGGCGCCGAAATTCGCAAACTGGGCCCCGGAAAGGCGCCACCCGGGGTTCCCGTCGATGCGCAGCAGGCGCTGGGCGGAGAGTTTGATGCCCGCCTCATCGCCACCGAAGGGTACCTGGTGAATCGGGTCATTGCAGCCGCGGGGCAAACCCTCACCCTGGAATCCGGCGACTTTCTCTACAACGCCACCATGGACTCGGACAGCGCAACCGATCCGCTGGCGCACCTGCGCGACGGCGCGTTGGTTCGGGTCACCGGCGTCTGCACTGTGGAGCGTGGCGAGACCGACGCCCACCCGCGCGCGTTTCAGATTCTCCTCCGCAGTCCCGCCGATGTCCAGGTGCTGCGCCAGGCCTCGTGGCTGACCCGCGAACGCACCATCGCCGCGGCCGGCTGGATGGGCGGAATTGCCGCGCTGTCGACAATATGGATCTGGATCCTGCGGCGCCGCGTTCGGCAGCAGACCGCGGTGATCCAGTCGAAACTGGAAAACGAGGCGGCCCTCAAGCTGGCCGCGCAGGCCGCCAGCCGGGCCAAGAGCGAATTCCTCGCCAACATGAGTCACGAAATCCGCACCCCCATGAACGGCATCGTGGGGATGCAGCACCTGATCGGCGAAACGGAGCTCACTACCGAACAGCGGGGGTACCTGGACGCCGCGCAATCCTCCGCCCAGTCCCTGCTCTCGCTGCTCAACGGGATTCTGGATCTATCTAAAATCGAAGCGGGCCGGATGGAGCTGGACCGGGCCGATTTCGCCCTCCGGCCACTGCTCGACGAAATCCTGCGCCCGCTCGGCCTGGTCGCCCGGCAGAAGAACCTGAACCTCACCTGCGCGGTCCGCGATGGCGTGCCCCCGGCGATCAACGGCGACGCGCTCCGGTTGCGCCAGGTGCTGCTGAATCTCATCTCCAACGCGTTGAAGTTTACCCACCTTGGCGGTGTCACCGTCACAGTCGAGCGGGTATCGGGAGGGGACCGCGACGTTGAACTGCGTTTTTCTGTCTCCGATACCGGCATTGGAATCTCGCCCGAACAACGTCACGCGGTCTTTGAAGCGTTTCGGCAGGCCGACAACTCCATCACGCGGCGATATGGCGGGAGCGGACTCGGCCTGGCCATCTCGTCCCGTCTGGTTCGGCTCATGGGGGGTGAAATCGGGTTGGAGAGCGAGCCCGGCGCCGGCAGCACCTTCACTTTTACCGCGCGTTTCGCGCTGGCGAGCCCGGTCCCCTCCTCTCCCCGCGCGGCCCCGGACGGCACCGCGGTTTCCTGCGCCGCCTGGCCCCAGCGTATTCTGGTCGCCGAGGACAACCCCATCAATCAGGCGGTCATCGCGCGCACCCTCGCAAAAGCCGGCCACCAGGTGGCGCTGGCGCAGAATGGCCGCGAAGCCGTGGAGATGTGGGGCGCATCGCGCTTTGACGTCATTTTCATGGATGTGCAGATGCCGGAGATGGACGGGCTGGAGGCCACCCAAGAAATCCGCCGCCGCGAACTCGATACCGGCGACCGCATCTGCATCATGGCGATGACCGCCAACGCCATGTCAGGCGACCGCGAACGCTGCCTGGCGGCTGGAATGGACGGCTACTTCACCAAGCCCATGCGTGCGCAAGAGGTCCTCGATTGGCTCGCCCGCCGCGAAACCGCTGCCGGCTCCACGCCCGCAAGAGCGCTGGCTTACCGCCGCACCGTCGCGCCGCCATGAAGCCGGCCGCGGCGCGCCGGCGTTTCGCCTATGGCGCGATCAGCCCGGCGCGAATCGCATACCGCACCATGCTGGCGGTCTCATGCACGCCCAGTTTTTCCAGGATGCGGCTCCGGTGAGACTCCACCGTCTTGTAACTGATCCCCAGTTGCCGCGCCGCCCGCCTGGTGGACTTTCCCTCCGCCACCAGCACCAGGACCTGGCGCTCGCGCTCGGTCAGGGTAAACACGATGCGCAGCGCTTCTTCATCCGGCTTGAAGTACGGGCGCCGGCGATCGCTGATATCTACTGCCGCGCCGCTGAACCCGGCGAGCCCGCCCTCTCCGTCCAGGCGCGGGATGCCGCGGTCCTCCACCCAGCAATATTCGCCGTCCGCGCGCTGCAGGCGATACTCAATTCGGTAGGGCTGCCGCGCCGTGAACGCCTTGAGATAAGTCTCGACGCAAATGTCTCGATCGTCGGGATGCAGTCCTTCGGTCCAGCCGTTTCCCACTTCCTCGGCCAGCGAGCGGCCTCGGAACTCCAGCCACGCGACGTTGAAGTAGGTCCACAACGCGTCCGGACCCGACATCCAGATCATCAACGGAGAGCAATCCGCCAGTTCGCGGAACCGCTCTTCTCCGCTCTCGTCGCGCTTCTTCGTCCGTTCGAGTTCGGCTTCCAGCTCGGCAACCCGCTTCCGCCAGACGGCGCATTCCTTACATCCCATTGCGGCGTGTGTCTCTGATTCCATGGTCTAGCCGACTTCCTGGCGCTAACGGTAAAGCACTCAACTACGAGAATGACACATACGAGCAGGCGCAAGCGCGCCCCTCGGGTCGGGTTCAAGGCATTTGACGATGTAACCGGCATGCGGGGCGGCCTTTGGGTATAATCGGGGCAGATGGTTTTCGTGCCGCCCGCCAAATCGGGCCGTCGAAAGTCCGATCAGTTTCCATCGGAATCTCTCTTTTTGTCCTCGTTTTTCCCATGGAGGTACCAGTCACCCACAGCATGAAAGCCAGCGTGCGCATTCAAAGAGGCGTCGAGAATCTGTTCGGCACCCGCGACGAGAACATCCGGCTGATCGAAACCGGCTTGAGCGTCCACACCCAGTTGGTGGACAACAACATCGAAATCGAAGGCGAGGCGGAGAACGTCTCCCGCGCGGAGAACATCCTGGAAGATTACAACGCGCTGGTGCGGGAAGGCCACGTCTTCAATAACGGCGATCTGAACAGCTATCTGCGCGTGGTGACCATCGATTCCGAGGTGTCCCTGCGCGCGCTGGTTCAAAGCGGCAAGCAGCGCAATTTCGGCAAGAAGATGCTGGCGCCGAAGTCGGTGAACCAGCGGCGGTACCTGGAGGCCATCGAGCGCAACGACCTGGTGTTCGGGATCGGCCCCGCCGGCACCGGCAAAACGTATCTCGCCGTGGCGATGGGCATTTCCGCGCTGATCAACAAATCCGTCGCCCGCATCATCCTCACGCGGCCCGCGGTCGAAGCCGGCGAACGCCTCGGATTCCTGCCGGGCACGCTGCAGGAAAAGGTGGACCCGTATCTCCGCCCGCTATACGACGCGCTCTACGACATGCTCGATAGCGACCGCGTCGAAAAGTTGCTGGAGCGCAACGTGATTGAAGTCGCGCCGATCGCGTTCATGCGCGGCCGCACGCTGAACGACAGCTTCATCATCTTGGACGAGGCGCAGAACAGCACTTCGGAACAGATGAAGATGGTGCTGACGCGCCAGGGATTCAATTCCAAAATGGTGGTCAATGGCGACATCACCCAAATCGATTTGCCGAACGGCCGCCGCAGCGGCTTAATCGACGCCATGGAAGTGCTCAAGGGCGTGGAAGGCATCAGTTTTGTGCCGTTCGACGAGCGCGACGTGGTTCGGCACGCGCTGGTGCAGCGTATCGTCAAGGCCTACGAGCGTTACAACGAGACCATCGGCGCCGGCCGGCAACTCAGTTTGAAGCTCTCCGAACCCGCCGCGGAAGCCGCACCCGTTGCAGAGACTGCGCCCGCAGCGGAGGCCGTGCCTGCCGAAGCCGCTGGCGGCGAGACTGCGCCACGCGCCTGAGCGCCTCCATGTCCTCTCCCGAAGGCAGTACGGTTACATTCTGGCGGTCGCAGACCGGGGTGCGTCCTGCCGCCGTGCTCCGCTTCGCGCGCAAATTGCAGGCCCAGGTCGCGCGCGGCCGCGCCTTTGACTGCCTCATCACCGGCGACGCCCACATGCGCCGGCTGAACCGCGAGTTTCGGGGCAAAGACTATCCGACCGATGTGTTGTCGTTCCCCGCCGGCGACATACAGGCGCGTAAGAACAATGAGACATTGGCGAGTGAAGGGTTCGGCGTGCGGAAGACAGGCGACAAGAAACGATCGCCTGTCCTACCCCGTGCGGGCGATATCGCCATTTCGCTCCCTCGCGCTCGCGCGCAGGCCAAGCGATTGGGGCACTCGGCCGAGCAGGAGATCCGCATCCTGATGCTGCACGGCCTGCTGCATCTTCTGGGCCAGGATCACGAAAGCGACGGCGGGCGGATGGCGCGCGCGGAAAAAAGCTGGCGCGCGCGCCTCGGTCTGCCGGCCGGCCTGATCGAGCGGGTGCGGCCATGATACTGGCGGTGATCCTCGCGGCGCTGGTTGCCACCCCGGCACTGGGCCTGGTGACGTTCGTGCAGCTTCTGTATCTGGAAAGCCTCCGTTTGCGGACGCGCGACCTGCCTGCGCTCGAATTCTTCAAGGACACGCTGGAAGACAAAATCGGCCTCAAGACCGAAGATGGCGCGGGCGCCTTTTCGCTCATCAAACACACCCTGCTGGTGCTGCTCGGTATCTTCTATTTCGCGTGGTTCGCCGATGGCGAGCCGTGGAACGCGGCCGTCTTCTGGCAGGCGGTACTGGCCGCGTGGCTGGTGATGATGACCGTCGCCTACGCCCTGCCGCAACTGCTCTACCGCCGCACTTCCGGCCGTTGGCTGCTGCCGTTGCTTTCGTTGCTGCGCGGTCTCGCCTGGCTGGCGCGGCCGTGCGTGGCGCTGCTCAGCTTCTTCCAGTCTCTGATCGACCTGGCGGACGATTCCAAGACCGACGAGGAGCAGCCCACCCCCGCGGAAAATATCGAGGCGCTGATTTCCGCCGGCCAGGAAGAAGGACTGATCGAAGAAGAGGACCGCAAGCTGATTCAATCGGTGGTCGAGTTCGGCGATAAGGTAGTGCGGGAAGTGATGACGCCGCGGCCCAGGATCATCGCCATTCCGGCCGATTCCACGCTCGAGGAACTCCGTCAACTGGTGATCCACGAGCAGTACTCGCGCGTTCCAGCGTTCGAAAAGAACATCGACCAGATCACCGGCTTCGTGCACGTGCGCGATATGTTCGAGCTCGAAGAGGAGGAGCGATCGAAGCGCCTGGTGCGAGAACTGGTGCGCCCCATTCCGTTCGTACCGGAAACCAAGCCGGTGAGCGACCTGATGCGCCACATGCAGCAGGAAAACACGCATATGGTGATCGTGGTAGACGAGTACGGCAACACGGCGGGCCTGGCGACCATGGAGGATCTGCTCGAAGTGATCATCGGCGAGATACGCGACGAGCACGAGCCGAGCACGGACGTGCTGGAGGACGGGCACGGCGGCTTCATCGTGGCCGGCAATTTCGATCTGGACCGCGTGGCTGACCTGTTCGAATCGTTCCACCGCGAGGAGGACGTCGAATCGACTACCGTGGGCGGCCTGGTCAGCGAGTGGCTGGGGCGGGTGCCGAAGGCCGGCGAGTTGGTGGACCGCGACGGCATTCGCGTCGAGGTGCTGGCCTCCGACGAGTGGCGCGTCGAGCAGGTTCGCATCAGCAAATCCCAGGCGGTGACGCATGAGTGAGCCATTCCGATCCGGATTCGTTTCCCTGATCGGACGCCCCAACACCGGCAAATCGACGCTGCTCAACGCCCTGGTGGGGCAGAAGGTGGCGATAGTCGCGGACAAGCCGCAGACCACGCGCACGTCGATTCAGGGCGTGCTGACGATGCCCGGAGCGCAAATTGTGTTCCTCGACACGCCCGGCATTCACCGCGCCGATACGCCCCTGAACAAGCGCCTCATGGATGCGGTGCGGGCCGCCGTGGAGGAACGAGACCTGCTGCTGCTGCTGGCCGATGCCGCGCGCCCGTTCGGCAAAGAAGACCGCCAGGCGATCGATCTGGCCCGCAAAAGCCAGGCGCCGACGGTGCTGGTGCTCAACAAGATCGACCTAGTGAAGGACAAGGCGCTGCTGCTCCCGCTCATCGACCAGTATCGCGCCGCGTTCGAGTTCGCCGATTACGTTCCGGTTTCGGCCACCAGGGGTCAGGGCCTCGACGAATTGAAGAAAGTGATTCTGCAACACCTGCCTGAAGGCCCAGCCTATTTCCCCGAGGATCACGTCACCGACCAGCCGGAGCGATTTCTGGCCGCCGAGCTGATTCGCGAGAAGATTCTCGAGGCCACGCGGCAGGAGGTGCCGCATTCGGTTGCGGTGATGGTGGATCAATGGGAAGAGACCGCGCGGATCACGCGCATCTTCGCCACCATCCGCGTCGAGAGGGACGGGCAAAAGGCCATCGTGATCGGAACCAAGGGCGCCATGCTGAAGAGAATCGGCACCCTGGCGCGGCAGGAGATGGAGCGGCTGTTCGGCGTGAAGATCTATCTCGATCTGCACGTGCGCGTGCAGCCGGGATGGCGCGACAAGGCCGCGTTTCTGAACGCGCTCGACTGGCGTACAATGGCCGGAGACGACGATGCTTAAACTATTCGCTTTTTCGATGGCTCTGATCCTGCTGGCCTCCACCTGTCTCGCCGCGAGCAAACCCGTCAGCGACGATATGATCTCCGACGAGGTGCGCATCAAGCTCACCGGCGATCCGATCGCCAAGGGCGGGAATATCACCGTGGACGTTAAGCAGGGCGTGGTGACCCTTACCGGCACGGCGGAGGCCGAGCAGCAGAAGAACCGGGCCGGCAAACTGGCGAAGAAGGTGAATGGCGTCAAGCAGGTGATCAACAACATCACCGTCGCCAAAGGCGGTAAATGAACATCGCCGAAAGCGGGCAATGAAACGCCTCGCGCGTTGGTGCGCCCTGGCCGCTGTTTTCGCGCCGTTCCTGCTGGCGCAGGATTCCACCCGCTTTCAGGTGCAGGTGCTGGCCAAAGGTTACACCTACACAGACGGTCCCGCCTGGTCCAAAGATGGCTTCCTGATCTTCAGCGACACCCCGGCGGGCCGGTTGGTCAAGTGGGTTCCGGGCCAATCTCCGCAGGTCTATCGTGAAAACGTGCAGGGGCCGGCCGGCAACGCGTTCGACAGCCAGGGCCGCTTGTACACCTGCGAAACCAGGGCCCGCCGCGTGACCCGCACGGACAGGAAGGGCGCCATCGAGGTGCTGGCCGACCGCTGGGAAGCGAAACGCCTGAACGCGCCGAACGACATCGTGGTGGGCCGCAACGATCACGCCTATTTCACCGACCCGGCCTTCGGCAGCCAGGCCGACCATCGCGAGCTGGACTTCTACGGTGTCTACCACATCCCACCCAAGGGGCCGCTCGAGATCGTCGCCAAACTCACCGGCAGGCCCAACGGCATCGCGCTTTCTCCCAATGGCCGCGTGCTGTACGTTACGGACTCGGACGATCGCAGCATTCTCGAGTACGAATTGGATCGCAACGGCCAACCCGCCAACCACCGCACGCTGGTCGAGAACACCGGGGCCGTGCCCGACGGTATCCGCGTGGATGAGAAAGGCAACCTGTACGTGGCTGCGCACGGGATTGCGGTGTATAGCGCCGCGGGCCAATTACTCGATACCATCCCGCTGGACGATCCGCCTTCCAACTGCGGGTTCGGCGAAGCCGACGGCCAATCGATCTTCATCACCGCCCGGCGCAACGTGTATCGCGTGCGCTTGTTGGTCAAGGGAGCGGGCTTCGATGAGAAGCGGTAGATCGATAACCGGGAAGCGGCTTAGCGGTGCGCGCGTCGTGGCGCCGGCTGTCAAGCCGGCTGAGCCGAGAGTCGTCTCGGCTTTTCTTCCCGGCGCCGCTTCGAACACGAAGGACGACCGCCGCTATCCCAAGCGTCCGCTGATCGGGGTTGGCGCGCTGATTTTCCGTCGCAGCCGCATTCTGATGGCGCAGCGGGGCAAGCAGCCGCTGAAGGGTGCCTGGTCTTTGCCCGGCGGCGCGCTCGAAATTGGCGAGTCGCTCGACGCCGCGGTCCGCCGCGAAGTGCGCGAGGAGACCGGCCTCGAGGTGAAGCCCGTGAAGGTCTTCGAGATTTTCGAGCGCATCATACGCGATACGCGCGGCGCAGCGGAATATCATTACGTTTTGATCGATTACATCTGCCGCGTGACTGGCGGAGACCTGCGCGCGGGCGACGACGTTTGCCGCGTGGAATGGGTGCGCGAGCGCGACCTGGCGGAATTGGAGATCACGGAAGGCACGCCGGCGGTGATTGAAAGGGCCTTTCGGAGCCGGGCCCAGAGGGCGCGATAATAGCAAGCATGCAAAACATTCTCCCGGTTGCGTGTTTTATTGCCGGGTTCCTGCTGGCTTGGCTCGTTTTGCGGGCGCGCCGCCAGGATACCGCAACCGTCTTCCAGGCGCTTTCCGCCGAGGCGCTGGCGCGGAACAACCAAGCCTTCCTCGAACTCGCCCGCGCCAATCTGGCGGAGGCGCAGACCGCGGCGCGCGGTGACCTGGAAAAGCGGCAGCAGGCGTTTGCAGAGCTGGTGTCGCCGGTGCGCGCGTCACTGGATAAAGTGGATTCGCGCATCCAGGAGCTCGAAACGGCGCGCGCGGCCGCTTACGCCGGATTGCAGGAGCAGGTGCGCGGCCTGGCCGAAACCGAGCAGCAGCTCCGCGCCGAAACCGGCAAGCTTCTAACGGCACTGCGTTCGCCCGCCGCGCGCGGCAACTGGGGCGAGATGCAGTTGCGCCGCGTGGTGGAAATGGCCGGCATGCTGGATCATTGCGATTTTCAGGCGCAGGCCACCGTGATGGGCGAGGAGGGCCGGCTGCGGCCCGATCTGCTGATTCATCTGCCGGCCCGAAAAACCGTGGTGGTGGATGCCAAGACCCCGCTCGATGGCTACCTGCGCGCCATCGAAGCCGCCGACGAATCCACGCGTAAGGCGCGCCTGGCCGATCACGCGCGGCAGGTGCGCGCGCACCTCACCTCACTCGGCCGCAAATCTTATTGGGAGCAATTCGACCAGGCGCCGGAATTCGCCGTGCTGTTCCTGCCCGGTGAGTGCTTCTTCAGCGCGGCGCTCGAAGCCGATCCATCGCTGATCGAGTTCGGCGTCGGGCAGAACATCATCCTGGCTACGCCCACCACGCTGATCGCCCTTCTGCGCGCCGTCGCTTACGGCTGGCGGCAGGAAAAGCTGGCGGAGAACGCCGCCGAAATCAGCGCGCTGGGCAAGGAACTGTACAAGCGGCTTTCCGATATGGGCGGGCACTTGGTCAACATGGGCAAGGGCTTGGAACGCGCGGTCGAGGAATACAACAAAGCCGTAGGCTCGCTCGAAAGCCGCGTGATGGTGAGCGCGCGTAAATTTGCCGAGTTGAAAACCGCACCACTGGGAGTCGAAATCGCGGAGCTGCAGCCGGTCGAAAAGCGGGTGCGGAGCATGGAAGAATCCGAGGGGTGCGCGACGCAGGAGCTGGACGCGATAGACAGCAGCCCCGCGCGTGAGCGCGGGGGGCGCGCGTGATATCACTCAGCCCCGGAACGGGGCGAAAGAGTGCCGCGCGTCGGCCTGACGGTCCGGCCGTTTTCTTTCGCCCGTTTCGGAACTGGGTGATCTGGTTCGACGCAGCCTCAAAAGAACGTTCGCACAGAAATGTCTGGGATCAAATCAAGCGAGTAGTCTAATCGGTCGTTTTTCCTGCCAACCACGATTATTCCCCTGACGGATTGCCCTTTGGTGGCAATATTCTTGCGCACCCAACCCATGTAAGTTGTGATCTGCCCAACCACTTCCCGGTAGTCGGCTGCTGGGCGCTTGATCTCGACCACAACATAGTTCCGCTTCCGATCGATGCAAAGAAGGTCGATTATGCCGACGGGAATCCGGGATTGCCGCTGAAACACGGTCAGCCCAGATTCGAGCAAATCGGGTCGACTGGCGAGCATTGTTTCGAGACTTTTCTCGCCCATTCGTTCCGCGATCGAGCCCGGGGTCTGAGGCGGGGAAACCTTCTCCCTCGAATTTGCCATCTCATCAAGCTCCTTCCGCGTGGCATCTGTTAGGCCGATACAGAGCGCTCCAGTCCTGGCAACGACACCCGCCAAATCCGCTTCCCCAAGGGCGCGCCACATCCAGAACTCGGGGCATATGGCGCTATGGCGGTACTTGGCGTTGTAATGACTGACGAGAGCCGGCAGCGCCATCTTTCCCTTGGCCTCCTTCAGCGCCAGTAACGCCGTGCGGGCATACTTGCCCGTGGGCAACCTCTGGGATTCCCGCGACATCTTCAGGCAGTAGGTGGGGTACCCCGCCACCGTGGTCCCTGTTTCGCCATTTAAAGCCGTGACCAAAACCTCCTCCATGAGCGCCTCTTCGGCCTTCCTGACTGGCGTCGATTTTAGGGCGGTGCGGACAAGGAATCGAATCTCCGTGGCCCCACGCTTGTGAAGGATGTCAAGCACTGTCTTGCCGAAGGATTGCTTCGGGCGGGACTTGATGTGGTTCATACAAGCCACCACCCCTGAGACTTCACTACGCGCTTCCCGCAACGGTGCCGCTTTGTCGCGGTGAAGACGTACCCGTCATTCTGCATGTCGAATTGAAATCGCGGCTCATCTGGCAAATTGATCCAGTCCGAATCGTTCGCCAGGTAGTGCTCAAAGGCCTCCCCCTGGGCCAATAACTCGTCGGCTTCGAGCGCTGCCGCAAGCGTTGTTCCGGCCGACGACAGAATGCCGGCAGGCATATAGACCCTCCCCTCATGCGAGAATAGCGAGCTGGCGTGGTGTTCTCTCACCGCTTTTCGCCCTTCAGCGGTCAAATTTGGCTCCGGGTTCTGTCTATTCAAGCGATGGATAATCCCCTCGTCGGGCCACTCACTGGCCAAGATTTCCAGGACATGATCCAGATACCAGTCTCCGTGCTGCATTATGTCGATGAGGTAGGCCGTGTGTGGTTTGAAAACTGCGAAGAGCAGCGGCTCGGGTAGCACGCTTCGTTCTCGTATCACGTATCCGTCCGCCCCCAGCGTGGTCGAAATATGCAGATGATGAACTCCCCAATCGTTGAGCATAAGGTCAAGGTCCTTCCGAACCCTGGAACCCTGTCCAGGCAGCGCAGGCGTGAAGGCGACCTTGACGTCGCGGCTTAGGTATTTGCGGAGATTGTTTCCGCATTCAATATCGGCCGCGACCTGGGCCAGATCGGCGGCCCGCTGGGAGACGATGGGGTTCTGCAGAAAGGCCTTAGACCTCCGCACCTGCCGAGGCAGCGGCCTGACTGCTCGGTTCATCCAATTGTGATAGAGAACCAGCAGCTGGTGCGCACAGAGGGGGCGCAAGTGTGCAACGGCTGCCGGGTTCGTGCGGTCGTAGGGCAACGCCCCTATTACCCATTGCCGAATGCTTTCCTGTATAAGCGCTCCCGTCTGCGTGAGACGGCCGGCGACAACTTCGTTGGTCATGGCTGGGGGCCCGTGTGGTTCGACACATTTATGATAGCGCCCTCCTACGCGCGGCAGGCAAGGGCAACCGCAATGCAGTCAAAAAGGGCACATTAGTTCCGAAAGTGCCCTAGTCATGATGGAAGTAGAAGAGGTTACCGTCCAGATCCTTTACGGTGAACTGCCGTAACCCCCAAGGCTTCTTTTCCAGAGGTTCCACGATGTTCGCACCCATCGACTTCAGTTCCTGGTACGACGCATCGATATCTTCGGCGAAGACCCAGTGGACGGCAGGTTCGAACGGCGGCTTCCTCTTCCGAAAGAATATTGCCACATCACCGCGTGACACGGCCCCCATCTCTTTGCCTGGGTAAAGCCATCCAATGTCAAAGCCGAGTGCATCTCTGTAGTGCTGTTGTGCGCGTTCGACATCGGCGACCGGCAACTCGGGCACTGGCCGGCCAATCGATTTCACTTTCTCCTTTGCGCCCACAGATCCCTCCTGTTGCTCTCATTTATGCAACAAGACCGCCCGCGCGTCAAGTTAGGACACTACCCCGCCCCGAACCCCAGCCGCCGGCTCGTTTAGAATAGTATCAGAGTGCCCGCCAAGACCTTCTACCTGGAAACTTTCGGCTGCCAGATGAACGCGCACGACTCCGAAAAGGTGGTCGGCACGCTGATGGCCAAGGGCTACTCGCAAGTGGCCACACCGGAAGAAGCTCACCTGGTCCTCTACAACACTTGCAGCATTCGCGATAAAGCCGAGCAAAAAGTCTACCACCGCTTGCAGCAGTTCAAGCGCAACGGTAAGGACAAGGTGATTGGCGTGCTCGGCTGCGTGGCGCAGCAGGAAGGCGAACGCATTTTCGAACGCGCCACGAACGTCGGCCTGGTGTGCGGCTCGGCCAGCTATAACAAGCTGGGCGAACTGCTGGTGCAGATCGAAGCCGGCGACCGGCGCGTCACCGGATTGAGCCTGGATACCGAAGAGGCCTTCGACACACCCTTCACCCGCCGCGACAACCCGCATCGCGCCTACATCACCATCATCGAAGGTTGCGACAAGAGTTGTGCCTACTGCGTGGTTCCGTTCACGCGCGGCCCGGAGCGCAGCCGGACCAGCGATAGCGTGATGGCCGAAGCACGCCGCCTGGCTGAAGAAGGCTACAGCGAGATCCAGCTCTTGGGCCAGAACGTCAACAGCTATCGCGACCCAACGCCGGCGGGCTGGAACTTCGCCACTCTGCTGGCGCGCGTCGCGGAGATTCCGGGAATCCGCCGCGTGCGTTACACCACGTCGCATCCGCGCGATTTCGGCAGGGACATCGTGGATGCCATGGACTCGAATCCCGCGATCTGCGACCACATCCATCTGCCCGTGCAGTCCGGATCGTCGGACGTGCTCACTAGAATGGACCGGCTTTACACGCGCGACGAGTATATGCAGCGCATCGAGTGGCTCAAGACTGCCCGGCGTGTCTATTCCATCACCACCGACATCATCGTCGGTTTTCCCGGCGAGACCGAAAAGGACTTCGAGGCCACGCTCGATCTGCTCGACGAAGTGGAATACGATTCGCTGTTCAGCTTCAAGTATTCGCCGCGGCCGAACACGGCCGCCCTGCGCCTGGAGGACCACATCCCCGATGAAGAGAAGCAGCGGCGCCTGGTGATCGTGCAGGAGAAGCAGCGCGCCATCCAGATCCGCCGCAATGCCGGGCTCATCGGCAGCGTGAAGGAAGTGCTGGTGGAGGGCCGCCACCAGGCGCTCGAACAGTGGATCGGGCGGACCTCGGACAACCGCACGCTGAATTTCACTCACCCGCTGGACGGCGCGGCGTCTCTCACCGGCAAGTACCTGCCTGTTCGCGTCACACGCTCCGGCCCCAACTCCTTGGTGGGCGAGAGCGCAACTGTGGTGTAATTGAGTTGGGAGGAGGGCGGCATGGAAGTCGAAATGAAAATTCGCGGCCTGATGATGGACCCGGTCACCAATATGCCCATCGTCATCCTGAGGGACGTGAGCGGCAATTCCGTGCTCCCGATCTGGGTCGGTGTATACGAGGCGAATGCCATCGCACTCGAAATCGAAAAAGTCTCCACCCCGCGGCCCATGACGCACGATCTCATCAAGAGCCTGCTGCTCGGCCTCAACACCGCCATGCGCAAGGTAGTGGTGAGCGAGCTGAAAGACGACACGTTCTACGCCGTCATCTGGCTGGATCGCGATGGAGAAACCATCAGCGTGGATTCGCGCCCCAGCGACGCGCTGGCTCTGGCGCTGCGCCTGGATTGCCCGATTTACGTGGAAGAGACCGTGCTCAAGTCCTCCAGCAAGGCCGCCAACGCCTCCGACAAGGACAACAAGGAAGAGTTGAAGCGGTGGCTCGATGGCCTCAACGATGAGGACCTCGGCCGATATAAGATGTGACGCCCGAAACCGCCGCGCGCCTGGCCGGCTGCGGAATCCAGTTGGCCGCCGAATCCCCGCAGTACAACATGTTCACGCGCGGCTGCTGCGTGGCGCTGGTCACCTTGGGCGCAGGAGCTGCGACCGGGATCGGCAGTTCGGGAATGATGACGGAAACCGGCTTGGCGTTTCTGGTATGGCGCGAAGGCCGGCCGTATCTCGCCGCCAAGGGCCGCGAAACTTTGGCCAGCTCCGCGCAGGTGGAAGAGATTCAAGAGTTTTCTTTGGATTTGAAACGCGCTTTAGGCGTGGACTCGGGCGCAACGTAGCGCGCCGTCTTGCGGTACGCGCCCATCCGCGCAGAATTGGTTATCTCAAAAGAACGCATGACGCTCGACGAACAACTTTCTTACTTGCGGAAAGGCATGGTGGAGATCATTCGCGAAGAGGATCTCCGCGAGCGGCTGGCCGCAGCCGCCAAAGCCGGCCGCAAATTGCGCATCAAGGTCGGCTTCGATCCGACCGCGCCCGACCTGCACCTGGGCCACACCGTGCTGCTGCGCAAGATGAAGCATTTTCAGGACCTGGGCCACACGGTGATTTTTCTGATCGGCGATATGACCGGCCTGATCGGCGATCCTACCGGGCGCAACGCGACGCGCCCGCCCATGACGCGCGAGGCGATTCTCGAAAACGCCGAAACCTACAAGACCCAGGTGTTCAAGATTCTCGACCCCGAAAAAACCGAGGTCCGCTTCAACAGCGAGTGGCTGGCGCCGATGACGTATGTCGACATTGTGCGGCTGGCGTCGCATTACACGGTGGCGCGCATGCTGGAGCGCGACTATTTCTCGAAACGCCTGCGCGACGGCATTCCGATTTTGATGCACGAGTTGCTCTACCCGCTGGCGCAGGGCTACGATTCGGTGGCCCTCGAGTGCGACGTGGAACTGGGCGGCACGGACCAGAGATTCAACCTGCTGGTGGGACGCGAGCTGCAGAACGATTTCGGACAACCGCCGCAGATCGTCGGCACCACGCCGCTGCTCGAAGGCATCGACGGCGTCAACAAGATGTCGAAGTCGCTCGCTAACTACATCGGCATCACCGAGCCGCCCGACGTGATGTTCCGTAAGGTGATGCAGATCTCCGACGAGCTGATGTGGCGCTATTACCTGCTGCTCACCGATAAGACCGAAGCCGAAATCGCGCGGCTGCGCGCCAGCGTGGCGGATGGCTCGCTGCACCCAATGGAAGCCAAGATCGCGCTCGGCAGAATGATTGTCGCCGATTACCACTCGGGCGGCGAGGCGGACCGCGCGGCCGCGGTCTTCGACAACGTGGTGCGCCGCAAGCAGGCGCCGGCCAATATGAAAACCGTCGCGCTTCCGGAGGGAGTCGTCAAAGACGGCGCCATTCGCGTCGACAAGCTGCTGGCGCGGATAGACCTCGCCGAATCGGTGAGCGATGCCGCGCGCAAGATCAAGGCCGGCGCGGTCGAGATCAATGGCGTCAAATGGACAGCGCTGACCTGGACGGATCCCGCGCCCGAACTCCTCATTCAAGTGGGCAAGAACTGGCGAAAGGTCATCCGGTAACCCGCCGTGCGCAAACTCTACTTCTGGAAACTCAAGCGGCGGGAAATCCAGCTCGGCGACCGCACGCTGCTGATGGCCGTGCTCAACGTCACGCCGGATTCGTTTTCCGACGGCGGCAAGTACGCCGACCCGGATCGCGCCTTCGCCCGCGCGCTCGAGCTCGAAGAGCAAGGCGCGGACATGCTGGACATCGGCGCGGAATCCACCCGGCCGGGCTCGGCGCGCATATCCGCCGCCGAAGAGATGCGCCGCCTGATTCCGGTTCTCAAACGGCTGAAGGACCAGCTCACCATTCCTATCTCTGTGGATACGTACAAGGCCGAGGTTGCCGAGCGCGCGCTCGAGTTAGGCGTTGACGTCATCAACGATCCTTCCGGCCTCACTATCGAACCGCAACTGGCGCGCGTGGTATCCAACCACGATGCCGGCCTGGTGCTGAACCACATGCGCGGGCGGCCGGACAACTGGGCCAGGCTGGGACCGATGCCGGATCCGGTGGCGGGCATCGCGCGCGACCTCGGCGCCGCCGTCAGCCGCGCCCGCCACGTTGGCATCAGCCCCGCCAAGCTGGTGATCGATCCCGGCCTTGGCTTCGGCAAACGTAAGGAGCAGAACGCACTGATCTTGGGCCGCCTCTCCGCGTTCGCCGCGCTCGATCTGCCGATCATGGCCGGCCCCTCGCGCAAGAGTTTCCTGGCTCACCAGGACGCGGAGCAAACCAAGTTCGCCACCGCCGCGGCCGTGGCTGCTTGCGTGCTCGGCGGCGTCCACATGGTGCGCGTCCACGACGTGCGCGAAATGCGCGCCGTCACCGACCTGGCCGACGATATTCTGCGCGCGCAGGCGGAATGATCGCCCGCCGCGCCTCTCCTGTATAATGGTCGCGTTGGGGGCCAAGCCCCTCTGGGATGCCGGACATCAAGAAAAAGCTGCAGGACGAGATCGCCACGCTCGAATACGAATTGCACGTCGAGTTGCCGAAGGAGATCCACACGGCGCGCGCACACGGCGATCTGAGCGAGAACGCTGAATATCACGCCGCCAAGGAACGCCAGGGGATGGTCAACGCGCGTCTCAACCAGCTCAAGAAGCGGCTGGCCGAGATGTCGATGATCGACTTCTCGAAGATTCCGCACGACCGCGTGGGCTTGGGTTCCACCGTGGTCGTGCTGGATAGCAAGCGCGACGAAGAGGTAACGTATAATTTGGTGACGGTGGAGGAGGCCGACGCGGCCAACGGCAAGATCTCCACCACCTCGCCGATCGGCCGCGCCTTGCTCGGCAAGGAAGTGGGAGACGTGGCCCGCGTGCAGAGTCCCAATGGCACCAAGGATCTGGAGATCCTCAAGCTGAGCACCATCCACGACGTGGCGGAGTGACATGACACTCACCGGCGCAATCGGCAGGTTCTGCGGCGCGATCATCGACCGGATCGTGCGCTGGCTGGCGCTTTCGCGCATTCACCCGAACGTGCTCACCTTCATGGGGCTGGTGATCAACATCTGGGCGGCGTGGCTGTTCGCCCGCGGCAGCTTCCGCTGGGCCGGCCTGGTGGTGATCGGCGCCGGGTTGTTCGATATGGTGGATGGCCGCGTCGCCCGCGCCACCAGCCAGGTCACGCGCTTCGGCGGATTCTTCGATTCGGTGATCGACCGCTATTCCGATCTCGCGCTGTACATGGGCCTGCTGGTTTATTACGCTTCCATCAACCGCTTTTTCTATATCGTGCTGACCGCCGTGGTGATGACCGGCTCGGTGATGATCAGTTACACGCGGGCGCGCGCCGAGAACGCCATTCCCAAGTGCAAAGTCGGCTTCCTGGAGCGGCCCGAACGGGTGGTGCTCATCATCATCGGCGCCCTGTTCAATCGCATGGCCGCCGTGCTGTGGGTGATCGCCGTGCTCTCCAACCTCACCGTGGTGCACCGCATGATCTATACCTTCCACGAATGCAATCTACTGGAAGACGCGCAACTGCGCGCCGCGCCGAAGAACGAATCCTCCGAGGTGGGTAGCGGCCAGGTCAAGCGCTGACGACCGCTCCCTTTGGTCGCGGCTCCGAAGGGCGAGGAATGCTATCGGAGCCGGGCCCAGAGGGCACCCCGTCAGGGAGCGGTCGGATTCTACCGGCTCGAATTCCGATAGTCCAGCGGCGGTTTCTGCCCCACCGGGATCTTCGATTCGTACTTCAGTCCCTCCATCCGCTTGGCGAAGTCGGCCTTGGCCGCCTCGAGCAACGCTGGTTCGGTGAACAGGTCCTCAGCAGTAACGGCCAGCACCTTGGCGGCCAGCACCATGCCGTCCTGTCCGATGGCCATGCCGCTGGCGGCCGTGGCGTACCAGGTGTGGGCCGGCGTTCCTGGCACCCAGGTAGCGGCGGTGATCCCGATGGTCGGCACGTTCCAGCTCACGTCACCTACGTCGGTGGATCCGCCACCGCCCTCGCGCTCGCGGTCGAGCGGCTGCACCAGGCGCTCGCTGCCCAGTTTGGCCGTCCCGGGAGGCAATAGCGGAAACAGTTTCTCCGCGAATGTTTGCTCGGCCGGCGTGTAGGTCAAGCCGCCGATCTCGGTGAAATTGCGATAGACGCGTTCACCCAGCGGCTGGTTGTTGACGATATTGGCGTCGCTGCTCACAATGCGGCATTCCACCGTCGTCTCCGTGGCCATCGCCGCGCCGTTGGCGCATTTCAGAATGCGCTCCCAGATGCCGCTCAGCACGGTCATCGAGGGGTGGCGCGCGTAAAGGAACAGCTCGGCGTCATCGGGCACGATGTTGGGCGCGGCGCCTCCCTTGGTCACGATGTAATGCATGCGCGTGGCGCTGGGGACGTGTTCGCGCAGAAACTCCACCGCGTTGGCCATCAGCATCAGGCCGTCCAGCGCCGAGCGTCCCTTCTCCGGCGCCGCAGCCGCGTGCGATGCCAGGCCATGAAACTCGAATTTCGCCGTGATCACGGCCAGCATGCCGGCGCCGGTGGTCACCGTGTTCGAATCGCCCGGATGCCAGTGCAGAACGGCGTCCACATCATTGAACAGCCCGGCGCGCACCATGTACACCTTGCCCGAGCCGCCTTCCTCCGCCGGAGTGCCGTAATACCGCATCGTGCCGGGCAGGTGATGCGCGGCGAGATAATCTTTGATCGACACCGCGGCCAGCGCACCGCCTGCGCCGAGCAGGTTATGCCCGCAGCCATGGCCGGGCGCGCCGGCAGTCAGCGGCTTGCGCTCCGGCACGGCGTCCTGCGAGAGCCCGGGCAGAGAATCGAACTCACCGAGAATTCCGATCACCGGCTTTCCCTGCCCCCAACTAGCGACAAACGCGGTGGGTATCTCGGCCACGCCGGCCTTCACGTCGAAGCCGGCCGCGGCGAGCGTCGCCTGGAGCAACGCGGAGCTCTTCTTTTCCTGGTATCCCATCTCCGCGAATTCCCACACTTTGCGCGAGACATCGCGGTACGCCGGGGCATGTGTCTCCACCAGTTGAATCACCTCGCTGTGAGCCGCCGACATATCCGCCCCGAGCGCCGCGAATGGCGCCACCGCGCCTAAAACAAGAACCGCCAGTTTCGATCGCATATTGGGATACGGTACGCGGGGAGGGTGGTGGGTGTCAAGCTGCGGGGTTAAGGCGTATCCGCAGCGCGGGTCGTAGGGTGAGCTAGGCGGGGCACGTCCACCAGTACCTGCGCGTATTCAACCTTTCGGCCCGGTCTGCTATCCTCTTAGGGAGCGCACCTCCGTGTCCGCGCCCGCCAGGAACTTCAATGAAACGCACGTACCTTGTTTTTTCCATCGTATTGTTGTCGTCCGCCACGGCGGCCGATGCGCAAACGCAAACCACGCCGGTCACCCCGGTCACGCTCAACGGCAGCCCGTCGCGTCAGATCGGCCAGCCGCTGCTGATCCCGAAGACCGGCAACCCCAACCTCGTGGAAGGCCGCGAATTGTGGAGTCCCACCGGCATCGCCCTCGATTTCGCTGCTTCGCCGCCCATCGTCTACGTGGCCGACACGTTGAACAACCGCGTCCTGGCATGGAAGAACTCGACCGGCTTCACCAACGGGCAGCCGGCCGACCTGGTGATCGGACAGCCGGACAAGTACACGACTTTCAAGGCCGGTCCCGGCACCGTCTTTACCACCGGCTTGAGCGAGCCCACTGGCCTTGCGGTCTGGAACGGCGACCTCTACGTCGCCGACAGCGGCAACAACCGCGTCTTGCGCTATAAGGAGCCCTTCACACAGTTCGCCCAAACCGGGTCGTATCCCACCCCGGATCTGTACGTCGGCCAGCCGTCGCTGAAATCGGGCACGGTGAATTATCCCAGCGGCTCGCCCACCGCTCAGGGTCTGTCTTTCGCCCCCGGCGGGTCGGGGCTTCTCGCCGCCATTGCCTTCAATCCCAGCACCGGAGACATGTGGGTCACCGATCCCGGCAACCGCCGCGTGCTGATGTTCCCTGCCGCCGCTGTCAACAGCGGAGGCGGGCTCTTGACCGCCACTGTCGAGTTGGGTCAACTCGATTTCGTCAGCCTGCAGCCCGCGCTGAACCCGTCCACCGGCAAGGAAATCGCCAACCAGTTCGCGGTGCCTTCCCAGTTGGCCTTCGACCCGGCCGGCAATCTCTATGTTTCCGATGCCGACCCGAGCGGGCTCCTCAACCGCGTGCTGGTCTTCACTCCCCCATTTGCCAGCGGCGAATCCGCCGCGCGAATCATGGGAGTCCTGGGAGGAACGGCGCTCCAGGGTCTCACCACCGCCCAACTGCAGGTGATTTCTAACCAAACCAGCTTCTATAACCCGGGCGGCATCTTCTTCCTCGCCGATAGCAGCGTGGGCGTCGTCGACACCAACTATAACCGCATTTTGATCTTTCCGCCGTATTCTTCCTGGCCCAGCGCGAGCACCTATTTCTCCCCGCAGGCGACCGCCGTGCTCGGCCAAAATGGCTCGTTCGTCCCGAGCACGTTCGCCAACGGTAATACGGTCCCCACTGTGCTTACTCCGCCCGCCAACGCGGGGGTATTCTGGAGCCCGTTAACGGCGGCCTTCCTGCCGTCCACCAGCGAACTGTTCGTAGTGGATACCGGCAACAATCGTGTGATAGTGATGCCCAACCAATCCGGCACGGCGCCGTTCGGCAATGCGACGCGGGTCCTTGGGCAGGATACGATGACTATGAATTCGCCCAACCTCATCGAAGGCCGCGAATTCCAGTTTTATAACGGCCAGGCCATCTTTTCCGGCGAGCCCCCCTACGATGCCGGCATCGCCCTCGATACCACGGGCCCGGTGCCCCATCTCTACGTGGCGGATGCCCGTAACCACCGCGTAATGGGTTTTTACGATGCCCGCAAGCTCTACGCCACAGGAGTGCCACAAGGCCAGCAGGCCAGTAACGAGATCGTCATCGGCGAACCGGATTTCAACACCGCGATTTGCAACTATCCTTCCGGCGACTTGACCAAGGCCACTGCTAACGGCCTTTGCTTCCCGACTGGCGTGCTTACCGATTCCAACGGCAACCTTTACGTGGCCGACACCTATAACAGCCGCGTGGTGCGTTTTCCGGCGCCCTTTGCCAACTGGCCGCAAAAACAAGTGATGGAATCCGCCGACCTGGTGCTGGGCCAGACCAGCCTTACCGGCGCTCCGATCACCGATCCCAGCGCGGTCAATATGTACGCGCCCTACGGCCTTGCATTTACCGGCACCAACGGCCTGCTGGTGTCCGATATCGTCGACAATCGCGTGCTCTATATTCCATTTTCGAGCGGCCAAACCACCTTCAACGCCCCAGCGGACAATGGCAAGGCCGCCACCAAGGTCTTCGGCCAGCCGGATTTTGTGACCGTCACTCCGGGTTCGGCCGCCAACAAGCTCAACTCGCCGCACCACATCGCCACCGATACCAACGGCCAGGTATATGTCACCGACCCCGGCAATAGCCGCGTGCAGATTTTCGCCGATCCCAACAACGTGTTGACGCCGCCAGCT
>Ga0371490_1000320_pt1 | contig 36042 bp, 27 predicted proteins | sample MB2SIPfraction_FD_207959 | JGI IMG/M metagenome (GOLD analysis project Ga0371490, IMG submission 207959) | Lab enriched peat soil microbial communities from McLean, Ithaca, NY, United States - MB28FN SIP fraction | ecosystem: Environmental > Terrestrial > Soil > Wetlands > Peat | place: USA... | reverse complement strand
CGGCAAGCGGCTGTGGGATGAGCTGCTGGGCGGCTACGTGATCAACAGCATCTACCAGTTCCAGACGGGCGCTCCAATCTACTTCTCGGCCGACATCCCGCTGGCCCCAACCACCACTTCGTTGCGGCAGATCACGAACAGCACCCGCGGAGCGTCCTTGACCACACCGGCGTTGAGCACTACCGCCTTTGTGACCACCTCAGCTCCCAAAACCTGCACGGGAACCTGCGACGGCAGCGTGAACGTAGGTGGCCAGTTCGTCGATCACTACCGCACCTTGCCCCAGACCCTCTCCTGGGTCCGGCAGGACGGCTACAACAACATGGATGCCTCGATCCTGAAAGATTTCCACTTTACAGGAGGATCGTACTTCCAGCTTCGCTTCGAGACGTTCAACACCCTCAATCACGCGATCTTTTCGGCACCGGCCGTTTCGAGCGCAACCTCGAGCACCTTCGGCCTCGTCACTGCGGTTGCATCGAACAGCCAGCCGCGCCAGATCCAGATTGGCGGACGCATCGTCTTTTAACTGCCCACCCGGGCAACCAACAACAAACCGGCGCGAGGGACAACCCTCGCGCCGGTTTTCTTTTGCCGTGGAGAAGAGGATCTGCGCCGGCCGCCGAAAGCGGCCTGGGAACCTATACGAACATCGAGCCCGGTATCCGAAAATGCCGGCCTTGCCCTGATCAAGCGGCCTTGTTGCTGCTCAAGTCTCTTCCCATTCAGCAGGAGGCCAACCATCCAGCCGCGTTCGCATCGATTTCAATGCCGATGCCCGGAAACGATTTGCTGCTGCCCCAGGGTTGGTACGAGCGCACGACGCCAGCGATGGTGGTTGCATGGCCGGGAAATTTCAACCATACGCGTTGCCCCACGCTCCACTTCCGCGCGCTGCTCACGAAGACTCCCTTGTCGCACACATTGATGGTGACGGCTTTCTCGGCACCCGCCAACGATTCGCGGGCGGAAAGATAAACAGCAAGATGCACAATTTTGCGCATGGATTGCCGAGCGAGCCGTGGTTTGAACTGCAGACACTTGTTGAGGAATTGGTCTAAGGTTTCACCCGCCATAAAAATCTGTTGATGGTCGAAGCGGAATTTGGCGCACGGATAGAATTCGAGAATCTCCTCCGCGGCCTTCTTGTCCTTTGCCGAAGCGGTGACCAGGGACGCTAATTCCAATAGAATTCCGCTGGCAGGAACCGTGGCCAGGGTTCCGGGCAACTCTCCCAGCGAAGCCAAGGGCACCACGCTGACTCCGCTTGCATTGAGCAGCGCAGCGAGGAAATCCCGGATGGCCGTATCTTGTGCGACGACTACACATGCGTGGGTTTCCATAGGATTTCTATTAGCCTAGTTTAGGCAGGGCGCATCCGGCAAAAAAGGAGCACAGTTCCTTTGGAGTTTTTTCAGGCCCATTTCAGGAATTTCACCCGTAGCGAAGGGGGGCGCGTTGCCTCAATGACTCAGTTCAGGTCAGCGGGCCGGCTTTGCGACACGATTTGGATCGCTCCCAGCCACACCCTGGGCGCGCGCTGTTCACACGCTGCGGGTGGCGCTTCACTGCGGATGAAGCGTACGGCCTTTATGTTCCGGGCTGGATGTAGGGAACCTGTTCCACGTAGCGGCGTTCCTCGCCGCGCGGGTTTTCCACCAGCTGGGAAGGTGCGGCAAAGCTCATCGTCGGCCGCTTCTTCAGATCGTAGGGAGCCCAGTGCGGCAGCCCGGCGTGGTTGGGGTTGCCGGTAGCGGCAAAGGCCAGCAGGGTTGTGCTCATCGCTGCGGCCATCTGCCGGGCTCCGGTGCTGTCGCCGGTCATGTTCGGAGTCATTGCGGTGTTGGCAAAGAACAGCGGAATATCCAGGGTGTGCGGCGAACGCCATTTACCGCCTTCGAGCGGCGTCACCCAGTCCAACTCATACACCCAGGTGTGTGGCTGCGCCATGGGTTGCGCCGCGCGCCGCTCGGCCTCGATCACCTGCCCGCGCCACGACCGGAAGGCGGTGGTGATGGCGAAGAAGATGTCCGAAGGCGAGTATTGGGGGTGGATCTGGCGGAAGCGTGCCACCACCTCCTGGCGGTTGAGCGATCCCAGATATTGCGCCACGGCCTCAATCCGCTCGGGCAGCGTCTCCCAACTGATGCCAAAGTTCTCTTCGGAGGGGAAAAAGAAGCGCGTCTCGTCGTGGGTGTTGCCCAGGATCATGGGCACATCGGCCGAGAGCGGGGGTGCATCCGGGGCAAACGGATCGCGGGGCAGGGAACGGCCATCGCGCACCGGACCAAAGTAGTTGGAGGCGCGGGCCGCGGCAATCAGTTGCTCCATGGGCAACCTCTCGATTGCGTGGATGCGGTCCGTGGTCAGACCCAGAGCTTTGAGGACGGCTTCAGCCCGGGGCGTGGCCGACTCCGGCCGGCTGGCCGTGAGCTGCTGACCGCTCATGGTCAGCACCCGGTGGAAGAGCCCGCGCGCGGCCGGCATGGCCATCAGCGTGGCGCATTTGGCTCCGCCGCCGGACTGGCCGAAGATCAGCACCCGCCGGGGATCGCCGCCAAAACGGGCAATATTGTCCCGCACCCACTCCAGCGCCAGAACCAGGTCCAGCATGCCCACGTTCCCCGCGTCGGGAAAGTCGGAGGACAGACCACTCAGGTAGAGATATCCGAAGAGATTCAGGCGGTGGTTCAGCGTGACCACCACCGCATCGCCCTGCCGGCACAGGTTCACGCCGTTGTAGATCTCGCTGTTGGCCGACCAGCCGTTGTAGCCGCCTCCGTGAATGTAGACCAGCACCGGCCGGCGGCGACCGTCGTCGAGCGCCGGGGTCCAGACGTTCAGGTGCAGGCAATCCTCGCTGATCGGGCCAGTCTCGGCTGGCAACGCATAGCCGTGACTGCTCCCGGAAGCAGCGCGGGCACCCGGCTGGGGGGCGCGCGGGCCATATTCCATCGCGTCGCGGATACCGGTCCAGGGCGCTGGAGGCAGGGGCGGCTGGAAGCGCCGGCCGGCGGTATCGGCCCCATACGGTATGCCCTTGAAGCAGAACAAACCCCGGTCCAGCGTGCCACGGACGCGGCCCGAATTCAGTTCGACGACTGGCTCGGAGGGGGCAGCAAAAGCGCTGCGGCACAGCAAAGCAGCGGATGCCAGGACGGAGCGGTGGAGCAAGGTGCGTCGATTGAGCGGCATATGAGTTCCTTAGAGTGAGACTAAGTGTCACAAAAGTAAGACGCTGTCAGGCCTCTTGCAGCAAGCTTCAACCCTAAGGTCAGACCAGAGAAGAGCTTGCAGAAATAGACGTTAGCACAACGGGAACGCCTGTTGCAGGATGGTTCTTGCTCCGTGAAATCCTTCTTTGGGCTGTTGACAACCGTTGTTGGAGTGTTACAAACTATCCGAGCTCTGGAATTGTGGTCTGACCACAAAAGAGAGAGTGTGTCAAGACCGCCTTTAGGACCGGTACATCGCTTCCTGGGGCAGCCGACAAGAAGCAGAGCAAGGTCAAGAATTTTAATAAGGAGGCTTCACCATGCGTTGTACAACCCATGCGGCTCAGGCAGCCAAACAGGTCTCTCGAAACCTGTGGTATCGCTTGACACTTCCGCTGTGGCTGTTTGCTCTTGCCATTTTATTTTCTGGTGTGGGGCATGCTCAGATGGCCGGCTACGGCGCCATCGCGGGCACGGTCACCGATCAGTCGGGCGCGGTCATCAAGGGAGCAAACGTTACCGCAAACCTGGTTTCGCAAAACGCCAAGACGGCCCGCACTACCACCGGCGCCGGCGACTACAACATCACGCCCCTCACCCCGGGCGAGTATACGCTTACGGTGGTTTCCAAGGGCTTTGAAACCTTTGTCCAGGAGCACATCACAGTCGACGCTCTGGAAACAGTGACCCTCAACGTCAAATTGACGATTGGAGCTGCCGAGCAAACCATCACCGTTACCGAGGCACCGCCGGTTCTGGAAACCGCCGATGCCACCCTGGGCGCCGTGATGGACAACGACATGTACGCCAGCCTGCCGCTGCTGATGGGCGCAGGCGGCAATGCCGACCAGCGCCGCGCCACCGACTTTGCGGCCCTGATGCCCGGCGTGCAAAACACCTACACCAACGGCAGCTCGGCTAACGCAACCGACGCCACTGGCGGCGTCAACGGCTCCAACCCCGGCGGCGGCACCCAGGAGATGTATATCGACGGTATCGACCTGCCAAGTTCCCTCGGCGTCGGCGATCCTCGTCCCACCTGGACTGCCTTCGGCATGGATTCGATCGATCAGTTCCAGGTGCAGACCATCGGCTACTCCTCGCAGTATGCCGGCCAGGGTGTACAGAACTACTCCATTAAGCAGGGCGGCAATAAGTATCACGGCTCGCTCTACGAGTATGCCCGTAACAAGGTCCTCGATGCCTGGGGCACCAACAACAAGACGCCTACACTTACCGGTAATGGACAGATCCCAACCGGTGCGTCCTGCAGCACGTCCTACCTTTCGGCCGACACCACCTGGTGCAAACTGGGCGGCATCAAGCCCCAGGAGATCATGAACGAATTCGGTATCGTGCTGAGCGGTCCGATCATCCACGACAAGCTATTTGTTTTCTATAACTACGGCCAATACCGCTACCAGAAGGGTCCGAATCCCACGCTTCAGACCCTGCCCACTTACAACATGCTGGGCTACACCAACCAAGGTGCTGCGATGGGCTATGCCGATTACACCGGCTACCAGGCTGCCGTTGCCGGCACGGGAACCGCCGCGGCCATCTACGACCCGGCTACGCAGACTCAGGCCGCCTGCTCCACCACCTGCGCGCGTACGGCTTTTGCCAACAACCAGATTCCGCAGGCCCGCTATTCGCAGGCCGCCAACTATATCAACCAGTACCTGCTGCCGATGGAAACTGCTGTCAACCCGGCGCTGTACTCCAACAACGTTGCCTATGGCACCAAGTCCGGCCTCTCCAACTGGTACCAGACCGGCCGCCTGGACTATACCGTCAACGCCTCCAACCAGATCAGCCTGATCATCGCCTTTGGCCGCCAGGCCTCCACTGGCCTCAACTCGGGCGGCACCCTGCCTCCGCCGTTTAACACCTCGCAGACCTACCACCCGACCACCACCGTTGACATCGTCAAGGACACCTGGACGCTGACCCCCCACATGGTCAACCAGTTCGCCCTGGCCTACTCGCGTTACGTCAGCGTCTCAACCGGCCCCAATGATGCGCCCCCGTACGCGACCTCGACGATGGGCATCCTCAACATGCCGGCAGGCCAGGGAAGCTACTTCTCGGCGATCAAGTGGTCGGGAGCTTCTGGCTACACTCCGGGCACCTGGGGCGGTTACAGCTGGAACTCCAAGGCCAACGATACCTACACGGTCACCGACAACCTGCAATGGGAGAAGGGCAAGCACAGCCTGACCCTCGGCGGCCAGTATGTCGCCGTCCAGTTCAACATCGTCAGCCCGCTTACTTACTCCGGCCCGGCGACGTTTACCTTCTCGAACGCCCAGACGTATGGCTACAGCGGCGGCAAGACCATCAGCAACTCCGGCGCCCCCGCCGCCAGCTATATGCTCGGCGCTGCCTCGTCTGGTTCGGTCTCGGTGGGTACGCCGGAGCTGAGCCCGCGCTGGAACGATCCGTCCTTCTGGATTCAGGACAACTACAAGGCCACCTCCAAGCTCACCATCAACGCCGGCCTGCGCTGGGACATCTGGCCTCCAGTCTCCGAAAAGAACAACCTGATCAGCTGGCTGAATCCCACGGCCACCAACCCCTACACCGGCAACCTAGGCACCTTCAACGTGGCTGGCGGCAACAGCAGCGACGGCTACCACACCGGCCGCAGTATCCCCTCCGACCTGTGGTGGAAAAACGTGGCTCCGCGCCTGGGCCTGGCCTATGCCATCGATTCCAAGACCGTGATCCGCGCCAGCTACGGCCTCTCGTTTGCCCGCGGCAACTGGGTCAGCGATCCCGGCCAGTCCGGCTCGCCTTCCACCACTGGTCTGACGGTGAGCGATAACCCCTCGTCAACAATCGTTTCCGGGCCGTCTGCCGGCAAGGCGTTTGGTTCCAACCAGCCGCAGTTCTACTGGGACGGCACGGCCTGCAGTTCGGCGAACAGCACGTATAGTTCCAGCAACCTGGCCGGCGACGGCCTGACCTCCTGCGGCTTCACCGGCACGGTCTCCACGCCAGCTGGCACCCTGCCTTCCGGTATCACTTCCATGGCTGCTTTCGGCGCCTATGAGACCGCCGGCTTGAGCGCCAAGAACGCCGCCAGCCTCATGTACTGGGATCCGTACTATGGCTCGCGCGCTCCTGAGTACGAAAACTGGTCGTTTGGCATCGAGCGCCAGATCAACAAAGATACCTCGATCTCCATCAGCTACGTCGGCAGCGAAGGCCACTTCCTGAAGACCAGTTCTTCCACTGGCACCTACTGGAACAGCAAGCTACCGGAAAGCTACGTGGCCATGGCCGGGTACTCACTGGCCAGCTCCACCGGAACCACCTACACGGCCTGCAGCGGCATTACCTGCTCGTACCCCTTGTTGACGCAGAAGGCCAACGTCAACAATACCAACGGCCTCACCGTTGCCCAGGGCTTCGGCTTTACGCCGCCCAACCCCTACAGCTCGGCCTCCGGCCAGACCTACTACATGAGCAACACCGTGGGCGGCTACTATGCGCCCTTCCCGCAGTACTCCGGCGTCAGCAACGGCACCAGCTTTATCGGCAACACCAACTACCACGCCCTCCAGGTGGTCGCGCGGCAGCGCCAGGCGCACGGCTTCAGCTGGATGGCCTCCTACACCTTCTCCAAGAACATCGACGACATGGGAACCTTCCGTGTCTACGACAATGAGCGTCTGGACCGGTCGCTCTCCGCAGCTTCCCAGCCGCAGAACCTCACCGTCACGGGCGTCTGGCATTTGCCGGTTGGAAAGGGACATAAGTACGGCGAAAACTTCATCTATCGCTCCATCGTCAGCGACTGGGCGATCTCCGGCATCGGCACAGCCCGTTCCGGCCTGCCCATCATTGTCACCGGCAGCGGTTGCGCCGGTTCCAGCATCCTCAACCAGTGCATGCCCAGCCTCGTCTCCGGTCAAGCTGGCCGCCAGTATAAGTGGGGCAAGACCGCCAGCGGTCAGAACGTCAGCTGGGATCCCAAGAATGCCAACTACATTGGCAGCATCAACTATGTGAACCCCGGAGCATTTACCGTCAACGTCGCCGGCGATTGCACCGCCAGCGGCACCTCCGGCTCCTACCACACCTACAACGGTCAGGCCTACAACGTTTGCGACGGTCCTGAGGACTACGTTCCCGGCAACGCGTCCCGCGTGGCCCCGATGAACATGTTTGCCCAGAAGAACGTCGACGTCGACATGGCTCTGAAGCGCACCTTCCCGATCTATCGCAGCTGGAAGCTGGCGCTTGAGGCCGACATGTCGAACATTGCCAACCACGCCGTCTACGGCGTGCCCGGATGCACCGTGCAGGCTGGCTCCACTTCGAGCTTCTGCACCGTCACCGGCATGGCCGCCAGCTACAACCCGCGTGAGGTACAGCTCGCCGGCCGCATCAGCTGGTAAAAATAAACCCCTCAAACCCAGCCGCGCTCCGAGACAATCTCTCGGAGCGCGGCTAACCTCTCAAGGCGGTCTGGCCATTTCTTCGGCCCGGCCGCCTTCTTCTTGTTGGCCTATCTCGTAGGCCACGTACCACCGTCCTTCTGGGGGTGCTCAAGCACGCACCAAGCGGAACTTTCCTGCTCTGGGCTCCGTCAGAACAACGGGATTGCATGCGAGCTGCGCGCCCTGAACGCAGCATTTACGTTTTGCCAGCAGCTGCAGCGCGCAAGCCGCGTATGGCCGCACGGCAATGGGGAGAGATCATGAAGTGTTGCAAGGGATGGGGGCTGGCAACCATGCTGGCTTTGACCGCAGGGCTGGGGAGCCTGCGCGCGCAAGCACCGGTAGCGGCGCCAGCTGAGATTGCTCTGCCGCATGGCGAAGTGCAGTTGCTGTGGCCGGCCGGCGCGCCGGGAGCGGTGGGCGCAACCGATGAGGACAAACCGCGTCTGGAGATTTTTGGAGCTTCGGGAACGGCTCTGCACAGCGCAGTGATTGTCTGCCCCGGCGGCGGCTACACGCATCTGGCCTACGAAAAGGAAGGCACGCGCATTGCCGAGTGGCTCAATCTGCGCGGCATTACCGCTTTTGTGCTCACCTATCGCCTGGCGCCGCGTTACAAGTATCCCGCGCCCATCGACGATGGCAAGCGCGCCGTCCGCTGGGTACGCAGCCACGCTGCTGAGTACCGTGTTGATCCCGATCGCATAGGCATGTGGGGTTTCTCGGCGGGCGGTCACATGGTGGGTATGGTCGGAACCCACTTTGACGTTGGTAACGCGCAAGCCACCGATCCCGTCGAGCGCAGCAGCGACCGGCCTGACTTTGTGATTAGCTCCTACGGTCTGCTGAGCCTCGATCCCATGGCCGCGCGGCCGGGCCAGTTGCAGCAGTTTGTTGACGGCCCCATCACGCCTGCGCTGGTTCGGGAACTCTCGCCCGACAAGAACGTCACCAAAGATACGCCGCCGTTCTTCCTCTATGCCACCACCACCGATGACAAGGTTCCGGTAGCGACGGATCTGCTCTTCTATGCAGCCATGCAGCGCGCCGGTGCGCCGGTGGAGATGCACCTGTTTGAGCAGGGACCGCACGGCACTGCGCTGGCCCAGAACTATCCCGCGCTCTCTGCGTGGACCATGCAACTGGAGAACTGGCTCCGCCTGCATGGCTGGATGGACGCATCCATCAAACACTGAAGCCTGCCGTGAGCTCTTCTGCGTAAGCCAACGTTCACAGCACCAAAAACAGCCTGACACGAGAAAGAGACCATGAAATACGAATTCCTGATGCGGCCGGCGACGCTGGCCCTTGCCACTGCCCTGTTTGCCACACCGGTTGCCTTGCAGGCCGCTACCATTGGCGCCAACACTCCGGCCCGCTCGCTCACCCGCGAGCGCATTGCCCAACTGCCGAAGAGCGAGCAGAAGGCCTGGCGGGCTTATCTGGAGCGCTCGGAGCAGCTGCGCGCGGCCGACAAGGCCGCCTTTGCCGCTGAGGTGAAGGCCGCGGGTGTTACCACGCCCACGGAGCCCGCGCACGGCTGGGATGCGCGCTGTTTGCCTTTGGAGCGCGAGGCTGCCTGGTACGCGTCGGATGAGGCTCGCCGTTTTGCCGACAATCTCATCACCTATCAGACGCCTGCAGGTGGTTGGGGCAAAAACATGGACATGGCCCACGAGCCGCGCAAGCCCGGCGAGCGCTATGCACCCAACAACATCTCGCATTTTCTCGCTGCTGACGATTACGACAAGCCCGCCGAGCCCGACTGGGACTACATTGGCACCATCGACAACGATGCCACCCACACCCAGCTCAACTTTTTGGCCAAGGTCATCGGCGCGGGTAAAGGGGTTGACACCGCAAAGTGGCGCGCGGCCTTTGAGCGCGGCATCGAATACCTGCTCAACGCGCAGTATCCCAATGGCGGCTGGCCGCAGGTTTATCCCCTGGAGGGCGGCTATCACGACGCCATCACCTACAACGACGACGCCATGACCGAAGTGATGAACCTGATGCATCACGCGGCCACCGGCGAGGGCGACTTTGCCTTTGTGCGGCCCGCCACGCGCAGGCTGGCCGCTGCGGCCTTCGCGCGCGGCCTGGAGTGCACGCTGGCCTCGCAAATCAAAGCGAATGGCCAGCTCACCGCCTGGGCGCAGCAGGAAGATCCGCTGACGCTGGAGCCCGTCTCGGCTCGCAACTATGAGATGCCCGCCATCAGCGCTGGTGAGAGCTCGGGCGTGGCGATGATGCTGATGGAAGATCTGCCGCATCCAACCGCCCGGGAGCAGCAGGCCATCCACGCCGCAGCGGCCTGGTTCCAGAAGACCGCCATTCAGGGCTATGTGTACACCCGCACGCCCCACGGCCGCGGCTTGGTCGCGCAACCCGGCGCCACACCGCTCTGGGCGCGCTACTACCAGATCGGAACCGACAAGCCCATCTTCGGCGACCGCGACAAATCCATCCACGATACGGTCGACGAGTTGTCGCTGGAGCGCCGGAATGGATATGGTTGGTATGGGCAGGAGCCCAGCCACGCGCTGCAGCAGTACGCAGCCTGGCTCAAGCAACATCCGGAGACAAAATAATGATTGCCTGGTTCCACAAGATCGCCGTCGCCGCAGTTTTCGCTACTGCGACCATGGTTTTGAGTGCACAGTCCGCACCGGCCGCCGCGCCCTGGTCGGTGCGCGCGGCCAACGCTGCCATGGCGCGCTGGCCGCAGGGCCACATCGGTGGCAAGCCCACCTTCAAGTACGAGCTCGGCACCTATCTGCAGGGCATCGACGACGTTTATTTGAACACCGCCGATGTGCGCTACTACAACTACATCAAGAGCTCCATCGACGAGCTCATCACCGAAGACGGCTCGATTCCCAGCTATCGCCCCGATGAGGATCAGCTGGATGCCGTGCTCACTGGCCGCCAGTTGTTGCGCCTCTACGGCATGACCGGCCAGAAGAAGTATCTGACGGCCGCCACCACGCTCTACGGGCAACTGGAAAAGCAGCCGCGCACGCCCTCGGGCGGCTTCTGGCACAAGAAGATCTATCCCAACCAGATGTGGCTGGACGGCCTCTACATGGCCGAGCCCTTCTACGCGCAATACGCCACCATCTCGCATCATCCGGAAAAATACGCCGACATCGCGCTGCAATTTTCGCTGGTCTACGAGCACATGCGCGACGCCCAAACCGGTCTGCTCTATCACGGCTGGGATGAAAGCAAACAGCAGCGCTGGGCCAATCCCCAGACCGGCCTCTCACCCGAGTTCTGGGCCCGCGCCATGGGCTGGTACATGATGGCGTTGGTGGACACGCTCGATTACCTGCCCGCCGATGGCCCCGAGCACAAGAAGCTGGTTGAGATCCTGAACAGTGAGTCGGCCGCTATCGTCCGGGTGCAGGACGCAAAATCCGGCGTCTGGTTTGAGGTGCTCGACAAGGAATCTGAAAAAGGTAACTATCTGGAATCCTCTGCCTCGTCGATGTTCGTTTACGCGCTGGCCAAGGGCGTGCGCAAGGGCTATCTGGCCGAGAGTTATCTATCCGCAGTTGAAAAAGGCTGGAAGGGTCTGCTCTCCAACTTCGTTGAGGTCGGCCCCAACGACGATGTGAGCCTCGCCAAAACCGTCAGCGTGGGCGGTCTGGGCGGCTCGCCCGTCTATCGCGATGGCAGCTACGCCTACTACCTGAGCGAGAAGGTGGTCACCAACGACCCAAAGGGCGTGGGCCCGTTCATTATGGCCGCAACCGAAGTGGAGAACATCCAGAACGCCAAGCTCGCCCGCGGCAAGCACGTGGTGGTGGATGGCTGGTTCAACTCCCAGAAGCGAACCGACGCCTTCGGTCAGCAGCTTCTCTTCCACTACAAGTGGGGCGTCGAGGACAACCCCGGCTACTCCATGTTTGGCCGCATCTTCGAGAACTTCGGCGCCCAGCTGGGCGAGCTTGACCAGGAGCCAACCGCCGAGCGGCTGAAGGACGCGAACGTCTTCGTTGTGGTTTCGCCTGACATCCCGGCCAAGAATCCCACCCCCAACTTCGCCAACGCTACCGATGCCGAAGAGCTTGCCAAGTGGGTGAAGGCTGGCGGCGTCTTCGTCATCATGGAGAACGACACGTCGTTTGCCGATCTCGATCACTTCAACCTGATCGCCGACAAGTTCGGCATCCACTTCAACAGCGTTCTGCGCAAGCACGTGGAAGGCACTCAGTGGGAGATGGGCAAGATCGTTGTCGATGGCAGGGGGGCGGTGTATCACGCGCCGCACACGCTTTATGTGAAAGACGTGTGCACCATTTCGGTCTCTGGCGGGGCTGCGCCGCTGCTCCAGGAAGGCGACGACATCTTCATGGCCCGCGCCAAATACGGCAAGGGTACGGTTGTGGCCTTCGTCGACCCCTGGCTCTATAACGAATACACCGACGGCCGCCGTCTGCCGGCCAGCTACGACAACTATGCTGGCGGCGTGGAGTTCGCGCGCTACATTCTCCAACAGATTGGCAAGTAACGAACCGGTGGTTTCATTCCGCAGGGTTGCCCACTTCGGCAGCCCTGTTGACTTGTGGCATAAGATTGGCAGCCACCGTCATAACCGCCCCTGCGATCCATAGAATGTGGCCGATGAGCGGCCAGATGTGCATGAGGACGAACAGCGCCCAGGTGCAGACCATGCAGGTCGCAACCGCACCCGCCAGCAACCACGCAACCCAGCGCCTGCCGCGCGCGAACGGGAAACACTGCGCCAAGGTCAGCGGATTGATCAGACCGCTGGCCGCCAGCAGAAGTGTAAACGACAGCGGAGCATGGTCCTCTTCCGCAGGCTGTGCGGGCGAACGCGGCAGGAAGGCCATCTTGGCAACTTCAAGCTCGCTCATGGCGGCCATGTGCGCGCAGTCCCAACCGGGAAGCGAATCGCTGGTCACGGATGATCTCGTCCCCACCCGCACCGCGGGAAGCGCAAATGCGATCAGGAACAGCAAAAGCCCGGCAATGCGCAAGGACCGGATGCGATGCGTGCGAACGAACTCGGGCATTGGAACCAGCATGGAAGCCTCTAATTGGTACGCAGGCATTGTAGCGCTGGTTGTGCGGAGTATGCAGAGACAAAAACGCTCATCGGATTCCGATGAGCGTTTTTGTCTGTTTGGGTGCCCCACCCTCGCCGCGTTCTTGTCTTTGCGGTCAGGGTGGGATGCATCAGATCTGCCCGGCACAAGTTAGCTGGTTACAATCTCCGAGAAGTCGGCAATGGTGGAGAAGTTTTCCAGAATGCCCGCGATCAGCGCCAGATTCGCGCCGCGCTTCTTTTCGTCCGGATCGAGCACCATCACCTTGTCGAAGAACGCATCGACAGTGGGCCTGAGCGTGGCCACCAGAGCCAGCGCCTCCGAGTAGTTGCGTGCATCGCGCAGCGCGGCAACCTTCGGCGTCAGGGCTGCGGAAGCTTCTGCCAGTGCCTTCGCTTCGGGGGCAAGAACGCCGGAAGCGTCCGCCTGGATTGCAAAGCCTTTTTCCTGCGCCTGTCGCACGATGTTCTTGATGCGCTTGAAGGCAGCCGAGATGGCGGCAAAGTCCTCACCGCCGCGCACCGCGGTCAGTGCCTCGGCGCGGGCAATCGCGTCGCGCACATCGTCGGAACCTGCGGCGAGCACGGCGTTCACCACGTCGTAGCTGTAGCCGCGCGCCTCCTTCAGGTAGAAGTTCAGCCGCTCCAGCAGGAAGGCTGCAACCTGATCGCGATTAGCAGCTTCGGTGCTGACTGCGGCAAGAACCTTGGAAAGCGAAAGCGTCCACGACGCCTCTGCCAGAATCTTGATCACGCCGTTGGCCGCGCGGCGCAGCGCGAAGGGGTCCTTCGAACCGGTGGGCGCCATTTTGATGCCGAACATGGCCACGATGGTGTGGATGCGGTCGGCCAATGCAAGCAATTGCCCTTCAACGGTTGAAGGGATGGAATCCTCGGTGGAGGCGGGCGTGTACTGCGCATAAATCGCCTTGCCCACAGTCGCGCCCAAGCCCTGTGCCTCAGCGTAGACGCCGCCGATGATGCCCTGCAACTCGGTGAATTCTTTTACTAACTCTGTTGTGAGATCGGTCTTCGCGAGTTCTGTTGCCTTCAGCAGTGCCGCTTCATCGAACGCCACGCCCGTGCCCTTCACCGCAGCGGCCAGAGCCTTCACCACCGCCAGATTCTGCTCGGTCTTCCAGTGGTAGCTGCCGAGCTCCTTCTGGAAGGTCACGTTCTTGAGGCTCTCCACGCGGTTGGCGAGAGAAACCTTCTGGTCGAAGTCCCAGAAGAAGCGCGCATCCTTGAAGCGCGCGCGGAGAACCTTCTGGTTGCCATGCTGAATGGTCGCGTAGCCTTCCTTGTCCACCTCGATGTTGAGCACCGCCAGGAAGTGCGGAGCTAGTTTGCCATCGGAGGCTTCCACCGCAAAGTATTTCTGGTGGTCACGCATCACGGTCACCAGCACCTCTTCCGGCAGCGCCAGATACTCCGACTCAAAGTTGCCCAGGATCACCGTAGGCCATTCGGTCAGGTGAACAACGGTCTCAAGCAATTCGTTATCCTCGCGCCAGCGCGCGCCTTGCACCGTGCGCGTGGCCGCGTCCAAAGCCTTGCGGATCGTCTGCCGACGCTCGGTCACATCGACCACCACCTTGGCTGCGCGCAGCGCTTCCGCATAGCCCTTGGGAGACGAGAGCACCACCGGCGCTTCGCCATGCAGAATGCGGTGGCCGCGGCTTACGTTGCCAGCCGTGATGCCAGCAATTTCCACCGGCACAACGGCCTGGTCCAGTAGCGCCACAACCCAGCGCACCGGGCGCACAAAACGTTCGGGCTTGCCCGCGCGCCAGTACATGTTCTTGGCCCAATACAGCGAGAGCACTTCCTTGGGCAGATCGGCCGTGAGCAGTTCGGTTGCGGATTTCCCCGCGCGCTTCACCGTCACGCCCACGTACTCGCCCTTGGCGTTGGTCACCTTTTCGAGCGCACTCACTGCGCAGCCAGCCTTCTTGGCAAAGGCTTCAGCGGCAGCGGTGGGCGCGCCGCCCTTGAAGGCCACCTTCCAGGAGGGTCCGGTCATCTGCTCTTCGGTGTCGGCCTGCCCGGCCAGCACGCTCTCCGCCACCACGGCCAAACGGCGCGGCGTGGAGTAGGTGGTCACCTTGCCGTCAGCGGCGAGCAAGCGCTCGCGGGTCAGCAGATCGTGAACGCGGCGGCCTAGCTCGGCCTCGGCCTGGGCAATCATGCGGGCGGGAATCTCATCCAGCCCAATCTCAAGAAGGAAGTCTGCCATTGCGGTTCTCTCTTACTAGCTGCTAGCTTCTAGCCTCTAGCTCCTAGCTAGGGCGCGGCAATGCCGCGCCGACTGAAAAACTCTGATGCAACGCCGTTCAAGCCAGCTCCAGCCAAACACAGGCTAGAAGCTGAAAGCCAGAGGCTAGGAGCTAGGCCAGCAACTGCTGGCCCGCATACACCTTGGCCACGCCCACCGATAGATTGCGGATGCGGGCGATCATGCCCACGCGCTCGGTTACGCTGATCGCGCCGCGGGCATCCAGCAGGTTGAACAGGTTCGAGCACTTCAGCGCCAGCTCGTAGGTGGACATCAGCGGGAATCTTTTCTTCTCCACCACGGTCGCATGCTCGTCGGCCAGAAGGGCGTTGCCCCGCGCGATCAGAGCCTGGGCCTCGGCCTCAAAGCTGTTGAAGTGCGCCCACAGCCGATCTACATCCGCTTCCTCAAAGTTGTACACCGAGTACTGCAGCTCCTCGGTCAGGCGTACATCGCCGTAGGTCACTTCGGCGCCGGTCTCCGGATCGCGCGACCACACTACGTCGTACACCGAGTCCACATCCTGCATGAAGGCCGCCAGCCGCTCCAGCCCATAGGTCAGCTCGGCGCAGATGGGGTCCAGATCGAGCCCGCCGCACTGCTGGAAGTAGGTGAACTGGGTAATCTCCATGCCGTCCATCATCACCTGCCAGCCCACGCCCCAGGCGCCCACCGTCGGGCCTTCCCAGTTGTCCTCTTCGAACTTGAGGTCGTGCTTGCTCAGGTCGATCCCGATGGCCTCCAGCGACTGCAGGTAAAGCTCCTGCACGTTCACCGGTGGCGGCTTCAGGATTAGCTGGAACTGGGTGTGGCGGAAGAGCCGGTTGGGATTCTCTCCGTAGCGGCCGTCGGCCGGCCGGCGCGAAGGCTGCGCATAGCCCACCTTGTAGGGCTTGGGGCCAAGGACGCGCAGAAAGGTCTCCGGCGCCATGGTGCCCGCGCCCACCTCTACGTCGTACGGCTGCTGCAAGATGCAGCCACGCGCCGCCCAAAAGCTCTGCAGGCGGAAGAGAAGATCCTGAAAGGTAAGCGCGTTGGCTTTGGGTGCTGCGGAAATCATTGTAGGCACAGGCAAATCTCTCTTGACGGAACTGCCTTCCATTTTATCAGGCACCTGCGGTGCGGCAGCGGGTTCACTCTCGTACCCACCAAGCAGCAAACGCCGGGAAATCCCGGCGTTTGCTGGCTAACTCTCTGACTTGCTTCCTTAGTCCAGCGAATAGATCGTCAAACCGCTCATCAGCTTGGGGAAGAAGTCGGTGGACTTCTGCGGCATCACGTCGCCGGCAAAGGCCACTTCGCGCAACTGGTCCATGGTCACCGGGTTGGTCAGGAAGGTGATGTCGGCCTCGCCCGCGCGCGGCTGGGCCACGGCGCTCTCGGCCGAGCGCAGGTAGCGGATGTTGGTCTGTTCGCGCACCTTCTCCGCGTCCAGTCCCAGCAGCTTGTCCAGGATGATCGAGTGCAGGTGGGTCAGGTCCAGGTTGCGCTGGCGCTCCGGCTGATCGGCCAGAGCCGCGTTGATTACTTCAGCCTTGGAACGAAGCAGAAGCGCTCTATCCTTCATCACTGCGATAAATGCTGTACCGCTCTGGCGCTTCAGCAGGTCAATGAATTGTGACGCATCGTAATGCGGCAAAATGTCGATGTTGAAATATTCGGCCGCAGCCTCAAAGAACTCATCAGAATCAAAGTTCTTGAGCGAGTGCACCACGCGATGCGTGGGGAGCACCACCAGACCATCCGAGTCCATGTTGACGAAGGTCATCATCACGGCGGCCTCGGGGTACGGCGGCTGCGGCAATTGCATGGAACTGGTCTCTGAAGCTGCAACGGGTTGGGAAGGGGCGTGCTCCTTGGAGTAGTTCAGCGCTGTCTCGTAGCGATGATGGCCATCGGCAATGATCAGCTTCTTGTCGGCCATGGCCGTGGCCAGCAGGTGGATCGTCGCCGGGTCGCTCACCCGCCAGAAGCGGTGCAGCACGTTGTACTCGTCGGTTACTTCGCCGTCGGGCGTGCCCGGGTCCTCGTAGAGGATCTTGTCAATCGAGCCGGCCGGATCGCTGTAGAGCATGAAAATCTGGCCAAAGTGCGAGCGGGTGGCCTTGAGCAGGTTCAACCGGTCGCCCTTGGGCTTCGATAGTGTCTGCTCATGGCGGTAAACAATCTTTTCCGCGTAATCGTGCACGTGGCCGAGGGCGATAAAACCGCGGCGCTCCTTCTGAATCTCGGTGCCCGGTACGGTGAACCGCTGCGAGTAGGCAAAGATGCAGGGCTCCTGCTCCTGGGCCAGAATGCCCTTGGCCTTCCAGTCCTTCAGGTAGCCGGCCGCGCGCGAGTAGACGGTCTCGCCGGTCTGGGCGTCGGTCAGCTCCGGCAGGCCCAGAATCACGCGCACCAGGTTGTAGGGGCTCTTCTGGTAGTAGGCCTGCTGCATGGCCGGAGAGATCTTGTCGTAGGGCTGGGTGACGACGTCGCCAAGGCTCACCTGCGAGGGATTGTAACGCCAGGCGCGGAACGGATAGATGCGGGCCATAATCTGCAGCTTGCTCCGGATTGCACGGTGGATTGGCCGGCCAGAATCGCGGTTGGATGGGCGGGTGGCGAGTGGCAGACCTATCTAGGATTGTAGCGCAGTGTCAAAAAGCAGGGACCAGGAGCAAGGGAACGAGGGGCGGAGGGAACAAGAGAACAAGGGAACAGGGCAGGGAATTGGGAGCACCGGGCTGGTTCAGTATACGAACTACTGGGCTAGGGATGCGCGGCGGGTGCCCCATCCTTTCCCGCGTTTTTTGCGGGAAAGGGTGGGAAGCAGCTTGCCCCGGGCGGGCTCCTTCCGCCGTCCTTATCTTTCATGCCCGATAATGGAGAAACCCATGCCCGCACATGCCCAATCCGCTGCTCTCGGCGACCGCATCCACGCCCTTGCCCGCCGCATGGATTGGTACCGTGGGCTGCGCGCGGCCATTGCGCTCTGCGCGCCCCTGGTGCTGGGCGATCTGTTAGGCATTCCCAACCTGGGTTGGGCAGCCCTGGGCGGCTTTGAGGCCATCATCTCCGACGCGGGCGGTCCCTACCGGCTGCGGCTGGGCGCCATCTCCACGGTGGCCTTTGGCGGGGCGCTGGGCCTGACCGTAGGCACGCTGGCCGGCAACAGTTTGGCCTGGGCGCTGCCGGTTACGGTGATTTTTTGTTTTGTCTGGAGCTATCTGGCCGTTCTCGGTGCGCCCTTCAGCGGCGCGGGAACCCTGGTCCAGGTCATCTATATCTGTGGTATTGGCGCGCCCTCTACCAGCGTCCACGAAGCCATGACCCGCGGCCTGCTGTTGATGGCCGGTGGCTTGTGGGCTGCGATATTCTCGCTCTTGCTGTGGCCGCTCGATGCCTACCGCCCGGCGCGTCTGGCGGTGAGCGCCTGCTATCGGGATCTGGCCAGCCTTCTGGACTCCATCTCCGCGCTGGCCGGCCGCGGATCGCAGAGCGCGGCACTCTGGCACCGGCTGGCGCAGCATCATCAATACCGCTTGCGCCGGGCCATGGAGCAGGGCTGGCAGGCCCTGGCCGCGGCCCGCGCCCGCCGCCAGGCTGAGACCCCGCAGGGTCAGCAACTGGTGGTTTTGCTGGAACATGCCGACCTGTTGCTGGCCCGCTTCATCGCCCTCGCCGAGCACCTGGAGAGCCAGACCGGCAGCTCCTCCTGCGGCCCCTGTCAGGCGCACTATCTGGCCGGATTGGACGATCTGCGCCTGGTGACGCAGTGGATTGCCGCATTGCTCGAGGATCGCGCCGGCCAGACCATGGCCCATGCCGAAGCCCAGCGCGGCCGCATGCGCCGCTTGCCCGCATTTGTGGAAGGAGCCCAGTGCGCGGCCAACGCCGGCGGACGCTTTCTGGCCGATCAGGTGGCCGCCGCAGCCTCGCTGCTGGATTCCTCGGTGGACAGTGCCGCGCAGCTACGCATCGGCCGCGCGCTCCCGGCCAACCGCAAGCCCGCCATGCCGCAGAATGCCTCGCAGGGCCACTTTGCCCACGTGCATCTGCGTCTGGCGCAGTTCCACTCCGATTGGTCGCCGCTGCGTGTGGCCTCGCAGCTGGCGGCCAACTTCACCCGCTCCTCGCTCTTGCTGCGTCACGCGGCGCGCGTCACCCTGGTCTGTGGCCTCGACGTGGTGCTGATCTTCCTGCTCCACATCGACCACGGCTACTGGCTCCTGCTCACCTCGCTGATTGTGCTTCAGCCGCACGTCTCCGGCACCATGCGCCGGGGTCTGCAACGCATTGGCGGAACGGTGGGCGGCGGCATTCTGGCGGCGCTGCTGGCCGTTGCCCTGCACTCCCAGTTCACCACGGCCGCGGTACTGTTTCCGCTGGCATTGTTGTCGCTGTCCATTCTGCCGGTCAGCTACACGGCATTTTCTTTTTTTCTGACGCCCACGTTTGTGCTGGCCTGGTTGCCCTACTCGGGCGACTGGCAACTGGCCCTGATCCGCACGCTGAACACCATCGGGGGAGCTCTGCTCTCGGTGGCCGCCATGCACTTCCTCTTCCCCAGCTACGAGCGCGAGCGTGCCCCGCAGTATCTGCGCTCCAGTCTGGCTGCCGATCGCCGCTATCTGGCCCAGTTGGCTGAGAACTGGCGCACCGGCACGCGCAGTTCGCGGCTGCTGGCCAACGCCCGCCGCGCCGCCGGGCTGGCCCACAACGATACCGAGGAGTCCATGGAGCGGCTGCTGGCCGAGAGCTGGCCCCGCCGTCCGGCCTTTGCCCAGTTCGTTACCGCCTTCGTTACCTACCTGCGTCGGGCTGCGCAGAGCGTTACGGTGCTGGCGGCGTTGGAGGCCGAGTGGGCCTGGAAGCAGTCCGATGCCGTCCAAAGCCGGCTGGAGCTGGCCGTGCGCCGCCTGGAATGGCTGGAGAACCGGATTCCCGCCGCCGGAGCTGAGCCCGCCGCCGCCCCCTGGCCGGAGCCGGCCGTGGGAGCCCATTGCCAGCTGGCCGCCGCCGCCGACCACCCCGGCGAGCGCCAGATGGAGCGGCTGGAGCGGCAGGTGGAGATCCTGCGCCGCCAGCTGGCCACCCTCCGCCACAGCGGCTGGCTGCCGGCCGACCGGCCAGCGTCCGGGAACTGAACACCCCATTCCGTATCTAGCTGCGTATCCGGGCCCAGCGGCTGCTTTTCCCGTTTTGCCCCTCCGGATTCACAAGATTCCGCCCCCAACCTGCGACAAAGGACGCGTACAATCGTCTCAACAGATAGCGGCGTTTTCCGCCGGAGCCGCTCTGTGCCGCTCCCCGGTGGAGCATTGGAGTTGTGTGCTCCAAAGCGGTTGTTTGTGAATGCCCGGAATCCCCTGGATGAAGATGCAGAAAAACCTTACCCTCGCCATTTGGCTCGCAGCAGCCACCCTTCTGACGCCGTCCGCCGCCGTGCTTGCAGCGCAGAACGCCACATCTCCGGCCGCGCCGCCGGCCAAACCCGCGGGGGATCGTTCTCCGGCCTACTACCACTCCGCTCTGGCCGCCATCTACGCGGACGACGCGCTCAGTCAAGGCCGCCCGGAGATGATTTCCAAGGCCATTGAGGAGTACAAGCTGGCGCTGAACGCCGATCCCGGTTCGCCGGCCATCAACGACGCGCTGGCGGAGCTCTACTTTGGCGCCGGCCGGGTGCGCGAGGCTGAGGCGACGGCGCGCAATCTGCTCAAAACCGCGCCCGACGACATCGATGCCCACAAGTTGCTGGGCCGCATCTATCTGCGCCAGCTGGGCGAGGGCCAATCCGGCTCCGCGGTGCTGGAGCAGGCCGTTGCGGTGTACGAAAAGCTGGCCACGCTGGAGCCCAAGAGCGTGGAGCATCGCATGATTCTGGGCCAGCTCTACACCATCAAGCACGATGCCAAAAAGGCTGAGGCGGCCTTTGCCGCTGCCCGTGCCATCGAGCCCGACAGCGAAGAAGTGATCCTGAACATGGCCCGCTTCTACGCCGATTCCGGCGACGTGGCCCGCGCGGCCCAGGTCATCGAGCAGGTGCCGGAGAGCGAGCGCACCCCAAAAATGGAGTTCACCCTGGGCGCGGCCGACGAACAGCTGAAGAAGCTGCCCGCGGCGATTGCCGCCTATCAGCGCGCTCTCGACATGGATCGCGGCGATCTGCACACCATCGAGGCCCTGGCCCAGGCGCTGAACGCCAACAACCAGCTGGACGAGGCGCTGGAGCAGTATCGCGCCCTGGCCGCGGCCGATCCGGAGAATGGCGAGGCGTTGATCAAGGTCGGCGACATCCTCCGCCGTCAGGGCCACTTCCAGCCGGCCCTGGAGGTTATCCAGAAGGCCCGCAAGATGGAGCCTAACTCCCTGGAGGGCGGCTACAACGAGGGGCTGCTGCTGGACATCCTCGGCCGCTACGACGACGCCATCCGCGTCTACTCCGAGATGGTGGACCTGACCAGCCACGCCAACGGCGCCTATACCGAAGAGGAAAAAGGCAGCCGCTCGTTCTTCCTGGAGCGGTTGGGCGCGGTCTGCCTGGAGCAGAACCGCACCGAACAGGCGCTGGCCGCCTACCAGAAGATGATCGACATGGGTGGCGACGCCGCGGCCCGCGGCTTCCAGGGCCAGGTGGACGTTTATCGCGCCGCCAAGCAGTATGACAAGGCCATTGAGGTCTCGCGCAAGGCCGTCGAAGCCGATCCCAAGAACCACGATCTGAAGATGATGCTGGCCGGCGAACTGGCCGATCACAATCAGGCCGACGAAGGCTTCAAGATCATCAAGAGCCTGCTGACCAATACCGTCGAGGATCGCTCCCTGTGGATCACCATGGTGCAGATGCACATCCGCCTGCACATGTGGAAGGAAGCCGAAGAGGATCTGAACAAGGTGGAGTCCTACACCACCAAGAAGGACGACCGCGTCTATCTGCTCTTCCTGCGCGGCGAAAATGCCGAGCGGCAGAAGCGCTATGAGCAGGCCGAGCAGTACTTCCGCCAGGTGCTCGATCTCGATCCCGCCAACGCCCTCACCCTCAACTACTACGGCTACATGCTGGCCGACAAGGCGCAGCGCCTGCCGGAAGCTCTGAAGCTGATCCGCAAGGCCGTGGAGCAGGAGCCGATGAACGGCGCCTATCTGGACTCGCTCGGCTGGTGCTACCTGAAGATGGGCGACTACGAGCTGGCCGAGGAGAACCTGAAGAAAGCCGTCGACCGCGACCAGACCGATCCCACCGTGCATGACCACCTGGGCGACCTCTACGAGAAGACCGGCCGCATCCATCTGGCCGCCGCCCAGTGGGAGATCGCGCTCAAGCAGTTTGCCGTCACCTCCCAGGGCGACTTTGACCCCTCCGATGTAGCCAAAGTGCAGAAGAAGCTGGAAAACGCCCGCACCAAGATGGCCCGCCAGGACAGCGTACTTCCCGGCGTCAAGCCCGAGTAACCCTTTTGTGGAGTTTCCCGCAGAAAGCGCCGGTTGCCTTCGCAGCCGGCGCTTTTTGTTGCTCCCGGCCCTGCGCCGGGTGCCCCATCCCTGGCGGGGTTCTCTGCCGTCAAGGGTGGGATCGAAGAGCCCCGATTGCAAGTGACTGCAGGCAATGCCCCCGGGCACGATAAACTTAAGTCAGGAGATCGGTACACGACTGCTATGTCCCCAAACAACTACAAGTATTCGACGCTGGCGGTGCATGCCGGACAGCATCCTGATCCGCAGACCGGGGCTGTGAGCGTGCCCCTGTATCTGACCTCGACCTTTGAACTGACCGGCATCGGCACGGACCGGGGCTGGGACTACTCCCGCGCCGGCAACCCCACCCGCGACCGCCTGGAAGAGGCGCTGGCGGTGCTCGAAGGCGGCTACTCCGCGCACTGCTTCACCACCGGCATGGCCGCGCTTTCCGCCCTGTTTGCCATGCTCAAGGCCGGCGACCACCTGATCTGCTCCAAGGACGTTTACGCCGGCACCGTGCGCCTGCTCGACCAGATTGTGGCGGGCTACGGCATCCAGATCGAGTATGTGGACACCAGCGATCTGGCCGCGGTCCGGGCTGCCATCAAGCCCAACACGAAGCATGTGCACATCGAGACCCCCAGCAATCCGCTGATGGTGCTCACCGACATCCGTGCCGTGGCGGAGATTGCCCATGCCGCCGGCGCGGAGGTCAGCGTGGACAATACCTTCCTGTCGCCGGTGCTGCAGAGCCCGCTGGCGCTCGGCGCCGACATCGTGATGCACTCCACCACGAAATATCTCAACGGCCACTCCGACGGTCTGGGTGGCGTGCTGGTCGGCTCCAAACCCGAGCACAAGGAGCGCTATCTGCTGGTGCAGAAGGCCGCCGGTGGCGTGATGAGCCCCTTTGAGTGCTTCCTGGTGCTGCGCGGCATCAAGACCCTGCCCCTGCGCGTCGCTCAGCACGAAGAAAACGGCCGCGCGGTGGCCGAGTACCTGCTTCAGCATCCCAAGGTGGCGAAGCTCGCCTATCCGGGCCTGAAGAGCCATCCGCAGTACCAGCTGGCTTGCCAGCAGCAGAAGGGCTTTGGCTCCATGATGAGCTTTGAGGTTGAGAACCGCGAGCAAGCAGCGCGCTTCCTGAAGGCCCTCAAGATCTTCACCAATGCCGAGTCGCTAGGCGGCGTGGAGTCGCTGGCCTCGCACTCGGCTACCACCACCCACGCGTCGGTTTCGGCTGAAGTGCGCGCCGCCATGGGCATCAACGACGGGCGCATCCGCCTCTCCGTGGGCATTGAGGACAAGGAAGACCTCATCGCCGATCTGGAGCAGGCGCTGGCCGCGGTGTAAGGGAAAGATCGGCTTCTCCGGAAACCGATCCGGAGTATGCTAGGGGCGTGGGCTCGCTCCGGTTCGATGGTGTCCGTTTTGTCGCGTATCCAAGGGATCACGAGCCCTGCCACGTTCATGGCTTCTACGGAGAGACGGAAGCTGTTGTGGAACTGCTGCGTGGTGAGCCGATGGCGGTTCGCCTGGATCTTCGGGGAGATGCTGTCCGCCCGGCGAGCACGAAACGGGCGGATGTGCGGCACATCCTCGACATTGCCGCGGCGCATGTCGAGGAATTGATGATGCTCTGGGGTGAAGCGCATGGCTGAGAGGACGAAAGTTCTGACGACCGATGCCGACATTGACGCGGCCATCGAACGTGCGCGCCGCTATGAAAAGTTCCTCCGCCGGGTCGTGCGTGCTTCGTATTCCCGCCGTACCGACCGTCTTTCGCTGACACTGGATAACGGCGCGACCTTTACCATTCCCCGCAAGCTGCTCCAGGGGCTCGACACCGCCAGACCCTCCGCGCTGGCAAAGATTGAGCTGCTTGGGCCCGGCACCGCGCTCTACTGGCCAGAGCTGGATGTGGCGCATGAAGTGGCGGGGCTGCTGGCCGGCGTCTACGGCTCGGCTAAGTGGATGGACGGACTACGTTGGAGCGAAGTGCCCGAACGGCTTTCTGCTTGACAATTGCAGGCTCGCTCCAGCCCGTTCAAACTACCAAGATCCTCTGCATGAAAGAAGCTCGTTCCTTGCCTTTGTCTTCTGAGATTTCCGTTCTGCTGCTGGGCATCGACACCTGCGGGCCGCGTGGCTCGGTGGCGCTGGCGCGTGTGTCGGTCGGCGCGGTCTCCGTCCTCGGCCAGCGCGAGCTGGAAGGCCGCAGCTACTCCGCTACGCTCACCACCGCCATTGCCGCACTGCTTGCGGAAGTCGGTGCCACCCTCGCCGATCTCGGCGGCATGGTGGTGGTCAACGGTCCCGGCAGCTTTACTGGCGTGCGCGTGGGCGTGAGCACCGCCAAAGGACTGGCCGAAGGCCTCGGCCTGCCGGTGGTGGCCGTCTCCCGGCTCGCCGTGCTGGCGGCTCAATCGGGGATCGGCTCGGCCGCCCTCGATGCGCATCGCAACGAAGTCTTTCTGCGCGTGGGGCAACCTGCCGGCGAACCGGCTGAGTTGCTGGCCGGTGCCGAAGATCTGGCCGGGCTGCAGCCGGCTCCGGCGCGTGTGGCCGTCTGCGAAGAGAGCGCGGCACGTTTGCTGCGGGAGGCCTGGCCTGTGACGGAACTGGTTCTGGTGCCCGCGCCCACGGCAAGTGACGCTTTGCAGTTGGCCGCCGCGCGCATCCTCGCTGGCGATGCCGTGGAACTGGTCCTGCTCGACGGCCACTATCTGCGTCGCTCCGATGCGGAGATCTTTGGGGAGGCGGCTGGCGCATGAGTGCGCTGGCGGTGCGCCCCATGTGTCCGGACGACATCGGGCGGGTGGTGGAGCTAGCCAACGCGTTGCCCGAGGCCCCGCACTGGCGTCCTGAGGCGTACCAGGCCGCGATCGAGCCCACTTCCAGCCCCAGCCGCCATGCCATCGTAGCCGAGCGTGTAGGCCGGGTTGTAGGCTTTGCGGTCACGGTGGTGGTGGCCGGGGAGGCGGAGCTGGAATCGATTGCCGTGGCTGTTGATGCGCAGCGCCAGGGCGTCGGGCGTCTTCTTCTCGCACACCTGACCGAATTGGCCCAAAACGAGAACCTTACCCGCATGCTGCTGGAGGTCCGGGCTTCCAACGCCCGCGCCATTCGTCTTTACCAGGCCGCTGGCTGGCGGGAGTGCGGCTGCCGCAAACGCTACTACGCTGACCCGGAAGAAGATGCCGTTCTCATGGAGCTCCCGCTCCCGTTTGCACCCCAGCCCCGGCAGCTGTGACTGGAGTCACGCTCCACTGTGTCGAACCGCAAAATTCACAAGGATTCGCGCCTTCAGAGTACTTCAGATCAAATTCCAGCTTGCCGGATGAGCCTCGGCGGAGCTATATGTAAATTCTCCATGAATCACCAGAGGAGGTGCTCGATGGATGAAGTAAAGAACATGACGCTGAGCGAAGAGATTACCCGCCTGCATGACGAACATCACCGCTATGCTCAGCGCCTTGAGGAATTGCTTCAGAAGCCGTATTTGAGCGAAGACGAGCAGCTTGAAGAGGTTCGTCTGAAGAAGATGAAGCTGCATACCAAGGATCTGATCAGCGCACTGGAGCGGCGCGGTCTGGTGATGGCGTAAGCCCCAACGGTTTTGAGGCCTCCGCCGCAGCCCTCCCCGGGCGGTGGCGGAGTGCCTCCCTGAGTTTGGAGGCGATGTGCGGCCTGAAGGGTGTGGCGCTTGGCCTGCCCCGCGGATGCCGGCCGGTCAGGTGTGGTTTGCCAGTGCCCCAACCGCCGTATAATCGTTAGGACAATGGTTCGTGACGGTTACATCTACGGTTTTGGCTTTCTGGCAGCCGCGGCTGCGCTGGTTTTGCTCACCGGGCACTGGGCGTGGGCAATCCTCCCCGTGTTGCTGGCGGCATTCTTCCTCTGGTTCTTCCGTGACCCGGAGCGGACCATCCCCGCCGGGCCGGGACTGGTTGTGTCGCCCGGCGATGGCGTGGTGACCGAAACGGTTGCCATCGCAACGCCGGAGGGTCCTCGCCAGAGGATCAGTATTTTTCTTTCTGTCTTCAATGTGCATGTGAACCGCGCGCCCATCTCCGGCGTGCTTTCGCGCGTGGAATACAAAAAAGGAAAATACCTGAATGCCATGAATCCGGCTTCGGCCGAGCAGAACGAGCAGAACATTGCCACCGTGCGCGCGGGCGAAGTCGAGATCACCTTCAAGCAGATCGCCGGCCTGCTGGCGCGCCGCATCGTTTTCAATTGCAAGCAGGGCGACCGCGTGGAGCGCGGCCAGCGCGTGGGTCTGATCAAGTTTGGCTCGCGGGTGGACGTCATTGTTCCCGCCGCAGCCACCATCGTGGTGAAGAAGGGCGACCGCGTCAAGGGCGGCGCCAGCGTTCTGGCCAAGATCGAGGGAGCTGCTGAGTGAACTGGCAAGCCGCCGGGCGCAATCCGGCTGAACAGCGCGCTGCACGGCGCGCCCGGATCCAACGCGGCATGTACGTACTGCCGTCGCTGTTCACCGCCTGCTCCATAGCGCTCGGTTTCTACGCGATCACCGAGACCATGAACGCCATGGCCGCCGGCGCCGATGCGGCGCTGCACCTGGACCTGGCGGCCATCGCCATCCTCATCGCCATTCCCTTCGACGGGCTCGACGGGCGCATCGCCCGCATGACCAACACTTGCTCGGAGTTTGGCCGCGAGCTCGATTCGCTGGCCGACGCCATCAGCTTCGGTGTTGCTCCCAGCTTGCTCGCGCTCGTATGGGGTTTCCATTTCCTTCCGGAAAACATGGACCCCAGGCTGCACCACCATCTGGTCGAGGCAGGCTCGTTCATCTGCTTCCTCTATCTGATCGGCGGTGTCTCGCGCCTGGCGCGCTTCAACATCAGCAAGGACCCGCAGCCGCGCAACCCCGGCCGCCCCGGCCGAAAATATTTTGTGGGCATGCCCATTCCCGCCGGAGCCGGGCTGCTCGCCTCAACCGTCCACTGCTTCAACGCCGTTCCTGTAGCCGACTGGTGGGTCGCGGTCATCTGGCTGGTCATCGTCGGCATGGGCGGATTCCTGATGGTCAGCACCTGGCGCTTCTGGTCCGGCAAGGAGATCACCTTTACCGGCCGCCAACCCTTCCAGTTGCTCTTCCTCATGGCCATCGTGGTGTATGTGGTTGTACGCTATTCGCGCGGAACGCTTTTCCTGATGGCCCTTGTCTACATGTTTTCGGGCATCTGGGCCCGTGCGGCTTACTCGTGGTCGCGCCGCCGCCGCGGAGCCGCTGCTGAAAAAGCGCTCGCCGCACAGGCATCCACTGCACAAACGCCTACCGAAGGCCAGAATTAGCCTGCCCCGTTGCGTTGTTGGTTCAAGGGAATCAGCAAGGGCTAGGGGAAGCGGTAGAATCACTCATCGGAGCTGAGGTTTTTTCGTGTACAAGATTGCCATTGCCGGTGCATCGACGTTGTTGGGCCAGGAGATCAAGGACGCGCTGAGCGAGTCGCCCCTGGCGGCCGCAACGCTGCTGCTGCTCGACGAAGAAGATGCCCGTGGCCAGCTCGAGCAGGTGGGCGACGAGATCGCCGTGGTGCAGCCCATTGACGCCGACGCCTTCGAGAAAGTGGATTTCACCTTCTTCTGCGGCCCGGAGGCGCTGACCCAGAAGCATTGGCGTCAGGCTCTCCGCGCCGGCTCTACCGTGCTCGACCTCTCCGGCGCTCTGGACCAGGAGAGTGGCGTGCTGGTGCGCGCGCCCTGGCTGGGCACCGAGGCGGAACCTGATTTGTTTACCCCCGCCGTGGTCCCGGCTCATCCGGCTTCGCTGGCGCTGGCTTTGCTGCTGGAGCGGCTCACCGACGCCGCCCCGCTGCGCGCCGTCTCCGCCACGGTTCTGCAGCCGGCCAGCGAGAGCGGCCGCGCCGCCATGGACGAGCTCCACCAGCAGACCGTGAATCTGCTCAGCTTCCAGAATTTGCCCCGGGAAGTCTACGACGCCCAGGTGGCCTACAACCTGGTCACCGGCTTTGGCGAAAGCACGCGCGTGAACCTGGCCGCCAATGAGGCGCGCGTCCGCCGCCATACGGAGGTCCTGTCGGCCGGCCGCTGGCCGCACCCGGCTCTGCAACTGGTGCAGGCCCCGGTCTTCCACGGCTATACCTTCTCGCTCTGCGCCGAGTTCGACCACCCCGTGGAACTGGTTTCCATTGAAGAAGCTCTGAACGGCGATCACGTCGATCTGGTGCTTGAAGATACCGATTCGCCCTCCAACCTGGCCGCTACCGGCCAGAACGACGTGCTGGTCCGCATGCGGCCGGAGCGCGAGGGCCGCAATCCCCAGCTGGCTACCCGCGTCTGGCTCTGGGCCGCAGCCGACAACCTTCGCCTGGGCGCACAGAACGCCGTGGAGTGCGCCGTCGATCTGCGCCGTCTGCGTCCGGCGGGAACGGTGCAGTAAGACAGAGCGTATTTGTCTTACTTTTTTGTGGATTCTTACTTTAGCATCCAGGCTTACCTGTGGCACAATGATGCCATGGGACAGTACCTCACGTTCAGCAGCAAGGGACAGATTGTGATCCCAGCCAAGGACCGCGAAGCCCTCGGGATTCGCACCGGAACCCGCGTCCGCTATCGGCGGGAGGGGAAGCAGTTAATCCTGGAACCGGAGACCGAAGCTACTGCCCAGGAGCTGATCGATCAGCTGTGTGGCATTACGACGGGTGGGTACTCCATGGCCGACGACCTGATCGCCGAGCGGCAGGCCGAAGACCGGAAGGCCGGCTGGTAAGAGGCGGGCAATGACCACCTACGTCCTGGATGCTTCGGCGATTCTGCGCTTTTACGATCGGGAATCCGGTTGGGAGCGGGTGGCGCAGATTCTCACCGCAAGCATGGCACGCAGAGCCGAGCTGGCCATCTCCGCAATTCAGTGGGGCGAGATCGTGGGGGCGGTACGCAAGAAGAAGGGTGTCGCCGCCGAGCTGCGCGCCATGGGGATTCTCTCCCGCTTTCCTCTGGAGATCGTTCCGGCAACGGCCGAGTATGCCGTGCGCGCTGCCGAGCTCAAGGTCGACCGCAAGATCGCTTACGCCGATGCCTTTGCCGCCACCCTGGCGCGGGAGATTGCCGGCAGCGTCCTGCTAACGGCCGATTACGGATTCAAAGCCGTGGAAGATCTGACTCAGATCGAGTTCCTGCCCCAGAAATAGAGCATTTCCACCCAAGGCATAGGCATAGATTTTTGGGTGCCCAACCCATCTGTGCGTTCAAACCGCGCAGGAGCGCGTCCACAGCTCGTGGATAAAGCTGTCGGTCATGCCGGCAATGTAGTCGGCCACCGTACGGGCCAGCCCCTCGCTGGGAATCTGCGCCTGGTGATCGGCGGGCAACAGCTGCGGGTCGTTCAGCAAAGCCTCGAACAGCTCCGCCACAATCTCCGCGGCAAACTCGTGGTCGGCTTCCATGGTGGGCGAGTTGTAGAGCCGCGCGTAGAGGAAGCGCTTGGTCGCGGCGCGCATCTCTTCCATCTCCGTGCTGAGCGCCGCCAGACGCGTGGGAGCCGAGCGCACCCCTTCCAGATCCACAATCCCCAGCCCCAGCACCCGCGCCCGCGTCTCGTCCATCAGGCTGGTGGCCATCTGGTTCAGCAGGCGGCGGATGGTCTCGTCCACGGCCAGCCGCGGCGCGGCGTGGGGATAAGCGGCCACCGCCGCATCGTGCAGCGCGCGGAAGAAGGGCAGGGAAGCGCGCACATCCTCCAGCTCCAGGATGCCCGAGCCCAGCCCGTCGTCCAGATCGGCCGAAAGATACGCCACCTCGTCGGCCAGATCGATCAACTGCGCCTCCAGCGGCGGAAAGCGATCCAGAAAATACTCGCCCAGCTCCGGATGCTGCTCCTGGTGGTAGTCGCGCGAGTGCTTCACGATGCCTTCGCGCACGGCCAGCGTCAGGTTTAGCCCGCGGAAGGCCTGATAGCGCTCCTCAAACCATGTGACAATGCGCAGCGCATGCAAATTATGGTCGAAGCCCAATCCGTGTGCGCGTAATGCCTTGTCCAGAGCCTTTTCTCCGGCGTGGCCAAAGGGCGGATGGCCAATGTCGTGCGCAAGGGCCAGCGTCTCGGCCAACTCGGCATTCAGCCCCAGCGCTCCGGAGAGGGTGCGGGCAATCTGCGCCACTTCCAGCGTATGCGTCAGCCGGCTGCGGAAGTGGTCGCTCTGCAACTCGCCCGGCAGCCGCGTAAACACCTGCGTCTTGCCCGCCAGCCGGCGAAAGGCGCGGGCATGGAGTACGCGCGCCGTGTCGCGTGCAAAGGGGGGTCGGTAGGGATGCGGCGGCTCGGCAAAGGCGCGGCCCGTCAGCGGATGGTGCGGGTCGGCCGGCACGGCGACGGCCGCGGGCAGCGAGGCGGATTGAAGAATACCGCTCATCATGCTTCATGTTGGTTATATCGCATGAGGCCGCGGGAATGAATCAATGTGATCGGCAAGCTACGTTCTGGAGGGGCGTGGTCCCGGGACGCAGCCCTGTGTTTGGCTCAGATGATTGAAAGACGCGGCGACCGGCGGTTTTCGTCCTCGCCCGCCTTCTCGGAAGAGCCGTCCTAGGTTTCCTGCTGACGTTCGAAGGTGGGCTAGCTTGTACTGAACCGCATTCCGCCAGGACAACCGCCTCTCAGAGTTTCTCTGCGTCGACGAAACGGAAAGGTGGGGTAGCTTACTCTTCCGGGTTCCCCAAGGCGAGAAATCCCCTTCCCAACGGTGAAAACCCGTCGCTGGGGACCGCAAACCCAGGGCGCCCTCACATCTTGGTAAAATCCTTACTCCCGGTACCCGGGCCACCCACCAACTTTCCTCGCCTGGCTTTGTCGGGAACAAGCCGCTCCAACGTGTTGGAAGCAATCGCTACCGTGTGCTCCGATGTATCCAACTCCTTCGCCAGATCGATCATGGAAAGGGAGTAATGGCTAGTGTCGAGCGGGATGTGGGGGATACCCTTACTAGGAAGCGGTATGTAATTAGCCATGCTGGTACCTAGTTTCAGGTGATCGGGTTGCATCGCGTACTGTTTGAGTGCCCACTTCAGCGCGCCTTCGCGGTCCGTGACGCCCGCCACGTTCTTTATGATCTTATCGACCAGATCGAGGTCTTCCTCTTCGAGCCAGATGATCTGAAACTCTGCCATTGCATTGCCTCGTTTCACCGAAGTTTGACGCCTAGCCCAAGCTGGCCCAATACGCTCATCAAAAAACCTGCCAGCAGGATCAACCCTGCGATTCTCAGGTTAGAAGCTCGCTTTTCGTTGACCGCCTTGATGCCGTCCCGGAGATCGAGATAGACATTGGCAGCCAAACCTTTGGCCAAGTCGCCGGTCGCGGCCGTGGCTACGCTTTGTAAGTCCTTAGATTTGGGGAAAGCCGGATACTTGCGTACGCGCATCCCCCACAAGACCGTAGCCAAAGCCGCGAACAGAAGCACCATACCAACAAGGGCCGCGACTGAGTAGATTGTGCGGGCAGTGCTGACTGAAAACGACACTTCCTTTAACTCCACGACATGAAACCCAAGAATTACGCCGATCACCGTCAGATATTTCTCGAATCCACCCGAGATACGATCTTTGATGGTTTCTTCCGCTTGCAGTGCATCGGAACAGAGGGTGAGAAACAAGTCGAGCTTCTCTGCCATTTCATGCCTCCGCAGAATGTTTTCTGTTGAGGGATCCCGGCGGCAAGCTAGCCTAGTCTGCGCGAGGAGGTCGGAACGAACGAGTCGCACGAAAAACTGGGCTAGTGCTTGCCACCGTACGGGATGGTTTCAATTCTGGCAGCTATTCTCGCACATTCTTCTGCATGGCAAGGCAAAATCGAACCGATCGGACGGTTGTTTTCGACGAGGCGATTTTCAAGGGCAATCGGTCGGCATCTGGAAACGATGGATCGCTCCCGTATGAATCGACGGTCGCGTGGCTCGTTTGCGCAGCCCTAAATTCATCGTAGAAAACTGGGTGCCCAGGTCCCTCGACTTTGGTGACCTGGGATTGGACGATTCACCTACCGCCTGTCTTCGTTCTCTCCCGGCACCTCGGAAGAGCCGTTCTACGATTCCCGTCTCCACACATCTTGGCAGGACTCACACCCTCCCTGTACCCGGGCCACCCGCCTGGTTAGGTACGGCGACGGTCCTGGACGGGGTCTCCGAGGGGGATCGGCCTTGGATGGGAAAATCTCTTATCTTTTGGCCCGGTAAAGATTGAATGCCGCCGCGAATGGGGGTACTATCCCGCCAGGTTTTCTTCGCGCCGGTGCGGAGGGTATCCGTTTCCGGCGTCGGCATAATCCGAAACCACAGGAACTCGCCCGGGAGGCAATCATGAAAGCAGCTGGCAAGGTTGGTATTGCGGCGCTGGCATTGGTCGTCGGGTTGACGTCGGGATGCGGAAAGCGCCATACGACGAAGGAGGTTTTTTACCTGATTGGAACGAACATGTCTCTGCCGTACTGGCAGAACATCGCTTTGGGCTTCAAGCAGGCCGCTGCCGAATACAAGGTGACGGCCAGGGTGGACGGGCCGGAGGCTCGCGATCCCAAGGCCGAGCTGGCGGCGCTCGACAAGGCAATCGCCGCCAAACCGGCAGGAATCTTGGTCTCCGTCTCCGACGAAGCACTGTTGCAGCCGGGGATCGACAAGGCAATCGCCGCCGGCATTCCGGTGATCACCGTGGACTCGGATGCCGCCTCGAGCAAACGGCTCTACTTCATCGGCACCAACAACATGGAAGCCGGGCGTATGGGCGCCAGGCGGCTGGTGGACAAGCTCAAGGGCAAAGGCAACGTGGTCTTCTTCACGCTTTCCGGCCAGCCCAATGTGGAGGAGCGGCTGAAGGGATTCAAAGCGGTCCTGGAGGCGTATCCCAACATCAAAATTGTGGATGCGATCGACATCCGGAGCAATGCCTCGCTGGTCTTCGACGAGACCGAAGAGATGCTGGCGCTGACCGGGCCGAAGAAGATCGATGCCTTCGTGAGCCTGGAGTCGGCTTCGGGCGTCGAGGTGGCCGGCGCGCTGGACCGGGATCATGTCCAGGACCGCATTGCCATGGCATGGGATAACAACCCGGATACGCTGAACGGAATCAAGAGCGGAACCATCGATGCGACCGTGGTCCAGAAGCCGTACGCGATGGGCTTTGTGGGTCTGAAGGCGCTCGACGAGGTCTTCCACAATCCGCCCGCGCATCTGGACAAGAACTTCGCCGCCGATGCTTTTTCGCCGTATCCGGAGTTTGTGGATACCGGCACGGCGCTGGTGGACAAGAGCAACGTGGGCATGTATTTCCCGGAAGGAAAATAGCACCCATCCGAATCGGGCAGGCTGCGACGCCGGCCTTTCGCAAGAAGGCCGACGTCCGGCTGTCGCAGCGCGATGGCGTTCCGGAATTGACGGGAAAGCACGCCAGAGGTTCCCGCTCCCGCGCCGTCGTGCCCAGCGCTCTCCGCGCCCTGTCGTGTATCGTTGCGAAGGGACCGGAATTCCGCCCCGGAGGCCTCTGCCCATGTCCACGTTTGCCGCCATCGATATCGGTTCCAACTCCTGTCGCCTGAAGATCGCCCGGGTCCTCAACCACCAGCTCAAGACGGTGGCTGAAGATCGCGAGGTCACGCGGCTGGGAGCCAGCGTCTTTGAGACGGGGCTGGTGTCGCCGGAGGCCATGGCGCTGACGCTGCGCGCCCTCAAGCGTTTTCAGCGTGCGGTGCAGACCCACGGAGTGGAGCAGATCCGCGTGGTGGCCACCGCTGCCTTGCGCGACGCCCGCAACGCTGCGGCTTTTCAGGCCTGGGTGAAGGCGGAGACCGGCTGGAATCTGGAGATCATCTCCGGTCTGGAAGAAGGCCGTCTGATCCACCTGGGCGTCACCTCGATGGAGCCCGACACCGGCGGCCGCATTCTGCTCATGGACCTGGGCGGCGGCAGCTGCGAGATCACCCTCAGCGAGCACAAACGCATCAAGGAAACCGTCAGCGTGCCGCTCGGCGCCGTGCGCCTCACCGAGCAGTTTCTCAGCACCGATCCCGCGCCGGTTGAGGGCTTGCAGCAGATGCGCGCCCTCATCACCCGCGAACTGCGCCGCGCCCAGAAGCGCATCCAGCCGGAGCGCATCGGCCACGTGATCGCCACCAGCGGCACGGCGGCAGCGCTCTCGGAGGCGGCTCTGGCCATGCTCATCAAGCCTGCCGGCAAGCCGGGCGTGAAGAGTGTGAAGGCTGCCAAAAGCGCCAAGCGCGGCGTGGCGCAGATCAGCCGCGCCACGGCGCTGGAGCTGGTGCCGACGGCTTCGGTACGCAAGCTGGCCACGCGGCTGGCCAAAATGTCCCTCCCGCAGCGCGAAGCCGTGCCCGGCATTGGCCCGCGCCGCGCGGAGATTATTGTGGCTGGCGCGCAGGTCTATTCCGAGCTCCTGGAAAGCTTCGATCTGCCCGGCTATCGTTACTCGCCCCTGGGCCTGCGCGACGGCATCCTGGCGCAAATGCTGGCCGAGCAGGATGCGCGCACCATGGCGCATCGCGAGTTTGAGCATGAACGCTGGGAGAGCGTGCTGGCCACCGCGCGCCGCTACGGCATCGACCCCAAAAAGGTTGAGCCCATCCGCGCCCATGTGGTGCAGCTCTTTCGCGAGCTCAAACCGCTGCACCAGCTGCCGGCGGAGTATGAAAACTGGCTGGCCGCCGCCGCCGTACTGAGCGAGACCGGCAAGTTCATCAACCACCAGGGCCACCATCGGCACACCCAGTACATCATCTCCAGCTCGGAGATCTATGGCTACACCCAGTTGCAGCGGACCATTGTGAGCGCCCTGGCGCGCTACCTGGGCAAAAGCCGCCCCCAGCCCGGAGATCGCGCTCTGCGCAACATTCCCCCCGACGAGCACAAGAACGTGCATCGCGCTGTGGTTCTGCTGCGGCTGGCGGAGGCGCTCAATCAGGACCGCGCCAGCGATGTGTTGCGCGTGGGCGTGAAGAGCTACCCCAAACGGATCTTTTTGGAGATTCACCCCGGCCGTACCGGAGCGGAGCTGGAGCTGTGGGCGCTGCGCCGCGAGGCGGATTACTTCCGCGAGGTCTTCGGCCGCGAGCTCTTTCCCACGCTGCTGTAAATCTGCCGGACGGTGCGCGGATCCAGCAGCCACTGCAAGCGCGGCGGATGATGATCCATGTCCACCCGCGCAATGGAGCCCTTGCGCAGGCGGATGGCCGCGCCGCCATTGCCGGTGATCAGCTTGCCCAGGAAGAGAAAGAGATTGGGGTTGTGCCCCACCACCAGCACGCCCTCAAAGCCGGAGTAGTGGGCCAGCATCTCCTGAAACTCATCGAAATCCGCACCGGGCTTCAGTGCCTGGCTCACCTGTACGCCGCCCTCAAAGCCCAGCTCGGTGGCCACAAACTGCGCTGTCTGCAGCGATCGCTTCAAAGGGCTCGAAACCACCTGATCGATCTGCACCTTCAGCGAGCTGAGCATGCGTGCCATCAGCATGCACTGCTCCTTGCCTTCCTTGATCAGCGCGCGGCGGTTGTCGAGCAAGGGGTTCTCGCGCGCGGTTCCGGCATTGGCGTGA
>Ga0371490_1000319_pt1 | contig 36104 bp, 44 predicted proteins | sample MB2SIPfraction_FD_207959 | JGI IMG/M metagenome (GOLD analysis project Ga0371490, IMG submission 207959) | Lab enriched peat soil microbial communities from McLean, Ithaca, NY, United States - MB28FN SIP fraction | ecosystem: Environmental > Terrestrial > Soil > Wetlands > Peat | place: USA... | reverse complement strand
CGTGGGAGCGAAGACCCGACAAACCCGGGCTTCTATCTGATCATGGCCATGGGTTCCGAGCAGGCGGGTCTGACTGGTCTCAAGGGATCAATCGTTCGAGAAGCTGCCGTAGGTCGTTCGGTTTCAAATCTCCGAAACGCGCTCACGACGATCAAGAATACCCTCGAGAGTAGGTAGTGTTTGGCGAGAACATCAGCCCGGGATGCAATGAATGCCCACTCCCGAAGTTGGAAGGCAGCCTTAGTGCCTCTTTGGCTGCAAATTACGCAAGCAGAATAATGTGGGTACGCGATTTCATTCGGCGAGCTCAACCCCGAAACGAGCAGCGAGCTCGACAGGGCTGCTGAGTTTCGTCGTCACGGGCAGGTCGAGTTCCCGCCATGCTTGGAGACCTCCTTTACGAACCCATGCGTTTGAGATTCCCTTGCGACGCAACGAAAGAGCCGTACGAGCGCTGGTTATTTGATTGGGTGACGAACAGCACAAAACCATCTGAACATCCGGCGGAACTCAGACCTTGGCTGAACTGCGCAGAGGGGTCGGAGAGATGCGCGCCGCACCAGTCGTATTTTCATACAGAGAGGGGCGCACGGCCCAAGCACATTTTTGAACTGGAAATAAGCGCAGGGACATTACCGACCAGATGGAGTCAATCTATTCTCGTCTTGCACTTCGATGAATTTGCGTGCGTGCAAAGCCGCGCACGAAGCCTGGCTGCGCCGATTCCCAGTGCATGATGAGGTGTGGTCTTCCGTTGGCTCCTTGAATTAGTTGCCAGTGTATCTTTAAAGCAGTCATTTTTCCTCCTCTGATCGAAACCCGCTGTTTCTGCTGAGGATGTTAAAGATGGCCATTTCGTCCACAGCCTTGGTCAGGGCAATGCACATGCCAAACTTTTGCAGCCGTAAGCTACTAACTTTCAATGCGGATCAAGAGAGGGGTCTGCCAAAGTTGAAATTGTTGAAGGCAGTCCAATAGTTGAAATGTCGGCGAAACGGGCGATGATGGGGACGAAAGCACCTGGTTCAGTCGCTCCAGCGCGATCCATTGTCAGAATCCGAAACGACAGTTTCCTAGACCGTTGGATGCCCCACGTCGTTTCCCACGGATGGGCAATGGTTTACAACACCGTTGTAGCTACAAAAGGCTACTCCGCGACAGTACCAGCTCGAGACCTGTACTTAATTAAGGTAGCAATCACAGTTCCTGCGAACCATGGATTCTCGACCACGCGAGCCGGTTCACGCTATTCGAACTTTCGGGTGGTGACCTTGCCAATGAAGCCTTTCCGGTTTTAGCGGCGGCTTGCAAGGTCACAAGGTTGTGGATGATGGACAACTCCTTCAAATTGGCGCGGACTTCCGTGTGGCCCTTACCAGGAGGTCGTTTGCTCTTTCGTTGCTTGCAAGTTATTGAATTCAAAAGAAGTGGTCGGGGCGAGTGGATTTGAACCACCGCCCTTCTGGTCTCGAACGAGTTGATTACCAAACCTAAGTCGCTGTCCTGGCGCCACTTGTGGTTTTTCGGGCCGCTCTCAGTTAGACAAGTCGCATCGACCCATTCGGCATCCACCCCACGCGCCCACACATCTCTCGCTGGCTACTGCAATTGTCTATGTCCACTGAGCATAGAAATGTACCGCGTATCCGACGAAACTCCGGACTTCGCGCTCGATCCTCTCGGACCTCACAAGGGCGGCCTCGATTCCAAGTGGTATCCGAGCCTAGCCCCTCTGGCCTTCGTGGAGGGATCAAACGTAAGTGCCTAGCCAGAGTACTGCAAGGGCGTTATCCCACCATCATTGAGCGGAGCTCTTCTTCTATCGTTTTCAGCCGTGAAAGTTTGGCCTCCGCCGCCGACCCTCCTTCCGCTTTGGCCGCGCGAGCATGCTCCAGAGCCCGCACGGCAATCCGGCTGACCTCGTGCAGGAGTTTTCGAATTTCGACCTCCCACTGGTCTCGACTCTCCTGCACGATGTCCGACTGCACGCGCGTGCTGTTCATATCCATCCAATAGTCCGGAAACTCCCGCGCGTCGCGCTCGATCACCCGGAATCCTCCCGCGCTTCCACTTATTTAACCGTCTGGATAAAGTACACGCTCAGTTAATTCAATGCACCGCAGGAATCTCTGGTTCCTGCTACGGCCTTAGAGATCATCAGGCTTACTTGCCGACGGTCTTCCAGCCTTCTCCTCGATGCTCTTCTTTAGCCTGTAGGAAGTGCTTCTTCCTCCGGCCTCTTCTTGTTCGATGACACCTATGGCGATCAGTTCTTCGATATCGCGCAGGGCAGTTCGGGAAGAAGCTTTCGTCATTTTCATCCACTTGTCTCTCGTCAGCTTCCCTTCGAATCCACTAAATAGTTTATTTAAGACCTTTGTCTGCCGATCATTCAGAGAGGCCTTCCTTTGCTTTAAGCTCTTCCAGAACAGTTCTTTCTCCAGAGCGCTACTCGTGATTTGATTCGATTGTTCGATGGCTCTATCCAGGCATCCCAGAAACCACGTTAGCCATTCCGTGATATCCAACGATCCAGTATGAGTCTTCTCAAGAACCTCGTAATAGTCCTTTCGTTCTTCGAGAATCTGCGACGACATGCTGTAGAAACGCTGAGCACTGCCGTCCGATCTGGTCAAACACATTTCAGCGATTGCTCTTCCAATTCTCCCGTTCCCGTCTTCAAAGGGATGGATCGTAACGAACCACAAATGCGCGATTGCGGCCTTCAAGAGCGGGTCTTCCTGCTCGTTCCCATCGAACCATTTGAGAAACTGTCTCATCTCGTTTTCGAGTCGATTAGCCGTTGGTGCAACGTAATGAACTTTGTGGCGACCGATTGGCCCTGACACAACTTGCATCGGGCCGTGACTGTCATCACGCCATGCGCCGACTCGAAGTTTATCGCTGGTCGTACGGACACCCGGAAACAGGTGCCCATGCCAGTCAAATAAGCGTTCCTTCGTTAGTGGCTTGTTGAATTCCTGAGTCGCATCCAACATCATTTCCGCCACACCATCAACATTTCGATCCTTGTGAGTTTTGAGTCCTCCCACATCGAGCCTCAGCCTGCGAGCGAGGGATGAACGGACATTCTCTGGATCAAGCACAACCCCCTCGATTGCGCTGGACTTGATCGTTTCTTCCGTAAGGACATTTATCGTTGCGGTCCACCTCGAACTAAAGCCATAACCTCGCATCTTGCCCAGCAATAACCCCTGGCGAAGTCTGACCCCAGAGAGCAGGGGGACAAGAGTCTTTGAATCCCAGGTAAATCTAGGCCAGCCAACAAGTTCGTGTAGGTATGTTCTCGCCATATTCTCGCCGTAAATCTCGCCACCATCCTACCATATTCTCGCCACAATCTCGCCACTATTCTCGCCACTGATTTTGCCACCGTCAAGCCCATGCGGTCGTTGGAGTTCGTTCCATTGGCGAATCTCGGCCTCACGGTTATTCCCCATTGTTCACGCATCAGTACCGCTGGATCTGTAAACTCTCTCATTCGCCGTGGTGCAAAAACTCGGGCACCTCATTCATCGGCGGCCGCAAGTCGGGACTTCTGTTCTGCACCCGCAACGGTAAGCAGTTGAGCCAGTCCAACATTCTCCGACGCCATCTCCACCCCGCTCTTGCGGAAGTCGGCTTCGAGAAGGCCGGGAACCATGCGTTTCGCCGTTTCCGTGACACATTCCTTAAGAGCCATACCCAATGTCCAGAGGACGTTCTGCACTTCTGGCTTGGGTGGGGTGAAGAAGGGATGTCGGGACACTACAATGGAATGAAGGAAGACGTGGCGTTCCGCAAGGATGTGGTGAAACGCTGTGGAGTAGGCTTCGATGTTCCGGTTTCATTGGCTTCAATTGAACCTAATGAACCTAAAATCGAAGCGCCAGAAAAAGAGGAAGTTGCTGTAAACGCTTTCTCTGGCGTCGCTTACGGGACGAGAAGCCTTATTTCCCCTCGTTTAGTTGTCCTGAGCTTGTCCGTAGCCCAACAGTTTGGCACCTAAAGCACTCTGTATGTGACCGAACAGTTGCTTACTCAAATCAGGGATCGTAGACGAGAAGCATCCCGAAACTGTGATTTCCCACGACCGGACTTCGGTCCCGGCATTACTTCCGGTTTAAGCCCGTGATCCGCCCGAATCTCCTCGATTGGGCGACGATATCGCTCTCAGGTTTCAGACCAACATTCATGTTGTCCGGAGAGATTCCGTTTATAATTGCGGCATCGATTTGCGTCTCGAAAGGGAGCGATGCAGATCACGCGCCGACGTTTTTGCAGAAACACATTGGGAGCCGGCCTTGCGCTCGGAGTGGTGCACGCCGGTGACGGTTTCCTTCTGAATGCACAGGCCGCTGGCAACAGAGCAACTTACCTCAATCCCGTGCTCGGCGGCGATCATCCCGACGCAGGCGCGATCCGTGTTGGCGATGATTTCTTTCTCACCCACTCTTCTTTTGACTACGCGCCCGGACTTCCCATATGGCACTCGAAGGACTTGGTGAACTGGACGCTCGCTGGCGCCGCGCTCGAGAAATACTTCGGCAGCGTTTGGGCTCCATATTTATGCGAGCATGAAAATCATTTCTACATCTACTTCCCATGTAACAACCAGCTACATGTAGTACACGCCCCGAATCCGCTCGGTGCCTGGAGCGAACCGGTCAACCTTGAGATAAATGCGATTGATCCGGCACACATCGCTGCCAACGGCCGCCGGTACCTCCATTTCAACGGCGGCTATATGGTAGAACTCTCCTCTGATGGATTATCAGTGAAGAGCCCTGCCCGAAAAGTATTTGAACCGTGGCCAATTCCGAGCAACTTCCGTGTGGAGTGCCAGTGTCTGGAAGCGCCAAAGATCTTTCAGCGTGGACAGTACTTCTACCTAACAGTAGCCGAGGGTGGCACGGCCGGCCCTCCCACAAGCCACATGGTTGTCTCGGCGCGCAGCAAAAACCCGGAAGGGCCCTGGGAATACTCGCCGTTCAATCCTGTCGCGCACTCCACTTCCAGCGCCAACCGATGGATGTCTATCGGGCACGGCCGCTTGGTGGAAGCCGTGGATGGAAGCTGGTGGATGACGGCTCACGCTTACGAGAATGGTTTCCGTGGTCTTGGGCGCCAGATGCTCCTTCTGCCGATCGAGTGGACAAAGGACGGATGGTTCCACTTACCCGCAGGCATCTCTCCGGAGAAGCCAATTGCCATGATGCATGCCGGCGCCGGACAAAAGCCGCCGGTGAATCTTTCCGATGAATTCACCTCACCCGAACTTACTCTGCAATGGCAATTCTGGCGTGAGTTCGATCGCTCGCGCTTCCGGACCGGCGATGGTTGCCTGGTGTTGGCCGCACGTGGAACTTCGTTAGCCGACAGCTCTCCGCTGACGTGCATCACCGGAGACCATTCCTACACAATCGAAGTGGACATCGAGTGCGAACCGGGCTGCGAGGCCGGCCTTCTCCTATTCTACAATCATGAACACTCCTGCGGCATACGCATCGGCTCCCAGGGTATCGGCGTCCGCCTAGCCAGCGGTTACAGCCCCGAGACTGGAGTAAGAACCAGCCATGCGACCTTGCGCATCGTGAATGAACGGCAAGAAGTGGACTTCTACTATCGCCTGCCGGGAGAAGACTGGAAGCGAACGCAAGAGTCGGCAGAGGTCGCGAGTATCAACCACAATGTGCTTGGCGGTTTTCTCAGCCTGCGCCCGGCACTCTATGCCTGCGGCTCAAGTCACGCTGTTTTTCGTTCGTTCCGTCACGCCAAGCGGTTGTGACCTGACCGGGGATTTTTGTACCAGGTGAAGTAAGAGAGAATTCACCTGGGAGGAAGAACGGTCATGTCGATTCAGAGATACAAGCCGGAGCAGATCGTGACGCTGTTGCGGCAGATCGAGGTGGGAATCGCGAACGGAAGTGCGCTCGGAGTGAACTGGGGGAAGGAACACGTGAATACAATTCTCGAATCCTGGTATGCGGGCGAGGAAGGCGGCGCTGCAATTGCGGAAACTCTTTCGGGAAAGAATAATCCGGCGGGCCGGCTTCCGGTCACGTTTTACACCGGAATAGATCAGCTGCCGCCGTCTGAAGACAATACGATGAAAGGCCGTACGTACCGCTACTTCGAAGGTAAGCCACTATATCCATTTGGCTATGGTCTGAGCTACACAGCGTTTTCGTAGAGCGAGTTGACGCTTCCGACGAACGCGATCAATGCGGGCGATCCGGTTACTGAGGAACTGACCATTACCAACACGGGAAAACGCGAGGGCGACGAAGTAGCGCAGCTTTACCTCAGCTTCCCGAATGTGCCAGGAGCTCCCCTGTGAGCTCTGCGCGGTTTCAAGCGCGTGCACCTGAAGGCAGGCGAATCGCAGAAGGTGCGCTTCGAGCTGAAGGATCGTAATCCGAGCAGGGTGACCGAAGCCGGCGAACCGATCATTGCGGAAGGCAAGTATTCGGCATCAGTTGGTGGAGGTCAACCGAATATGAGAGCATCGGCGGCAGGAACGTTCCAAGCGATGGGATCGAGGATGCTGCCGGAGTAGCAATCGCTGGCGTGACGGTGTCACGTACACAGCTAGGAGGTTGTCTTGGAAGAAATCAGCCGCCGTAAGTTCATCGCTGCTGCTGCCGCCGCTGCTGCTGGCGCTCTTCCCACGGGGGCCTGGGCGCGCCAAGAAGAAATGCCGAAGCCTTCTCCCGCCTCAGCCGCAAAGCAGATCATTCGCGAGGTTGTTCCGTTGCAAGCTCTTCCATTTCCGATGAGCAACGTGCGACTCGGGCCCGGTGCTTTCAGTGCAGCCGCAGAAACCAATCGCCGGTATCTGAAGACGCTATCGCCTGACCGGCTGCTGCATACATTTCGTTTGACCGCGGGGCTGCCCTCTTCGGCAGAGTCGTTGGGTGATTGGGAAAAGCCCGATTGCGAATTGCGTGGCCATTTCGCGGGCGGGCACTATTTGTCGGCTTGTGCGCTAGCTTTTGCCAGCTCGGGCGACGAAGAGCTAAAGCGCAATGGCGACGTGATGGTTGCGGAGCTCGCAAAATGCCAGGCGCAGCACAGAAACGGCTACCTGAGCGCGTTCCCCCAGGAGCTCTTCGACCGTTTACGCGACGGAGTGAACGTCTGGGCCCCCTTCTACACCATTCACAAAATCATGGCCGGCCATCTTGATATGTACATGCTTGCCGGCAACGAGCAGGCACTAGAAACGGTCGAGAATATGGCTCGTTGGGCGCGAAGCTGGGCCGATCCCTTGAGCGAGCAACAGATGCAGCGTGTGCTCCTTGTAGAATATGGCGGCATGGGCGAGGTGCTTACCAATCTTTACGGCGTGACTGGGAAACGCGAGTATCTGGACCTGGCGCGGCGCTTCGATAAGAAGTGGTTCTTCGATGCGTTGGCAGCCCACCGCGACGAACTCAAGGGTTTGCACGTTAACACGCATATTCCGCAAGTCATCGCCGCAGCCCGGTTGTATGAACTTACCGGCGACAAGCGGTATTGGAACATCGCCGACTATTTCTGGAACGAGGTAACCAGCGAGCGTTCGTATTGCACCGGCGGTACCAGCAATTTCGAGCTGTGGAGGTCGGATCCCGGTGTGCTTTCCACCCAGCTCAGCCCACACACAGCCGAAGACTGCTGCGCTTATAACATGATGAAACTGACGCGACACTTGTTCAGCTGGTCGCCCCGATCAGAATTCATGGACTACTACGAGCGCGTGCTGTTCAACCACCGCATGGGCACCATTGATCCGCAGACAGGCACAACCGTCTATTACCTGCCACTGGGAAACGGCTACTCCAAAATCTACGCGAAGCCTTTCGATTCGTTCTGGTGCTGCAGCGGCACAGGGGCCGAGGAGTTCGCCAAGCTGACGGACACCATCTACTTTCACGATGGGAACTCCATATTCGTCAATCTCTACATCGCGTCGGAAGTGAGCTGGCCAGAAAAAGGCATCCGCCTGGCGCAGCAAACCGCATTCCCGGAGGAACAAGGCGCGGCTCTGCTCATCTCGGCGCCCAAACCCGTCAATGTCGATCTGAAGTTGCGTATTCCGTACTGGGCGAACGGCGGCAGCGTAGAGGTAAATGGGAGTAAGGTCCCCGCTTTCGCGGCCGCGGGTAGCTACTTGGTTCTCCGTGGGCCCTGGAAGAGTGGCGACCGCGTGGAACTGAGTCTCCCCATGCGTTTGCATGCCGTACCCATGCCAGACAAAGAAAGTCTTCAGGCAGTGATGTATGGTCCCCTGGTCTTAGCGGCACGATTCGAGGAGGAACCTCGGGACAAATGGTATCGGCAGTTCACAGCGCAAGAGAAACAAGAGCCCGCTCCAATGTTGCAGTTCAAAGGGAAGGTTGACGACCCGGCGAGTTGGCTCGAACCTGCCGGCGGAAAACTGGCCTTTAGCACGGTTGCACAAAATCAGAGTGCAGCGTTTGTGCCTTTGTCAGGGATTAGACACGAACGGTACTCTGTCTATCATGAGGTTGTTGCGACGAACTCCTGACAGAGCGGCAACCAGAGGCCTGTATGGAGCAGAGTTGGCGAAGTCATAATACTCGATGGCCATTCGAGGAATTGCTAAACGCGCCAGGGCATCCACAGCGACTGTCTCGCGCACAAAGTCGCTGTAGGTTGCTGGGAGATTGATGGTTGCACGGCATTGGCATGTACCTTAGGGGAGGGCTTCTAAACTCCAAACAAGTTCACAGAGGTTGTCCGGGCTGTCCGTGAAATGAAGTAGAACCCGCAGTTGAGAACGCAGCGCAACACATTGATTTGAAAAGCAAAGAATGCGGGACAAATGGATTTGCCTGCCCAGAATTTGCTGCAGGAAACCTTCGACCTCCTGGTCCCAAACCAAGAATAACTTCATTGATTCAGTGTCGCTACACAAAGTTTTGACGTTTTTTTTAAGGCTAAGTTGGACCCAAGCTTGGACCCAATAAACCATGCTTGGGAGCGCATCGGCACTCCTCCGTGCAACCCATTGTGCATTGGGTGCCGTCAACATTGCACTGCCAGCAAGGTTGCGTACTGAATCTAGTTTGACGTGGCCGGGATCGGCGACCCCCTGCCTGCAAAGCACCGGAGTCCCCTCCCCTAATTTCATACCTTTTCTTGTTTTCCAATGTCATCAATTTGAGGAACCGGCGCGTTTCATCTCTGCCCATCTTTGCATTGACAGATGTTTTTGGTAGTATCCGCTAGTGCAACAATTCACTGATCAACGTCTAATTCTTTACGAAACCAAAAACCCCGCTGAGTTCAAGGAGAAGCTAGCGAGGCTAAAACTCATCAGTGATTTCGCAGTGTTGGGTGCCGCGGTCATTGAAGTTGTCAAGAGTTGGCTTCAACTAGCCAGAGAACACGCCGACGAGCTTGCAAAACTAGACCCTGATCAGCTGTCCAGGGCTGTTTACTCGCGCGCGTATTATGCCGCTTACAATGCATCAAAGGCGGTGCGATATAGGTCTCTTGGTATCGTAAGTTTGCATGGTGATGATCATAGAAAAATGTCTGAGTTGTCGGATTCTTTTCCAAAGGTCGATACTTGGGCTAGGGATTTGCAAGTGATGTACGAACCGGCTTGATGTACGCTTGTGTTGCGGCGAGAGGAGCGCCGATCCAATGAACGATTGGGCAGACGATATGGCGGAACGTATCACGGCGCTCAAAGAGGACCAGCAAATTAAAGACGCCAATTTCGTCGAGAAGCAGAGAATAAAAAGGATGAAAGGCGAACCATTGTGGCGAGAGGTGCGAAACCATGTCACGCAGAACTGTGGCGCGCTGAATGCAAAATTGGCGCAACAAGTTTTGACAGTCGAGGTCGGACCCGGTGATTTGGGTCCGCGGAGACTCCGGGATTCCACTGAAATCCATGTGCGAGCCGACATTGGCGACGCACGCCGCTTCTTGCACGTCACTTTTGACACAAAGACCTGCACGCTCGCATGGCATTGTGAAGAGGGCAAGAGTGGCCAATGGGAAATCGTCGTCAATGATGACGGAAGCGCGACTTTCGCAGCATGGGGTGCGGGGGTTCTTTCAGATCCATCGACAATCGCTAGTGAGATGCTCACGGCATTACTCGGCTTCTAAGAGTTCGGCAATAGGCCAAATGTGGTCTGTGATTTCCGCTTGCATGCGGGGGTTACGGGGAGCTGTTCCTCGCCAAAATCTCAGCCGCGCCGAAAATGGTGCTACTCCCTGTCGCGAACGTTTGAACACGAACCACGAATCGAGCCAGGCATGCTCGCCGATTCCAAGGTTCTGCGCAGCAGCAACCCATGGGCAGTTCCGGCAATTCATAAGCATGGAGTTCGGCCGTGCGGTTTCAGAACCACACGCTTGGGGTCAGGCAGCCCGATCGTAACGATCATGCAGCCCGCCCAGTCGCGCATGAGAAAGAAAACGACCCGAGGCTGTGGAACGCGGTCAGTTGCTCGGTGTTCCCTTCTCGAGTCCAAGATGCGTGCGGTCTTCCTGGTAGTAGCGGAGGTATTCAGAGAGCCATCGCTTCAGATGACGTTCGTCGAATGCGGTGATGTGATCCAACAGGTCACGGTGGCAACTGCCTACCCAACGCTCGGCAACTCCGTTCTGCCAAGGACTCTCGAACGAAGTGCGGATACATTTGGTTTTCATCGATCGGATCGCGGCGGGGATTTCCGCTCCATACTGGGCATCCCGGTCGAGGATGAGAAACCTGGGTGCCGACCCAAATGGAAATGCCTCCCGTAGCTGCTGAACGATCCAACGGCTCGTCGGGTGCTTCGTGACTTTGAAGTGCAAGATGCGCCGACGGTCGTGTTTGATGACGAAGAAACAGTCGAGGACGCCGAACGTGATCGGTGGTTCCGAAGAAGCGCAAGCCAGCGCTGGGCTGGCTCAGGATCCCTCGGCGCTCGTTTCATCCAGCGGGAGATCGTTCGCTCCGAGACATCAGAACCAAGCATGAGGAGCTAGCCATGGATCCTGGGTGCGCCCCAGGTGGGATTTTCAACAACCATCCGGAAGATCAACTCCCGAACCTCCTTGGAAACTCGTCTCCTCCCTGCTGGCTTATGGGCCCCGAGAGCAAGCGCAAATAGAAACCGAAGCCTGTCCGATGCCAGCGAACCACGGTCTCCGGTGTGACGACGATCCGAGCTTCTTTCCAGGTGGACCCGAACCGATGGGCCATGACGCAGAACAGTTTGTCGAACCAATCGAGCCGTGGCCGCGGATGTCGACGTTTCAGAACGGCGAGTTGTTGGCGAAGCGCCGGTTCTTTCTCCTCGGCAGTCTTGCGGGGCCACCCCTTGCGGGTGAGACGGCGCCCTTCGCATCGGTCCTCAACACACTCCGGGAAAGCATCGTTGATATCAGTCGAAGCCCGTGCGACTCTCGGCGTGCCCAAAAGAGCCTGCAACGATTTGGGTTCCCGGTCAGTTCTACGTGACGGATCGAATTGTTAGCAGCGACACGCGCCTACCGTCTATGCCCGTGATGTTCACGGGGGTCCTCTGGCGCCGCGGCCGGCCATCACCCTCGTGGTTAGACATTCTGTTGCGTTGGTCTATTGGGTTCTCCCAAGAGTTGCCGAATGACGGCCAAAAGCTCGTCGTTATCCACCGGCTTTTCGAGAAAGGCTCTGGCCCCGGCCTGGAGAGCCCGGTCCCTGTTTGCGTGGCGGTCACGACCCGACACGACGATGACGGGGATCACGGCGAGATAAGCGTTTGCCTTGAGCCGCTCCATGACCACAAAGCCGTCGCCCCCGGGCAGACCGAGATCGAGGATAATCAGATCCGGCTGGTGCTTCCGTGCCTCAGCAATGCTGGAGAGCGCATCGGCTGCGAAGAAGGTATCGTATTGGTTGGCTTTCAGCCGGATGTGGTACCCCAGCCGCACGTCGGGATCGTCATCCACGATGAGAATTTTCTTATTACTCATGATTATATAGCCCTCGCGATGGTTTCCGATTTGATGAGGTCTTCGATTCTTGTGGCCAGTTTCTCCGCGCGGTTCTCCATCGGCGCAGTTGCATCTGTTGAGACCGGCTCCAGCAATTTGTAGGAAGTCGAAAAGGTCATGCCTGCTTCCTTAAACTGTTTGAGATGTTGGAATTGTTCCCGAATCCGCCTGGTAAGCACGGCCACGCCTTTTTCATCCGCAAATGCTACGACAAAGAAGAGTTCTCCCGGTCCGCCGGAGCTCATCTTCGGCAGGAGTACGTCCAAATCGGGAAGAATACATCGTTCCAAGAGACCGCGGGTGTCACGAGACCAATCGTCTCGTGTTTCCTTGGAAAACCAGCCTTCCTGCGGGCGGATCTCGATGGTCATCAGGGCGGCCGAATCGGCCGGCCACTGTTCATTCTTTAGAAGTGGGGACAGCAGGTGGGCCAGCGAAAAAACGGGCAAGGTAAACGAAAAGATGGATCCTTGCTGCGGCGAGCTTGTGACCGAGATGAGGCCACCCTGTCGCGTAACCAACTCCTTGCAGATGTACAACCCCAGTCCCAGACCCTTGCGGCCCGCCTGACCGGGGCCCGTTACCTGGTAGAGGCGTTCAAAAATCCGCTCCGTCATGGCCGCGCTGATCCCACATCCCGAATCCGAAACTTCCAGGAGCAAGAAGTTGGGATCTTTCGCGAGCAGTTGGGCCCGCACTGTTACCACACCGTCGGGGCTCGTAAACTTGAGGGCGTTATCTAACAAAATGACCAGGATCTGCCGGATGCGCGTGGGGTCGGCATAGGCCAGCGGCAGAAGCGGCGGCAAGTCGAGGGACAGAGTAATTCCTTTGGTTTTGGCAGTTCCCAGCAGCGTCTTGACACTGTATTCGATGGCATCGGAAACGGACGTACACTGCAGATCGATGGTAAGCTTGCCAGCCTGCGCGCGAGTGACCTCGAGTAGATCACCAATCATCGACTGAAGCTGCCCAACATTTCGCAGAATGATTTCCAGGAATTCGCGCTGCTCCGGATTCACGCCGCCGGCCAATTCGTCTATGAGGATCGTCCCAAATTGGTGGATCGCCGTGAGGGGCGAACGAAGCTCGTGCGAGACGTGGGAGAGGAATTCATCCTTGAGCTGTAGCTGCAGTTTCCTGACGTCGTCCGTTTCGACTTTCATGCGCTGGCGCTCAATGGCATTGTGAAGGGCCCGAAGAAGCGCGTGGCTCTCGATTTGGCCTTTGATGAGATAGTCCTGGGCACCCTCCTTTAAAGCTTGAGCGGCTATTGCTTCGTCGTCCAGGCACGTCAGCACAATCAGCGGGACGCTGGGCGCGACCGCGTGTGCCTGCCGCACGGCTTCCAATCCTTGTGCATCGGGCAACCCGAGGTCGAGCACGATAATGTTCACCTCACTCTCCGCAAGATGATTCACGGCCTCGTTCATGCACCCGAGGTGTGTCAATTCGATTTTCGCCATGGCCGGCTCATTGAGCATCCTGCGCAGCAGAAGCGCGTCTCCTGGATTATCTTCGATCAGAAGTACTCTGATAGGCTCGCCGCTCATCTCCCTGCTCCGTGTGGCAACTCGACCGTGGCCAGCCAGAAATCGTCGATGCTCCTTACGACGTGCAGGAATTCATCCAGATCCACGGGCTTGGTGAGGTAGCAACTTGCATGAAGGCGATAACTTCTCAGGGTATCCGCTGTGTGGCCGACTTGAGCCCAAAATCGTGAACCGTCTTTCCGCACGCGCATGACTTCTTCTTCGTGCCGGCCACTTGCAGCAGTCATCCGGAACACTTTTTCCGGCCTGCCCCGCTCGATGTCTTCCGGAGAATAAAAGCAGGAGAAGTTGTGACCGATAATCTCTTCGGCCTTGTAGCCCTTGATTCGTTCGGCGCAGGCATTCCAACTGACCACCTGCCCCCTCGGGTCCAACATGAAGATGGCGTAGCCTGGCACGCCGCCGACGAGCATCCGATATTGTTCTTCGCTGTCTTGCAGCGCCTCCTCCACAAACATGCGGGCGGGGTAGTCGTGCTGGACGCTCCAGCCGGCCACGGCCGCAATCAAGATACCGAGGAGAGTGCCAAGGATCAGAAAAGTGTTGGTCTGCTGCAAATGTCGCTTGGCCTTCGCATCATGCTGCCACAACAGTTGCTGCTCGTGGTCCTCTATCTCGCGAATGACCATGCGATTTTGATCCATGATCCGCTCGCCCTGTCCCGCTCGAATGACCTCCGCTCCCGCCCCCAAACCCTCTGTCCGGCGCAAGCGAATGACCATCTCGCTAAACTGGATCTTCTGAGCCGCCCAGCTTTCCAGGGCTGCGAACTGGCGCCGCTGATTGGGGTTGTCGGCCGCCAAGGCACGAAGAGTTTTCTGGTTCTGCTCGGCACGCACGATGTTGGCTTGATAGTGCTCGAGACATGCTTCATTCCCCGTCAAAACGAATCCTTGATAGTTCGTTTCCATATTCTCCATCGCGGAGAACAGATTCTTGAGATTGTCCAGAACCTCGTGCGTGTGCCGGACCCATCGGTCGCTTTCGCCTGAGGCGAGCATCGCGCGATAGGAGAACACACCCACGGCGAGTAAGGTCAAAATGGCGAACCCGAATGCGATTTGCATCTTCCGAATCAACAGGATCTTCGTCTTCATCTCACACCAGCTAGGAACAGAAGCACTGTGCCGGACACCCGCGCGGAAAGGCTGAAAGAGGGTTTCCCGCGTCTTGTGGCTTGTTCAGCATGCGTGGACCTTTAGCGGGGCAAGTTCCCAGTCAACATTATCATAGGCACTGGTCTACCTGCGCGTCATATTCAGAACTAGTGTACAAAGCAGCACAAAGCCGAAACTAACTGCAGCGTTTTGCCTGCCTTCACGCTTTTGTCTAGAAACACGACGCGAAGTCCAACCGGGCTAGTGTGCCGTCCAAGCTAATTCTTTGCAACGGCGCACCTTGTCGAGAATGACATCTGCCGTGGCTCGTCAGATGAAGGGTTGGGGTTCGTGGTTCCAGTTGGCCAGGGGACAAACAGATTTGAACCATCGACATCCTGGCACCGCACCAGGCGCTCCGCGACCCTCTCTGTGCCTGTAAACTGCTGGTTCCATAAGAAATGGTCGTGGCGAGTGGATCTGAACCACCGGCCTCCTGGTCCCGAACCAGGAACTAAATCAACCTAAGTCGCTGTCCTGGCGTCACTTATTCGTTGTCGGGCTGCTCTCAGATAGACAAGTTTGGACAAGTCCCTATTGCGGTCGCCTCGGGTCCATCAGTCCGACGCGCTTGCGCACTTTGGCCACGGCCATGGAGTTAAATTAGTGCAAGGAGAGATTGTGTCTTGGTAGAATTTCTGGATAGAATTACCAGCAAATATTCATAAATGCTGGTATTATTGCTCATCACAGATGCCAATACCGGTGCGCAAGCACAATGGAATCGTCAAGATTCGCGAACTGTTCCGTCGCTACGGCGGAGTCCTGCGAACCAGGGACGCTCTGCGCCTTGGAATCCATCCACGAACACTGTACAGATTGCGGCAGACGGGCGAGCTGGAGAAACTGACCCGTGGCCTCTATCGCCTCAGTGGTCTGCCAAAGCTCAGCAACCCAGACCTTGTTTCAGTATCGCTGAAGATTCCCCGCGGCGTGATCTGCCTGATTTCGGCTCTGGCCCTCCATGATCTCACGACCCAGGTGCCACACCAGGTCTACATCGCTCTGCCACGGGGCGCCGAACCACCAAGAATCGCCTACCCGCCCCTCCGCCTATTCTGGTTCACGGAGTCGGCGTTCAGGGCGGGTGTCGAGGTTCGCAAGCTCGACGGCATAGCCGTTCGTGTGTACTCTGCAGAAAAGACCATCGCAGACTGCTTCAAATATCGCAACAAGATTGGCCTCGATGTGTCGCTAGAAGCGGTGAAACTGTATTGTCGAAGGCGAAAGACTAGGACCGCCGAGCTGCTGCGTTATGCGGCCATATGCCGAGTCGAAAAGATCATCCGGCCCTATCTTGAGGCGCTGCTGTGAAAGACAAGCCCATTAAGAACTTGGCAGCCTCGGTTCATCAGCGTCTGCTCGACAAGGCGCGACACACTGGCCGCCCCTTCAACGAACTTCTTCAATACTTCACGATGGAGAGTTTTCTGTATCGATTGTCCCGATCGAAGTACGCCGGTAACTTTGTGCTGAAAGGTGCCCTGATGCTGAATGTGTGGGAGAGGACTTCGCTCCCACGCCCCACTCTCGACATTGACGTTCTCGCGCAACGAATCGGTAACAACGTCGATTCCATTGTCCATGTAGTTCGGGAGATTTGCGACCAAGCCGTCGATCCCGATGGCATTACTTTTGACCCGGAAACCGCGCAAGGGGAGCAGATAGCCGAAGAAGCCGAGTATGAAGGGGTGTGAGTTCGCCTCAAAGGTTCACTTGGAAACGCTCGGTTCTCCATTCAACTGGATGTTGGTTTCGGCGATGTCGTGCTGCCTTCGGAAATGGAGTTGGACTACCCGACTATCCTCGATTTCCCCGCTCCCCACCTGCGGTGCTATAGCAAAGAGAGCACGGTGGCCGAAAAGTTCGAGTCCGCCGTTGGACATGGCGACCTGAACAGCCGCATGAAGGACTTCTTCGACATCTGGTTCCTGTCTTCGCAATTTGACTTTGACGGCGCCACGCTTGCAAAGGCGATCAACGAAGTCTTTTCCCGGAGAGGCACGGAACTCTCACCGGAGCGCGTGCCGCTGAGACCCACCTTGGCGCAAGAACCCAGCAAAGCTGCTCAGTGGCGCGCATTCCGCAAGAGAAGCCGCCTTGATTCTGCGCCCGAGAACTTCGCAGAGCTCATGACCGCGGTGGCCACGTTTCTGCAGCCGGTCGCTGCAGCGATCCATGCCGGGTACCCGTTTAAGGCCCGCTGGAGCCAGTCTGGGCGCTGGTCCAAGACTGGCCTCCTCTAGAGCAATCCGCTGGGAGTCAGGAGATCAGAACATCCCGGGCATAAAGTCGAGGATGAGTTACACAAGGGGCTTGATGTGCTGACGGATCCAGTCGAGGATTTGGGCAAAGCGGAATTCGTGCCGGTCCAACGAGCCATCGATGAACGCGTGTCCGTCCAAGTCTTCGACCTCGATGTAATAGCCGTTGCGCCGCAGGAAGACATCGGTGGCGGTGAAAGCGATGCGCTTATTGCCGTCGAGGAAGGCGTGGTTGTTGCCGAGCGACTCCATCAGCGCAGCCACTTCTTCTTCGACGGAGTTGTAATAGCCGATTTGCGGACGAAAAACGGCGGCCTCAACAGCCTCCTTATCGCGGACACCATGGAGACCGCCGAACATCTCGATCAATCGATGCTGCATCCGGTAGACTTCCGCTACCGTAAGGTAATCTGCCATTCACTTAGCAAGACGCTGCAACAGGTCACGGTTGCGAGCAACCGACTGCTCGAAGGCATCCATCACCTCGGGGCGGACCAGGTGCTGGGACGGAACCACGTTGTGCAGGTAGAACCCGAGTGCCTGCTCGAGAACATGCCGCTTCGTTTGCCCATTTTGCTCCGCAACCGCAACGAACTCATCGTAGAGCTGGGCGTCGATCTCAGGAGTGAACTTCTTGGTCATCGTGCCTCGCATGGTCCCCACCTCCCTGTTCGACCCCTATTTTACCTCTTCACCATGATAAGTCAAGGCAAATCTTTATTTATCCATATAATTGTAAATAAATGGTCTAATACATGTTAAATGCCAATTCATTGAGCGGGTGTCTCGCAGTCAAAGAAGAACGACTGCGCTGGAACATCCAGCTTCCTAGCGCGTGATCGCATGAACGTCGCCGATGGCCAACATTGTTACATAACGATCGCCTGCTTAGTGCGACCGTTATTCCCTCTTCTTGTATGTTGCTGATTTCAAAGACATTCACGCCGGATAGCGTTTTGGCAAGGGACAGGTCGGCCCGCTTTAAAGGCTTCATGCTGGCGCGTGTCACCCACCAGCAGCACACGGTCGTTTTCCTTTAGTCGATGCAGGAACTCGTTCATCTGCTTCGTGCTTGCCAGGCTCAATTCGTCGAGTACGAAGAAGCGTTTCTGTCCATCGTTCGGTTCTTCGCCGCGCGCCAGATGCCGCTGCAACGTGCTCGATTCGATTCCGGCCTCGCCAAGATTCTGCGCCGCGCGGGATGTTGGCGCGAAGCCTTCCACCTTGTGGCCCTCGCATTCGGCGGCTTCCCGGATCGCAGCTAGAGCATTTCCATAAATCATATAGTGTATTGGGCGCTAAAAAAAATAGCCTTGGCAATCGGCGGGGGGAAATGGTTTGAAAGGCCGTTTCAATTTAGCGTCTATTATGTTTGACGTTATGCAACATTGCGTATATTATAGAAGACGTTGAGATCGACGCTGACGGGGGCTCGTTGGCCCCTCTATTGTCTACTATAGTAGACGAAAGAGGCCGTTATGCATAGTTTAAGCATCAATAAGCAGCGACTTGGACCGAACACACTCCCATTTCCAGTTCGCCGCGCTCTAGCGAAACTCGGCAAAGAGATTCGCGAGGCAAGAATTCGCCGACGTATTCCCACATCGGTTATGGCGAACCGCGCGTTGATTAACCGAATGACCCTTTACAAGATCGAGAGGGGCGATCCGACTGTTTCGGTTGGAGCCTACGCAACAGTGCTGTTTGTCCTCGGCATGATCGATCGGTTTGCGGATATCGCCGATGCCAAATTCGACGAAGTCGGATTGTCCCTCGACGAAGAACGACTACCCAAGAGAATCCGCTCCAAATCTCCCATCTCCGATCGCAAACCACACGGCTCCGCGAGGAAATAATGAACCGCGAGATTCTGGTCTACGTTGATATCGGAAACGCACCCCCCCTTGCCGGGAAGCTATGGACCCGTGTGCGCAGCGGCAAAGAGAGTGCTACTTTCGAGTACGACGAAACGTGGCTCAAAAACCCATACCGTTTTTCTCTTGAACCGGCACTCACTCTCGGACCGGCCCCACACCATACTGTCCAGGGTCGGCCTTTGTTCGGCGCAATTGGAGACTCCGCGCCAGACCGTTGGGGACGCGCTCTCATAAGACGCGCTGAGCTGAAGCAAGCCGAGCAAGAAGACAGGCCTCCACGTACACTCTATGAAGCTGACGTGCTTCTCATGGTTGATGACGAAGCTCGACCAGGAGCACTACGCTTTGCCCTAGCGGAAGGAGGCCCGTTCCTACGAGAGAGCGGGAACGCCCGCGTGCCTCCGTTGGTAGACATCCCCAAATTGCTGGCCGCAAGCGAGCATCTCGAAGACGAAACAGAAACAGCGGAGGAGATCAAGCTACTGCTAGCCCCAGGTTCTTCGCTCGGAGGAGCCCGCCCCAAAGCCTCCGTCCGAGAGAGGGATGGCTCGTTAGCAATAGCAAAGTTCCCTCACAAGAGCGACGCCACAAAAGTTGAACTGTGGGAAGCCGTCGCGCTACGACTGGCTTCAAAGGCTGGAATTCAGATTCCTGAAGCTAGGATTGAGACAGTCGCCGACAAACCAGTTCTAATTCTTCGCCGATTTGATCGCCGAGGCCCTACCCGAATACCCTACCTATCGGCGATGAGCATGTTGGGCGCAGTTGATCACGAACAACGCAGTTATATGGAAATCGCTGATGCCCTTCGTCGATACGGGACCGCTGCGCCTTCAGATCTAAAACAGCTTTGGCGCAGAATCGTCTTCAACGTGCTGATCTCCAACACGGACGACCATCTGAGGAACCACGGCTTTCTCTACCAGGGCAATAGCGGATGGGCTCTCGCTCCGGCGTTCGACCTGAATCCTGTTCCTGTCGACGTAAAGCCCAGAGTGCTTTCCACCGCTATCGACATAGAAAATGCAACAGCATCGATAGACCTTGCGCTGAGTGTGGCCGAATATTTCGACATCAAACCATCCCAAGCAAAGGACATCGCAACCGAAGTAGGTCTTGTGGTTACCAAGTGGCGTGACGAGGCTAAAAGGGCAGGTATTTCAGAGGCCGAAATCAACCGTATGTCTTCGGCTTTCGACCATGAGGATTTGAAGAAAGCGATTCCATCATCAACGTCAGCACACCAAAAGATAAAAGCGACCCGATCAGTCCCCCGATAAACTGGCCGAGGGAAGGCGTTGTTGCATCCCGGTCTCAGTTAGGTGCGAAAAACGGCCTCAGTCTACAAACGGGTCGTCTCTTCTGGTAGCGTATGATAATTCCTAGTTATCCAAGGGTATCTACTAATAGAACGTGACCCAGCCAGTGGCAAGCATTTTCTTTCCGTCCACCTGGGGCCAAGACCCGGGAAAGGCTAGCGCAATTAGGGCCCCGTCTCGGAGATGAGGGAGTCGAACCAGCACAAGTTGATCGGCGATATGCAGACGCAGCCGATGGCCGCGGCTGGAGCGCTAGAGGAGGAAGAGCTGATGTTGGAGGGGAAGAATCTCAGCTCCAAGCGGCGCTCGAGCCTCAAGGCCTTGCCGAGCTGAAGAAAACAGCGAGAGAATGATCGTGAGCATGCCGCCGAAAAGCTACAGCGACGGCCGCCTTAATTCAACCATTTCAGTTAGAACGGAGTTTTTGGTAGGGACAAGGCCACAGATAGGGCAATTTTGGGCTGTGCTGCTGCAGATGAAGACCGTCGGGAGTGCCCCCGATGAAAAATCGTTTTACGGTGCCGCGAACAGGCGAGACAAGTGTACTATGGTGTCGTTTTCGAGGTCAAAAAGGAAATTCCGGCTTTATCGGCTAAGATTGGGCTGTGCAGGTCTGGTCGCGGCATTGTTCCACAGTCTTCGTTTGGCTTATCGGAAACCATGACTGCTGCGCTTCTCCCTCCGTCACAACTGCGACAGGCAACTCACAAGGAGAACCAACATGAACCCGTTCACCAGGTCAACTAAGAAGTACGAATTCTTCATCGATGGAGAGTTTGTTCCCAACTCTTCGAGAGACCTCATTCCCGTTATCAATCCCGCCACGGAAGAGCTCATCTCGGAAATTCCGAGCGGGCTGCCGTCGGATGCAGACGCCGCAGTGGAAGCGGCGCAAATCGCGCAGAGGAGTTGGTGCAAGCTGCCGGCGATTAAACGTGCCGGGTACCTGCATGAGATCGCGCACGCCATCAGGGAGAATAAGGAGCTTCTTGCCCAGACGATCTCCGAGGAACAAGGCAAAGTACTTTCTCTGGCGTGCGTCGAAGTCGAGTTCACCGCCGATTACATGGACTACGTAGCCGAGTTCGCGCGCCGTTACGAAGGCGAAATCGTGCAAAGCGACCGGCCCAACGAGAACATCCTAGTGTTCAAGATGCCCATCGGCGTGGTCGCTGGGATCCTACCCTGGAACTTTCCGTTTTTTTTAATCGCCCGAAAGATGGCGCCCGCTCTGGTCACCGGCAACACCATTGTGATCAAGCCCAGTTCTGAAACGCCCAATAACGCTTTCGAATTTGCCAAACTGGTGGCCAAGTCCTCTTTGCCGAAAGGGGTCTTTAACCTCATCTCCGGGCGAGGCGCATTTCTGGGCAAAGCCCTTGCCGGCCACCCAAAAGTCGGAATGGTCAGCCTCACCGGCAGCGTTGAAGGTGGTGTGCAGGTGATGCGGGCGGCCGCAGAGAACGTCACCAAGGTCTCCCTCGAACTTGGCGGCAAAGCGCCTGCCATTGTGATGCAAGATGCCGATCTCGACTTGGCAGCAGTTTGCATTCGTAATTCGCGCATCATCAACACAGGTCAAGTGTGCAATTGTGCCGAACGGGTGTACGTGCAGGAATCGGTTGCCAATCGTTTCATCGAAAAAGTGACGGAGGCGATGCGGCTGACCTCCTTCGGAGACCCTCTTCAGGAGCGGGATGCGGACATGGGCCCGCTGGTCAGCAAAAACCAACTTGAGCAGGTGGAAGCTGCCGTCCAACAAGCCGTTGCGGATGGCGCAAATGTCGTTCTGGGCGGGAAACGGTCCGATCGGCCACGTGGGTTCTTCTTCCCGCCTACTGTGCTGACAAACTGCCGGCAAGAAACAGCCATTATGCAGAAGGAGATTTTCGGACCAGTTCTCCCCATTGCGACGTTCAAGAAACTGGACGACGCGCTCGAAATGGCGAATGACTGCGAGTACGGACTCACCTCGTCGATTTACACGCAGAATCTGGACGTGGTGATGCGCGCCTGTAATGAGCTGCGTTTTGGCGAAACCTACGTCAATCGTGAGAATTTCGAGGCTATGCAGGGTTTCCACGCTGGATGGCGCAAATCGGGCATTGGCGGCGCAGACGGAAAACACGGACTCGAAGAATACCTGCACACTCACGTGGTCTATCTTGATTACAATCAGCAGAAACAATAATCCGCAAGCCGCTAGCACACGAATGGGTTGGGCCAGCAAATGGAAGTGGTTCTTTATCTCTAGGCGCCGATTGTCTCGTGGGCGGCGATCTGCGGTGGCATTCACACAAAACGCCGGACGATGACAAATTCCTGGAGGTCGCGGACTGTCCCTATCAATAATTCCGTCTGAGTCGTCAAAAGCTGCTGCGAGACGGAAGCGAAGAATTCAGATCGACCTTTGTGTGTGCGATGTTGTTTGACACAGGCGCGAGGAGTTCGGTCGCGGCGCCACAAAGCGGAGTTCTCCGCAGAGTCTCCCAGAACAGAACTGTCCTACTTCTTTGGATACCCGACCGATTGCGCCAAGATGATTTTCTGCAGCGGCTGCAGGTTCAGGGTCTTGGCGAGTGCGGGCTTATCAATGCTGGCCCGCACCACCGTGGCAAGCCCCTCGGAGGCGCAGTAAAGATAAACGTTTTGCGCGATGAATCCCACGTCAGCAGCGGTGTACATCTCTGCCTCGGGGGATGCAGCGTCGCCGGTCTTGGAAAGGTCCGAGACATACACGAGGTTCACAGCCGCGTCTTTCACATACGCCTGCGTGCCTGTGGCCGCCCGAAAATCGCCCCCCAGCACAGGGTTCAGCGCGTTGTCCTTGGCATCGTAAATGTACACGCCTTCGGGAGTCGCCACGTAAATGCTCATTTCCTGCCAATTCATCGCGGAGGGCGAAGTGCGACGCCCATCCGGCCTGTTGATTCCGAACGCCGCCCAGAGCAGGTTGGATAGCGTTTGCGGCGAAAGGGTGCCCGGACCGAACTCGCGGGTCGATTTCCGGTCCTTGAGCACTTGCATCAAAGGGCGGCCCCCGTCTGTCTGCGGCGGCGGGAGTTTGACGGGTTTGAGGTCCTGCGCTGCCGAGTTGAGGGAGAAACCGATTGTCGCGAGCACAAGCCCCAAAAAGAAGGATGCTTTGCGTTTCATGGCACACCTCTTCCTCAATCCGAAGGAGCCTTCGGCTATTTGACCCGGCTGCGAATGGCCATCCGCTGAGCCATTGCGAGCAAGAGCCTTCGCCTGCGGTCATTCATCCGAGAGAGAGCCTTACTAAGTCTGCGTAGCTCAGGCCATTCCTTGCCGCTCGCACCCCACACCCGCGCCGCTCTCTTGGCGGGAGGCAATATCGGTTTTTCCGGCAGTTTCTCGCCCTCGTAGAAGAACCTGTACAGCGGGATTCCCAACGCCCGAGCGAATTTCTCCAAGGTCTCGACTTGCGGATCGGTATGCCCGCACTCGACTCGGGATATATAGCAGCGCAACAGCCCGGTTCGGTGCTCCAGGTCGCCTTGACTGAGATTCTTAGCTTCTCGAAGTTCTCGGAGCCTTTGACCTATCTGCATGAGCGCGAGCGTACATCAAAGCGGAGGGAGTTCACAATGACTTAACTGCCGAGGCTGACAGGCTGTTGCGCTGTGACTGAGAGCGGAGCAAATGGCACGGGCTGGGAAGAAGATGATGCCATTCCTAAGCGCGGTTTGCTATGTGGCAAATGTGGGGAACGGAACCCTTCCATTGCTTTTGGGCCGTTGAAATATGTATAAGGAGATATCCATATCGGAGGTCTCGGAAATGTCGCTTCGGCACTTGCTCGTCGTACCGGCTCTGTTGTGCACCACCGCCGCGTTCGGACAGATGGCTCCCAACAGCGCCCATGCGGACATCATCAACGCCAACGGAGCCAAGATCGGCACCGCCACGATCACGCCGGTGGCCGCGGGAGTGAAGATCGATTTGGAGGTCAGCCAGTTGCCGCCCGGCACGCACGCGATCCACATTCACACCGTGGGCAAGTGCGAAGGACCGGCTTTCACCACCGCAGGCGGGCATTTCAATCCCGAGGGCAAGATGCACGGGAAAGACAACCCCATGGGCGCGCATGCCGGCGACCTGCTGAACTTCGATGTGGACGCGATGGGCAAAGCCCACACGATGGTCATGGCCGAACACGTCACCCTCGCTGAGGGTCCGAACTCTCTGTTTCACGAGGGCGGAACGGCCCTGATGATCCACGCCCAGCCCGACGACTACAGGACCGACCCCACCGGCAACGCCGGCGCCAGAATCGCCTGCGGAGTAATTCAGAAATAGCCTCGTCAGGCTGCTAGTTGATCTCGCTTGCGTTTGCGAAAAAATGTCACATCTCAACTAAGGCAATGACTGTTCGGTCCCGCAGCTGCACCCTCTGAACGCACCTGCTTTGCAAGCACGCCTTCATCTCACTCAAGCCGTTGAATCGGCGTCTCTTGAATGTGCAAACCCCTCTGCTAGTTGGCCTGCTGATTGGGCTACACAAATTAAGAGGGTCCTTGTCCAAGTTTGGACAAACACTTCGAGGAACTTCGAAGAAACGGACTCGATTCGAGTCGTAGCGTGATCCACTTGAAAACACGACGGCCTGGACGCTCGAAAGAGCATCCGGGTCGTTTCACTTCGTGCCGCTCGCCGCTCGCGGCTGTCTTGAATGATCCTGCAGAACAAGTACGCGCCTGTCCCTGCCGAGAATGTTAGCCGGCGCGAACACCCTTGAAATCAACGACCACCAGTTCAAGCCGCGCTAACCCGACGACAGAGTGTGACAATGTTACATGGCCTGCGGATGGCCAAATAACAATTCGCCAGCCACATCAAAGCCATGATCGATCGGCGCCATCCACGCGATCTCTATGATCTCTACCGCTTCACCAAAACACACTTAAAGCAAAATCCCGAGATCCTGCGCAAACTTGCCGTACTCTTCGCCAGCACGATGGATCGCGACTTCCGTACCTACACGATGGACCGTTTCGATCGCATCGACCCGAAAGACCTCGAACGTCTCCTCTATCCTTTGCTCACAGCCGACGATCGGCCGACCGATCCCGAAATGCTCAAGGCCCTTTCCCCGCTTCTCAATACGGTTCTAGATCACGAGCGCGAAGCGACTTACCTCGAAGCGATGGCCGCCGGAAAGTACCGACCCGAGTTGCTGTTCCCGGAACAGCCCGAAATCGTCGAACGAATCCGGCAGCATCCCGCGCTCCTTTGGAAGACCGAGAATGTCGCACGACATCTGTCGCGATCGAAGAAGAACTCCTGACACCGAAACGATCTTACAAACACTCTGTACTTGCTTGAGCTCAAAGATCTGTGAGCTTTGACAACCTGGTGGGGATTCGAACCTCCCGGGAATCTGGCTTCCAAAAGTTGCTGAGACGAAACCAAATTGCGTGGGAACTCAACCTCAACCTTGCGGGCACTTCATTCACCAAGCGATGGGAACCGGGCGGACCCTGGCGGTAAGACGCGAACCTCTCCAGCGGAATGCACGGGCACGAGTCGGGCCTTGAATGGCAGGTGTATTCCGTTATCGTCACCGATTGAAGATATTTGGTCACACGGTGGGGTCTATGGCTGTAGGACAATGGAGAGGGATCGAGGCCCTCGCAAAACCCAATGGAGACAACTGCAATCCTTCATCAATTTGAACGGAATACCGGAAGGTTTGCACTCGCAGCAGTCGAAGCGGCAGTGGAGCGCCGCGAGGAGGTCACTCCAGAGCTTCTGCGCATCCTGGAGGACGCCGTGAACGGGGCTGCGCAACTCGAGGCCGAGGGGCACTACATGGCCCATCTATACGCCATGTTTCTGTTGGCGCAGTTCCGTGAAACCCGCGCTTACCCGCTTGTGGTCCGCTTGGCATCGCTTCCCGGCGACCTGCTGGACTCGCTTTGCGGCGACTTCATCACCGAAGATCTCGGCGCGGTTTTGGCGTCCGTGTGTGGAGGCGAGCTGGCCGGAATTCAGTCGCTAATCGAGAACGAGGCCACTAACGAATGGGTCAGGGGTGCAGCCCTGAGCAGTCTTGTGACGTTAGTGGTCGCCGGACAAAAGAGCCGGGATGAAATCGTGAGTTACTTCGCCAGACTCTTTCGCGGCAAGTTGGTGCGGCAGTGGTCCCAAGTGTGGGACGCGTTGGTCTCGTATAGCTCCGAGCTTTACCCAGCAGAACTGCTCGATGATATTGAGCGTGCCTGCGAGGAGGGACTGGTTGACCCAGGCTACATTCGTTTCGACCACGTAAAACGCGACCTATCGATGGGCAAGGAACGCATTCTCGCTAGGCTTATAGATAACCCGCATCGACACCTTGTCAACGACACCGTGGCCGAGATGGGATGGTGGGCATGCTTCCATGAGGACCGAGCGAGAAAAGCAGCTCACGCCGTTTCAGACTCCAAACTAGATATAACTAGCTGATTCTACTGGTCCCGAACCAAGAATAACTTCATTGATTCGGTGTCGCTTAACAAAGCTTGACGTTTTTTTTAAGGCTAAGTTGGACCCAAGTTTGGACCCAATAAGCCATGCTTGGGAGCAGATCGGCACTCCTCCGTGCAACCCATTGTGCATTGGGTGCCGTCAACATTGCACTGCCAGCAAGGCTGCGTACTGAATCTAGTTTGACGTGGCCGGGATCGAACCGCCGAGCCGAGAAAACCGCGTCCCCCGTCGGTATCTCGGGCGTGATATCGGTGGCCGTAGGCCTGGTGAGTAGTCACCGGAACGCGCTCCCGGGCTTCACGCCCAGCTTTCTGAAAAGGAGCGCCGCAGGACAAAAACCGGTAAACGCAGACTGGAACATTACCAGGCCAACCCAAGCAGTAAGCAACAGCCACGCCGGTGAGAATAATCGAGAAAGTGCCACGCTGATCAGAATCATGGATCCCGCAAAGACGAGAACAGTTCGATCGAGATTCAATTTAGGCTCCTTTGGCTTTCGGGTTTTCGAGCGCGGCCAGCATGGTGTCCCAGGCCAACGTGGCGCATTTCTCCCGTACCGGATAGTCGCGCACGACCAAGAGAATGGCGAGCCGCTCCAGTTCGTACTCCATTCCGTTCAATGGCGCTTCCTCCCGGCCGGTGGCCAGGGCGTGAAAGCGATCGAACAGGCCTTTCGCCTGGCCAGGCGTCTTTCCCACCAGCACTTCGGTCATCAACGAGGCCGACGCTGTCGCTATGGCGCAGCTCTGCCCGTCGAAAGCGACGTCGCGGATCACGCCTTCGTCATCGGTCTTGAGGAACACGACCACCTCATCTCCGCAGGACACGTTTTCGCCACGGGCCAGATGGCTGCAATTGGCTATGGCGCGACGGTTGCGCGGGCGCCGGCCGTGGTCGAGGACCACTTCCTGGTAGAGATCGCGAAGATCGAGGCTTCCGCTCATCGCACGAACAGGGCCTCCACCCTTTCCAGCGCCTCCGCCAAAACGTCCACCTCGGCGCTCGTGTTATAGAGCCCGAACGAGGCCCGCGTGGTCGCCGCAACGCCGAACCGCGCCATCACCGGCTGTGCGCAGTGGTGTCCCGCGCGAACGGCCACGCCCCGGCTGTCCAACACGTGCGCGATGTCGTGCGGATGGACACCGTCCAGGATGAACGAAAGGACGGAAGCCTTGTGTGCCGCAGTGCCCACGATGGTGAGCAACTTGATTGCGGACAACCGCTGCGTCGCGTAGTCGAGCAGGCTTGCCTCGTGGGCGCCGATGCGTTCGAGGCCGAGATCGGTCAAGTAATCAATCGCCGCGCCAAGCGCAACAGCTTGCGCGATGGCTGGCGTTCCGGCTTCGAACTTGGCGGGCAGGGGAGCGAACGTCGTCTTGTCGAAGGTGACGCTGGCGATCATGTCGCCGCCGCCCTGATAGGGCGGCATGGCGTCGAGCAGTGCCTCCTTGCCGTAAAGCACGCCGATCCCGGTCGGTCCGTAAAGCTTGTGGCCAGAAAAGACAAAGAAATCGCAATCGAGCGCCCGCACGTCGGTTCCCATGTGCACCACCGATTGAGTGCCGTCGATCAGCACCTTGGCCCCAGCCGCATGCGCCGCGCGGGTCATCTCGGCGACGGGAAGCACCGTGCCCAGGGCGTTCGACACCTGGGCAAAGGCTGCCAAACGTGTGCGCGGACTCAAGAGCCGGGTGAACTCCTCCAGCGGCACTTCGCCAGCATTGTTGATGGGTGCGACCTTCAGCACGATGCCCATCTTCTCGCGGAGCATCTGCCACGGCACGATGTTGGCGTGGTGCTCCAGGCCAGTGATGAGCACCTCGTCGCCTTCCTTCAGGTAAGCCTCGCCGAAGCTGGCGGCCACTAGGTTAATCGCCTCGGTGGCACTGCGCGTGAAGACGATTTCGTGCTCGTGCCGCGCGTTGAGGAAGGCCGCAACTTTCCGCCGCGCCTCCTCGTACCGCTCGCTCGCCCGCTGGCTCAGGAAGTAAAGCCCGCGATGGATGTTGGCGTAGTCCTCGGCATAGAACGACCGCTCCGCCTCAATCACCTGGGCGGGCTTTTGTGCCGAGGCCGCAGTGTCCAGGTACACCAGCGGACGGCCGCGCACCATCCGGTGCAGGATCGGGAAATCCGCGCGCACGGCTTCGACGTCATAGGGCATATCGCTGGACGAGAGTCCGTCAGCGAGCAGCGTACCGTTGTCCTCGCCCACAACCAGGGCGTTGTCATTGGGAACACGCTTTTCAACATCCCTCATTGGGAAAACCTCAGGTGCGGCCTTCATTGGCGTCCCTCCGCTTCGCTAGCCCGCTACTTCAGGAATGCTGCAAGCGCCCGCTGCTTGAATACCACCGTGGTAAAGAACTCGATCATCAACCCGAATATGGGGTTGCCAACCAGAAGGTTAACCACCGGCAGGGTTCCCAGTCCCATGTTCATGAATAAGGAATAGGAGAAGATCGATCCGACCACAAGCCCCATCGCGATGCCGTTCCAGGCCCAATGCAGTTTCAGCCCAGACGTGCCGATTGCGAAGCCCATCACTGCCCTATTCAGCAGAACCCACACCAAATTGACAGCCGTGAACTTCATAATGCCGATATGGAATCCCGCACTTGCGCAAAGCACACCCGCGACCAAGCCGAAAAAGGTTGCAATCATGATCCGCTTCATAGTTGATTCTCCTTTCATGAGAAATGGAACTTAATCCGCCCGCGAATCAAATCGGTTCGCGATAGCGGCGCAGGCGCACCGCTGCGGCGAGAAATACGGCGGCGACTCCCAGGCCGATCCACAAACCCGGACTGATCAGGAATTGACCCGGAGTGAATTGCGCCATCGAATCCATCGACATGCAACCCGCCGTGGGAACAGCATGTCCCGGGTCGCCCGCTATGCGGTGCCCCAGCATGGCGGCGAAATACGAAGTGTTGAACGCAATCTTCTCGACGACGCCAATCGCGAGCAGCAGCAACGCGGCCCACAGAAATGGCGCGCGCCGCGCCCAGGCAGATACCAGCAGCAGCCACCCGAAGATTGGCGCATACCAAAGCGCATGAATGGCCACAAGGTGATAGAGCAACCCCAGCGACATGTGCCACAACGGCAAATGGGCCCACAGCGCCGAGACGCTCACATTGCTTCCCAGCAGTACCGCGGTGCTCAGGAGCAGCATGATCCATTGCGTGACCACGGTGATCGCGAAAGTGACCAGCGGGAGAACTACGAGCGGAATGCTCGCCTTCGAGAGCACTGTCGTGAGATCGGAAACCGGCAGCGACTTCCAGAACAGAATGCTGCGATCGCGACGTTCGCCGTACAGCGCGTCGAGACAGTAAAACACCGCGACGATAAAAGTAGTCCCCATAATGAGTAGCTCGGCAAAGTTATACGGCTGCGCGATCAACTCGTGCTGCTGCATTTGGTTGAGCACCAACGCGGCGCGCATCTTTTCCGGCAGATGAATCGTACTGAGCAGGAATCCCACCAGGATTAGCGCCGCGACGGCCAGCGGCGCGATATAGATCGCCCGGCTCTCCCACAATTCGCGCCGCACCGACCAGTAGATGCGCCGAGTCGCCGAGATAGCTGCGGGCGCGAGGACTTGCGAGTCGAGCGTAGACTCTGGCGTGGCGTTCGCTGGCATATTCATCGGTCTGCTCCTTGTACCTGGCCGGCTTGATTGGTCATCACGGCAACGAACACGTCGGCAATGCTGGGCGTGTGCACTTCGCCAAAGCCGGCGAGCTGCTGGCGATCGACTTGATCGAACAGCAGGGTGCTGCGACCGAGCACGTGCCTCTCTTGAATCGGCTTGAGCGCCCGTGCGGCGACGAGTTGTTCGGGGTGCACCATCACTTCCAGATAGCGCGACTCGAATTCTTCCATGCTGCAATTCAGGACGATGCGCCCGCGGTTGATGAACATGAGATCGGTGAGGATGTGCTGTACCTCTTCCACCTGATGTGTCGTCACAACGATGGTGCGGCTGCGATCGAAATAGTCGTTCAGCAGGGAATCGTAGAACTGTTTGCGATACAGGATGTCCAGGCCAAGCGTCGGTTCGTCCAACACCAGCAATCTGGCGTCGATGGCCATGACCAGAGCAAGATGCAACTGAGTCACCATGCCCTTCGAGAGTTCCCTGACCTTGTTGGCGGGCCGGATGTTTGTCTTCGCCAGAAAACCTTCCGCTTTCACACGATCGAATCGTGGATGCACGCCGGCGAGGTAGTCCAGCGCCTGGGAAACCCACAACCAACGCGGCAACACGGCGACATCGGCAATGAAGCAGACCTCGCGCATGAGGTGATCGCGCTCCGTCCAGGGGTTGCGCCCCAGCACCGTCAGTTCTCCCTGATACTGGGTGAGGCCGAGGATTGCGTTCAGAGCGGTGGTCTTGCCTGCACCGTTGGGGCCGATGAGTCCGAGGATGCGGCCCTCTTCGACGCGCAAATTGACGCCGTCCAGCGCGATGGTTGTACCGTAGGCCTTGCGCAGGCCGCGTGCTTCGATGACGGTCATGGCTTCGGCTTCTCCTTTTCCTCTGCGGGATTCGACGACGGCGGGTTTGCCGCGGCATCCAGCAGTTCTTGCGGCGTCAGGCCCAGCCGCTGAATGGTCGCGGTGACCCTGGGCCATTCTTCCGTAAGAAACTTCTGGCGTTCGCTCTGCAGCAGCAGATTGCGTGCGCCGGTATTGATGAACATGCCGCGGCCTCGTTTGGTCTCGACAAGCCCCTCGTCCACCAGTTCTTGATAACCCTTCAGAACCGTAAGCGGATTGACCCGATATTCCGCCGCCACACTGCGCACCGAGGGCAGCGGATCGCTTTCGTTGAGCACGCCGTCGAGTATCATCGCGACGACGCGGTCGCGAATCTGGCGGTAAATCGGCTGACTGTCGTTCCACTCACGGTCCATCATGTGTTCCTGACAGCCCCCACGGGAAATACCCTGCCGTCATTTTGCGCGTTGCAGGTCGAAGTGCGCTTGGACCGGCTTGTCGCCAGGCATCATGTAAGTCCAGTCCTCGGTGTGATGGTTCGCGTCGATTATGGTAAACACTGCATGGTGCATGTGTCCGTACTGCGTACCTCCGGCGATATCCAGAAAATCGAATTCCACCGTTTTTCCGTCCGCCGACGTCCTGGCCACCATGCGAGGCCGATTGCCAGCATCGCAATAATGCGTCAGGAGCAGGCGATCGCTGTCCAGGTAGAACATTGTGACTGGATGGTCGTAACGAGTTGGGTCGTCCGGCGTTCCCGCTTGCTTCAACTCATGCACAAGCGCGTTTCCCCGGGAAGTCACACGCAACCAGATCTGTATGATCGTCCCGTCCCCCATCCCGGCTTGCTGCGGGACGGTTGTCACGCGGCCTTCCCACGAACCGGCTAGAGTTTTCAATTTGTCGAAGGCTTTTTGCGCGACAGATTGGGACTTTTGCGCATCAACCTGGGCACACGCCACGGTGGATAGCAACATCAGAACAACGACGGACAACATTACACGAAGGAATTTCATGTCTCCTTCTCCTTGAGCTTCTCTACTTTCGGGTCAGGTTTTTCTCTCGCGTACTCAGGTGCGAGCGATCATCTTTGATCGCCCACCGTTCCTCCTCGGATTCCTCGCGATGCATGGCCGTACGAACTTCAAAAGGCCACCCAAGCACTATACTGATATAGTTAACTACACCACCAGATCAAATGCAAGAAATTTCTTGACTTATTTTCCTGCCCTTCCCGCCCCAATCTGCATAGGGCAAAGGGCACTCGTGGTCAGTTGGCAGGATCCTTCTTTGGCTGGTAGGTTTTCTCCTCGCGTTCGATAGCATCGTGTTTTCAAACTAGCATCACAAGAGTTTCCGTCCCGAATCATGACCCCACATCCCGGGGGCACTGCCCCAGCCCATCAAAACGGTTGATCGAAAGACAGCTTTAGACATTCGAAGGTTACCGGCCGCGTTCGAGAGATAGGATCTCGTTTTTCCGCCGACGCACATGAGGGTGACGAGGTCGCCTGGAGCCGTTCGTTAGGCTTCCGTTCTTCAAGAAGCCGGTGTACCTGGGGATTTGGTGAGAGAGAGGATTGGGCATTCCAGCTTGCGGAGAACATCCCGTCCCAGCACATCCATTCCGAATTTCCTGAGTGAAGAGTGGCGGAAGTGAGACTGCCCAATCCGATGTTGGACCCACACGGACCCAATCTGCAACAAAACAAAGCAGCGTACGTGATTGAAAGGAAAGGTCGGACCAGGTGGATTTTAACCACTGACCTCCTTGCCCATCGACCAGGCGCTCTTCAGATTCTTGCCGTGATGTAAGTAGCTGATTCTAAAAGAGTGGTCGGGGCAAGTGGATTTGAACCACCGACCTCCTGGTCCCGAACTATGAAGTCCAATTCCATAAACGCTTTCTCTGGCGTCGCTTACGGGACGAGAAGCCTTATTTCCCCTCTTTTAGTTGTCCGTAGCTTGTACGTAGCCCAACAGTTTGGCATCTAAAGCACTCTGCATGTGACCGAACAGTTGCTTACTCAAATCAGCGATCATAGACGAGAAGCATCCTCAACTGTGATCTCCCACAACGGGACTTCTGGCCCGGAATAACCTCCGGTTAGCTCGTAACTCGGGCGTTTTATTGAATAACGTTATTCTTTGGGAAGATCGATCATGACGACCTGCGAGTTCTCACGCAAGCGGTCAAACACGATTTGTTTCCCGTCGCTTGTGATGTCGAAGGTCCGCATGGTGGCACGGTTTTGAAGCCGGGTGAGTGGGCGCGACTTCATGGAAGCAAGATCGAGCAGCCAGAAATCCTGTGATGCGAGCAGGCCCTGCATGTAAATCAAACTCTTTCCATCAGGCAAGAAGCGGACGCGCTCGCCCAAGCGCCGCAAGGTGATCTCAGGCAATTTGACGCTGGTTCCGTCGGGGCGTACGGACAGGAGCGGAGCGAACGTACGCACATTCGTGCCCGCATATACGATCAGGCTTCCATCCGGCGACCAGACTGGATTGAGAGCCTGTCCGGCGACCAAGCGAACTGGCGATCCGCCCTCCAGCGGGATCTTGAAAAGCCCGGGGCCGCTGGCGGCGCTGCCCCCAGTGACGATCCATCTGCCATCCGGCGACCAGGAACTCGAACCCTGAACGTCAATTCCCTCGGCGATCGGCTGGAGTTCGGCGCCGTCTGAAGAGAGGACATGCAGTTGGCGTTTCCCGCTCCGCCGCAGCACTATCGCCACGCGAGCTCCATCCAGCGAAACAGCGGGCGTCTCCAGCAACGCACCATCGGCACCCTTCCAGATCTCAGTCACCCGGCCGTCCCGAAGGCGCCACAGTCCGTCGCCCGTCCCCAGGGAAGATAGATAAAACAGGGACGCGCCGCCAAAACGGGGCGCCAGCGCCCGCACGGTCGGCACTGTAAGCGGCTTCACGTCCTGTTCTTCGGCGAGTCGATTGAGAATCGGAACACTCCAAAGACCCGCGACGGGGTTGCTGATGGTGGCTACCAGCTTACGGCCGTCCGCGCTGGCTTCCACCGACGTATATTGCTCGAGACCGACGCTCGCGCGCCGTGAATCCTTCCGTTTCAGATCAAACGCCCACAGCCACGGCCCCGAACCGTCGCCGTCCCGCGCCACGTAGAACACTGTTCGCTTGCCGACAGGCGTGGGATAAGCGACATCTGTATTGCGTTGCGTGAGGCGCTCTGCGTGCCTGCCGTCAGGGTCTATGCGCCATAAATCCATCTCCTTCGTCGCCGGAGTCCCATGAACAAAATAGATCCAACGGCCGTCAGGCGACCAAGTTGGAAAATGGTTGTGAATTCCTGCCTGGTCCCCGAATATCCGCCGAGCATTCGCGCCAGTGCGGTCCGCCACGAACATAGGGTCGCCATTACCGGCGTTATGATAGATAATCCGCTCCCCGTCCGGTGACCAAGCCAGGTTGGCGGCCTCCTCGCCAAGGAAATTACGTGGCGTACCTCCCGTCAGGGGCAAAAGCCGCAGTCGCATACCCACATCACCACCGCCGAGCCAAATGTCCGAGCCGTCGCCCGAAAAACCGACGCTTCGTAAAGGCCCTGGTAACGGGCCTGCCTTCCCTTGTGTCAGATTAGTCGAGCGTCCGGTGCCCACCTGGCTAAGCCATACATCGAAGGGGCCGTCATGATCGGAGATAAAAGCCACGAACCTGCCGTCGGGCGAGATTGCGGCCTCAACACTCTCGAAGTCGGTTACGCGCGTGAAATGTGCTTTTTCGAGCGGGTTGGCCGGTGCAGCCGCCGGCCGAACCATTTCCCACACCGCAGTTCCCACCAGCAGAGCGGCGGCTATGACCCACGGCATCCACGCTCGCCGTGACTTTGGCTGCGGCACACTCTTCGTCGTCGACGTTGCGCTCAGCGATTCAATGGCAAACGCGAGATCACTGGCCGACTGGAATCGTCGCTCGACTTTCTTTTCCAGGCATCGCACAAGAATCCGTTGTAGTGCCAGCGGACCTTGCCAACTGCTCTCGTGCAGCTCCGGTGGCTCTTCGCGCAAAATTGCGCTCATCGTCTCTAGGGACGTCTCGCGTTTGAATGCGCGTTTGTCCGTGAGCATCTCGTACAACACGGCACCGAAACTGAATATGTCCGATCGCGCGTCGCTTGCTTCGCCTCGCACCTGCTCCGGCGACATGTAGCCGACCGTGCCGAGCACCATTCCCGGCAGCGTCGCCAGACTCGTTAGCGTCACTGCACTTTCGTGGCTTTCCTCCGGCCTCAACAGCTTTGCCAGCCCGAAATCCAGCACTTTAACCCGTTCGTCACGGGTGACGAACACGTTTTCCGGTTTGAGATCCCGGTGCACGATTCCCTTCTCGTGGGCTGCCGCGAGTCCCTGTGCGATGGCGACCGCGTATTCCACTGCGGGCCGCACCGGCAGAGGCCCCGATTTGAGCTTCTCCCGCAGTGTTTGTCCTTCAAGACATTCGCTGACCAGAAACGGGGCTCCGTCGTGAGCACCTACGTCGTGGATTCCCAGGATGTTCGGATGGTTCAGCGCCGCAATCGTGCGTGCTTCTTGTTCGAAACGCCGCAGTCGCTCCGCGTCTTTGGCCAGCGCCTCTGGCAGCACTTTGATCGCGACATAACGGCCGAGCCGCATGTCGCGTGCACGGTACACCTCGCCCATGCCGCCTGCGCCCAGCGGCGCAACAATTTCATAGGGGCCGAGCTTGGTGCCAGTGATTAGGGTCATTCGCGCGTAATTATACCCTACGCAGCACGTTCCACGCGGATGCCAGGATTCTGGATGGTTTGTCAGCCAAGCGGAAGTTGGCCGGAAACGCTAGTGATTTATCGGAGGCGCGCGTTGAGCAGGAGGTGTGCGTGGGCGCGTTGCTCCGGCGCGCATTCGATAAATCCGTTTGAACGAAGCCGACCGTGGTTGCGGCGGAT
>Ga0371490_1000308_pt1 | contig 37010 bp, 30 predicted proteins | sample MB2SIPfraction_FD_207959 | JGI IMG/M metagenome (GOLD analysis project Ga0371490, IMG submission 207959) | Lab enriched peat soil microbial communities from McLean, Ithaca, NY, United States - MB28FN SIP fraction | ecosystem: Environmental > Terrestrial > Soil > Wetlands > Peat | place: USA... | reverse complement strand
GCCAACACCCCCCTCCTGCATTACCTCGTCTACCACATGGCCATGAACGGCCGGCCGGGAGCAGGCCCCGCACTGGCGCTCTCCATGGCGCTGGTGGCCATTGTTTGCGCCTTCACCGGGCTCTGTTACGCCGAGCTCTCCTCGATGATTCCCATTGCCGGCTCGGCCTACACCTACACCTACGCCACCCTGGGTGAGCTGGTGGCCTGGGTGATCGGCTGGGACCTGATCCTCGAGTACGCCTTCAGCAATATGAGCGTGAGCGTGGGTTTTGCCGCCCATCTGGTTGATCTGCTCGATTGGTTCGGCATCCACCTGCCGCCGCAGTGGATCTCGCCCGCCTACCTGCCCACCGGCTTGCAGGACTTTGCCGGCCACGACATCTACGGCACCGGCTGGCACCTCGGCTTCAACATCCCCGCCTTCCTGGTGGTCATGGTCCTTACCGTGATCCTGGTGCGCGGCATCCGCGAATCGGCCCGGACCAACAACATCATGGTCATCGTGAAGATCGCTGCCATCCTGATCTTCATCCTGGCCGCAGCCAGCTTTGTAAAGCCCCACTACTGGCACCCCTTCATGCCCAACGGCTACTGGGGCGTCCTTACCGGCGGCTCCATCATCTTCTTCACCTACATCGGCTTTGACTCGGTCTCCACCGCGGCCGAAGAGTGTAAGAACCCGCAGCGCGATGTGCCCTTCGGCATCATGTCCACGCTGGTGGTCTGCACCATCCTTTACGGCGGTGTCTCGCTGGCGCTCTCCGGCATCGTGCCCTGGGATTCGGTCAAGGGCGACGCGGCGCCAGTGGTCAACGCCCTGAAGGTGCTTTCGCACTCCACGCCCTGGGTCAGCTGGATTCGCCTCTTTGTGCTGATTGGCGCCATGACCGGCATGATCTCGTCGATTCTGGTCTTCCAGCTCGGCCAGGCCCGCGTCTGGTTCGCCATGTCGCGCGATGGACTACTGCCGGCGGTCTTTTCCAGGATTCACGCCCAGTTCCGCACCCCTGCCGTGGCTACCTGGGTGGCTGGCTTTGTGGTGGGCATCCCGGCCGGCCTGCTCGACATTGGCACCGTGGCCAACCTCTCCAACATCGGCACCCTGTTTGCCTTTGTGCTGGTTTCCATCGCCGTGGTCATCCTGCGCTACCGCGAGCCGGAAAGGCCCCGGGCCTTCCGGGCGCCTTTGGGACCTTTGTTCCCAGCGCTGAGCGTCATCTTCTGCGTGATCTTGATGATGGGCCTGGAGATCATGACCTGGGTGGCCTTCTTCATCTGGCTGGTCATCGGCCTGATGATCTACTTCTTCTACTCCCGCCACCGCTCCGAGTTCGCCGGGCTGTAATGATCTACTTTCTGGCCCCCAGCAGGCAATGAGCGCCTCTGGGAGCCAGTGCCCTGTCGAAGGTCACAAGACTTCCGTCCGCCGATTCTGCCACGGCAAGCAGCCAGGCATCTCCCCAGATTTTCGGGGTAGGAGAATCGCCTTTGGCCAGCAGGCGAAAGCGGGCTTCTGTGTGGGCTGAATCTGGCATGAAAGCTACACGTGCATCCCTATAAAAGCCGTCGTAAACCTGCCACGCCTCATCGAGAGTGAGAGGCTTGCCCCCCATTGCGGCGGCTGTGGTCAGCAGGCGCAGCAACCCCAGTTGAGTCAGGCGGCAAAAGCAGATTCGTTCCTCTGTCTTGTTCCACCACTGACGGGCGATCTGGCTATGCACATGCTCATTTGTGGCCAGTGCTACCCAGACGTTAATGTCAGGGAAACTCAATGAGGTCATAAATCTCTTCGTTCGTGAGATTGATCGTACGTCCTGCAGGTGGAACCAGTGGCACGTCCAGCGATAACCTGCGTACCGGACGCATCGGTTCCGGTTCGCTGACCGCCTGTTCGATTCCAGCCAGAATCAGCTTGCGGGCTGAGCAACCCTTGCGCGCAGCCGCCTCGTGCAGCCGGCGATGCAGATCGCGCGGCAAGTCAATTGAGGTCCGGATGGCATCGGTTCTCATGTGCTCAGTATGGTCCGGCGACTTATTTAAGTCAACAGTCGGAACCATGCTTGACGCTGTCTTGTTCTCTTGTTCCCACGGTCCCTTGTTCCCTGTTCCCTAGGTCCCCGTTCTTTTACACTCGTCTTGTGACTGAAATTCGCGATTTTATCCGCCTCCTCCCCAAAGCCGAGCTCCATCTGCATCTGGAGGGCTCAGTGTTGCCTTCCACCCTCGTAGAGCTGAGCGCCCGCCACGATTCCACCCCCATGACGCAGGCCGAAGCTGAAGTCCTCTATCGCTTCACCGATTTCACTGGCTTCCTGCTGGCTTTCAAGGCGGTCTGTGCCCGCCTGGTCACCCCCGAGGACTACGAACTGGCGGCCTGGCGCATGGCCGAGCACCTGGTCCGGCAGGGCGTGGTTCATGCCGAAGTCTTTCTCTCCGTCGGCGTCATCTACCGCTGGGGGCCGGGAGGCACCGGACCGGCGGACAACCAGGTTTTCGAGCCCATCTTTGCCGGCTTAGAGCGCGCCCGCCAGCGTGCGGCCCAGGAATTGGGACTTTCTCTCTACTGGATCTTCGACGCCGTGCGTCATTTCGACGTGGAAGATGCCCGCAAGGTCTTCGAGACGGCGGCCCGCCTGCGTCCCCAGTTCCCTTCCATCATCGGTATTGGCCTGGGCGGCGACGAGCGGCTGACCGGCTCCGCGCCCTTTCGCCAGCTCTACGCACAGGCAAAGGCTGCCGGCCTGCGCCTGACCAACCATGCTGGCGAAACCACCGGTCCGGAGGCCATCCGCGAAGCTCTTTCCATCGGCTCTGAGCGTCTGGGCCACGCCCTCTCGGCTATCCAGGACGAAGCGCTCGTCCAAGACCTGAAAACGCGGAGCGTCCCGCTGGAGCTGAACCCCACCTCGAACGTCCGCACCGCTGTTTGCCCCTCGTTCCGCCAGCACCCGCTGCGCCGCTACTTCGATGCCGCCCTGCTGGTCACGCTCAACTCCGACGACCCAGCCTTTTTCGGCTCCGATCTGGCGGGCGAATTCCTGCTGGCCCACACCGAGCAGGGCTTTACCCGGGACGAGCTTCGCCAGCTTGCGGCTAACTCCTTTCGCGCCAGCTTTCTGCCCGATGCGGAGAAGCAGCGCTGGCTTTCCCAAATCGAATCAAGCCAGTAAACAGTATGTGGGACATGTGCGGAAGCGCACACCAGCGGCCAGCATAAACTGCGCTATTATGGGTGTTCAGGAGGAGCAACTTTCCCATGGCAGCCGATCTCGCACCCGTTCCCGCAGTTGAAGCACAACCTGAAGCAAGCAAGAGCTCCAAAGCCCTGCAGGTTATCGGCTGGTTCTCCATTGGCATGGCAGTTGCCGCGCTGGGTATCTACGTGGGCACGGAACTGCGCAGCCGCCAGAAGTTCAAGAAGCGGACCCCCTACGACTTCTACTCCAACGCCGGCGAAAACGAGCTCGGCGAGTTCGGCGTCGGCGTCTAGACCCTCCCGCACGGTTTCAGCATGCAAACTGCCGCCCCTGGGGGCGGCAGTTTGCATTTGCGGCGACCAACTTCCGGGACTAATCGTCGTCTCCGCCGACCTCCCAGGTCATCTTGAAGATGAACCCTGCCGGGTTGCTACGCCCGCCCAGCCCCGCAGGAATCGCCGCGCCCACCTCCAGCCGGTGGGGCAGGTGCGTATACAGGCCTGGAGTCAGATAGAGACTGTTGCCCCCGCCGCTCCTCGCGCCATTGAACTCCAGGGTCGGAATCCAGTGGCGCGACAGCGGGCGCACCGCGGCTACGTTATAGGCCAGCGATGACTCGTCTTCGCTGAACTCCGGCGCCAGGCTGGTGTGAATCTGCAACTTGCCGAAGCCCTTGGCAATCATCAGCTCCGGCTCGTAGCTGGCTTCGGCCCGGTCGTTTACCGGAATCGAAGCATTGAACGCGGCGCTCAATGCAAAGGGATGGTTGCTCAGGATGAACTGGTACAGCACTCCGGGACTCACCACGCTCCAGCTCACCGGCGTCTCACTGAAGGGCGTGGCGCCGATCCCGTAAGGCATCTCCAGGCTCGCCTGCAGGCGCCGCGTGATGCCGTATTCCAGCGTCAGATCGGCAGCTTTGCCGTCGTAGGCCGAGCCTTGACCGCGAAAGAACCGCGAGTCGACCGTAGCTTGCAACTCGCCCCGCTCCTCACTGCGGACCGCTTCGGAGAGGAAGAACTCCTCAATGTAAACCGGCAGGGCATCGTTGTGGACAGAGGAACCAGGCTGAGGCGCGGGGCTCTGAGCCACAAGAAAACCGGACCCAGCCAGGCAGGCAAGAAACATCCATAGCGCAGAAAAACCAAAAAAAGGACGCAGCAAAACCATCAAAAAAACCTTTCGATATACGTGTGTTGTCGCAAGCCGCCGCACCACGCGGTGAGGGCGTCAGGGGAGCGAAAACAATGATCGAAAGGAATCAGATACGCAGCGGGATCAGCGGGGGCGAAGCACCGGAAGGCGCCGTGCAACAGGGACGCGGCAGCGAGAGAGCGGTAACAACGGTACGCAGCGGCCAGGCTTGCGCAAAACGCAATGCAACGCGGCCAACGCCGCGCAGAAGAACGGCAGCGATCAGGCCAACCGCCGTGGCTAGAACCGCAACGTGAAACTCCGTGTCGCTGGTAATGCCGGTATCCGCGTCCCAATGGTCAAACGCCTCCACCACCGGCGCCAACAGCGCGGCAAGCAGGAGGGTGACCAGCAATCGAGCAAACAAACGCGGCATGCAAGCAGAATAACCCAGCTGAACTGCCTGAGCTTCATCACGCCGAGCGGTGGGTACCGGCCTGCGGAATAGGAAGCGCTGGTCTTTATTGATCCGGCCCTTTGAGGTAAGACTTACCGATCCCACCCTAGCCGCAAAAACAAAGGCGCGGCGAGGGTGGGGCACCCAGGAACGTCTCATGCATTTCACTGCTCAGCGCAGGTCGCCAATGTACACGCCGAACGGTCCCAGCTCGATCTTCCCAAGCGAGGAGGGATCAGCACCGCCCGGGCTCTTCAGCAGCGTGTGCAACTTTGCCGCCTGGCCCGCGGCAGAAAGATCCACCGTCTGCGTTTCGGCTGTGAAATTCGCTGCGATCACCACTGTCGGGGCGCCGGGTGTCTTGCGCATCCAGCTCAACACTTTGGTATTCGTGGTATCCAGCATGGTGTTCTCGCCCGCACCCAGCGCGGGGTTCTGCTTCTTCATGCGGATCAGGCTCTTGTACCAGGCCAGCAGTGAGTTGGGATCGCCCTCCTCGGCCTTCACGTTGATCGTCGCAGCCGATGGCGGTACCGGCAGCCACGGAGTCGCCGTCGTGAAGCCTGCCTGCGCGCTGGCGTCCCATTGCATCGGCGTCCGCTCGCCGTCGCGGCCCTTTTCTTTCGGCCAGCCCATCACGCCGATCGGGTCTTTCACGTCTTCCTTGCGCGTGGGTGGCGTGGTCTTCATGCCAATCTCGTCGCCGTAGTAGAACAGCGCCGTGCCACGGCTCAGGAACAGCACTGTTGCCAGCACGCGCTCGATCTCCGCATCGTGTACGCCGTCGCCATAGCGTACGTCGCTCCGTGGATTGTCGTGGTTGTCAAAGAGCAACAGCGGCGTGTTGGCGCCAATCCCGGTCTCCACATCCACCAGCTTCTGGCGGAAGCGGGCCACGTCCAGCTTGTTGATGAACGCCACCTGCGTGTCCATGGGCAGGTGGAACTCGGGCTTGCCGGACGGGCCATACATCTTGGCCAGCTCCTGGATATTCGCCATGTAAGTTTCGCCAATCAGTAGCCGTGTGCCTGGAAACGCACGCGAGTTGAACTGATCGCTGGTGGCGCGCATCTCCTGCATCACAGCGTGCAGTCCCGGCTGATTGTCGGTCTTCGAGTTGTCCAGCTGCGGATCGCCGTAAGCATTGATCACCGGCTTGCCGTCCTTGTCCTTCACAATGCCCTCGTCGGCCAGGGTCGGGTCCTCGTAGAGCGTGGTGATGGCGTCAAAGCGGAAGCCAGCCACGCCGCGCTTCAGCCAGAAGTTCAGCACGTCCTTGAAAGCCTCGTGAATCTTCGGGTTGTCCCAGTTCACGTCCGGCTGCTGGATATAGAACTTGTGATAGTAGAACTGCTTGGTCTTCGCATCCCACTCCCACGCCGAGTGGCCGAAGAGCGATTGCCAGTTGTTGGGCGGAATCGGCTTGCCCGCGGCGTCGTAGCCCTTCGGATCGCGCCAGACATACCAGTCTCGGTAAGGATTCTCTCTCGATGACCGCGACTCCAGAAACCAACGATGCTGATCGGAGGTGTGGTTCATCACCATATCCATCATCACCCGGATATGACGTTTGGCTGCCTCGGCCACCAGGCGGTCAAAATCCGCCAGCGTGCCGTATTGGGGATCGATGTTCTTGTAGTCGGAGATGTCATATCCGAAATCCACCTGCGGCGAAGGGTAGCAGGGCGTCAGCCAGATGGCGTCTACGCCCAGCTCTTGCAGGTAGTCCAGCCGGCTGGTGATGCCGTTCAAATCGCCAATCCCGTCGCCGTTGGAATCCTGAAAGCTGCGCGGATAAATCTCGTAGATCACTGCGTTCTTCCACCAGTCGCGTTCGCTGGTTGGGTAAGTTACGGGGTGCGCTTGGGATGAGGGTTTTGCCGCCGGGTCCTGAGCCGCAGCTTGGGCAACACACAAGACAACAACGCTGGCAGCGGCAAGCGCAGCCGTTCGGCGAAAGAACATGTCGAGTCTCCTCTGATTTTGCACAGGGTGGTCTGGAAAACAGGATCACGCTGCGGGCTCTCTTGCGAGCACCCACCAGTTTAGAGCGGGCTCAATGCTTGTGCGAAGCGTGCTGCGCCGAGTCGAATTTGAAGGGCCCCAGATTGGCGCCGAAATCCGGATTCTCGCGCGTGCCGCCGATGCGGATAGGAATGTCCGTCCCGCCGCCGCCTTTGGAGAAGAAGCGGTCCAGCGGCTTCAGCAGATCCCCCTGCCAGCCGCCGACGATCTTTGAAACTGATGCCTGCAGCCGGGCGTTGCCGGCAAAATCCAGCGTGCCAGCGTCCATGCCGTAATTGCCCTTCAGCTGAATCGTCGCTCCCGGCACGGTGTACACCAGATCCGGCAGGTTGATGGCGCCGCCGGCCATGGTAAAGCTGCTGGTCATGGCCGAGCGGGTCTCAGGATCGACAGCTTTTCCCTTGCCCAGCCCCCGCGCGCTCAGCTCGTCAATCCTGCTCTGGATCTTGGGATTCGTAAACAGCGCATCGGCCAGCACAAAGTTGCCCTTCATGTGCAGGCGCTGGTGCACCGGCTCCTGGCCTGGTGGCAGGTCGAAGCTGGTCTTCATCTCCGTGACTCCGGTCAGGATCGGTGCCGTGCCGCGGCTGGTCAGGCGCAGAAAATCTTCAATCCGCCCCCGGTCCACATCCACGTCCAGATGCACATCGTGGCCAATTGCGCTGCCATCCTGCAGTACGCGGACCACGGAGCCCTGGGCGCGGAAGTGCGAGCTGCCCAGCGTGGCCTCCACCGGCTGCAGCCAGGTATCGCCGTTGGTGGCGTCCACCGTGGCGCGGAAGCGCGCCCGGAGCGGCATCTCCGTTCCAAAGTGTTGCAAGGAAAAATTCGCCACCCGGGTCTCGCCGCCCACCGTCAGGTCACGCAACGTGCCCTGGTATTGGCCCACAGCATCCAGCTTGCCGGCAATCCCGGAAATCGTGCTCAGGTCGGCCTGCTCCAGGCGGAACTGCCCGCGAATGGGCGTCTCACCAGGATCGGAGGTCTTCCAGGGGCCAAAATTGCCCGCGGTGCGCACCTGCCCGGCCGGCCGCGGATTGGTAAGCTGCGCCTCAAATCCCAGAGTGCCGGAATCCCCGTTCTTGGTCAGCCGCAGGAAACTGATGGGAATCGTCAGCGGCAGTTTGCCCGGTTTGCTGGTCTCCAGCGTCAAACTGGCCCGGTTGCACTCCATCGTGTCCACCTGGAAGTGGAGATACGATGGAAAAACTGCTGCCGGTGCATGGGCCGCTGCCGGAGAAGCATGGTTTGCCGGACCGGCGTTGGCGGTGGCAAACACGCTCTTGGGTGGAAGATCCACAGTCAACCCGTCCAGTTGCACCGTGGTGATATGCACCGGCTTGCCCGGCTTGTAGCTGAGCGGGGTATGGAAGCGGAACTTTTCCAGCCGCAGCAACGGCTGGCTGGCGGCCTGCCCGGCCGCGCCCACCACGTTGGCCGGAGGCCAGATGCGCAATCCCTGACCCTCAACCCAGAGCCCGTTGGCAACCCAGACGTGAAAGCCGTCCAGCTCCACCCGGGCCTGGAAGCGCTGGCCCAGTTCGTCCACAATCCGCGCTCGCAGCCATGGCTCCAGCCGCCGCGAGGCCATCCAGGCAGCCACTCCGGCCACCAGCAGAACCACCAGCAGGCAAAACGCGGTCAAACGCAGCCAGTGGCTGCGCCGCCGGGGCCGGAGGGGCAGAGGATGAACGTGTTCCATAGTCAGCTGCAAAAGCCTCCTGAAACTTCACACCGGGCGACGGCGCAACGTTCCGAAACGGCCAGCTCGAAGATCGCGCAGCGGGAGCGGGCTGCGGCATGCCATGCCCGCGCCGCAGGTGCCAACCCATTCTCGCAGCTTTTGTTGCGAAGGGTGTTGCCAAATGGGTTTCAGAAAAGGTAGCCCGATCGACTAGACTTTCAACCACCGATGCAAGAGACGATTGCCAACCTTGTCAAATTGCAGGCCGTGGAGCTGGAACGCACGCGCCTGAACGCGGAGTTGAAGAAGCTGCCCGTGGAAATCTCCACGGCCGTAGCTGCGCTGGCCGCGGCTGAAAAGCAGGCTGCCAACGCCACCGCGGCCCTCGCGCAGGAAGAAAAGCTGCGCGTCCAGCTTGAAGCCGAGGTGGATACCCATCGCAAGAAAGCTGCCAAGTTCAAAGCCCAGCTCGACGTGGTCACCAACGCCGCCCAGGCTGCCGCAGTGGAGCACGAAGTGCAGTTTGTCACCAGCGAAGCCGACCGGCTGGAGACGGAAGCCTTCGAAAGCCTGGAGCGCAGCGAAGCGCAGGAGGCCGCTCTTGCCGCAGCCAAAGCCGCCATCGCCGAGCGCCAGGCCAATCTGGCGACGATCCAGGCCAGCGTGGCCAGCCGCGCCGACGAGTACAAGGCCGGACTGGTGGAGCTCGAGTCCCGGCGCACTGCCCTGCGCCCACTGATTGATGAAACCGTGCTGGCGCGTTTTGATCGCATTGTCTCCACTCGCGGCTCCGGCATCGCCAAGGCTGAAAATCAGCAGTGCTCGGGCTGCCGGATGGGGGTGCGTCCGCAGATGTGGAACCAGCTGCGCGAAGGCGAACTGCTCAACTGCGACAGCTGCGGAAGAATGCTCTACTGGGACTCTGCCCTTGCGCCCGCTGCGGCAGAAGATCGCCCCGCGCTCGCGCCCGGAGCCGGTCAGTCGCTCCGCCGGCCCAAGTAGAACCCCGGGCAGGTGGCCCACTCACGCGCTTCCCGTTGCGCAGAACTGTGCAACAAAAAGCTGTGCTCCGTTCATCGCGTTCTTCGCAATGAGCGGGCGTTGAACCACTCTCTTCCAAGGTGCATGCCCCAAGTCCCGCGCATCTGGTGGCCCGAGTGAGCAGCATCGATATCCTGACAAACTTTTCCCTTGCGCGCTATATACATATGGATATACTTGATTCATGAAACCAATTCGGTTTCTGGGCGATTCCCGCAAGGTCCTGCGTGAGTTTCCAGTGGATGCGCGGCAGGAAGCCGGGTACCAACTGGAGAAGGTGCAGCGCGGCGAAATGCCGAACGACTTCAAGCCGATGCCGTCGATCGGCGCAGGCGTGGAGGAGATTCGTGTGCGCGAGCCGTCGGGCGCGTTTCGCGTGATCTATACGGCCCGGCTGGATGCCGCAGTGTATGTCCTGCACGCATTTCAGAAGAAGACCCAGGCAACCGCGAAGCGCGATCTCGATCTTGCGCGCGAACGTTTCCGGCTCCTGATGGGAGGTTCCAAATGACCCGATCCGCAACCAAATCCCCGCTGGAGTACGAGGAGTTCGCAAGCGTTTGGGACGCGATTGCCGATTCGCCAGAAGAGGCAGCGAATCTGCGCTTGCGAGCGGAGCTGATGCGGCAGTTGAGCAGTTACATCGGCGCGCAGGGCTGGACCCAGGTGGAAGCCGCACGCCGGGCGTGCATCTCCCAGCCGCGCATCAACGACCTCCTTCGCGGTCGCATTGCACGGTTTTCTCTGGATGCGCTGGTCAATCTTGCTGCCGCGCTGGGGCGCGAAGTTACCGTCCGGCTGGACGACGCGGCTTAGGCGGTCTCCACAGTCACCGCAGAGGCTGTTCCGCCTGCTACTCTTTTCTCTGTGAAAGCCGACAAAGACAAACCGAAGCGCATCTGCGTGGACATGGACGAGGTCATGGCCGATACTCTGGCCGAATTTCTGCGCCGCTACAACGAGCACTTTGACGAAGACGTTGCTCCCGAAGATCTGTACGGCAAGGGCCTGTGGGAGGTTGCTCCGCTCGATCGCCAGCAGCAGTTACGGGCCTTCCTCGATGCCGAGGATTTTTTTGAAAATCTCGATCTGATGCCCGATGCGCAGGAGGTCTTGCGCCAGCTGGCTCCCCGCTTTGAAATCTTCATTGCCACCCAGGCCATGGTGGTGCCCAACTCGCTCGGTCCCAAGTACCGCTGGCTGCAGCGTCACTTTCCGTTCATCCCGCCCACCCACTACGTCTTCTGCGGCGACAAGAGCATCCTCCGCGCCGACTACCTGATCGACGACCAGGTCTACAACTTGAAGCGCTTTACGGGCACGGGGCTGCTCTACACCGCACCGCACAACCTGACCGCTACCGGCTACACGCGCGTGAACAACTGGCAGGACGTGGCCGACTACTTCGCCCCGGGCCTCAACTCCTGAGGAGCATTGCATGCAGACACCTGTTGCATCCCCCGTACGTGGGGCGAAGCCGTCTGCCGCACCGCAGGTGCTAACTGCCCACCCGTACAAATTTCCGTCCCTCGATGGCAATCCGTTTGGAGCAAACGTGGCAGTAGAAGCCGCTGATGCCGGCCACCGCTCCAATGCGCGAATTGCACCAGGGACAGGTGCCATGCAGTGCGCCAATCCCCAGCATGGGGCCGATCAGGGGCGCGCAAATCCCGGCTACAATCATCGGAATGCCGATGAAGGCGCCAATCCCCGTGATCGTCAGCAGTGAACCGACCACCAGAAACAGCGGCACGGCCACCATGCCGAAAAACAGTCCCGTGAATGCGCCTTTGCCGGGAGCGCGCTCGGCGGGTTTGGATTCAGGAGCGGGAGCCGTGGCGGCTTCCACGGCCGTGGCGCATTGCGGGCAGAACTTCCAGGCGGGCGAAACGTGCGCGCCGCACCGTTTGCAGAGTGCTTCCATGGCGGGTTTCCTCCCCGAGTCCGCGCGGAGCTTTCCAGCGCCTTTGAAAGCTCTTGACCGGCTCTCAAGGAAGGTGAGCGTAGCACATTCTGCAGAGCCGCAGGAAGTGAATCAGATCACAATCTTTCAGGCTCCATGCGGGCGCGGCTGTGCCAGCGGGCGGGGATTGGCTGCCGGTAGCGGCTGGCTCATGGTCACAATCAGCGCCGCGCAGGAGTTGCTGCCCACGCAGCGGTAGGAGTGCGGCGTCCCGGCCTCAAAGTACACTGCGTCGCCAGGCTCGAGCGTGGCATGCTGCTCGCCGTGGCTCAGCTCCAGCTGGCCCTCCAGAAGGTACAGAAACTCGAAGCCTGCGTGCAGATGCGGGCGCGGCTCCGCGCCCTCCGGCAAGGGCACAAACTCCGCAAAGTAGGGGTCCATGTGCCGGTCGGGAACCATGTAGGCCAGACTCTCAAAAAAATAAGTTGGTGGTTCCACCCCCGTCTGCGGCAGCCGTACCCGCTCCTTCTGGCGATGGATGCGGAAGATCGCTGTGGGTTCCTGCTCAAAGAAGTACGAAAGGTCCTTGGAAAAGACCATCGCAATCCGCGCCAGGTTGCGCAGGGTGGGAACCACACGGCCGGTCTCCAGCTGCGACAGAAAGCTGGCGGAAAGCCCCGTATGCCTGCCCAGTTCCACCAGGCCCATCGACTTCTTCAGCCGCAGGCGGCGGATCCGGTCGCCAATGTGCTTCTCTTCAATAAACCGCTCGGCGGTCTCGGGGTCAGCCTGCGTCTTCTGCACCTGATCGTTGGTTGGGTCGGCTGGGATCGTCATTCGGGGGATTCTCCTGCCTGCTTTCGGATAGGATCGTTGGTTTTTTGAACTTTGTCCATATCAAAAATAATTAAACCCCTATAAAACTGAGAATCGCCTTTCACACTGCGGAATCTGATGGGCAGGAGGCTGTGCATTCCGCGATGAGCACCGAAGACCGTTCACGAGGATGGTTGCTCTCCGGGGCCTCCGGGCTGCTGGGAGCCGCGCTCTACCAGGCTCTGGCGGCGCAGAGCAAGACGGTGGTGCGACTGGTGCGAGGCGCTTCCGATGGCATTCATGGCTCCGTCGCGTGGAACCCTGCCACCGCGCCGCCCATCGCCGATTTTTCTGTGCTCGAAGGCCTGCGTGTAGCCGTACATCTTTCCGGAGCCAATGTGGGCGCGCGCCGCTGGACGGCGGCTTACCAGCGCGAGCTGACGGAGAGTCGAGTAGCAACCACCCGTGCGCTGGCTCTCATGCTGGCCGAGCTCCGTCAACCGCCGGAGGTGCTGGTGGTAGCTTCTGCCGTGGGCATCTACGGCAATCGCGGCGACGAGTTGCTGGACGAGAACTCCGCGCCAGGCGCGGGGTTCCTTGCTGACCTCTGCCGCACATGGGAGGCAGAGGCCGATCCTGCACGCCAGGCCGGCATCCGCGTGGTGCATGCGCGTCTGGGCGTGATACTTGCTCCTCTGGGTGGCGCGCTCGCCAAAATGCTCCCCGTCTTCCGGCTCGGCCTGGGGGGCCCATTGGCAAGCGGGCAGCAGTGGATGAGCTGGATTGCTCTGGACGACGCGGTGCGGGCCATTCAGTTTGCAGCTGCCACGCCTTCCATCTCCGGACCGGTAAACTTTGTGGCTCCGGAGCCTGTCCGGAATGCCGAATTCACGCGCCTGCTCGCGCAGCTGCTCCATCGCCCGACCGTGTTCCGCACACCCGGCTGGGCTCTCAAACTCGCATTCGGTCAAATGGCACAGGAGACTTTGCTCTCTAGTCAGCGCGGAAATCCGGCAGTTTTGAAGAGCGCCGGTTTTCAATTCCGGTACGAAAATGCACGCGAAGCTCTGGAATCGGCACTGGAATGTGACCCGCAGGTGAAGAGCGCGTTATCCTGAATTGTCCGGCTGCGTGGGGGGAATCTTTGCAGCCTGTCGGGGTACCAGAAATGTCTGATGAGACCATGCCTGCCTGCTCGCAGGCTCCACTTGCCACCATTGCCACGCTTGGCCGCTATGAGGGTCAATCGGTCATCCTCAAGGGTTGGCTCTACAATTCGCGCGAGAGCGGCAAACTGCTCTTTCCCATCTTTCGGGACGGCACCGGCACGGTGCAGGGCGTGGCGCACGTTAAGAGCGTCCCCGCCGAAGTTTTCGAGACACTGAAAGGGCTTACACAGGAGTCGTCTGTCATCGTCACCGGCAAGGTCCGCGCCGACAAGCGCGCTCCCGGCGGCTTCGAGCTCGACGTGGAGAACGTCCAGGTTGTGCAGCGGGTTCCGGAGAGCGATCCCTACCCGATCACCCTCAAGGAGCATGGCGTTGATTTCCTGATGGAGCACCGTCACCTGTGGGTGCGTTCGCCGCGCCAGTCGTCCATTCTGCGCATTCGTGCGGAGATCATGCGCTCGGCGGCCGAGTTCTTCGATTCCAATGGCTTTATCCGCACCGATCCGCCTATCCTGACGCCGGCTGCCTGCGAGGGCACCTCCACGCTCTTTCCGGTGGATTATTTCGGCGACCCGGCCTTCCTCACCCAGTCCGGTCAGCTCTACATCGAGTCCACGGCGCTGGCGCTCGGCAAGGTCTACAGCTTCGGCCCCACCTTCCGGGCTGAGAAGTCCAAGACCCGCCGTCACCTGACCGAGTTCTGGATGATCGAGCCGGAGGTAGCCTATCTCGATCTCGACGGCCTGCTCGAGTTGGCAGAAAATTTCATCTCGCACATCGTGCAAAACGTGGTGAAGAATCGCCGTACCGAGCTGGAGACCATCGGCCGCGACGTGGCCAAGCTGGAAGCCATCGTTCCGCCCTTCCCGCGCCTGCGCTACGACGAAGCCGCCGATATGCTGAATCAGGCCCACAAGGACGGCAAGCTCGAAAACCCGTTCGAGTACGGCAACGACTTTGGCTCGCCCGATGAGACCTACCTGAGCAACCAGTACGACCGTCCGGTCATGGTCCACCGCTATCCGGCTGACGTGAAGGCCTTCTACATGGAGCCCGACCCCAAGGATCCCAAGTACGCGCTCTGCGTGGACGTGCTGGCTCCAGAGGGCTATGGCGAGGTGATCGGTGGTTCGCAGCGTGTCTCCAGCTACGAGCTCCTGAACAGCCGCATTGAGCAGCACAACCTGCCCAAGGAAGCCTTCCAGTGGTATCTGGACCTGCGCCGCTACGGATCGGTTCCGCACTCCGGCTTTGGCATGGGCATTGAACGCGCCGTGGCCTGGATCTGCGGCCTGGACCACGTCCGCGAGACCATCCCCTTTGCCCGCACCCTGCACCGCATCTATCCGTAGGCAGGGAACGAGGGACCAGGGACCAAGAGAACAAGCTAATCAAGGGGCAGACTTCGGTCTGCCTCTTTTTGCTTTGAATCGCGCGCTCCTCTCCTGTAAAAACTCTCTGGGGGTGAAAGCCCCTCGCCCTGTAACCTGCCCCGCAATTTCAAAAAAATACTTGTTCTCACAAATCCCACCCCGCCCGAATCGTCTCTTCCACCTGCCGAATCGAACAAGCACAGGGTTTTCCCCCGGACTTTTCTCCAAGAGGTTTTCTCGATGCCGTTGTCTGCTCCTGAAGTTCATGCCCTGAGTGGCTCCCGAGGTTGAAGGGCTTCTGCCCGCCATACAGACGCGCTGGAGCTCGCGCGCTTTTAGTGACCGCGATGTGACCGATGCCGATCTCCACCGCGTCTTCGAAGCCGCTCGCTGGGCGGCCTCATCCTTCAACGAGCAACCCTGGCGTTTTGTCGTTGGCCGCAAAGGTGACGCGACCCATGCCGACCTCGCGGAATCCCTCCTGGGCTTCAATCAGCAGTGGGCCACCAAGGCCCCGGTCCTGATCCTGGGTGTGGCACACGACAAATTCCTGCATAACGGTACGCCCAACGCTTATGCGCTCTATGACCTGGGCGCAGCCGTAGCCCAGCTGTCCCTGCAGGCCGCCGAGCAGGGCATGACCACCCACCAGATGGCCGGCTTTGATCACGACAAGGCCCGCAAGCTGCTCGCCATTCCCGACGAGTACCAGCTGGGCACGCTCATCGCGCTCGGCTATCAGGGCGATCCTGCCACCCTCACCAACGAGCATCTCCTTTCGCTTGAAACTACTCCGCGCAGCCGCAAGCCACTGGAGGAGACGGTGTTTGCCAGCTGGGGTCAGCCGGCCGATTTGGGCTGATCCCGGCTCCGGAACTCGGGGTAGAGTGGAGGCAGGAGGGCCCCGGCCCATGAGCTCTACCCGCGGTGGCAGAAAGACCGTGAAACCCGCCGGAACAAAGCCGCAATCCCCAGCAACCCGGCCCGCTGCCAGCAGACGTGCACCGTTGTCGCACCGGCGCATGCGGCGCCTGCGCGGTTGGTTGCTGCGGGTCGCATTCCTTGGGCTCGGATTTGCGATCGTGGTTCTGGGCTGGGCGGCAATCGCCCGCAACTCTGCTCCCACCGCCAACACCGACCGCACCCGTTTCGATGCCCTGATTGTGCTGGGCGATCCGGCCGACGCCGATGGCAACCCCACACCCAAGCAACTGGCGCGGGTCAATGAGGCGGTTCGCGAGTACGAGCGCGGCGTGGCACCGCATATCATCCTGACCGGAGGCGCGGTCCGTAGCCGCTTCGTCGAAGCCGAGGTGATGGCCCGCGCGGCCCAGGCCGAAGGTATCCCCTCCAGCGCTATCGTCATAGAAGGAAAAGCCTTAGATACCATCCAGAATCTTTGCTATTCCACCCGCATCCTGCAGCAAAAAGGCTGGAGTTCGGCGGAGATTATCTCCTCCGCCAGCCATCTTCCCCGCACCGCGCTGATCGCCGAGGAGATGCCGATCGAGTGGCGAACCCACCCTGCTCCGCCCCTTACCCCCGCTGTTGGCAGCCGCCTGATGTTTGCTGAAGCCATCGAAGAGCTCAAGACGGTGCACTTTCTGCTCTGGGCGCGTCTAAGGGAAAGGTGTCAACCGTAAGTAAAATCCCGGCTGCAGCGCGTTGTCCCGCGCTGGGCTGGTCCTGTAAGCTGTGGAGTGATGCGCCTTTCTGTAAGAATCACCACGTGTTTTGCCTTCCTGTCCGCGCTCGCGATGGGCGCCGGATGCCGCGTTGTGGCCCAGAGCTCCGCTCCGGCCACCTCTACCAACGGAACCTACATCGCCATCGATCCGCTGGCGAAGGTGGCCTACGACAACAAGTACGACCTCTCGCTCGGCATGGCTTTCAACCACGCCAAGGCAGGTCCGGCCCTGTTACAGGGCGCTGACCTGGGCGGTCTGGATCTCTCAGGTTCCTACTGGTTCACCAAGCATTGGGCGCTCGAGTCCAGTGTGCGGGGCTTCATCGGCACCAGCGGCGCCGGCACCAGCAGTGGTGCTACCGGCGGCAATGCGAAGAACAACATCAAGGGACCCGTCGTCAGCGAGTATTACTTCACCGCTGGCCCGGAGTGGCTGGGCCCGCACAACAAGCATGCCGCCATCATTGGCCACGTGCTGGCCGGCGGCGTCTACGGCGACTTTGAGCAGGATCTGCTGGGCCAGGGGCCGAGCACTGTGGCCTTCTACAACAATCAGGTGGCTCCGGCCATCATCGCCGGCGGCCACATCGATCTGAACCGCTCCGATCGCTGGGTCTTCCGCATCACGCCCGACGCCGTCGTCACCCACTTCGGCACCAACTACGCGCCCGTGATGCAGAAGTTCGATGTGAACTTCGCCATCTCCGTCGGCGTGGAGTACAAGTTCAAGAAGAAGCGCTAAGCGTACACCGCTTTCCAGCGTGTGGCCCGGAACCAGCCTCTCATCAGGTGCAGGTTCCGGGCTTTTTTCTTGGGCCTTCGGTTCCTGAACCGTACGGTCAGCCAGGAACTTTTCTGTGTCCGCGGCCCACATCGTTTCCTCTAAAGAGCAAGATTCCACAACAACAGATGCCAGCTTCATCTCCGTGTGGTATTCTCCAGCGTTCGGTGAAGGTTGCGGGAGAGTATCGCAGGCGGAAATTTCGTTTCGGATCGCGAAACCCTCTTCACCGAAGCCGAGCTCGTGACTTGATAGAAAGCGGGAATGTGGAGCTATGAAGGATACGCTTGGAGTTTTGCTTGCCGGAGGCGCTGGAGAACGCCTGTTCCCTCTCACGCGCGATCGCGCCAAACCAGCTGTACCGTTTGGCGGCCACTACCGCATCATCGACATCACCCTTTCCAATTGCATCAACTCCGGGCTGCGCAAGGTCTACATCATGACGCAGTACAAAGCTCTTAGCCTCAATCGGCACATCCGCGAGGGCTGGACCGGCATTGTGGCTCAGGAGTTGGGCGAGTTCTTTGAGCTCCTGCCTCCCATGCAGCGGACCGGCGCCAACTGGTACATGGGCACCGCCGATGCCGTCTACCAGAACATCTACTCTATCGGCAGCGAGCAGCCCAAGCACGTCATCATTCTCTCCGGCGACCACATCTACAAGATGGACTACAGCCGGATGCTGGCCTATCACAACGAGACCAACGCCGACGTTACGCTGGCCACCCTGCCCATTCCGCCGGAAGAGGTTTCGCGCTTTGGCGTGGTCGAGGTTGGGCCCACCGGCGAGATCATGGGCTTCCAGGAAAAGCCTGCCTCCACCGCCTTCCGCTCCCCCTTCAATCCCGACGCGGTCGATGCCTCCATGGGCATCTACATCTTCAATACCGAGGTGCTGCTGAAGGCTCTGATCGCCGACGCCGAGGATCCCAACTCCAAGCACGACTTTGGTCACAACATTCTGCCTGCCCTGCTGGGCAAGAAGAAGATGATGGCCTACGCCTTTGTGGACGAGAACAAGAAGCAGGAGGCGCACTACTGGCGCGATGTGGGCACGCTGGACGCCTACTACGAGGCCAACATGGACCTCTGCTCCGTGTCGCCTATCTTCAACCTCTACGACAACAACTGGCCCATCCGCACCCGCGCCCGCCAGTATCCGCCGGCCAAGTTCGTCTTCGGCGAGCCGGGCCGCTCCGGCATGGCTGTGAACTCCATCATCACCGCCGGCGTCATCATCTCCGGTGCTTCGGTGTACAACTCCATCCTTTCGCAGGATGTGAGGGTCAATTCCTACTCCGATGTCGAAGCCAGCATCGTCTTTTCGCATGTGAACATCGGCCGCCATTGCCGCATCCGGCGCGCCATCATCGATCGCGATGTGCACATTCCCGAAGGCACGGTCATCGGCTACGATCCGATCGAGGATCGCCGCCGTTACTTCGTCACTCCCTCCGGGCTCACTATCGTGACGCGCGATACCTCGCTCTTTGAGAATCCCGTGGACCCGACGTTCATGGAAAACTACTAGGTTTCTGACCGTTTGATTCTGAACCATTCACGGGTGCCCCTGGTCTCGATGTTGAGACCAGGGAAAGCACGCGCCGCTTCGGGGGGTTAGCCCAGTTGTGTTCCGCACCCGGAGCAGTACCGCGCGCCCACGGGGTTGCTGGCCTGGCAGTTGGGGCAGGCATTCAGCGTGGGAGCGGCAGCCGCGGGTGGCATGTTCACCGTCACGTTGACAGGAGCGCCCCACGGCGGCAGGACAATGCCCAGGTAAGCGGCAATCGACGCGGCCTGCACGGCATTGAAGAGCCGTACCCGCCCGGGCATGAAGAAGCAGCCAATAAAGCCCAGAATCCACGGCAACGGCGTCCAGCTGAGGCACAGATACAGAATGCCCAGTCCCGTCCGCCGCAGGTAGAAGTGGTGCGCTCCAAACCCGCCCAGAAACAGCGCCAACAGCACGCCCACCACTTCATCGCGGCGTACCGCCTCGTACTGCTGATAGAAGATCGCCTGCGGATTCGGATAGTTGTAGGCACCCATGGGGCTGCTCCTCGCTCCTGCTTCACCTGCATGTGAGGATACGCACCCCGGCCCAGGCCGGTTCCGCTCGCGGTGTCCCCTTGTGCGGCCATTGTCCCACAGCTCCGGCACGCGTAGCATCAGAGCCATGACCGGCGTACCCAATGCAGCATCCAGTGGAGAATTCCTGATCGGCGGCGATCTGCGCGTTCGCCGCATGGGCTACGGCACCATGCGCCTGGTGGGTGAGGGAGCTTGGGGCGAACCCGGCGACCCCGCCGAAGCCCGCCGCGTGCTCCGCCGCGCTATCGAGCTCGGCGTAACCCTGATCGACACCGCTGATGCCTATGGCCCGGAGATTGCCGAGCGGCTGATCGGCGAGGCGCTCTACCCTTATCCGAGCGATCTGGTCATCGCCACCAAGGGCGGCATCACTCGCCAGGGTCCGGCCAAAACCGAGTATGTGGGCCGCGCCGGCTACCTGATTCAATGCGTGGAGATGAGCCTGCGCCGCCTCAAGCTCGACTCGATCCCCCTCTACCAGCTACACCGCATCGATCCCCGCACGCCGCTCGAAGAGTCGATTGGCGCCCTCCTGCGCATGCAGGAAGCCGGCAAGATCCGCCACATCGGCCTGAGCGAGGTAACGCCCGAGCAGGTCGAAGAGGTGCGCAAGTTCGTTCCGGTAGTCTCCATTCAGAACCGCTACAGCCTGGGCGACCGCCGGCATGAGGCCACGCTGGACTGGTGCGCGCGGCAGGGCATCGCCTTCCTGCCCTGGTATCCGAACTTTGCCGGCAAGCTGCTCCGGCCCGACCACCCCGCTGCACGGCGCATGGCCCAGCTAGCCGCGCGCCACAACGCCTCGGTCACGCAACTGGCGCTGGCCTGGCTCTTGCAGCGCTCGCCGGTTCTGCTGCCCATTCCCGGCACCTCGAAGGTCGCGCATCTGGAGGAGAACGTTGCCGCCAGCGCCCTGCAGCTGAGCCCGGAGGATTGGGCCGAGATTGAAGCCGTTGCCGCCGCGTAGGATATCCTGAGCCACAAAGACCCGCGCCATGCCCACAACAACCCTTTCCGTCGCCCTCATCACGCTCAACGAAGCGGCCAACCTGCCGCGCACCCTGCAGAGCCTCCGCTTCGCGCCTGAAATCGCGCTTGAAATCGTTGTGGTCGATTCCGGCTCGACTGATGGCACCCAAGAATTGGCTCGCTCAGCCGGAGCCCGCGTTATCCCGGAGCCGTGGAAAGGTTTTGGCGCGCAGAAAAACTCCGCCATTGCCCACACCACCGGCGAGTGGGTGCTCTCGCTCGACGCCGACGAAGAGCTGAGCCCGGCACTCGCGCAGGAGATTGCAGCGCTGCTCACCGCCGGGCCCGCCTGCAACGCCTATCGCATCCCGCGCCTGAATTTTTTTCTTGGTTCTCCCCTGCGGCACGGTGGTTATTGGCCCGATCCCAAGCTGCGCCTCTTCCGCCGCGGCTGTGCGATGTTCGAGGAGCGCTCCGTGCACGAGGCCATGAAGGCCACCGATGCAGCTGCGGGCAAGGTGGGCCAGTTGCAGGGCCATCTCATTCACCACTGCTATCCCACCCTCGAAGAGTACGTGGAGCACATGAACCGCTACAGCACCGCCGCCGCCCGCATGCTGGTGGAGTGCGGCCGTGCTCCGCGCACCCTTCCCGCGCTGCTCTGGAACGCCGTGCTCAACCCCGCGGCCACCTTCCTCTACAACTACGTGGTCCGGCTCGGCTTTCTCGACGGTACGGCAGGCCTCTTCCAGCACCTCAACCACTCCGCCTACATCCACTGGAAGTACGTGAAGGCATGGCGGATCGGAAAGTCGGGGCTCCGGGGTCAGTAGCCGACGCCAGGAGAGCACGATCCGTTTATAGTCATAGTCTCGTAGGGACAACGCAAAACGCGCTTCGCGCAGTCTCAAGAGACCTGCGCGAAGCGCGCCCGCTGCATGCAATGCCGCGGAGCGTGTCCACAGCATGCAATGCCTAGCTGCGCTTGCCGCCACCGGGGCGCCGTCCTGGGCCACCCGAAGGACGGCCACCGCCGCGTGGCTTGAAGCCACCACCCGGACGCGAGCCGCCCGGACGGGAACCTGAACCGGAGCCGGGTCTGCGGCCTCCGCCAGCGCCCGGACGGCCACCGGTGGCAGGACGCGACCCACCACTGCGCGGACGGTCGCCAAAGGGCTTTGCTCCAAACGGCTTGCCTGCCGGACGTCCACTACCACTGCTGCGGCGGGGCTCTCCACCTTCCGCACGGTCAAAGCCGGGACGTGCGGGCCGCGGACGATCCGAGCCCTCGCTGCGGCCAAACTGCGGGCGCGGAGCGCGCGGGCGTTCCCCCGCATCCCCACGGTCAAAGCGGGGACGTGCGGGTCGTGATCCAAACTCCTGCCCCTGGCCCTCAAAGCGTGGCCGGCGGGGCCGGTCTCCACCCTCTTCGCGATTAAAGGCGGGACGTGCCGGACGCGGACGATCCGAGCTCGCGCCGTGGTCGAACTGCGGACGCGGAGCGCGCGGACGTTCCCCCGCATCCCCACGGTCAAAGCGGGGCCTCGCGGGCCGCGCTCCAAACTCCTTCCCCTGTCCCTCAAAGCGTGGACGGCGGGGACGATCTCCACCCTCTTCGCGATTAAAGGCGGGACGTGCGGGCCGCGGACGGTCCGAGCTTGCGCCACGGTCGAACTGCGGACGCGGCGCGCGCGGACGGTCAAAGCTCGATCCATCCCGCTGGAAGCCGGGCTTGGCACCGTAGCGCGGAGCTTCGCCATCCGGACGGGGGCTGCGCGGACGGTCAAACGAAGGCTTCGCACCAAAGCTGGGGCGCCCTTGCGGCCGGTCGAAATTGCCTGCCGGACGATCACCGGGCTTGCGGAAGGGCTTATCGCCCGCCGGACGGAAGCTGCGGCCAGCAGCCGGACGCACCGGGCGGTCGCCCGAGCTCTTGAAGGGCCTGCCGCCCCGTCCGCCGAACTTGCCGCCACGGGACTTGTCGGCTTCGTGATCCACCGCGCGGCCTGCTTCCTTGGGCAGCATGCGGGTGGTCTTGATGCGGCGCGGCTTCAGCTTACCCAGCGCGGTCAACCGCAGTGCCTCCACCTCGGAGGCGTCCAGCTCGCGAATCTTGCCGGGTTCCAGGTCCAGCACCAACGGACCGTAAGCAATGCGGCGGATCTTCTCCACAAAGTGTCCGATGGCGGTAAACATCTTGCGCAGCTCGCGGTTGCGGCCTTCGATCAGCACCACCTCAAACCACGGGTTGTCGCCCTCGCGCACCTGGCGGACACGCGCAGGAGACGTGCGCACACGGTCGGAGCCGGGCTCGGCCCGCTCAATGGCGATGCCGTTGCGCAGCTCTTCCAGCTCCTCGTCGGTCGGCTGGCCGCTCACCTTCACCAGGTAGGTCTTTTCCACGCCGGATCCGGCCTTGGTCAGCAGATTTGCCAGCTCGCCGTCGTTGGTCACCAGCAGCAGGCCTTCGCTCAGGTAGTCCAGGCGACCCACCGGGTAAAGCCGTTCGCCGGCCTTGTCAAAGAACTGCATCACCGTGGGGCGGCCCTCGGGATCGCTTACCGTGGTCACAAAGCCCTTGGGCTTGTTCAGCATGAAGTAGCGGTGCCGCTCCACGCCCTGCAACAGCTTTCCATCCACGCGGATGTGGTCGCGATTGATGTCGGCCTTGGCGCCCAGCGTGGTCACCGTCTCGCCATTCACCTGCACGCGGCCCGCCTCAATCAGCTCCTCGGCGTGGCGGCGGCTGGCAATGCCGGCCTGCGACAGAATCTTCTGCAAACGCTCCAGCTTCGGCGCCGGACGGTCGGAGGGGATCTCCACCTCGTCTTCATCCTCGTCCTCGGCGCCGTCGCCCAATTCCTCGTCGTCGTCTTCGATCACAATCTCGCCGTCCTCGTCGAGCGCGGCCAGATCATCTTCTTCGGCCTCGATCTCCTCAGCAGGTTCTTCGGCGACAGGCTCGGGTGCAGCAGCTACAACTTCCGGCTCCGGAGCCGGTTCTTCAGTCTTCTTCTTGCGCGGGGCGCGGGCTTTCTTTGGCTTTGGGGCCTCTTCGGCAGCGGTTCCGGCAGCGGCTACGGTCTCTGGCGCTTCCACAGCGGCAGCCACCGGCTCGATGGTCTTGGTCTTGCGGGCGCGCGGCTTTTTAGCCGGCACAATAGCTTCCTCAATCGGCTCAGCCGATGCGGGGGTAATCTTCTTCTTCATGGGAACTTCTCTGTTTCTGCCTACTCGGCGGCCGGCGGCTCTTCGGTTCGAGCCGTGGCGGTGGTGGGTTCGGAGTCGGCCGCGTCCGGTGCGGGCTCAGACTCTTCGGGCTCAACTGCCTCGGACGGTTCAACCTCGGGCGCTTCGCTCAGATTCTCATCGAACTCGGCTCTCCGGGCTGCGGCAGCGGCTTCCGCGGGGGTGACCTCCTCGGCATCTTCCAGCTCGCTTGCGGCCATCTTCTCGAACTCCTCCATGGAGGGCAGTTCGTTGACGTCCTTCAGGCCAAAGCGGAGCAGGAACTCCTTGGTGGTCTTGTACAGGATGGGGCGGCCGATCACCTGCTTGCGGCCGGCGGTGGCAATCAGCTTGCGGGCCAGCAACGACCCAAAAACGCCCGACGAATCGACGCCGCGAATCTCATTGACCTCCGGCGCCGTAACAGGCTGCTTGTAGGCAATCACGGCCAGCGTTTCCAGGGCGGGCAGCGAAAGCTTCAAGGCAGGTTTGAGGCTTTTCACAAAGCCCCGGACAACATCATGGCACTCCGGTTTGGTGGCCATGCGGTAGCCGCCGGCAATCTCGCGGATTTCAACTCCGCGCGCGTCGGTGGCGTAGTCGGAAACCAGCTCGTCCAGAAGCTGGCGGAGAATCGTCTTCACCTCGCGGTCGCGCTGGCGGGCCAGACGCTTCTCGCGGGCTTCCTCGGTCTCCTCCGGTTCGGCAGATTCGGCCTCTTCTGCCTCGGCTGCTTCGCCTTCCGCAGTTCCCTCCACTGGCTCTGCGGCAGAGTTTTCCTCTGCGGCAGCTTCCTCAGCCTCCGGCGCCTCTTCGGCGGCGGATTCGGCAGCTTCGGCGGATTCCGGCGCAGCTTCTTCCGCAGCAGGTTCGGCCTGCTCCGGAGCCGGTTCTGCGGCGGTAACTTCTTCTTCTGCAATCTCTTTGCTTGCTGTCTCAGGCTCGACGCCCTCCGCCAGCAGCGCCCCCTCGCCAGCCTCTTCGGCGCTCTCGCCATCCGCCTGAGCTTCGGCCGCGGCGGCCTCCTGCTCAGCCTTCCAGGCCAGGGCTTCATCGGCAAACAGGGTCGCCAGCTGGGCCAGGGTTACTGGCTCCTCAGCAGCGTAGATCACGGCTTCAAGCTTGGCTTTCAGACTCATGCGAAGAAAAAGGTACCTCAAGTATGGTACCGGAAGCCGGGCTCCTGTGCGCATTCACAGGGGTTACTCCCAGGGAAACAATCAAAAAGCGGCCTCCGGTGGTTGCCGGAGACCGCTTTTGAGTCAGAAACCAGGAGGATTGCGGTTCCTGAGTTAGTTGGTAATCTGGCGGAAGAGCCAGAACAGGGTGCCGGAGAGCAGCGCCGCCGCCGGCAGGGTGAAGACCCAGGCCGCGGCAATGTTGCGGATGGTGGAAAACTGCAGGCCGCTCTTGTTGGCGAACATGGTGCCGGCCACGCCCGAGCTGAGCACATGCGTCGTCGAAACCGGCAGCCCGAAGTTGTCCGCGGCGGAGATGGTGAACATCGCCACCAGCTCCGCGCAGGCTCCCTGCGCATAGGTCAGGTGCTCCTTGCCGATCTTCTCGCCCACCGTGACCACAATGCGCTTCCAGCCCACCATGGTGCCCAGTCCCAGCGCCAGAGCCACAGCCACCTTCACCCACGCCGGGATGAACTTGGTGGCCTTGTCCACCTTGCTCTTGTAGTTGGCCAGAGCCGCATTTTCATCCTTGGTAAAGCCGGCCTTCTTGTCCTTGCCCAGCAGGCGCAGCGCCTCGCTCACCACATACATGTCGTTGCGGACGTTGCTCTGCTGCGCTGCCGGAACGGACTTGTACTCCTTGTAGAGCGCCACTTCGTTCTTCAGGTCGAAGACCAGTTCGCGCAGCGCCAGGTAGGTATCCGGCCGGATCTCCTTGGTGCGGACGTAGTCGGTCACCTGGGCGCGGGCGCTTTCGCCCAGCACGCCGGTGGGATCCACGTGATGGTTCACGATCTGCCCCGCCTGCTCGCTGGCGGCGATAAAGTCCTGGACGTCGTGCGTGGTCACGGCGTGGTTCAGAGCGTAGGCCGTGGGCACCGTGCCGATCAGGATGAGCATGATCAGGCCCATGCCCTTCTGGCCGTCGTTGGAGCCGTGCGCGTAGCTTACGCCGCTGCAGGTCAGAACCAGCAGCAGGCGGATGGGCCACGGCGGCGGCTCTTGGCCCTTGGGCGCTTCAAACAGCGCCTGGCTCACTGTGACGAAGCGGAAGACCACAAGCAGACCGCCGGCCACTGCCAAGGCAATTCCAATCGCGAGCCATGGATTCAGAGCAAAGCCAAAGTAGGTGACGGCTCCCACCAGCAGTCCCAGCAGCGAGCAGCCCCACGTGCGCAACGTAGGCTTCAGCACCATCAGCAGAATCGCGGCGCAGCCAAAACCCACCAGCGGCGAGATCAGCAGAACCTTGAAGACCTTGGTCGCCTGCTCCCAGTCCACGCCGGAGGTGCCGGTGTGCGCGTTCATCAGCTGGTTGGCCAGGCCCACGCCGATGATGGAGCCCACCATGGTGTGCGAGCTCGACGCCGGCAGGCCAAACCACCAGGTGCCAAGATTCCACACAATGGCCGCCAGCAACAGCGCAAAGACCATGGCGAAGCCCGCGCCCGAGCTCACCTGCAGAATCAGCTCCACGGGCAGCAGGGTGATGATGCTGAAGGCTACCGCACCCGTCGAAGTCAGCACGCCGGCCAAGTTGCATAGCCCCGACCACACCACCGCGATGTTTGGATCCAGCGAGTGCGTGTAGATCACCGTGGCCACGGCGTTGGCCGTATCGTGGAAGCCGTTCACAAACTCGAAGCCCAGGGCAATCAGCAGTGCGGTTCCCAGCAGGAGGTACGGCCAGATGCTGCCGACGGCGGTTGAGCCCAGATCCTGTGCGATGTGGAAGCCGATGAAACCCAGGCCTCCCAGCAGTGCCGCGCCCACCACGGCGCCGCTGATCCAGGCGGAGGATTGCTTCATCTTCTTGTCCAGGAGCGACGTACCGGGGGGCAGGGTTTCAACTGCAGTTGCCAGATCCGACATCTCTTGACTCCCTCGATTCGAGATAGTTCTTGTGTACGCGCCGGGATTTGGAGAAATACCCGGTGCACAAGGGATATCGGAGTTCGATGAACGGTAGTTCCACACTATGTAAACAGACGATGAATTATGCAACGATCCGGGGCATTCGGAGAGATCTTCGGCAGATCCAAAGGCTTTGCAGCAGGAGATATTTCAAAGGCGCTGTAGGCGCAAAGCAGGTTAGCCCCACGTTTTAACGTGGGGGAAGCCAACCCCAGCAATGCCCCAGAGTCCCGCAGGGACGGCGCAAGACAGGATGCCCTGGCAGTGTCTGCGCGAAGCGCGTCTGCTGCATGCAATGCCGCGAAGTGCGCCTGCTGCATGCAATGCCGCTTACGCCAATGCGTGGAACAGGTAATAAAGCAGGCCGGAGAGCAGCGCCGCGGCTGGCAGGGTGAAGACCCATCCGGCGGCAATGTTGCGCACTGTCGTAAAGCGGATGCCCGAACCATCGGCTGCCATGGTGCCCGCCACGCCCGAGCTCAGAATGTGCGTAGTCGATACTGGCAGGCTCCAGATGTTGGCGGCAAAGATGGTTCCCATGGCCACCAGGCCGGCGCTGGCGCCCTGCGCATAGGTCAGGTGCTCCTTGCCGATCTTTTCGCCCACAGTCACCACCACCCGCTTCCAGCCCACCATCGTGCCCAGGCCCAGCGCCAGCGCCACCGCCACCTTCACCCAATCGGGAATGAATTTGGTGGCCTTGTCCAGCTTGTCCTGATAAGTCTTCAGCGCCTTGGCCTCAGCGGGCGTAAAGGCGGGGTTGTTGCTCTTCTGCATCAGCCGCAGCGCCTCGCTGGCCACATACATGTCATTGCGGACGTTGGCCTGGTCCTGCGCCGGAACCGACTTATACGCGCCATAGAGCGCCACTTCGTGGTTCACGTCCTCCACCAGCTCGCGCAGCGCCAGAATCGTGTCCGGCTGCAGCTGCTTGGTGCGGATGTAGTCGGTCACCTCGGAGCGCGCATCGGGGCCAAGAATCCCCTTCGGGTCCACGTGGCGATCCAGAATCTGGCCGGCCTGCTCGCTGGCCACAATAAAGCTCTGCACATCGTGCGACGTGACGGCATGGTTCAGCGCGTAGGCTGTGGGTACCGTGCCGATCAGGATCAGCATGATCAGCCCCATGCCCTTCTGGCCGTCGTTGGAACCGTGGGCAAAGCTCACGCCCATGCAGTTCAGCACCATCATGGCGCGAATCGGCAGCGGCGGAGGTTCCTGACCGCGCGGCGCATCAAAGATCGCCGGATAGTTGGCCAGCCACTGCGCCGCCAGCCAGCTCAGGGCCAGCATGGCCACGCCGGCGCCGGCGATCGTCCACCAGGTGTTGGTAAAGGTGTAGGCCAGAGCGGCAGCGCCGCCGCCCAGCGCCAGGCAAACCACAAAACGCCGCCACGCCGAGTGCACCATGCCCTTGGCCATCAACAGCAGCATGGCCGCGCAGCAGAAGCCCACCAGCGGCGAAACCACCAGCGCCTTCAGCACCTTGGCGGCCTGGTCCCAATCCACGCCCGAGGTCCCGGTGCGCCCGTTCAGCAGCTGGTTGGCAATGCCCACGCCCATGATGGAGCCCACCATGGTGTGCGAGCTGGATGCCGGCAGTCCCAGCCACCAGGTGGCCAGATTCCACAAAATCGCGGCAATCAGCAGCGCAAAGACCATGGAGAAGCCCGCCCCCGAGCTCACCTGCAGAATCAGCTCCACAGGCAGCAGCGTGATGATGGCAAAGGCCACCGTGCCGGAGCTGAACAGCACTCCCAGCAGGTTGCAGAGGCCCGACAGCACCACGGCAAGATAGGGCGTCAGCGAATGCGTGTAGATGACGGTGGCCACGGCGTTGGCCGTGTCATGGAAGCCGTTGACAAACTCAAAACCCAGGGCAATGAGCAAAGCAATGGTCAACAGCGCGTAAGGCCAGTAGCTGGTAACTGTGGCATTATCCAGATCGCGGGCTACGTGAAAGCAAATGTAGCCAAGCCCGCTGAGAACCGCCACCAGAAACACCATGATCGAAGCGCGGTTGGTCGGCGTCTTCATCCTGCTGTCAAGTAGGGACTTGCCAGCAGGCAGAACTGGAACTGCCGTTGCGAGATCAGCCATCAGAAATTACCAATGCGCCCGGAGACATTCCGGCTACGCTTGGTCCTCCTCGTCGAGAGCTCAGCGGCTTGTGAAAATGGATTTGGAAAATAGAAGGGGAACGACCTGGAAGGGTTGTTTTTAGGGCCGATGTGAAAGGCGTCCATAAATCCCCAACAATCGCAATTGGGTCACGATTGTTACGTCGAACTGATAGCGATACTCAGCCAAACATACTTCATTCTACAACGTGAACAGGGCGTAAACAACGCGTTACAGGATGACTAAAGTGGAAAACCAGTTAGGAAAATCAACTCTTCGCCCACTCTTGGAAGGTCGTCCAGTATCGGTTCACGAGGTCATCGGCGACCGCTCCAATTCGATCAGAATGGCTACTAAGAATATATTTTTCAACAATTTGTCTATTCATCTAGTGGAGGAAAATTTCGGATCGATTTTCGGTCGTTCGCTTCGGTTCCATCGATGTTGTCACTCCAAAATCATATTGCCAGAACTTTCCGTGGTACGTGCCTTTACCGCCAGTCGTCCTCCAGGCTCGCCACCCGTTCGTTCATCACCACTTCAAAACTGGTGTGCTTCTTGATGAAGATCTCGCTGAAGGCCTGATCCTGCCGCAGCAGAATCGCCTGCAGCCGGACCAGCTCCAGCAGCGCCAGGAACATGGCAATCAGCGCTCGCTCGGAGTGGGTGTGGCTCAGCAGCCGGCGCAGCGCTACGGGCTTATCCTCCAGCGTCAGCCGCCGGCTGAGGAACTGGATCATCTGCCCCACCGTTACCGAGTCCTCTTCAAGGCTGATCACCGGCCGGTTCCGGGCACGGTCCAGAATCTCGCGGAAGATGCGCACCAAGTCTGTGGTGTCGGCGGCAATCTCCGCGTCTTCGCCGGCCACTTCCTTGAACTCACGTATGCCGGGGTTCGACCACGTGGCCGCTTCCAGCATCTGCTTTTCCAGCAGCATCTGCGCCGCGTTCTTGAAGCGCTCGTGCTCCAACAGCCGCTCCACCAGCTCCCGGCGCGGATCTTCCGCCTGCTCGCCGCCCACCGCGGGCGAGCGCGGCAACAGCATCTTGCTCTTGATGTGGATCAGCAACGACGCCATGTAGATGAATTCGCCGGCCACATCCACATCCGTCGCCTTCAGCCGGTTCACATAGTGCAGGAACTGGGCCGTGATCTTCGAGATCGGGATGTCGTAAACGTCGATGTCCTGTTTGCGGATCAGGTCCAGCAGCAGATCCAGCGGCCCCTCGTACACCCGGTCCACCAGAAGCGCAAACGGCGCATCGTCCGAGACTTCGCGCTTGATCATCGGGTGCGAAGGCTTGGATTCGGTGGGATCGAGCGTCGGCTCGCCCTCCTCGTCGGCATCGGCAGCGGGAACTTCTGCGCTGGCCACCGGCTCAGGGGCCGGTTCTTCGCTGGATTCTTCGACCACAACTAACTCATTTTGAGCAGCTTCTGAATCTACTTCGGCTGTTTCCCCTGCCGGCTCCTCAGCGACAACCCCAGCCTCGGCCGCGGGCTCGGGAATCTCTTCCGTCGCCTCGGTCTCCGTTTCCGGGGCTTCCTCTGTCCCTGGGGTTTCTGCGTCGGTCTCGATCGCAGCTTCCTCTACCGGTTCCTCGGCCGCTTCAGCCTCTGCCCCGGCCTCGGGCTCAACGCCGTCGTCGTCGCCGGCCTGATCCTCGGTCTGGGCTTCAGCTACGGTTTCCGGAGTGGGCTCGGCCAACTCTTCCTCGGCCTGCTCGGTGGTGTGGGGAACGTCCATCTCTTCCATTCTCTCAAGCGCGGGCTCTTCCGGCTCAGCTTCTGCGCGGGGCTCTTCGGCTTCGGCTGCGGGGACCTCGGCAACCTCCGCCTCGGGCTCAACCGGACCCTCCGGTGCCGGCTCCGCGGCTTCCTCTGCCAGCCCAGCCAGATCCTCCGCAGCCGCATGCTCAGAAGGGATTTCCACCGGCGCGTCGAGGAAGATGTTCACCATCTCGAGGGGCTCGGGCTCGCCGGTCGCACCTTCTTCCGACGCGGCCGCCGCTTCCGCCGGCTCGGGCTCACCCTCTGAAGCGTCCTCGTCTTCCACAGCCTCCACCCGGTCTTCCACAGAACTTTCCACAGGTTCCGCTTCTGTGGATTCCTCGCCCGGCTCAGCTACAGTTTGTTCAATTGCCTCGGCAGTTGCCTGCAAAGCCGCTTCTTCTTCCGCAGTCCGGGTAACCGCGGCCTCGGCGCGGGCGGCAGCCTCAGCCTCTGCTTCATCCAGAGCCTCGGCCTCAGCCGCTTCCGCCTCCGCCGCTGCACGCGCAAGAGCCTCTTCAGCAGCCTTGGCTTCCGCAGCCGCTTTCTCTTCCGCTTTCTCCTTCAAGCGAGCTTCTTCAACGGCCTTCGCCGCAGCCACAGCTTCTGCGGCAATTCGCGCTTCTTGTTCAGCCGCTGCACGAGCTGCAGCTTCCTCAGCGGCTCGCGCTTCGGCTTCCGCTTGTGCGCGTGCTTCCGCCTCCGCCGCCGCACGTGCAAGTGCCTCTTCGGCAGCCTTGGCTTCCGCGGTAGCTTTCTCTTCAGCTTCCGCCTTCAAACGGGTTTCTTCAGCGGCCTTCGCCGCAGCCACAGCTTCTGCTGCAATTCGCGCTTTTTGTTCAGCTGCTGCTCGCGCTGCAGCTTCCTCAGCGGCTCGTGCCTTGGCTTCCGCTTGTGCGCGCGCTTTCGCCTCTGCCGCAGCTCTCGCAAGAGCCTCTTCAGCAGCCTTGGCTTCCGCGGCTGCTTTCTCTTCCGCTTCAGCCCTCAAGCGAGCTTCTTCAGCGGCTTTCGCTGCGGCCTCAGCTTTTGCGGCAATTCGCGCTTCTTGTTCAGCTGCTGCCCGCGCTGCAGCTTCCTCAGCTGCTCGTGCCTTGGCTTCCGCTTGTGCGCGTGCTTCCGTCTCTGCCGCCGCACGCGCAAGTGCCTGTTCGGCAGCCTTGGCTTCCGCAGCGGCTTTCTCTTCTGCTACCGCCTTCAAGCGGGCTTCTTCAGCGGCCTTCGCCGCAGCTTCCGCTTCTGCAGCAATTCGCGCTTCTTGTTCAGCCGCAGCACGAGCAGCAGCTTCCTCAGCGGCTCGTGCTGCGGCTTCCGCTTGTGCGCATGCTTCCGCCTCTGCCGCTGCACGTGCAAGAGCCTCTTCGGCAGCCTTGGCTTCCGCGGTAGCTTTCTCTTCAGCTTCCGCCCTCAAGCGGGCTTCTTCAGCAGCCTTCGCTGCGGCCTCAGCTTCTGCTGCAATTCGCGCTTTTTGTTCAGCTGCTGCTCGCGCTGCAGCTTCCTCAGCGGCTCGTGCTTCGGCTTCTGCTTGTGCGCGTGCTTCCGCCTCCGCAGCTGCACGTGCAAGAGCCTCTTCGGCAGCCTTGGCTTCCGCAGCCGCTTTCTCTTCCGCTTCCGTCTTCAAACGAGCATCTTCGGTGGCCTTCGCCGCGGCCTCAGCTTCAGCGGCAATTCGCGCTTCTTGTTCAACCGCTGCACGCGCAGCAGCTTCCTCGGCGGCTCGTGCTTCGGCTTCTGCTTGTGCGCGTGCTTCCGCCTCTGCCGCCGCACGCGCAAGTGCCTCTTCGGCAGCCTTGGCTTCCGCGGCAGCTTTCTCTTGCGCTTCCGCCTTCAAACGGGCTTCTTCAGCGGCCTTCGCCGCGGCCTCTGCTTTTGCGGCAATTCGCGCTTCTTGTTCAACCGCTGCACGCGCAAAAGCCTGTTCGGCAGCCTTGGCTTCCGCAGCGGCTTTCTCTTCTGCTACCGCCTTCAAGCGGGCTTCTTCAGCGGCCTTCGCCGCAGCTTCCGCTTCTGTCTTGGCTGCAGCTTTACGTGCAGCAGCTTCGGCCGCCTTGCGTGTCTTTTCTTTCTCCCGCTGCTCGATTCGATCCGGGGACGGCTTCGGCCTGGCCGCCGCTTTCGCCCTTCCCGTGCCGGACTTCGACGCCTTCACGCTGGCCGTTGGCGCAGCTTCTGCAGGCTCCTTTGCGACCGGTTCCGACACCGCAGCCAGCGCAACCGGCTGCTGCAGTTCAATCGGTGCAACCACCGCAGCTGGCTTTTCAACCGCAACTTCCAGCTGGGCAACCGGTGCGGGAATCGGTTCAGGCATCGCAACAGGCGCGGCCTCCACAACCGGTGCGGCCATAGGTACAATGGGCGCTTCTTCGGCCCTGGCTTCCAATGTCGCTTCCGCTTTGGCAGCTATGGATGCGCTGGGTGCTGCAATAGGCTTCCCTGCCTCAGCCGCGGCAACTGTCGGAAGCAGCTTCGCGATCACCGGCTCGGGCTGGGGAGCTGGTTTTTCCACGGCAGCGGCCGGAACTCTGACCGCAGCCTTTTCCGCGGCTCGCGCCGCTGGTCTTGCAGCCGGAGGCGCGGCCTTTTCCGCCGGTTTCGGCGCTGGGGTTTCCTTTTTTACGGCTTCCACAGGCGCAGGAGCAGCGACTGGCTTGGCCGGAACCGCCTCCGTGGCCCTTACCGCCGTTTTCGGTGCAGCAGCGGGCGCCGGCTTGGCTACCGGCGCGGCAGGAGCCAGCGGGGGCTTTGGCGTCGGCGCCGGAGGCTTGGTCTTTTCCGCCGCGGGCTTCAGCTTTTCCTCGGCTGCCGGTTTGGCCGTTTGGCCGGCCAGCACGGCGTGCAGCCGAGCGGTTCGCTGCCGTTCGCGGTTGGTTTTGTGCTTCCTGTTACGGCTGATCTCGAACAGCGTTGCGGTATCGAGCGCGCTCGTCGCCACGGGCCTGGGAGCAGGCACCGTCGGGCGCGGCTTCTCGACAACCGGCTCTGGCGCGGGGCGCACAAACAAGCCGAAACCCGTGCGGATGCCCTCCAGAGCAAAATGCAGGGCCTTACGCCACCATGGGGTTGTCTTTTCGGCCATCTGTTCACCTCCGGAGGGCTTGCGCCTGCCTTACTTTTTTCCGAAGTTGTAGAGCGGCATCTTCATGGCGGTGCGGATCTCGTCCATGGTTTGCTCGGCGCGCTGGGCAGCCTTCTTCGAGCCCTCCACCAGCAGCTCTTCCACCCGGCTCTCCGAGTAGGAGGCGCGGCGCGCCTGGATCGGATTCAGCACCTGCACCAGACCATCCGCAGCCCAGCCCTTGCACTCAATGCAGCCAATCCCGGCCGTGCGGCAGCCGTCGTATACCTTGGCCATCGTCTCCGGCGTGGAAAAGACCTTGTGCAGATCGCCCACCGGGCACTTGTCCGGATCGCCCTTGTCGGTACGGCGCACGCGGGCTGGATCGGTCACCATGGTCTTCAGCTTCTTGCGCACCTCCGGCTCCTGGTCCGTCATCTGGATCGTGTTGCCGTAGCTCTTGGACATCTTGCGGCCATCGGTGCCGGGCAGCTTCGGCGAGGGCGTCAGCAACACCTGCGGCTCGGGCAGCACATCGCGGCCATCCAGCCGATAGAACTGGTTAAACCGCCGCGCCACCTCGCGCGTCAGCTCTACGTGTGCCGTCTGGTCGTGACCCACGGGCACGAACTTCGGTTGGTAGAGCAGAATGTCACTGGCCATCAGCAGCGGATAGCCAAGGAAGCCGTAGGTCGACAGATCCTTGCCGGTCAGATTCTCCTGCTGTTCCTTGTAGGTGGGCACGCGCTCCAGCCACCCCAGCGGCGTAAACATGCCCAGAATCAGCGCCAGCTCCGCGTGCTGCGGCACCTGGCTTTGCAGGAAGATGGTGCTCCGCTCCGGATCAAGCCCTGCGGCCAGATAGTCCAGCATCACCTCGGTGGCATTCTGCTTCACCGCAGAGGTGTCGGCGTAATCCGTCGTCAGCGCATGCCAGTCGGCGATGAAAAAAAAGCATTCGTACTGGCCCTGATCCTGGAGCTTGACCCAGTTGGCCAGGGCGCCCATGTAGTTGCCCAGGTGCAGCTTGCCGGTGGGACGCATACCGCTCAAGACGCGCGGAAGAGACGGAGATTGACCGAGTTCTGCCATTGTGCTCTTTTCAAATCCCGGCCCGGGGCCGGAAAAGAATGGGGTAGCCTTCTTGCTGCTTTGCAGCGGAAAAGGCTCATTCCATTGTACCGGCCACCTGCGGTGGGGCCAACGGCTTCGTCCGCCAGCGCTCATGGCTTCCCTGGTAAGAAAAAAGGGCGCGGTCGCCCGCGCCCCTTCTGCTCCTGGATGCCGCTACTGAAGGAACATCATCTGCGGCTGCACCCGCAGCAGCAGGCTGTAAATCAGCGTGATGAAGGGCGTTACCACCAGGTTCATCAAGTAGCCGCCCAGGGTCATCATCAGGAGGATGCTCAGCCAGCCGCCCACCCGGTCATAGACCTGCATCGCGTTGTAGGGCAGCAGGTTGCGTACCATATGGCTGCCGTCCAGCGGGGGGATCGGCAGCAGGTTGAAGAAGGTCAGCGACAGGTTCACCACAATCGCCAGGCTGGCCAGCACCAGCAGGGCGTTGGTCCCGTGGCTTGTTTCGCCCCCCAATGCCTGCACAAACGAGCTCAGCGCCATCTGCGGCATCAGGTGCGCGCCCACCATCAGCACCAGCGTGGCCACCGTCATCAGAATGAAGTTCGCCGCCGGTCCGGCCAGCGAAACCAGATTGTCGTCGCGCACAATCTTGCGGAAGTTCCGCGTAATCACCGGCACTGGTCTTGCCCAGCCGATCAGCATGAAAGGCAGATGCAGGCCGAGCAGCGGCCCGAAGATCACCAGACCCGGAAACAGCAGCGTCCCGATCGGGTCCACGTGGGCCGAAGGGTTCAGCGTGATCCGCCCCTGCAGCCGTGCCGTCTGGTCGCCCAGCCGGGAGGCCATCCAGGCGTGCGCGCACTCATGAAAGCTGAGCGAAAAGATCAGCAGAACGAACTCAAAAACCCGAATCACAAAGTTGCTGGAATCCAAACAGATGCTCCCTGGTTGAAGGTTCAGGTTAGCATGGTGGGGCATTGCATGCAGCCGCCGCGCTTCGCGCAGGCACACGGATGACAGGCATTGCCTGCGGTGCGGCGGATAGCGTTCTACTTGGCTCCCACCAGGAACACTTCCAGCCCCTGCTCCGGCCAGTTGAAGACCGGCTCGTAGGCTCTGCCTTCCAGGTACTGCTCCAGCGCCTGCGTGGTGTGCAAATCCACGCCGTTGCGACCCGTCATGCGCGCCACCAGCACGTGCTGTTCGGCCGGCACGCCGTCCGACTCGTAGTTGGCCACCTCGTGATTGCGGTAGAAGGCCAGCCCGTACTCCACATCGCGGCGCACCCGGAAGACGGCCACGGTCTCCGACGCCGGGGCAATCTCGCCCACCTTGTCGGCAATCGGCCGTGCGGAGTAGGAGCGATCCAGCAGTTGAATCACCCGCTTGGAGGCGGTAACCTCCGGAATCCCGAAGACCGGACCCACACCGTAAAGGAACAGCAGCAGAACCACCAGCACTGCCGAGGTAGCCAGCCGCAGCCGCGTCACGCCAAAGCCGCGCGTCACCACCAGGATCAGCAGAGTGGCTCCGGTACCAGCCACCAGCGCCGCCACCATGGCCTGCGCCGGCGGCATCTTCTCGCCATGCGCCACAAACCAGGGCAACAGCAGGACGACCATGGTCATCAGGCCGCTCAACAGGGAGTGGCTCAGCAGAATCCAGCGGTTCAGTCCATTCCGGCGACGGAACAGGTAATCGCCGGTCAGAATCGCGATGGGCGGCAGCGAGGGCAGAATGTAGCCCGGCAGCTTCGACTGCGAAAAGCTGAAGAAGATGATCGGAATCAGCGCCCAAAGCACCAGAAACTCGGGAAACGCGTCGCCCACGCAGTTCGAACAGGGTTTGGGGCTTTTTCCGTAGCGCTGCCGCCACTCGCCAAAGGAGGTGAGCAAGCCGTCGGCCAGCGCCCGGAAGGCCACCACCGTCCACGGCATCATGGCCAGAATCACCACCACCAGGTAGTACCAGAAGGGCTGCTGATGCTGATAGCGGTCCGTGGCAAAGCGCTGCAGATTGTGCTCCAGGAAGAACTCCCGGAAGAAAGTTGGATTCTGGTGCTGCACGGCAATGAACCACGGCAGCACCATGGCAAAGTAGAGCACCGCGCCCGGCCACCAGAAGCTGCGCCGCACAATCGAGAAGTCCCGCCGCAATAGCGCAAAGGCGCTGACGATCACAATGGCCAGAAACGGCGCCACCGGTCCCTTGGCCAGGGTCGCCAGGCCGGTGAAGAAATAGATGTCGTAAAGCCAGAACTTGGAATCGGTCTCGTACCAGGCGTACCAGCCCAGCAGCCCAATGGCCAACGGCGCCGCCAGCTGCATGTCCGTC